>Ga0210139_1000010_pt1 | contig 37455 bp, 34 predicted proteins | sample Browns_TuleB_D2_FD_184855 | JGI IMG/M metagenome (GOLD analysis project Ga0210139, IMG submission 184855) | Wetland microbial communities from San Francisco Bay, California, USA, that impact long-term carbon sequestration - Browns_TuleB_D2 (SPAdes) | ecosystem: Environmental > Aquatic > Marine >... | reverse complement strand
CCCTTCGACAAGACGGTGCTGGCCAACGAGCAGGTGATCGCCGGGCGGTGCGAGCGCTGCAACACGCCGGTGGAGCAGCGGATCCTCGAGCAATGGTTCTTCAGGATCACCGACTACGCCGAGCGGTTGCTCCAGAATCTCGATCGGATCGACTGGTCGGAAACGACGGTCACCGCTCAACGAAACTGGCTGGGCCGTTCCGAAGGGGCGGAGATCGCCTTCGAGCTTCCGGCCGGCGGAGCGATCCGGGTGTTTACCACCCGGCCCGACACGGTGTTTGGCGCCACCTTCATGGTCCTGGCCCCCGAGCACCCGCTGGTGCGGGAGATCACTACCGCCGAGCGGCGGTTCGACGTGGAGGCGTACGTGCGCGCGGCCACGAGCCGCGACCTCGTCTCCCGGAAGATCGGAGAAGAGGACAAGACGGGAGTGTTCACCGGCGCCTACGCGCGAAACCCGGCCACCGGCGAGGCGGTACCGGTCTGGATCGCCGACTACGTGCTCATGGAGTACGGCACCGGGGCGATCATGGCGGTGCCCGGCCACGACGAGCGGGACTTCGCCTTCGCGACGAGGCACGGTCTCCCCGTCGTCCGGGTGGTGGCCGGCGCCGGTGAGGACGCGAAGACACCGCTCCAGGAAGCCTACATCGACAATATCGAGGGCCGGCTGGTGAATTCAGGCCAGTTCGACGGGCTGCCTGCTTCGGAAGCGAAGGGCGCCATCACCCGGTGGCTGGAGAGTCGGGGCGCGGGGAAAGGGGTCGTCCAATACCGGCTCCACGACTGGTGCATCTCGCGCCAGCGGTATTGGGGCCCGCCGATTCCGATCATTTACTGCGAGACCTGCGGCACGGTGCCGGTGCCCGAGAAGGATCTCCCGGTCCTGCTGCCCAACATTCCCGACTTCCGCCCCGACGACACCGGCGTCTCACCGCTCGCGCGGCACCAGGAGTGGTATTACGTCCCGTGCCCGCAGTGCGGCCGCCGGGCCCGTCGGGAGACCGACGTCTCCGACACCTTCCTCGATTCGGCCTGGTACTTCCTCCGCTATCCCAGCACCGAGTTCGCCGACCGGCCGTTCGACCCGTCCCGGACGAAGAAGTGGCTCCCGGTGACCACCTACATCGGGGGGAACGAGCATGCGGTGCTCCACCTGCTCTACTCGAGATTCATCTGCATGGCCCTCCAGGATCTGGGACTGCTCCACTTCGACGAACCGTTCCTCCGGTTCCGGGCCCACGGGCTGATCATCAAGGACGGAGCCAAGATGTCCAAGTCGCGGGGTAACGTGGTGATCCCCGACGACTACATCGCCAAGTGGGGCGCCGACACCTTCCGCATGTATCTCATGTCGCTGGGACCTTTCCAGGAGGGAGGAGACTTCCGCGACGCCGGGATCAGCGGGCCGCGGCGCTTCCTTGAAAAGGTCTGGGGCCTCGTGGGCGATGCGGCCAATTCCGCGCCCGGCGAGGAGATCCACCGGCGGATCCAGGTCAAATGGCACCAGGTCAAGCGCAAGGTCACCGAGGACACCGCCGGCCTCAAGTACAACACCGCGATCGCCGCGATGATGGAGTTGTTGAACACGCTGCGGGAGGAGAACTGCACCTCACGAGAAGTGGTGCGGGACCTGGTGATCATGATCGCGCCCTTCGCCCCTCATTTCGCCGAGGAGTGCTGGGAGCGCATGGGCCACCACACGTCGGTGTTCGACGCCGAGTGGCCCAGCTGGGATCCGGATCTGGTGGTGGAGGACGAGGTCGAGGTGGTCGTTCAGGTCAACGGGAAGACTCGCTCCCGGGTGCGGGTGCCCCGGGACGCCGACGAGTCAACCGTGGTGGCGGCGGCGGAACGGGACGACGGGGTGCAGCGCTTTACGGCCGGTAAAGCGGTCCGGAAACGGGTCCTGGTCCCCAATCGGCTGCTGAACCTGGTGGTGGAGTAGGCGCTAAAGCAGGCGGGTCACCCACTCTCCCACCACGTATCCTGCCGCGGCGACCCCAAGGCCCACCACGAACATATCGAAGCCGCTCCGGATCACGCCGCGGCCGGTGAAGAAGCTCCGCGCAGCGCCCACCCCGAAGTGCGACAGCATCGAAATCGAGAACGAAGTCCAGATCGCGGCTGGGCCGCTCAGAAGCAGAAACGGCGCTACCGGAATCAGAGCTCCGATGGCCGTCGCCGAGCCGGTGATCCAGGCTTCCTGCAACGGCGTGCTGCTGGCCTCGCCGAACTTGAGCTCCTCTTTGACCTTCTCGGACAAGGCTCGTTCGGGGTCGCTCATCACCTGGGCGGCGAGCTCCCTGGCCTGTCCGGCCGGAATCCCCTTGGCCTGGTAGAGCAGCGCCAGCTCCTCGCGCTCCAGGTCCGGCATCAGCCGGATCTCCTCTTTCTCCATCGCGATCTCGTGCTCCTGGACCTCCCGCTCGCTCTTGGCCGCGAGGTAGCCTGACGCGCCCATGGACAGCGCATCGGCCACGGTGCCGGCTACGCCGGCCACGATGACGGCGTGAGCCGCGATGTTGAGGTTGGTTTGGGCTCCGATCATCCCCGCCACCAGGCCGAAATTGGCGGTGAGCCCGTCGTTGAAGCCGTAGACCAGGTTCCTCAGCAACCCGCCGGCCCCGGTCTTGTGCCAGGGCTCGGCCCCCGCCCCGCTCAGCCCGGCCAGCGATTCGGCGTGCGCCGCCGACTCCTGTGCCAGGGTCAGGGCCGTGGAACCGGTCGGTGCGTCGGGTCCCGAGCGATAGAGGTTCAGATAGCTCTTGACCTCGCGCCCCTCTTCCTCGAGCAGCAGGGGCAACAGCACCCGGCTTCCGAAGCGCCGCGCCAGCCAGGCCATCGATTGCGCCCTGAACGAGGGACGCACGACCGGAACCTGGTGCCCGTTCTCGGTGAGCAGTCGCCGCCACATCTCGACATGGCGGTCCTCCACTGCCGCCAACTTCTGATAAATGGCCGCACGGTCGGGATCGGGCTCGGCCCGCGCCAGTTGCCGGTAGAGGAACGCCGCGTCCGCCTCGTCTTCGAGGTGGTGGAGCCAGAGTTTGGGTGCGGGAGCCGAAGCAGGAGCCGTGGCAGTCATGGAACGCAAATATAGTCCGGGATCTCGAGTAATCTGTGGCGCGATGGAAATCCGACTCGACAGATTCTAATTAGGCCTGCAAGCTAGCGCATCCCCTTAACCCATTTGGACTTGGAAGGCTCCTGGTCAGCCTCGGCGCTTCCGGCCGTGAGGATATCGAAAGACGTGACCGTTCATGAGGAACTGATCATGCCCGCCCGCAGGGAAGACGGGTCGATGTTCGAGAGAGGCGTTGTTCGATCTGGTTGGTTATCATGGCGGCCTGTTCCGCGTCTTAATGCCCCAGGCCTTGCTTCTTAATGCGTTGCGTCCCGGATCTTAATGCGTCGGAGCCCCGCCCCCTGCAACCGTGCTTCCACCTCCCGCATCTTTAACACAGCCATGGCAGACACATATCTACTCGCCGACGCCGAGCCGTTGCTCGCGCGCGCGAGAGCCGGAGATCAGGATGCGCTCGAAGAGTTGTATCGGGCGTTCGAGACACCCGTGTACAACCTGGCGCGCCGGTTCTGCCGGACCGCTGAGGATGCGGAGGACGTACTGCAGGAGACCTTCTTCGAGGTCTGCCGCAGCCTGAAGCACTACCGGGGGGAAGGGTCCCTCTGGGGTTGGATCCGGACCATCGCCGCGAGCAAGGCGCTGATGCGCCTCCGTCGCAACCGGTATCGGGAGACCGAAGCGCTCGAAGATGATCTCCACGTCGGTCCCCGGGCGGACCAGCACCTCCGGATGGATCTCGAAGCCGCCTTTGAGCGGCTCCCTCCTCTGTCCCGCGCCGTGGTCTGGCTCCATGATGTCGAGGGCTACACCCACGAAGAGATTGCGGGGATGATGGGGAAGACGGTGAGTTTCTCGAAGTCGCAGTTGGCACGCGCCCACACCCGGCTCCGCCGCTGGCTGGGCGAGGAGACGGCGGTATGACCCATCTGGGAATGGAGCAGTTGCTGCAGCTGCGTGAGCCTGGCCTGGAGCCGGGTGGCGCCGCCGCGCGGGAGCACGTCGACGCGTGTCCGCAGTGCAGTGCCGAGCTGGACCGGTTGCATCAGCGGGTCGCGCGGCTCCGCGCGCTCCCCGCGCTGCGGCCGGGGCGGAATCGCTGGCCCGCCGTGCGCGCCCGGTTGGCGGCGCATGCCCGCCGGCGCCTTATGCGGTTCGCCTCCCTGGGCGGCCTGGGCCTCGCGGCTTCGATCGCACTGCTATTGATGGTGCGCGATCTGGCGCCCGCGTCCAGCGTCCCCGGCGTCGAGCTCTCTCAGGCGATCGCCCGCTCCCACGAGCTCGAGCGCACGCTCGACAGCTTCAAGTCGGATCAGCGGGTCACCGACGGCTGGACCGACCGCATGGCGGGAGAGTTGGAAGATCGGATCGCCCTGGTCGATCGGAAACTCGAAATGGCGCAGTTGATGGACCCCGAGTCCAGCGAGGACGCCCTCCTGCGGCTCTGGCGGGAACGGGTCGGCCTGCTGGATGCGCTGGTGGACGTCCATCTGACCCGCGCCAGTCGGATCGGGCTGTAAGCCCAGTACCGGAGGTTGTATGACCACGACGTCCCATCGAATCACTGCAATCTTCCCGGCCCTGATGGCCACCCTGGTCCTCACGGCCGCTGCTCAGGAGAAGCCGGCTCCCAAGACGCCTCCGTCGTCCAAGCCCAAGGCCGCCGCCCCCAAGGCCGCTGCCCCCAAGGATGACGGCTTGCTGCTCTCGACTCATCGCCGGGCCCGGCTGGGCATCTCAGTCAGCCTGCGCGCGCGCGAGACCGACTCCATCGGCGCCTACATCAACGGCGTCACCCCCGGCGGGCCCGCGGCTCGTGCCGGGATCCGCTCCGGTGACATCATCACCCGCCTCGACGGCAGACCGATGGTGGACCCGGATGCCAAGGTCAAGCAGGGCAGCTCGGCGCCCGGGATTCGCCTGATCGAGTTGGCGGCGAAACTTGAGCCCGAAGACACCGTCGCCGTGGAATTCCGCCGCGCCGGGGAAACCCGGACGGTGAAAGTCGTCACCTCACCCGAGCCCGACCTCACGATTCGCGCGCTGGTGGATCCGGAGCTCGAGTTCGCGATCACGCCCGAGATGGCGGAGGCCATGCGGAGAGGCATGGAGGAGGGCACCGGGAACGTGGAGATGATGCGGACTCGGCTGGACCGGATGGGAGGTCCGGGTGATCGCGTCTTGATCACCTTCGGGAGCCCCCTGGCCGACCTGGAGCTGGCGCCAATCAATCCCGAGCTCGGGAAGTACTTCGGGGTGAGTGAGGGGATCCTGGTCATCAGCGTGCCGGCCGATTCCAGGTTGAATCTCAAGCCGGGTGACGTGGTGCTCTCGGTCGACGGCCGCGTCCCCAGCAGCCCCACCCATCTGCTGCGGATCCTGCGGAGCTACGAGCCGGGCGAGCCGTTCAAGATGGACGTGATGCGCATGAAGAAGAAGGAATCGGTGACCGGCCGGCTCGCCGATAACGGAGACAAGGACAAGGACGACGGCGAGGAATAGCTCAACCTCGCCGGACGCTCTCCAGCGGACGCTCGCTGCGGATCCGCTCCACCAGCTCTACGAAGGACGGCAGATCCAGGCTCTGGGGGCCGTCGCTCACCGCGTGATCAGGGGAAGGATGCACCTCCACGATCACGCCGTGCGCGCCGGCCGCCAGAGCCGCGTGCGTCAGGGGAGCCACGATCGATCGCAGGCCGGCGGCATGACTCGGGTCGGCGATCACCGGCAGGTGGGTGCGCTCCCGCACCAGGGCCACCGCATTGAGATCCAGGGTGTGCCGGGTGGCGCGCTCGAAAGTCCGAATCCCCCGCTCGCACAACACGACGTTCTCGTTGCCATGGGCGAGGATGTACTCGGCCGCATGGAGCCACTCCTCGATCGTCGCTCCGGCGCCGCGCTTGAGCAGGATCGGCTTCCCGCTGCGGCCCGCCGCGCGCAGCAGGGCGAAGTTCTGCATGTTGCGGGCGCCGATCTGAAGCATGTCGGCGTACCGCGCCACCACCGGCACCTCCTCCCAGCTCAAGACCTCGGTCACGATCGGCAAGCCGGTCCGCTCGCGGGCCTCCGCCAGGAACTTGAGCCCGCGGACTCCAAGTCCCTGGAAGTCGTATGGCGAGGTGCGCGGCTTGAAGGCTCCGCCTCGCAGCAGATCGGCCCCCGCCTGGGCCACGGCGATCGCCGTCTCCATGATCATGGCCTCGCTTTCGACCGAGCAGGGTCCGGCGATGATCGCCGGGCGTGACCCCCCGATGGCGACGCCACCGACCTCGACCACAGTGCCTTCCGGCCGCTGTTGCCGGTCGAAGAGCGGAACATCCGGCTTGGGACGGTGGTGCGGGGCCACGGGCGCCGGCGCGGCGACCACCGCGCCATCGCCGGTCCAGGCCAGGTAGCTGCCGAGCACGACGATTCGAGCCGCCAGTGCCTCGATGGCCTCCAGGGCCTCCGCCAACCGCGGATCGGTGGCAGCGCCCTCGACGTCAAAGTAGAACCGGTAGGTCCAGGGAGCCGACCGTTCCGGCCTGGATTGCAGCGAGGTCAGGTTGATGCCCCGGGCAGCGAAGGCCTGGAGTACCGCGGCCAGCATCCCAGGGCGGTGGTCGAGCCAGACGATCAACGAGGTCTTGCGCGGTCCTTCCTCCAGGGGCTCGGTGCCGGTACCCCGCGCAAAGGTCAGGAACCGTGTCTGGTTGGTGGGATCATCTTCGATGCGCTCTTCGATCACGCTGAGCCCGTAGATCCCAGCGGCGTCGGCGGGTCCGATCGCAACCTGCGACGGATCCTTGGCGGCGGCCACCAGCTCGGCGCTTCCGGCGGTGTCCCAGGCGCTGACCTGTTCGGCGCCCGCAAGGTGGCGCCCCAGCCAGATCTTGCACTGGCCAAGGGCCACCGGGTGCGAGAGCACCCGGCGCACATTCGCCAGTTTCGCTCCCGGCACGCCCATCACGGCATGGTGGACCGGCAGAAGGACCTCATGCAACAGCTGAAGCTCGCCGTCGCCGAAGGCCTGGTGTAGCAGATCGTAGGTGGGCGTGACGGAACCGATCAGCGAGTTCTCAATGGCCAAACACCCTCCTTCGGCCCGCCCTTCCCGCACCGCGGTGACCACATCCGCCACCTCGTGGCAGGGCACGGTCGTGAGATCGGGCCAGCGCAGCCGGGCGGCTGCTTCGCTGAAGGCTCCGTGAGTTCCCTGGATGGCCACGCGCATTTCCTGCTCCGTTTGTTTGAGCCAAAGAAAAACGCCCCGCCGGCTGATTCCGGCGGGGCGTCGAATCGGTCCGTGCTGGTCGGGTTACTTCGCGAGCATTCCCGACCCGGACGCGATGCGAGCCGCGCCGGGGCAGGTAAAGAACCCGAAAGCCTGGACCGTGTTCATGGCTTTACGCTACCCCGAACGGGGGATCCTTGTCAAGCGAGCGGCTCACTGGTCGCGCGGCTTGAGTCGTTCTTCATGGTACTCGCGCATCTTGGCGTACTTGGCGCGCTGCTCCGGTGTGAGCAGCTGATCGATCTGGGCGTGGGAACTGTCCACCAGGGCCTTGATCCTGGGCTGGGTTTCTTCACGGATTTTTTTGAAGGCGGCGGCCTGCCGCTCCATCACCGTATCCAGCTTGGTACGCTGGGAGGCGGAGAGGTCGAGCTCCCGGCTCAGGTGATCCACCATGTTCCGCCGCATACCAAACTCCCCATCGTGCCCACCCATGTGCGGCCCGCCCATGGGCCCCCCGTCCATGCGCCACCCGGGCCCGCCCCACTCTCGATGGCCCATGGGGAATCCGCGCTCCCAGCCCCCACGCATGGCGTAGGCAGAGGGGTGATGTCGGTGGAGGGCGTAGCGATCGATCACGATCCCGGCGATGACTCCGAGCAGCGCCTGCAGTACGAGCACGGTCGCCACCAGCGCCCAAAAGGGGAAGCGGCGTGCGGTGGATTCGCTTGGTTGAGTTCCGGTCATGGAGAGGTTTCCTCGTCTAGGCTCCGCGATGATTGTGTGATGATCCCAATCACTGTTCCTGTTCCACCCTGAATACGCCTCACCTGCGTAGAGTGTTGGGCCCGAGCGCGGGCGCAACGTCCGAGCGGGCTGCTGCGTACTCTCTGGCGTAACGGTTTCTCAGTCGTACTCAAATCGGGGCCGACTCATGTTTCGAATCCTTCGCGGAGCCCCGCTGGCCGGGCTGGTAATCCTGGGGCTCGTTGTGGCACCCCTTTCGGCGCAGGGACCGGGCGGGAGCCCGGGGGGTGGTGGCTGGGGAATGCCGGGTGGCCACGGAGGGCGCCACGGGGGTTGGGGTGGTGGCCACGGTGGGCCGGGCGGCAACAACCAGCACGCAGTGCCGGATCCGGTGATCCTCGAGGGTCCTCCCCAGCCGGATGACTTTGCGGCGATGTTCCAGCTGGCCGACTCGCAACGGCCGCGTTACGACAGTCTGTATCGCAGCCTCATGGATTCCACTGCGGCCGAGCGGGACAGCGTGGCGGCAGTCCGCCAGGACATCCGCGAAGCGTTTCAGTCCGGGGATCGCGCTGCGGCCGAGCAACCGATGCGCGCCCTGCGAACGCTCACCAAGGACCTCGAGAACCAGCAGAAGAAATTCGACGACTCACTGAAGCACCTGCTGACCCACGATCAGTGGAAGGACTATGACAAGTGGCGCGAAGAGCGGCGGAGGGAGGCGGAGGAGGAGATGAGGGGCCGCTATGGTCGGGCCGGTGGCACGGGTGAGCCCTGAGTACCGGTCCCCTGAAAGAGGAACTGCTCCAGGTTGGTGAAGAGGAACTGCTTGGCGCGCGGGTCCATCACATTGAGCCCGTGGTGATTGATCAACTGCTGCTGCAGCTTCAGCCATTCTCCCCAACAGACCGCGCAGATCTCTCCAAAGACCCGCTTGCCGATGTCGTTCTGGAAAGGCGGGAAGGGCAGCTGGTCGCGCTCCTTCCCGCAGCGGGTGCAGGTAATCGTCGGCATGATTTCCGTTCAGTCCCCTCGTTTCAGTGCCTTGACGCCACTGGCGGTTCCCAGTCCGGCCCCGACTCCGAGCAGGGTGGTGGCCGTGTGAGTGATGAAGGGTAGAAGCCCCGCCGGCCAGGCCACCAGGGCCGTGACCGCACCCACGATCCATGGGGTGGTGGGACGATAGACGGCGTCGACGAAACGCAGGCGGGTACGCACGAAACGCCTGGCCACCGCGAATCCTACCACGGTAGCGGCTACGATCAGGATAACGGGCAGGACGCTCATAACGGGCTCAGAGTGAAGGCAGGGCAGGATTGCCCGGCTGTTTCAATACGGAACAACCCACTCATTGGATTCAGCTCCCTCACATTCCGGCCTACCAACGGACCGCGACACTGCCCCAGAGGAACCCTGAGCCAAAGGCGGTCATTACCAGGACCTGGCCCCGCTTCAGCCGGCCGCTCCGGACGCACTCGTCCAGGGCGATCGGGATGGTGGCCGCCGTAGTGTTCCCATACCGCATGATGTTGTTGTAGACCTGGTCGTCCCGCAGACCGAGCGCCTTCTGGACCGCTTCCGAGATCCTGAGGTTGGCCTGATGTGGGATCAGCAGATCCACATCCCCGATGGTCAGTCCGGCCTTGTCCAGGACCGTCCGCACCGATTCCGGCATCCGGGTGACGGCGTGCCGGAAGACTTCTTTCCCATCCATCTGAAGGAAGTACCGCCCCTGCTCCAGGTGCTCCACCGAAACCCTGGGATGATACCGCGAACCGGGGCCGTCGACCCAGAGGAATTCGATTCCATCCCCGTCGGAGCGCAGGTCGGTCGCGAGGATTCCCTGTCCCTCGTGATCCGCCGATGCCAGGATCACGGCGCCGGCTCCATCGGCAAAGATGACCGCCGTGTTGCGGCCGCGGGTCGACACGTCCATCCCCGTTGATTGCACTTCGGCGCCGACCAGCAACACCCGCCGGTACTCTCCGGTCTGGATCCAGGCCTGAGCAATCGAGAGTCCGTAGATGAACCCGCTGCATTGCGTGCGGATGTCGAGCGCTGGGATGCCGGGCGCCTTGAGCAGGCGCTGGAGGAAGACACCGCCACCCGGGATGAAGTGATCGGGGGTCGAAGTCGCGTAGATGATGGCATCCAGGTCGCTCACCTGGAGGCCGCTCATCTCCAGCGCTTTCATCGTGGCCTGGCGTGCCAGCTCCGCGCCGGTCTCGCCCTCGCGTACCCAGTGTCGTTCCTGGATTCCGGTCCGGGTCCGGATCCACTCGTCGGAGGTGTCCATCACCTTGGCCAGCTCGTCGTTGGAAACCACCCGTTCGGGCACAGCGAAGCCGGTGGCGAGAATCTGGGTACGATGCATGAGAGGCCGGGGGCTGGAGGGGTCGGCCCCTATCTTGGCGTCCTAAAGAGGTGGGGGCAAGAACTGCAGTGTCCCCGGGGCGGATCGCCCGGGGCCCCAGACTGCCGGCGCGGGACTGCCTACTCGTATCGGAGGGCGGTGATCGGATCCATCCTGGCCGCCCGGCGGGCCGGCCAGATGCCGAAAAAGAGCCCGATCGCCGCGCTGAACGCGAAGGCGATCAGCACCGCCTGGGTGGAGATGAGGGTATTCCAGCCGGCCGATCTGGAGAGGACCGTCGTCGCTCCTACGCCCAACAGAATGCCCAACGCGCCTCCGGTCAGGCAGAGCATCAGAGCCTCGACCAGGAACTGCATCAGGATGTCCAATCGAGTGGCGCCGAGAGCCTTTCGCACCCCGATTTCGCGGGTTCGCTCGGTGACCGAGACCAGCATGATGTTCATGATGCCGATGCCGCCGACCACCAGACTGACGGCCGCGATGCTGGCGAGCAGGGTGGTGAAGATCTGAGTCGCCGCCTGCTGAGTCGAGAGAAGGTCCTGCTGGTTCCTGATCTGAAAGTCGTTGTCTCCACCGGGCCGGATCTTGTGGAGCCGCCGGACCACCCGCTCGATGTCCACCATGCCCTGCTGGACCGGAACTCCCTCGCTGATCTGCACCGCAATGCTCCGCACCCGGCTGGTCCCGAAGAGCCGGTAGCGCGCCGTTTCCAGCGGGATCACGATCTGCTCGTCCTGATTCATGAAGGATCCCTGGGACCCCTTCCGCTGGAGGACGCCGATGATCTCGAAGGGGACGCCGCGAATCAGGACGGTCTGATGGATCATCGCGGCCGGATTCGCGTTGAGGAGCGTGGGAATGTCCGCCCCCAGAACGGCGTAGCGCTGACGAGCGTCGTCCTCCCCGGCGGTGAAGCTTCGGCCGAACTGAATCTTGAAATTCTTCACCGCCATGTACTCGGCGGTGGTCCCCGAGATGGTGGTGTTGATGTTCTGGTCCCCGTATTTCACCTGCATCGACGACACCATCTCCGGTACCACGGCGCTGAGCAGCTGAGCCGCATTCCGGAGCGAATCCGCATCGTCCGTGGTCAGCGAGACCCGCACGTCGGACGCGACCCCGCGCGCGAAAGACTGTCCCGGATACAGGTAGAGAACGTTGGCTCCCAGGTTGGCGATCTGCTGCTCGACGGCCTTCTGGGCCCCGCTACCCAGGGCCACCATCGTGATCACCGCCGCGACCCCGATGATGATGCCGAGCGCAGTCAGCGTAGCGCGGAGCTTGTTGGCCCGGATCGAATCGATCGCGACCCGGACCGTTTCGCCGATCATCATATCACTGCCCTCGCGAGGTGCCCTGACTGCCCGATTGCTGGCGGAGTCCGGGCAACCCGCCTCCCGTCATGCGGCCAATCCGGTTCTGGAAGTCCTGTTGCGCCTTGACCAGACTGGCGCTCGGCAGGACCAACACCGAGTCCCCTTCCGACAGGCCGCTTACCACCTCGCTGTAGTCGAGGTCGGTGAGTCCGGTTCGAATCGCTACCGGGCTCGGTTTCCCGCCCCGAAGGACGAAGACGATATAGGAGGCTCCCGGGCCGTAATCACTCCGGGTACGCTGCCGGTTTCCGCCCATGAAGCCGCCCTGCGACCGGATCTGCTGGAGGATGGCTCGTTCCTCGGGCGTCGGGGTCTGGCCCTGCCGGAACTTGGCGAAGATGGCCCGGACCTGTTCCTCGGTGACGCCCTTGGGCAGCTGAATGGTCCGCCCATCCGGAGTGGTCATCGTGCCCCCGCCGCTAGTCCCGCCGGCGCTCTGGCTCCGCTGGGTGGAATCGACCTTGCCCTTACGCCCACGCGCTTGCGAGTCGGTCCCCAGCTGCTCTCGACGAGCGGTATCCGCGTGCGGCTGCTGAGCGGCGAGCTGCATCTGGACGTCCTCGAGAGACAGACCCAGCACGTCGGCGGCCGAGGAGACGTCTTTCTGGGTGCGCAGGGCCGCGTTGGGGACGGCGAGCACGCTATCCCGCCGGCCGACGTGGATCTCCACCTCAGTGTTCATGCCCGGCCGGAGCAGGCCCTCCCGGTTCTCGATCCGGACGATCACGCCGAACATGGTGACGTTCTGCTGGATCGTCGCCTGAGGCTCGATCTTGAGGACGCTGCCCTGGAACGGCCGGTTGGGATACGCGTCCACCGTGATGGAAGCGGGCAGCCCGGGACTGATCTTCCCGATGTCTGTTTCGTCCACCAGGGTGCGCACCTGCACCAGGTTGAGGTCGGCCATCTTGAGCAGCACAGTCCCGCCACCCACATCCTTGGTGGGCGAAGAGATCACCTGCCCCCGGGAAACGTCGCTCTCGATGACGGTGCCGGTGATGGGCGACCGCACTTCGGTGTCCTCCAGCTGGATCTTCGCGTTCTCCAGCGTGACCTGGGCGCTCACCACGTCGGATTTGGCGTTGGCGAAGTCCAGCATGGCGGAGTCGTGCTCGGTCTCGGTAATGGACCGCGAAGCGAACAGCTCGTCGGCCCGCCGCTTCTGGGCGGTGGCGTTGGCCAGCTTGGCCTTCGCCACGTCCAGCTGGGCCTGGGCCTGGTCCACGTCGTTCTTGGGTTGGCGCGGATCGACCTTGACCATGAGACTGCCCCGCTTGACCAGGTCTCCCAGCGATACCCTGATCTCGAGAATTTCACCCGAAGCCTTGGACTTCACCTCGACGGTGGTATCGGGCTGGATGGTTCCGGCCGCCTGGGCCGACACGATGATGTCGCGACGCGCCGCGGGCACTACGAGATAGGGCGGCGGCGGCGGTTCCTTGTGGCAGGCGGCACCGAGCACCAGGGCCATGAAGGCGAAGGTCTTCCGGGTCATAGGGGTCTTCCAATCAGCGCCTCGATCTGCGCCTTGGCGCGGAGATAGTCGAATCGCGCGTTCACCACGTCGACCTCGGCCTGGGTGAGCGCTTCCTGTGAGAGCAGGACGTCCACGATCGTCGATGAACCCACCCGATAGCGGTCCTGCTGTACTCGCAGATCCTCTTGGGCCGCCTGCACGCTGGTGGCCGTGATCTGCATCCGAATCTCGGCTGCCCGCAGGTTCGCCAATTGGGCAGTCAGTGCCGAACTGACCTGTCGGGTCGCGTCGGCCGCGACGGCGTCGGCCAGCTCCGCCTGGTTGTCGCGCGTGTTGATCGTCTGCTCTCGACTGAAGCGGCTGAAGAGGGGCCAGGTCAGGCCGAGGTTGAGCTGGCGCTGATTGAACAGCGTATAGTCGTTGGTGCTGCTCCCGTTCCAGCTCGCGCTGCCTGAAAGCGTCAACGAGGGCCAGTAAGCCGCCTTGGCCGAACTGACCGAGGCATGGGCGGCCTTTGCCAATGCTGCGGCATTCCGCACCGCTGGCGATTGGTCTTCTGCCTCCTGTTCCAGAGCCACGGAATCGATGTCAGGCAGAACCCGGTAGAAGGTCGAGTCATCCGCCGCGGTGACTCGCCCCTTGGCCCCAATCAGCTGCCCCAGGGTCGCCTCCGCGGTGGCCAGTTGGGTCGAAGCGGCGACCGAGTCGAGGCGGGCATTCCCCAGGGTGACCAGCGACCGGAGAGAATCGGAACGGGTGGCGCTGCCGGCCCTGAGTTTGGCGGTGGAGACGTTGAACTGCTCGGTGGCCCGCGTCACTTCAGCCTGGCGCACTCGGAGCAGCCGGCTCGCGGCCAGCGCGTCGAGGAAGGTCTGCGTGGTGGTCAAGGCGACTTGAAACGAGGCCTGCACCATTCCGGCCTGCGCCGCATCCTGATTGGCATGTGCCGTCTTGAGATCGGCGTTGCGTCGAAGGCCGGTGAACAGGTCGAGGCTGGCGCTCAGCCCCGTGCTTAAGCTGGTTACTTTGGTATTCCCGCTGATCAACTCACCGGTGACCGGGTTGGTGCGGGCGGGGCCCGAAGAGAAGCTGGGGCCGAACGACGAAAACGCGTTCAGGTTGGGGAGGAATGCCCCCTTGGCGGTCAGCGTCTGGGAGTTGGCGTTGCTGATGGCTCCCTGGGCCTGAACCGTGCTCGGCTGAACCCGCTGAGCCATGGCGATGGCATCGGCCAGCGTGACCGTGGGCTGTTGGGCCGGAGCCTCGCCAGCACCGAGGATGAACCACAGCGCTGTGAGGCCAGCCCAACCACCGCGAAATTGGCGTGATTGACGCACGTTACCTTCCCATCCGCTTGCGTTCGGCGTCCATGCGTTGGGTAAGCTGGTCGTAGCGCTGCCGTTGCTCGGGAGTGAGGACGCCCGTGATCTCGCCGCGGATCGACAACCGGAGGGCGGTGAACTTGGTATCGACGTCCTGGCGCAGAGAGTCCATGGCCGGACGATACCGCTCGAGAATGGCCCGAACGCTGTCCTGTTGCCGGGCATCGAGCTTGAGATCCCCGGTGAGCCGATGGAGATAGGCCTCCGTCGACCGCCGACCGCCCGGTGCCGCGACGAAGCCGGCTCGATGCGCCAGCACCAGGCCTCCGCTGCCAGCCAGGACTCCACCGAGGAAGACCGCTCCCAGGAGCAGCGCGGCTCGCCAGGTTGACTTGATCAAGGTGTTCTCCTCCTAGCGGCTGTCGACCAGTGCGGCGACTACCACATCCGGTTCCGGCAACAGATCGTCGTTCAGAGCCGCGGTCTGCCGGCCGACCGCGATCCCCATCCATAGTCCTGCGACCATCGCCACCAAGGCGGCGGCTGCCAGGCCCGGCCGGGTCCACCGCGCCAGGACCTCGATGGCGCTGTCGCGGCGCTCCAGTTGGATAGCCTGCCGTACCCTGGCCACGAAGCCACGGGTGTCCTCCGCCTCGAGAGACTCTCTGAGCAGGTGCCCCAGCACTTCGTCCGGGGCCGGCTGATCGGGCAGGTCAGGGTGCATCGTCGATATCCTCCCCATGAGCCTTGAGGGTCTGGCGCAGGGCCCGGCGGGCGTGGAAGACCTCCGACCGCACGGTTCCTTCAGGAATGCTCAACAGCTCCCCGATTTCGCGGTGGCTGTATCCCTCGGCGTCGTAAAGCACCACAGCGAGTCGACGGCGCTCGGGCAGCTGCTGGAGCGCGTCACGCACCCGATCCCGAAGCAGGGCACGGTCCGCGGCCACCTCGGGGGTGGCACCCGACCCCGCGGCCTGGTCCTGCAGCGGCTCGGTGGTCCGGACACTCCGGCGGCGCCTGGCGTCGTACGCGCCGTTGAGCGCGATCCGCATCAGCCAGGGCCCGAACGGGCGTCGCGCATCGTACCGCCCGAGGTGGCGCCACGCCGAGAGAAATGCCTCCTGGGCTGCATCATCCGCGTCGTCCGGATTTTCAAGGACCGCGCGGGTGACTCTTCGCACCGCCGGCGCGTAGCGCTCCAGCAGGTGCCCGAAGGCCTCGGCATCACCCGCCGTGGCAAGGGTCACCAGGCTGGCATCGGTTTCCTGAGAAATACGCACGGAGCGGTGGGAACGTTGAGGAGTCGCGACTCAGGGCCCGGGTGGCCGAGAGGTCCGTCGCCGCCTCCACGCCTCGGCGATGAGTACCGGGCCCCAGAGCCAGGCCAGCCAGCTCAGTGTCAGTGGCCAGCCCATCGAGCGCCAGAGCACCCATATGGTGCCGACCGGCGTCAGCCACATCGGCCACCAATCATCCGGCCGGAGCCGCGGCCGTTCCAGGATCTGAACCGCCCCGAATCCTGCGTGCCGGAGGTGGTTCAGGAGGACGCTGCAAACCGGACCCCCGCGCTCCCACCCGGGGAGCTTGCTCAGGCTCCAGGCCATGTTCGTCGCCCCCCAACCATGCTCATCGCTGACACCCAGAATCAGGCGATTCCGGCTGCGGGCCAGGGCGATGACCGAATCCCGCTGGATTCGCGAGAGCTCGTTGGCCTTGGGAGCCGTGTTGACGACCTCGAACCCTCCGAGCCCGGCATCCAGGAAGCGCGTGAGATTCGCCCAATGGTTGGTCGCGTATTCCGGGATGGAGGCAACCGCGATCGAGCCGTAGAGCGACTCGCTCTGCCTCAGCAGGGCCAGGAGGGAATCGAGAGAGCCGTCGTAGCGGGATGATTGGACCGGCAGGGTGTCTCCCAGCAGGACGGTGTGGGCTCCAAAGGCGCTGACTTCGATCCCGGGACAAAGCTCCGGGAGGCCGCCGAGATGGCCGGCCCAGCCGTCGATAGTGTTGTGATCGGTGATGAACGTGGCGTCGAAGCCCGCTCTCGCGTGCCACCGACGATTGGCCTCCGCGTCGAATCGTGACACCAGCGTCCCACGGACGTCGTGAGAGGCGTTGGTATGGGAGTGATAGTCCACGACCGCCACGTTGGACGGCACGCCCGCGAGGCGAATCATGGGCCGATGCCAGAGCGCACCCACCAACAAGTAGATGATCAGCCCCACGAAGGCCGCGCTCGCGACGAGCAGCTCGCGCAGGAATTGAGCGCCCCAGGTCTGGGCGGGCCGCCGAATGCCGCCTGCCAGGCGCCAGAGGATGTACAGCACACCCAGGCCACTCACGAACCCGTGCATGCGGCTCGTGCTCAACATGGAAATGGCGTCCCAGGAGCTGAACAGGGGCCCCAAGGACAGATACAGAGAGGGAACGACCAGGTGGACCCCTGGAGGGACCGGCTTCCCGGTCGGGTCACTGAGGGCCGGGAAGGAGAACAGCGCCGCCACCAGAATGGCGACGCTGAGGAGAATGGGGACGCCTAGCCGACGAGGACCGAGGAGGGAGGAGAAACTGAGCCGTGCCGCGCTTCGCACCCGGCGATTGCCTCAGCCCCCGGGCACGGTGCGCACGTCACGGGCGATCCTGCCGTCCAGCAACTGGACTTGCCGCAGCGAGTGGGCCGCGATGTCGGCCTCGTGAGTCACGAGGACGATGGTTTGTCCCTGGTGATGGAGCGCTTCGAACAGGGTCATGATCTCTTCACCGGTCGCCGAGTCGAGGTTCCCGGTCGGCTCGTCGGCCAGAAGAATGCTCGGGTGATTGACCAGGGCGCGCGCGATGGCGACCCGTTGGCGCTGTCCGCCCGAGAGCTCGTTGGGCTTGTGGTTCATCCGGTCGCCGAGGCCGACCTTGGTCAGGGATTCGGTCGCCTTGTCGCGCCGCTCCGTGCTTCCGATGCCGGCGTAAATCAGCGGGAGCTCCACGTTGTGCAGAGCGGTGGCACGAGGCAGCAGGTTGAAGGTCTGGAACACGAACCCGATTTCCTTGTTGCGGATCCGGGCCAGGGCGTCATCGGCCAGCTCCGACACCCGGTGGCCGTTGAGCCAATACTCGCCCTCGCTCGGGGTATCGAGGCACCCGATCAGGTTCATCAGCGTGGACTTTCCGGAACCGGAGGGCCCCATGATGGCCACGAACTCGTTCTTGCGGATGATGAGATCCACCCCCCGCAGGGCGTGCACGATCTCCCCGCCCATGTCGTAGTCCCGCTTGAGGTTGCGGGTCACGATCACGGCGTCCCGAGGGACGTCCGTGGGCAGCATCGCCATGCGTTCGGCGGTGGTTTCGAGGCTGGCGCTCATTCGGGTATCCGAAGGTTGGCTGTTCGCCTCTTAAACGTAACCGGATAGGGGAGGTTTCATGGCATGATGCCGTCAGTCGCGGCGCCGAATCAGCTGGAAGCTCGCGGCCAGAGCGAGCCAGGCACAGATGCCCGCGAATATGTAAGCAGTGAGATGCGGCAGGGCGACAAAGGTCGCAGCCATTGCGGCCAACAGCAGGATGAGGCCCGAATAGACCGAACGCACCGCCCCCGAGGCGACCCGACGCAGCGACACCGCGGCTTGCCGGGTTCGCTCCCCCTTCGCCTTTCGATGCTCCTCGTGGGGGACCTCCGGAGCGTGACGTCGCAGCGTGGATGGGGTAACCTCCCGCAACGCGACCGGCGCACGAATCGGCTGGCGCAGGACCTCGTGGCTGGAGGCGGCGTCCCGGCGGAACTGCGCCTCCATGGTGGCGGCAAGGTGCGGTTCCTCGATCAGCACGTCCAACTCGTAGTTCCCTAAGAGGCTCGCCGCGTTCAGGTTGCTGCTCCCGATCTTGGTCCAACGGCCGTCGGACACCAGGGTCTTGGCGTGGAGCATCGGCCCGTCCCACTCGAAGATTCGGGCGCCTACCTTGAGCGCGGGACGATAGTTGATCCGGGTGAGGTTTCGGATCCACGGCACGTCGCTCGAGCTGGGCCCCAGGAACCGCACGTCCACCCCGCTGCGCGCAGCATCGGCGAACGCCTGCCGCAGACGCCGGGGAGGCAGGAGGTAGGCGTCGGCGATCCAGAGCCGGTCCTGCACTGCCGTTGCCAGCAACTCGATGACGCGCGAGGTGCGCATTCGCCCCGGTTCTGCCGCCAGGACCCAGACGGTGGCATTTCCGCGCTCCGGCCCCTCCGGCGCCTCGCTGGCGAGGCCGGGATCCCCCTTCGATCGCTCCCACACCCGCCAGAACGCCCGGTCGAGGGCGACGCAGGCGGGCCCTTCGACCTCGATGGCGGTGTCTCGCCAGGGCGGGATGTCCCGCGCCGGATCTCCCATCCATTCGTCGCCGATACACAGGCCGCCCAGCACCCCGGATTGGCCGTCGACGACCACCAGTTTCCGGTGGTCGCGTTCCAGATTCCCGAATAGCGCGGCCAGCCTCAGGGGATTGAACACCCGTACGCGAACTCCGGCGGAGCGGAGGGCGCGCCAGAAGCGTCGGGGAGTGCCGACGCACCCGAACCAGTCGTACAGCACCTGGACCGAAATGCCCTGACGGGCCCGCTCCGACAGCGCGTCGGCGAACCGGCGTCCGGTCCGGTCGTCGTGAATGATGTAATTCTCGAAGTGGATCCAGCGAGTGGCGCGAGCGATCAGGTCCAGCATGACCTCGTAAGTCTCGGGCCCGTCCTGGAGGAGGCGGACTCGATTCCCGGGGATCGCCCGGGTGGCCGCCGCGCGCTCGAGCAGCTGGTTCACGCGGTGCCGAGGCCCAGCGTGTGCTCGACCGGGCGCAGCGCCTCCAGCACGAAGGCGATGTGATCATCGAGCGGGACGCCCAGCTCCTCGGCGCCGCGGATGACGTCCTCGCGATTTACTCCCCGGGCGAAGGCCTTGTCCTTGAGCTTCTTCTTGACGCTGGAGACCTCGAGGTCGCGCAGGCTCCGTGAAGGCCGGACCAGGGCGCAGGCCACCAGGAACCCGCACAACTCGTCGACGCCGAAGAGCGCGTGGGCCATGGGGGTGTCCCGCGGCACGCCGGTGTAGTCCCCATGCCCGAGAATGGCCCGCTGCATCGGTTCGGGAAGCCCCTGCTCCGCGAGGATTCGGACCCCGGTGGTGGGGTGACCCTGGTTGGGGTCATGCTCATGGTTGGGGTACCGCTCGTAGTCGAAGTCGTGAAGCAGCCCCACGATGCCCCAGACTTCGGGATCCTCGCCAGCGCGCACCGCCATCGCCCGCATCGCCGCCTCCACGGCGTACATGTGCTTCCGCAGCGCATCGGAGGCGGTGTATTCGTGCATGAGAGCCAGGGCGCGGTCGCGAGTCCAGGTCATCGTCTCCTCCGAAGGCAAGATCGGTGTGCTCAGAGGGAAGGGTACACCCCATTGGTTGGTGCGCAATTCGGCAGAAAACGAAGAGGGGAGAGCCGGATGACTCTCCCCTTTCCAGCATCGGCGTGCGGTTGGGCCTCAGGGCCCGATGACACTGGTTCCATACTTTTGGTTCACCGCCGAGGCTATGGAATCGGCGATGATTTTATGGGTCGAACTGCTGGGGTGAAACCCGTCGAGGCTGAGCCCCGTGCCGAAATTGATCAAGCCGCTGGTCGCTACCGCGCTCAGATCGGGGAAGGGAAGAATGGCTCCCGTTGCCCGGAGACCGCCCAGAACTTGATTGGCATCCACCAACGCATAGCCGCGCTGTGTGGCCTGGGTCTGGATGTGGGTATTGAAGGCGGCCGTGGCCGTTCGCATGGCGGCGAACTCGGTGGGGGTTACGACTTGTAGATCATCCCCGCAATCCAGGGTCTGGGCCAGGCCCTGAGCGGCAGTCAGGAGCTTTCTGATGCCGACGCTCCAGGGAACCAGGATCGAGTCTCCCCTGGAAGTCGGAACCGCGACCTGAGGAGCGCACGCGACGGTGACGGTGAAGTTGGCCGGGAACGGGGCCGGCGGACTGAAACCGCAGGCCGGAGCGTTCTTGAGGCACCAGTAAATGCTGCCGAAGGAGGCGAACCCGAGATTGGTGACATCGGGCACGGTGCTGAGGATGGCCGCGGCACCCGTGGCGTCCACGCTGTCGAGGATCCTGTCGTACCGGGCCTTGAAGACGGTGGTATCGGTGATCGCGAGGACGTTCCCGGGGTTGGTGGTATCGATCAGGGCCCCCAGCACATCATCGGCGCCCAGCTCGACCGAGACAAACGTTGGCTGGGCCTGCCGCATCCGATTGATCTCGGTGCTGCCGCCGAGCACGAAGGTGGTCAGGGCCAGGTAGGTCGGGTCGGTGGCGAGCGACGTCGAATCGTTGTCGAGAGCGCCGATCAACGTCACCCCCGGAACCGCAAGGCTATTGAGGTACGAGGGAACCGGCGTCGAGCGGAGATCGCAGGTGGTGGCGTCGGTGCCCGGCGGCCGGCTAAGGGGCGCGTTGGTGACGAGCGGAGGCGGGCACCCCCTGGCCGCGAACTGCGGGTAGGCGAACGGCGCTCCGGCGGCGGCGGCAAACAGCACGGGGAACGCCCGTTTCTGGGTGCTATCGTTCCAGCCGAGGGACTGGAAGCCGGCTGAGATGCTGGTTCCGATGGCGATGTAACGCCGGAACATCGGGTTATTCAGCGCCGGCGGATTGAGCGATTGGTCCGAATAGCAGCCGGCCAGAGCGGGAAGTCCGACGGCCAGCGCAGCGGCGACTTTGGCGAGCTTCATGATCCGAGTCTCCGCGTTAGAAGGAGTAGGTGAGGGTCGCCGCGAACAGGTTCGCGGTGAAGTGATAGAGACCGTTAGTCGTCGCCGCAGGTGCCGGCGCGCCGGCTATGATCGGGAAGCTTCGGCCCCGACGGTCCGCCTGGTTGATGTACATGTAGCCCAGGTCCAGATGCAGCTTGCTCACCAGGCTGGTCCCGAACCCAGCCGTGAATTCGTTCCGGTTCCCTTCCGGCAGGTTGGGGGTCACGCTCTGGTCGGGCGACGCCCCGTCGTGAAACAAGTACCCGAGGCGGATCACCGTTCCAGGCCCCAGTGAATACTGCCCTCCGAAGCGATAGGCCGTGGTCCAATCGAAGCTCTCGGGATAGGCGACGGTATTGCTGCCGTTCCCCAGGGGATCCAGCCGTTCAAACTTGATCTTGAGCGTATCGAAGACCGACCAGTTCGTGAGCTGCACATCGAACAGGAGTTTGAGGCTGCTGGTTACATCCGCCGCCGCGCCGAAGCTCCACTGCTCGGGGTAGTGCAGGGAGGTGGTCCCGGTCTGGTTGGTCAGCGGGCCCGTGCCGGTGAAGAGGCCTCCCACCAGCTGATCGATGTTGATCGGGAGGGTTGGATTTCCCAGGTTGGCGGCGATCGGATTGCCGGGGGGCAAGATCAGACCGGTCGCAACCTGGGAGATGTCCACCGTGCCATTGTCGATCGTGACCTTCTGGCGCGAGAGGTAGCGGGCGCCGACGGAGAACCGGTCGGTCGCCTTGACGAGCACCCCGAGGTGGAACCCGGGGGAGGTGGTATTGGCGTGAAGGTTGATATCGGCGAAGTCGGTACCGGCCGGGATTCCCAGATTGCCGAGCGTGATGCCCGCGGGTGCCGGCGGGGGGAGCGGTGCGCTCGAGAGGTCGGCCCGCTGGTGCAGCTCGACATGCGAGAAGGCGATATCGAAGCCGCCGCCCACCATGATCTGATCGGTCAGCTTGAAGGAGGCCGTGGGCTGCAGGTAGAGCGCCCGGATCACGCTCTTGTATCCGGCGTAGCGCCCTTCTGCGGTGGTCGGCCAGTCGGTGGTCAAACCATACGGGGCAAAGAAGCCGAGTCCCACAGCGAACCGGTCGGTGACGCCGTACGTGGCGTAGAGATGCGGGACCGGATAGACCTTGGTGTTCAGGTCGCTCACGAACCCGGTTTGGTCATTGGTGAAACTGCCCTGAGGCGCGATGAACGTGCCTCCCACGGTCAACACCCCGTGTCCCTTCCGGGTCAACGCAAGACCGGCGGGGTTGTAGAACATCGTTGAGCCGTCCGGGCAGGGCGATGCGACCGCGGTTCCGGCTCGGCCCATGGCGCAGGTGCCGTGCTCGTTCACACTGTACCCCTGAGCCTGGGCATCGTGTGCGACGATCAGCGCGACCAGTGCACCAACGGCCGACCAGAGAGGTGGGTGCCGCATAGTTGCACTCCGTTTTTCGGGGACTGCGTTGCTAGTTGGGAGAACGGGTGGGATAGTGTACTTCCCGAATCCGCGCCTGTCAAAGGACATAGGGCGGTTTCGGAATTCTTTCATGAAATTCTTAATGCATCGTGGATGGGGCGCCCTCGATTTGCGCAGCGGTGAGGGGAACCCGGACCGTCTCGCCCCCATCGAGGACGATCTCGAAGGCGTAGCTTCCCGCCTGCGGCAACGGGATGTCGAATACCAGCACCGCGCCAGCCTCGACGTCCGTGACACCGGCGGGGGGTTCCCCGAACTGCACCGTGCCCTCACCGCCCAGGAGCTCGGTCCCCGCGGCGTCCACGAAGCGGATACGGATGGCGTGGAGCCCGATCTCGGTTCGTTTCCCCCGCACCCGGAGTACCAGGTGGGTTCGGGCGTGCACCGCAGGAAAGCGCGGGACCCAGACGTGCTGGAACAGTCCCAGCACGGACAGCTTCCCCTGCTGGTCGATCAGCGCGTAGTCCGCAAGGACGGCGAAGTCGAGATACAGCTCAGGCCACCCGAATGGAGCGTATCATGTCGTTCTTCTGGATGGCGTTCACCACGTCCATCCCGGACGTGACCTGGCCGAATACCGTGTGGACGCCGTCCAGGTGCGGCTGGGGCGAGTGGCAGATGAAGAACTGGCTGCCGCCGGTGTCCTTCCCAGCGTGCGCCATCGAGAGCGTGCCGGCCACGTGCTTGTGCTTGTTGAGATGGGTCTCGCACTTGATCATGTAGCCGGGACCGCCGGTCCCGACCCGGGGATTACTGGCATCGCGGGACAGCGGGTCCCCGCCCTGGACCATGAAGTTCTTGATCACGCGATGGAAACGGGTCCCGTCGTAGAACTTGCTGTTGGCGAGCTTCTCGAAGTTGGCGAACGTCTTGGGGACCTCGACGTCGAACAGCTCGAGCGTGATGGTGCCGCGTTCGGTTTCGATGGTGGCAGTCTTCATTTCCATTCCTCAATGAGGGCCCGGTGGATCGGTAAGTTGCCGACGGCCCCGGCTCGGCGCAATCGGAGTGCGGCCGCTCACCTGCCCCCCGCCTCCCTCAGGCGTGCACTCCACTCAGGAGGGTCAGTGGCCGGCGCCAGGCACCGGGCACCGATGCAGGCAAAGGCGCGAGTCCCGCCGCCCGCCGCAAGCATGCCCTGCACCGCCTGCGGGAGTGAGCCGGTCGGTGCGCCCATTCTGACTCGCTGAACAACCTTGCGAGGAAGAAACCCGGCCAGGGCCTGCTGGTGCATCCGCTCTGCCTGTTCTTCCTGGCCGGGCGCTTCCACCACCACGAGGTGGGTGGCGGGATTGAGGCCCCAGTCCACGGCGGTCAGGAACGTCGCTCCATAGAGTCCCAGCTCGGGAGCTCGACCGGCAAAGGCGGCGAGGAGCGCGTCGAGCCGCTCTCGCCAGATCGATTGCCCCGTCAGCTCGTGAAGGCGGGCCAGCGCCACGCCGGCTGCGCCGTTGCCCGAGGGAGTCGGTGCATCCTGAACCGGCTTGGCTCGGGTTGGCAGGAGGCCTTCGCCCCGGTCATCGGCGGTGTCGAAGAAGCCGCCCGCGGCCGGGTCCCAGTAGTCGCTCCCGACCCGGGCCATGATCCGTTCGCTCCATTCCAGCCAGGCTGCGTCTCCCGTTACCTCATGGGCGTCCAGGGCTGCCAGTACCACCTGCACCTGATCTTCGAGGAGTCCCACGAGCCCGCCGGGGGAGTGGGCCACCGCGTCGGGGGCGGTACTCTCGCTCTGTATTCGCTTCAGCGTCAGCAGTGCATGCTCCGTCGGCCACCGGTCGCCCAGGACCGCACCGGCCCTGAGCAGCGCTCCCGCCAGCATGGCGTTCCAGTTGCTGTAGCGAGTGCGATCCACGAAGGGTGCCGTGCGCCTCGCACGGGCTTCCCGCAACCGCCCCGTGGCTCCTGCCAGCAGAGCGCTCGCCTGCTCCAACGACCTGCCCTGTCGCTCCGCGATCCTCTCGATGGTATCCGCGATGAAGAGCACGTTCTTGGAGGGGTTGTGGTGCATCTCCCCAGCCGTCCCGATGTCGTAGTACGCTGCCACCACCTCCAGCTCCTCCGGCGACAGAACCGCGGCGGCCTCGTCGAGCGTCCAGGTGAAATAGTCCCCGTCGTCGTCGAGGCCGACGTCGGCGTCCTGGCTGGCAGCGTACCCGCCGGCCGGATCGGCCAGCACCTCCCGCACCCAGCGGACGATCCCTCGCGCGACCTCGGCGTACTCCTCGTTCGCGAAGGCGCCATAGGCGTCGAGATAGGCCCGGAGCAGCCCCGCGTTGTCGTAGGACATCTTCTCGAAGTGCGGCACGATCCAGCGCGCGTCGACGCTGTAGCGATGAAAGCCTCCACCCAGCTGATCGTGGATGCCGCCCCGCGCCATCCCCGACAGGGTGAGATCGATCATCGCCCGGATCTGAGGCGCGGCCTCTCGATACCAGGCATTGAGGAGGACGGTAATGGCCGCCGGGTGCGGGAACTTGGGCTGATTTCCGAATCCGCCGTTTCGCGGATCGAAGAGGCGGGCCATGCCGGCCACGCCGCCGGCGAGAAGGTCCGCAGTGACTTCCCCGGCCAGCGCCTCGTTCAGGTCTTCCGCCAGGAGGCGCCGGACGGCGCCGGCCTGGGTCCCGACCTTGTCCCGCTGGTTGTGATAGACCTCGAGCACCTGGGCCAGCACCGACCGGAATCCCGGGCGTCCATACTTGCCATCGGGCGGGAAGTAGGTGCCTCCGTAGAAGGCCTCACCGGACGGCGTGAGAAAGGCCGTGAGCGGCCAACCCCCCTGCCCGGTGAACGCCTGGACCGCCCTCTGGTAGCGGGTGTCCACGTCGGGACGCTCGTCCCGATCGACTTTGACGCAGACGAAGTGCTGGTTCAGAAACTCGGCGAGTGAGGCGTCCTCATAGGATTCGCGGTCCATCACATGGCACCAATGGCACCAGACCGCGCCGATATCGAGGAGCACCGGTTTGTCGTCCGCGCGCGCCCGTGCGAAGGCCGCCTCCGACCATGGGTGCCAGTGAACCGGCTGATGGGCGGCGGAGCGGAGGTAGGCGGACTGCGCGGAGGCGAGCAGGTTCCCGCTGCTCATGGAGCCAATATAGTGCGCGAGATGTGAATGGCCGGCGAATCGAAGCGCCCGGTCGGGAGACTGCTCGGCGCTCAGTGCACGCGCCGCAGGATGGCGTCCAGAGAGTCGCGGCTGAGGACGCCGGCGAGCGAGAGCCAGCGCCTGTTGTAGGTCCAGCGAAGTACGGTGACGCCGTGCGGCGTACTGCCGGCGAGCGTATCCGAAATGGGAGCGGTCGAGACCTGCTGATCGAGCAGGACACGCCCGTCCAGGTACACGACCCGGACCACCGGCTGAGTGGTATCCGCTCCGGGCACGGTGGCGCCGTCGCCCAGCTCGATCCGCACGGGGGTCCATCCCTCGACCAACCGCACTGGGCCATCCAGGGCCCGTTCCGCTTCGGCGATGCCCACCGGCCGAAATCCGGGGGCCGAAGAGACGACCGGAGGTTTGGGAGTCTCGGTAAAGGGCCGGGGCTCAGGTGGTCTTGAAGTCGAGTCCTTGGGCTCGGTCTTCCCGGGGGCCGCAGCGCTCGCCTTGGGCGCCGGCCGGGGCTTGTCTGTCGCGGGTCGGTCCGGCGGAGTTGGTGTCACCGACTTGGATGTCGGTGGTGCGGCGATAGGGGCCGGCATCGGAGCTTCAAACGCGGGATTGGTGATCCCGGGGGTGTTCACCCGCTCGGTGAGTCTTATGCTGGCCGGGCCGGTAGCCACCGGGGCTCGATAGATGCGCCGAGCGACGAGTACGACCCCCATCGCGATGAGGATGCCCAGCGGAAGCAGGTAACGGGTAATCTCTCTTCGTGATCCTCTTCGCTGGTGCCAGGGCAGCAGGATCTGGACTGGCCCGCTTCGTTGAGGAGCATGGATGGTTGAACGCTCGACGGTGGGAATCACGGATTCCACTGCAGGGAACTGATCACGCCATTCCTCGATCTGCCGGCTGCATTCGCGGCAGGCCGCAATATGTAGCTTGAGCTTGCTGACTTCGGCGGGTGAGAGCCGGTGATTGAGGAGCGCATCCAGAATGCGCTGATCCAGGTGGCCCACGGCCTCTTCGTCGCTGTCTGAGGATACAAGATCGGGCTCGGAGGTCCGATGCGCGGTGACCTAACTCACCGGACGTTCCGAGCCAGGACCTTGAGAGAATCTACCCCAACATGGCCGGTGAGCGTGAGAAGGAAGCCGGCCGGATCGAGCCAACGCACGGTAGCGACGCCATCGGCGCCCTGGCTCGCAAGAGTGTCTCCCGGCAACATCCCCAGACGATTGGTGGCGGCCAGGCGCTGTTGATCCAGCCAGATCTCGCGGCCGGGCTCGTCCGGGTAGACCACCCGCACCACGGTTCCCGCCGCCGCGTCGCCCTCCGCAGCAACCGGAGGATTGGTCAACACCCGCGAGGGCTGGAGGCCATCGATCAGGCGAATGGTCCCCGAGAGTCGGCGAACCGCCTCTTCCATGGTGGTGGACTGAAATCCTTCGTCCTTGTTCAGCTTGCCGCGGAGTCCCATCTCCTGACCGGTCACCGGTGCAGGCGCCGGGGCGCCGACGGCGCCGGTGACCGCTCCGGCTCGCGCCGCCGGAGGCGGAGCGAGAGTCTTCCTCGCGTCCATGCTGGTCTCGTTGGCCCGACCGAGCGTATCGGTGACGATGGGCGCCGGCTCATCCCGTCTCGCCGGGGCCGGTTCCGCGGGCTGGGCGGGTCTGGACTCCTTGAGGCTGGACTTGGGCGGCTTGGCTTGCACTTCCTGCCGGGAGCGATCCTCGCTGGCTGCTACCGGTGCCGCAGTTGATTCCCGGTCGAGCGGAGGAGTGGCCGGCACCGACGCTACCGGGGTCTGGTCCTCGAGTGCGGACGCCGGCGGTTGGCCCCGGCGTTGGATCGCGCCATAGTAGCCGAGCCCTGCGGCGAGGATGATCGAAGCGGCCCAGGCCAGGCGGCGATAGAGCGAGAGACGCCGGACCAGAGGGACGGGTGCCGCTCCGGTCCGGCTCTCCCGGACGGGAAGGTCCAGCATGGTGATCAGCTGGTCGGATTCTCCGAGGAACCCGCGCGCCTCCTCGACTCGACGGGCACACTCCTCGCAGGTGGCCAGGTGCTGGTCGATCTCCCGCACCTCCGCGGAGTCCAGCTCTCCATCGAGAAGAGCGTGAATCTGTCCTTCCTCAAGATGCGGCATGCTTCCGTTTCTCCCGCGCGTGGTAGGCCTCGACCAGACGGCGGCGCGCGCGCGCCAAGGTCGTACCGATCGCTCCCTTGGCCAGGCCCAGGGTGGCGGCGATCTCATCGTAGTTGAAGCCCTCGGCCTTCAGGAGCAGGACCTCGCGATCCCGGGGCGCCAGCGAGTCCAGCGCTTCGCGCACCGTCGCGGCCTGCTCGACCCGTTCCAGCTCCTGATCGGGGGCGGGAGAACTGGAAGGCCCCTCCGCCCTCAACAACTCCAGCCGCCGGCCCTGGCGAACCGCGCGACGCCCGTCATCACGGACCAGGTTGAGGGCAACGGCGAAGAGCCAGGGCCGCGGGTTCTCCGGGGGTGCGGCGAGCGCCCGGGCGAAGACCTCATGCGCGAGATCTTCGGCCCGGTCCGCGTCACCGGTCCGGCGGTACAGCATCCGGACCAGCGACGCGTGGTATTCGTGGTACAGCTGGGTGATCCGTTGGCTCATGCGCCGCGGAAACTCCGGACCAGGGAAGCCAGGTCGGACGCCGGCATGGTTCGGGCGCCGGCCGCGGTAATCTTGATACTGACCTTCTTGCCGGCGATCAGCACTTCGTCTCCAGCCGCGAGGCAGGCGACGACTTCCGGCAGCGCGCGTGCCAGGGCGAAGTAGGCGTCGCTGAAGGGGGCCACCGTTACCACCGGCAGACTATCCCGGTGCGCCGCGTCCGTCCAGACGGTGCCCCGCTGGGCGAACAACCGCCCACCGACCCGACGCAGAGGCACCCCACTGTCCTTCGACTCCAGCTCGTTCAACCGCCGATCGGCGATCGCATCGGCGGCGGCGAGATTGGTGGTGCCGGAGAGCTGCGAGCTGGTCTTGGCACTCTCGAACGCTTTCATGCCCGTCTGCGCCGGGGCAGCGGCAGGGCCGCCACGGAGTTGGTCCTCCCGCATCTCGGGGCGGACCGCGAGGGTGGGCTCCTGGACCAGATAGGAGGTGTATTCGGTCAGAATGCCATACCGCAGGCCCAGCTCCCTGACCTGATCGATCAGGTTCTGGGACGCGCCTTCCAGACGGATCTGTCGAGTCAATTCGCCGATGCGGCGCGAGGCCCACAGGCGCGGCACGAAGTCATTGGAGTTCTCGGTCTCGGGGAAATCGGCGGTGGCGGTGAACCGCTCGCGGCGCCCGTTACGCTCACCTTCGACGACGACCTGCCCGGCCCCGTGGCCGCGATAGCGTCCGAAGACCACCAGCTCTTCACCGTAGAACAGGTCGGGCAACGTGGCCGGATAGTTGTCTCGCAGGTCGACCGGAGCACTGGCGATTCTCAGGTTGACCAGAGCCGGCCGGCGGATCTTGCCGACCAGGCTGCCGATGGCGACCTCCACGTTGGCGCCGGGTGCCACGTATTCGGCGGTGCCATGCCCTTCGCGGGCGAGGCGGTCGAGGAGATAGGTATTGACGTCGTGACCGAGGCCCACCGTGAAGATCCGCGCTCGGCCGATTCGGGCCGAAGCATTTGCCGCGATTCGGTCGGGCGCCTGCTCCCCGACCGAGGGGAGTCCGTCGGTCAGGAAGAGAATGATGGGGAGTCTCTCTTCGGAGACCGTCGCCCCCAGGACCGCATCCAGGGCGCCCGCGATGTTGGTCCCGCCTTCCGCCACCAGTTGGTTCACGAAGTCCCGCGCGGCCTGGAGATTCCCGGGGGTCGCGGCGGTGAAGCCTTCCCGAAAGGAACGAACCCAGTTGGAGAAGGCGATCAACCGGAAGCGATCCTCGGGACGCAACGTCCCCAGCGCCTGGAGCAGGGCGGCCTTGGCCTGGTCCAGCTTCTCACCGGACATGGAGCCGGACACGTCGATCACGAAGGACAGGTCACGGGGAACCACCGCCGTCTGCTCGGTCTGGGGCGGGGAAAGCAACAGCATGAAGTAGCCATCCTCGCCGACCGGTGCGTGACTCACGACGCTGGTGCCCACCAGCCCTTGCCGCAGGGGGAGGAACAATTCCAGATCGCCCGAGGCATCGGGATCGAGGGTGATCTCGAGGCGATCGTTGACCCGCTGGGTGTTCAGGTGATGCGTCGGAGAGAAGGGCACCCCGTAATCATCGGGACGCGAAACTGCCAGGCGGAAGGACAGACTGGACGACCCCCGCTGCCCCGTCGCATAGCGCAGGCGCAACGCGTCGCCGCTCCGATCGAGGAGTTGAGTGTAACGCAGGACTACTTTGCGGGTTTCACCGGGTTGAATCGGGAATACCTGTGCTCGAACCAGGCCGTGCCCCGCGAGGGTCAGCAGGGCGGGATCGCGAAGCTTCCGCACGATGGTCTCATAGACACCCCGAGCCTGTTCGGCGTTCATCATCTCCCCTCTGACTTCCTGGTTGCCCATCCAGAGCGAGAAATTCTGGAAGACCGCTTCGCCGGGGAGTGGATAGAGGTAGCTGCCCTCGGCGAGGGTGCCGCCGGTGTTCCGGAACTGCTCCTCGACTTCGAACTTCGCCACTCGCCCTTCTATGGTGGTACGGACCTGGGAGGAAATGCGGGTCACCGTGGTAGCCAGGCCCGGCTGACGCGGGTTCTCAATCTCCACCCAACCCTGTGCCCTGGCAGGCTTTATCGAGGCGGTAAGGAACACCGCCGCCAGTGTCAAATACCGGTACATCGGATGCTCCATGCTTGAGGGTGCTGGGGGATGCGTGGAGCAAGGGGACTTGCACAGCAGCGCGGTTCACCAGGAACCCAACGGGTGAAGAAAGGGCGAAACCCGGCGCAGGGTCACCGCGAAGCGACGGCGGCCAGCCCGTGTTAGCATTGGCCCTGTCCGCTCGACGGAGCCGAAGTGCCCAGGATCGACGTCACCCGCACCTACCTGGAAATGACCGCCCCGGGCGAGTTGCGTCCGGCGGCGGCGGTTCCGGACCTGCTCGTCGAGCGCCTCGAGCGCTGTCCTCCTTCCTTCTATCGGTATCTCTACACCGAGGTCGGGCGGCCGCATCGGTGGACCGATCGGGCCGGGTGGACCGATGACCGGATCCGGGCCCATCTCGAAGGGCCCATCACCCTCTGGGTCGGATACGAGCACGGCTCCCCGGCCGGATACTTCGAGCTCAAACGCTGCCCGGACGGCTCAGTGGAGATCGCCTACTTCGGCCTGCTGCCCGAGTTCGTCGGGCGAGGGCGAGGGAAATACCTGTTGACTCGGGCCACCGAGGAGTCGTGGGCGCTGGGGGCGACCCGGGTCTGGCTCCACACCTGCACCCTCGACCACCCCGCGGCGCTGCCCAACTATCTGAGCCGTGGGTTCCGACCCACCGGCACCGAGGTCTATCAGGCCGAAGTTCCGTAGTCCGCGGTTCCCTCCAGACCTGTAGGCCCGCCGGGTGGTGGGCAGGTCACCTGGGCCGGGCCATATTCCCCGGATGCCGGGGACCGAGCCGCTCGCCACCGCACTCCTGCTCACCACGTTCGGCCTGTTGCTGGGGATGAGTGCCGTCTTCAGCCGTGCGACCGAACGGTTCAGCGTTCCGCTGGCCCTGATCTTCCTCGGGATCGGGATGCTGGCGGGGGAAGAGGGGCTCGGAGGCATTTTCTTCGAGAACTACCAGGTCGCCTACCGACTGGGCATCGTCGCGCTGGTCCTGATCCTCTTTGATGGCGGGCTGAACACTCCCTACTCGGCGGTGCGGCGGCACATCAGACCGGCTGCTCTGCTTGCGACACTCGGCGTGTTGGCCACGGCGTTTCTGGTGGCAGCCGCTGGGCGACTGCTCGGGTTCAGCTGGCCGGCGGCCCTGCTGATCGGGGCCGTGGTCTCCTCCACCGATGCGGCCGCCGTCTTCTCGGTGCTCCGAGGAAGCGGCCTCCACCTCAAGCGGCGGGTGGGTGCCACCCTGGAGCTGGAGTCGGGGATCAACGACCCGATGGCCGTGATCCTCACGGTGCTCTCCACCGAGAACCTGCTCGAGCCCGGCGCCCTGAATGGAACCGCGGTCGCCGTGGCGGTGGTTCGAGAATTGATCGTGGGCCTGTTATTCGGATACGGGGTGGGACTTACCGGTCGCGCACTCTTCAGGCGAGTGCGGCTCCCGGTGGGAGGGCTCTATCCCGCGCTGACGGTGGCGCTCGCCTTCCTCGCGTATGGGCTCCCGACCTTGTTCCACGGGAGCGGCTTCCTCTCGGTGTACGTCGCTTCCCTGACCCTGGGCAGCACTCAGCTTCCCTACCGCGCGGGGCTCTATCGCTTCCATGATGCGCTGGCGTGGCTGAGTCAGGTCACCATGTTCCTGGTACTGGGGCTCCTGGTGACCCCGTCGCACCTCGCGTCGGTGGCCTGGAAGGGGTTGGCCCTGGCCGCGTTCCTGGCCCTCGTCGCACGCCCGCTGGCAGTGTCACCGATCCTGGCGGCGTTTCGCTATCCGGGCCGGGAAATTGGCTACGTCTCCTGGGTCGGCCTCCGGGGCGCCGTTCCGATCATCCTCTCCACCTTTCCCGTCCTGCTGGGTGCTCCAGGAGCAGATATCATCTTCGACCTGGTGTTCTTCGTGGTGGTGGTGAACACCCTGGTCACCGGAGCCACCATTCCGTGGGTCACGCGGCGGCTGGGCCTGGAGAGTCGGGAGCCGGCGCCGCCGGGGAGCGTCGTTGCGCTCGACGCGCGGGCCTCGTTGAAGGGCGACCTGCACGGGTTCTATCTCGACGAGGCGCTGCCGGTGGTCGGAGTGACGATCGAAGATCTGCCGTTGCCGGACGCCGCCGCAGTCTCCTTTCTGGTCCGCGACGACGAGCTTCTCCCTCCCAAAGCTGGGACCGTATTGCAGGCCGGGGACTACGTCTACCTGGTGGCGAGGAACGAAGATCTGCCCGAGATCCACCTGCTCCTGGGACGGGAGCGGGAGGACTAGCCGGGTGGAGTGGGCCGACGGAGACCGGGACCCACCAACTCGGGAGCGGTGCAGGGTCGGGCGCGGATGACCGCGGCGCGCCCGTCGGTGCGGAACACCTGTCCCGACGCGTTGTGCCCCGAGTGAGGGGCGTCAGGGATGGTCACGTAGTCGAGCAGGTCGGCGCAGCCGCCGGCCTCGAGGCCTCGAACGATGAAGTCCCGCTCGATGTCCATGTCCGGGGAGATTCGGTGCGTGGGCATCCGGAAGGGCCTGATCAGGAGTCCGATGTCCTGGCTGGCTGCCCCGGCCCAGATGCCTCGGGCGGTATCCACCAACCACAATCTCAGATGATGGCGGACCTTGGCGTTGGGTCCGGGGAGCTCGTAGCTCAGGTCCTGGGGGCGACCCTCGAAGTATTGTGTGCTGACCGGCGCCGCTCCGCCCGGTTTTCCCACGATGACCGCCACCGCTTCCTTGCTCAGCGCCTTGAAGCTCGGTGGGTGAGCCGCCGACCAGCCAGCCGTGATGAACGCCGCGTCCACGTCCTCGGTCGATCCCTCGATGATCAGATTGATCGGATCGCCGACCGGGTGCCCCTTCCTGGTCTCGGTTCTGGGAAGCAGGTCCGGCAGGGCCGGAGCTTCGTAGAGAGTGCGATAGGCGGTGACCAGGAGGCAGTGGCGATGGTGGGGGAGTACCATCGGTGCGGCCAAGGCCATCCGCCCGACCTCTCCCGCAATGATGCGTACGCGAGGACCGTGGCGGGCCAGGTTAAACGAGGTCAGAATCGCGGCGGGGATCACGGCCACCTCGGTCGCTGCGGCCACCGCCAGCGGGACCCCCGTCTTCACGTGCACCTTTCGGTTCGGGGCGTGGATGGTGCCGGTGTCGACGCGCGCCCTGGAATTGACGTACTCGAGGCTGTCGAGCAGCCCCGAGATGGGAACCCAGTGCTGGAAGTCCACTCGCAGCGAATCGAATTGCAGCCCCAGCGAGCCTCCGCGCCCGAACCGGCGACCCCCGTGGGAGACGGTGATCCGGCCGACCACTTCGGTGTAGGCGGGGACCACCACGCAGCTGTCGTGAACGACGGCGGCCAGGGTCTGAACGAGAAGCGGTTCCCCGACCGGGTTCTTCCCGCTCACGATGGGTTGCAGGAAGCGAATCGGGAACGCAGTGCCGGTCGTGATCGTGTCCGCGTGCTGGGCCAGCGCGGTCGTCACCGTGCACGCCCCCAGGGCGATGATCATGACCAGAAAACGAACCTTCATGACCGGCTATCTATGCCGAGGGGAGACGGGCTGATGGGCAGAGGTCCGCGACGACGCACTCGGGACACCGGGGCCGGCGGGCTATGCAGATCTGTCGGCCGTGGAAGATGAGCAGGTGGGACAAGAGTGCCCAGTCGTCTCTCGGGAACAGGGACATCAGATCCAGTTCGGCCTTGGCGGGGTCCGCCCGCGTCGTCAGCCCCAGGAGCCGACTGAGGCGGCCCACATGGGTGTCGACCACCACCCCCTCGTTGATCCCGAAGGCATTCCCCAATACCACGTTCGCGGTCTTGCGGCCGACGCCGGGAAGCTGGCGCAGTTCGTCCATGGTACGAGGCACCTCGCCGCCATGATCAGCCACCAGGCCCTGCGCCATGGCGATCAGGTTCCTGGCCTTCATCCGGAAGAAGCCGGTGGACTGAATGATCTTCTCGACCTCGCCTTGTCGTGCGCCGGCGAGGTCGAGCGGGCGGGGGTAGCGGGCGAACAACACCGGCGTCACCATGTTGACCCGGGCGTCGGTGCACTGGGCTGAAAGGATGGTCGCGACCAGGAGCTGGTAGGCGTTCCTGTGGTGGAGCGCGCACACCGCGTCGGGATATTGGCGGCTCAGCCGCCCGAAGATTTCGGCCGCGCGTACCCGTTTGGCCTCGCCCGATTCTCGGCCCCGCCTGGCCTGCCGGGGCTTGGCCTTTACCGGCTTTGGCCGGGGTCGAGCGGCAGCCCTCCCCCGCGGTCGCCTGGTGGTTCGCCCCGGCATCTACTTGCCTCTGCGCCGCGCCACGTGCGCGAGAAACTGCTCGACCGGCCTCGCGTTCAGCACGTGCTCTCGTCCCAGCCACCCCTTTCGAGCGATCCCGACTCCCAGATCCACGTTGCTCATCCCGGCGACGCTGTGGGCATCGGCACCAATCGAAATGGTGACCCCGTGCTCCACCGCTCGTCGCAGGTGCCGCCAGTCGATATCCAGCCGGTGGGGATCGGCGTTGATCTCGATGGCGACTCCGGCCTCCGCGGCGCGGACCAGGACGGCCTCGACATCCAAAGGGTAGGGTTCCCGCGAGAGGAGGAGCCGGCCGGTCGGGTGGCCGATGATGGCCAGGTGCGGGTTCTCCATCGCGGCCAGCATCCGGTCGGTCATCTGCCTGGCGCCCATGCTGAACCGGGTGTGGATCGAGCCGATGGCGAAGTCGAGACGCGCCAGCGTGGCATCGTCATAGTCGAGCTTGCCATCGGCCAGGATGTCGACCTCGACTCCCTTGAGCACCCGGATGCCCTGGAGTTTCGCGTTCAGGGCGTCGATTTCTTCGCTCTGTCGCGCGAGATCTTCCGTGCTCAGGCCGCCGGCATAGGCGGCGGAAGTGCTGTGATCGGTGACTCCGAGATAGCGGTATCCCGCCTCGCGCGCCGCCACGGCCAGCTCCTCGATCGTGGTGGTGCCGTCGGAGTAGTTGGAGTGGCAGTGGATCAGCCCCTGCAGGTCCCCGCGCTCTAACAGGGTGGGAAGCCTGGCTTCCGCCGCCGCTTCGATCTCGCCCCGGTCCTCTCGCAGCTCCGGGGGGATCTCTGCGAGTCCGAGAGCCGAGTAGAAGGCGGTCTCGTCGGGCGTAGGGACGAAGGCGCTGCCCCGCCAGAGCGCCGCACCGTTCAAGGCGAAGCCCCGGGAGATGGCGTGGCGGGCCAGTGCCGCGAGGTGAGCGTCGCTTCCGGTGGCCTGCACCAGGACCGCGCCGGCGTTGACCGGTGTGGTCACGATGATCTGGGCGCTGGAGCCGGTGGCGAATCGCAGGGTGACGCGCCGCTCGTCCTGGCCGGCGAACTCGTGAACCCCCGGCAGTTGAGCCAGCCGTTTGAAGATCTCGGCGGGAGCCGCTTCGGCGACCAGCACGATGACGATCTCCCTGACGACCTCGCTGCGGCGCCGCACGTCGCCTGCGGTCACCGCCTGGAGTACGCCCGGCTGGCGTTCGAGCGCCTCCCGCAGGCGCGACGCCTCTTCCGCCGCGTGGTGCGCGAAGCGGAAGGCGCTGGCCTGCCGCAGAAAGGCGATGCCCTTGAGAATGTTGTCGGCGGTCTTGGTGCCGAATCGGGGGAGCTTGGCCAGGCGGCCGTCGCGGGCCGCGGCTTCGAGCTCGGGGAGCGAGTCGATGTCCAGTGCCTCGTGGATCTGCCGCACCTTGGCGACCCCCAGCCCGGAGATCTGCAGCATCTCGACCAGCCCCGGGGGCACCTGCTCCCGCAACTCCTCGAGGAGACTCGATCGGCCGGCCCGGAGTACCTCGGTGACGATCTGCAGGGTGGCGGGACCCACGCCCTTGGTCTCCGCGAGCGAACCGTCGGCGAGGGCGACGTCCACCTCGACCGGCAGGCCCTCGATCGCCCGGGCGGCGCTGCTGTAGGCGCGGACCCGGAAGGTGCTCTCCCCCTTGAGCTCCATGAACGAAGCGATCTGCTCCAGAACGCGAGCGACGGCCTTGCGATCCATCATTCCACGAAGATCCCCTCGGGCGGCGCGGTGCGATGCGGTGCGGCCGCTCTGGCAACGAGCGGGGCCGTGCGGGCCGCCAGCTCGATCAGCTCTTCCGGTCCGACCACCGAGTAGATCTCGGCGGTAGTCCCTCCGGGCAGAACGCTCGCGAAGACGGGCGAGCCGTCTTCCCGCTTCAGGCGCCCTGGCCGAGCACCGGAGGCGGTCACCACGCTGAAGCCCGCCCGGTCCCGGTGTAACCCGAAGATCCCCATCACTTGCCAGCGATTCGCCGCGGGAGCGTGCACGAACAATCCGTCCAGGGGCTCGTGCGGGTGCCCCTCCGCCAGCTCGGCCCAGAGCATCCGGGCGGGGAATTGAATGTAGTAGGCCTGCGGGGTCGCGGCAGCCGCGCCTTCCGGCGCAGATGAAGCAGTCAATATCTCGATCGCCAGCGGTCGGCCGACACGGAAGGTCCAGCCGCCGGCCTGCCAGGTGAGAAATGCGTGGTGCAGCAGGGCGAGATGCTCCCGCACCGCCTCTTCGGGCGCGTCGTCGGGGACCAGATCACGGAGCAAGAGCACCGCTTGCCGGTCGAGGGCGAAGGCGTCACGGTCGCGGGCATCCAGTTTCGCGGCGGCGAGTGAATCCTGGATGGCGCCGAACCGCTCCGGGGCCAGCTCGGCGAACACCAACTCAAAGGGAGTCGGACGTGTCCGGTCGGTCACCGGCGAATTGCCTTCACGGCCTCGCGTGGGAGAAACCCGTCCA
>Ga0210139_1000009_pt1 | contig 37517 bp, 31 predicted proteins | sample Browns_TuleB_D2_FD_184855 | JGI IMG/M metagenome (GOLD analysis project Ga0210139, IMG submission 184855) | Wetland microbial communities from San Francisco Bay, California, USA, that impact long-term carbon sequestration - Browns_TuleB_D2 (SPAdes) | ecosystem: Environmental > Aquatic > Marine >... | reverse complement strand
CCGCCGGCGCGATCAGCACCGAGCTTGGGTTCCTGGCCGCGACCCGCCACCAGCGACGCAGCCGGGTGGCCTGGGCCTGGGAGAAGGGAGGATGCTTCGCGTAGCGGTCCATCATGCCCAGGAAGAATGTGGTGAGCCAGTTCCAGGTGGGAGAGCCGGGATGACCCATCTTGATGATTGGTTGGATCTGCTCGACTCGCAGGCCGGCCCGCCGGTATAGAGTCGGCAGGCTTCTCGCGGGACTCACGTCCGCGCCCTGAGCGGTGAAGAACCGGCGCTCCGCCTCCGCGAAGTTGTTCCACTCCGCCGGCTCCGGGATCATCGCAAAGCCCCCTCGATGATAATCCTGGAGCGCCAGCAGACCACCCGGTTTGAGCGCTCGAGCCAGCTTGCGCAGGTGCGCTTCCGGTTCAGGGAGAAAGAGAAACACCCAGCGTGCGAAGATCAGATCGTAGCGGCCCCGGGGCAGGGGAGCCTCCCGGAGACCGACCGTCCAGATCTGCCCCTGACCTCGGCCGTCCCGGCCGCAGAGACGCCGGAGCCGAGCGGCGAAGACCGGTGACGGTTCAACCGCGTCGATCGGCCCCTGGACCCGGCGCCGAAGCTCCATGTGAAGCGACCCCTGCCCGGGTCCGATCTCGAGCGCCTTCCATCCGGGGCGGATCCCGAGCCGGTCGAACAACGCCCGGCTGTCGGGGTCCCAAAGCCGGGCCTGCGCTCTGAGTCGAGCAGATTCGCGGCGGGAGTCCCCCAGGGCATACTGGTGGCGGGCCATGCTCCTACGGTGCGACTGGTCACGCCCTTTCCGCAATCCGATTCGTGCGGTCGCGAGTAGGGCCCAGCGAACGGGCCGGCTCCGACAGCGCGCTCACGGCTTGGGCTCTCCGGTCAAGCGCTGGAGGGCGGCCTTCGCCTCGTCCACATAGGGCTTGAGTGCCGGATCGGCGCGGTGCCACAGCCGGGTTACGTATTGGTAGTGGGCGATGGCCGCGTCCTTCTGTCCCATTTTCTCGTCGATCCGGGCCTGCTCGAGTCGCCACAATCCCTTGAGGGGCGTGCCACCCGGGGGCGAATAGCTCAATATGCGGGCTGCTTCCTGCAACCGGCCCCGGGACTCGAGGAGCTGCGCGTAACTCAGCTGATCGAAGACGCAGCCCACGCAGATCGAATCCGGCAGGGCCTCGAATTGGGCCAGAGCCGCGGTGGTGTCCAGCCTGGCCAGGCTCAGATAGGCCCGGGCCGAGGCGGCGGCATACCCCGAGAACAGTTGGTCGTGAGGATCCCGGCTGGATCGTCCGAGTGCCTGGGTCCGCTCGACCGCCTTCCTGAGCGAGGCGGTGTCGCGCCGCGCGGCCCACCAGGAGAACGGAACGTAGACCTGTGTCGGCGTGCCGTGTGCAAGCCAGCCTTCGAAGAGCCGCGCCGCCGAGTCGGCAGGCAGCCCACCCACCAGCGCGATGGAGGCAATCAGCGGTGGACCGAAGGGCGGGGACTGCCCTGCCAGCTCACTCAACGCCTCTCCCAGCCGACCGCGTGCGGAAGTCAGGAGCGCCACGAAGCTGTGGCCAAACCCGGTATCCGCGGATGCTTGGGTGCGGAGGAGGTCGAGCCCTCGACGAGCCGCGCGGAGCTCGACTTCCTGCGTGTCGGGCCAATTGAAAAAGACTCCGACCACCGCCCGGGCCTCGTTCAGCTGGAGAGAATCGATTCCCCGAACCGCCTCCGCGCGTGAGGCGGGAGGAGCCGCGAGGATGCGATCAGCTGTCTGGTAAGCGCGATCGGTGGGATGCCGGGTCAGGTAGGCCCGCAGGTACTTCCGGGCTTCTTCCTCGCCCTTGATGTCCAGAGCCAGCTGCATCGGGTGGATGTAGGAGGGTGCGAAACTCGAGTCGAGCGCGATCGATCGATCGAAGGCGTCCAGGGTTTGACGCTCGGTCACATCCAGCCCCGGCCCCTGCGCCCAGTGATACCGGGCGTCGCCCAGCTCATACCACGCGTAGGCGTCCTCGGGATAGCGCTGAACCGCGGCGTTGAGTCGATTGAAGAGCTGTTTTCGAAGCGGCCACGCGTGGATGCCTGGTTGAGCGGCCAGCGCGGCGATGATGGAATCGGCCGAAATCATCAGGCTGTCCCTAGGGCCCAGCCCGTGGTTGTGGGTTCCGGCTCGCTGAGCCGCCAGCTGGGCGGTCTCATCTCCCGCACCGGTCTGCCACCCCACCGACTGAGATAGTCGCTGCCAGGCAAGCGCAAAACCGCTGTCCTTGGCCAAGGCTTCCGCGTAGGCGGCCCGCGCCGAATCGAAGACGGCCCGGCGATAGAGCTGCTCGCCCTGCAGGAACGACTTGGTGGCCGCGAGATTCGAGGTGCCCAGCTTGGCAAGGCGAACGCTGCCCGCTGAGGAGGCTCCGCTGAACTGGGCGATCAGGGCCACCGTCAGGGAGTCCGCCGCCCGGTCCATCCGGTCCGCCAGATCGCGCCGCTCGACCTGGGCCACGTTCTTCCCCGTGGTGAGATCGATCAGCGTCGCCGCCACTCGCACCGAATCCTGGCCCGATCCCACCAGACTGCCGTACAGCACCAATCCCGCGCCGGTCGCATGTCCCAGTCGGCTGGCTGAGGGTGCGTCGGCCCGGCCCGACCAGCGTTGAATCACCACCGAGGGCGGCACCGACCGGAGTGACCCCGCCCCGTCGAGATTACGCGACAGGATGTCGACCAGGCCCTCACGCCAGAGTTGGAGCTTGGCATCGAACACGTCGAAGGGAGCCACCGCCACCACGTTTCGATCGAGCGCCACCTCGGAGCGGCCCCGGTAGAAGAGCGCGATTGCCCCGGCCACCGCGATCAGCCCCAGCGCGAACCCCAGCCGCAGGCGATTGGTTGGACGGCGCGTCGCCGTGGTCGTCACCGGCGTGATCCCCGCCGTGGGTGTCGCGCATGCCTCCAACGCGCCGACCAGCTCCTCGGCGGTCTGATATCGGTCGGCCGGCCGCTTCTCCAGGCACCGCATGACGATGTCGGCCAGGGGCTGGGGGACCGTGGCACGGCGCGACGCCAGGGCTTCCGGGGTCTTGCTCAGGTGCGCGGCGAGAATCTGCTGCGGGGTGGACCCGGTGAACGGGGGCTGGCCGCTCAGCATCTCGTAGGCCATCGCTCCCAGGGCATAGATGTCTGCCCGGTGGTCCGTGTTGGCGTCCCCCGCGGCCTGCTCGGGGGCCATGTAGCTGGGGGTTCCCAGCGCCAGCCCCACCGTGGTCAGCGAGGCATCCCGGGCTGCCGACGGCGTGGTGCCCGTGGCGCTGCTCAGTGCCTTGGCGACGCCGAAATCGGTCACCAGCGCGTGGTGTTGAGAAAGCAATACGTTGTCGGGCTTGATGTCCCGATGGACGATCCCCCGCCGATGCGCGGAAGCGAGGGCGTCCGCCACCTCGCGGAGGATCCGTAATACCTCGGCGATCGGGAGCTCGGTCTCCCGGGTCAGCCGGTGCCGGAGCGATTCCCCCTCGATGAGGGGCATCGTGTAGTAGAGCAGACCGTCGGCCTCGCCGGCGGTGAAGATCGGGACGATGTGCGGATGCTGGAGGTTGGCGGCCAGCTGGATCTCGCGACGGAAGCGGTCGGCGTTCACCCCCGCCGCGAGATCGGGGGGAAGTACCTTCATGACTACCTTGCGGCCGAGCGCGGTCTCCTGGGCGATGAAAACTCGGCTCATCCCTCCGCCACCCAGTTCACGCTCGAGGCGATAGCTGTTGCCGAGCGCGGGCTGGAGGCGTTCGAGCAGATCGGACAAATCGTTGGCCGGGTTCAGGGACGGTGAATATTACCCTTCCATCCGGGCCCCCGCACCACCCGCCCCGGCTTGGCGCCGGTGTGCTCCCCGTCTTTGAGTACCTGCACGCCGTTGACGAAGACGTGCACCATCCCCGTCGTATACTGCCGTGGCTGATCGAAGGTGGCGTGATCCTGGATCTTGTCGGGATCGAAGATCGCGAGATCGGCGTAGTTCCCCACCTTGATGGTCCCGCGCCTGGGAATGCCGAGATTGGAGGCCGGCAATCCGGCCAGCTTGCGAATCGCCTCCGCCATCGGCATCAGCTTCTCGTCCCGGACGTACTTGGCCAGCACGCGGGAGAAGTTCCCGTAGGCGCGAGGATGCTGGTTGTACCTGGTAAACACGCCTTCGGGCGCGGAGGACTCCTCGTCGGAGCCAAAGCTCACCCAGGGGAGCACCACCTGCTTCCGGATGTTGTCTTCCGACATCAGGAAATAGATCGTCCCCACTCGGCTGTCGTCGCCTACCACCAGGTCCATCGCGGTCTCTTCCGGCGACCTCCTCCGGATCTTGGCCACCTCGGCGAGCGTCTTGCCGGTGTATTTCTTGAGTGAGTCCGCCTTGAATCCCACCAGGATGATCCGGTCCGGGGACCCAGCGCCCAGGAAGAGATTCTCCCACTGGTCGGTTGGGGTGGTCATCTCGCGCCTTACGCGACGACGAATCGCCGGGTCCTGAAGGCGCCTCCGCCATTCCTCGAGTCCCCCTTCCTGCACCCAGGGCGGCATGGCCGCGTCGAGGCCCGTGGCGCCGGCAGGGTAGGTGTACATGTCGGCGGTTATCCGGAGGCCGGCACTTCGCGCCGAGTCTACCTTCTTGATCAGCTGGTCCAGCTTGTCCCAGTTGGGCTCGCCCGCCGCCTTGAGATGGTAGATCTCCGCCGGGAGCCCTCCCTCCTTGGCGATCCGGATCAGCTCGTCGGTCGCCTCCAGGAGGTGGTTGCCCTCGCTCCGCATGTGCGAGATGTACATCCCGTGGTACTGCGCGGCGACCTGACAAAGGGCGATCAGCTCGTCGGTCTTGGCATAAAACGCCGGCGCATAGATCAGCGAGGACCCCACCCCCAGCGCACCCTCTTCCATCGCCTGGTGGACCAGGAGCTTCATGTGCTCCAGTTCGTCGGGGGTCGGGGGACGGTCGGCATAACCGACCTCATGCACCCGCACCGTCGTGGCGCCGACGAACGAGGCCACGTTGGTGGAGATTCCCTTCGATACGATGAAGTCGAGGTACTCGCCCAGCGTGGTCCACGTGACAGGGTACTTGATGTCCGATTCCTGCTCCACCGCCAGCTGTTTCATCTGGTTGGTCAGTGGCCCCATTGACCACCCTTCTCCCATGACTTCGAGCGTCACGCCCTGGCGGATGTCGCTCTGGGATCGCCCATCGGCGATCAACGCCTCCTGGGCCTGGCTCAGCATGTTGATGAACCCAGGGGCGACGGCGAGGCCGCGGACTTCGAGTTCCTGAGTCGCGGTAGCCTTGCCCAGGTCCCCGATCGCCGCGATCGTGTCGCCGCGAATGGCGAGGTCGCCGGCGATGGGAGGGCCGCCGGTTCCGTCGTAGATGGTGCCGTGACGGATGATGGTGTCGTAGTGGGGCTTGGCACAGCCGGAGAGGGCGATGGCCACTGCGAGCCCGGCGAAGGCAAATGGGCGAGGCGTCATGGGTCGATCCTGATCGAGTGGACGGCGGGACGCGCGAATGGTACCACGCCCCGCAAGATCCCGAAACCACCGAGATACCACAGTCCCCGGTCCTTCACAGCCCCCTTGACGGCACGATATTGTAGTGATATCATATCGCTATCACCTGCGGAGGATCGAGGCGTATGGTACGGGAAGTCGAGCGTCGAGGCATTCCGGGCCTGCTGGCCCTCCTGCTGATTCTGGCGTTGATGTTCCTCACTTCCGGGAGGCTGATCGAGAGCGCCGCCGCGAATGACCCCCGAAGTGTCGTCCTGTTTGCGCTGGTCTTCGGCGCCCTGGCCTTCTCACTGCGCGGGCTCTTCGTGGTCAACCCCAACGAAGCGCGGGTGCTGACCCTGTTCGGGCGCTACGCCGGCACGGTGAAGAGTCCCGGCCTCTGGTGGACCAATCCGTTCATGTCGGGGGCCAGGATTTCGCTGCGGGTCCGGAACTTCGAGACCGGCAAGCTCAAGGTGAACGACAGCAACAGCAACCCGATCGAGATCGCCGCGGTCGTGGTCTGGCGGGTGGTGGACACCGCCGATGCGCTGTTCGAGGTCAACGACTATGAGAACTACGTGCAGGTCCAGAGCGAATCGGCGCTTCGCACCCTGGCCTCGAGTTATCCCTATGACGCCCATACCCCGGGGCAAGAGGCCCTGAGCACCCACACCGTCGAGGTCTCCAAGGGACTCCTGGGCCAGATCCAGGAACGGCTCGGCAAGGCCGGGGTCCAGGTCACGGAGGCCCGGATCAGCCATCTGGCCTATGCCCCCGAGATTGCCTCCGCCATGCTCCAGCGGCAGCAGGCCAGCGCGGTGATCGCGGCTCGTCAGAAGATCGTAGAGGGAGCGGTCGGCATGGTGGAGATGGCCCTCCAGCAGCTGTCCTCCAAGCAGATCGTGCAGTTGGATGACGAGCGAAAGGCCGCGATGGTGAGCAACCTCCTGGTGGTGCTCTGCGCCGATCGCGCCACCCAGCCCGTGATCAATACCGGAACGCTCTATCAGTAGCGGCGATGGCCGAACGCAAGTCGTTCCTCATTCGCATCGACCGGGCCGTACTGGATCAGGTTCAGCGATGGGCCGACGCCGAGCTGCGCAGTTTGAATGGTCAGATCGAATTTCTGCTGCGGCAGGCCCTACAACGCGCTGGCAAAGCAAGAAAAGGGGCCGGAGACTGATTCGCCGTACCTCAGTCTTGCGGCCCCGTCCTCAGTCCTTCTTTCCATACCTGACAGCTGTAATCTCGGCCAGAATCGACAACGCGATCTCCGCGGGCTGACGGCCGCCCAGGTCGAGCCCGATCGGTCCGTGCAGTTTCGCGATCTCCCGGTCGCTCAACCCCTCGGCCTTGAGTCGCTCCTGGCGCGCAGCCTGCGACTTTTTCGACCCCAGGGCGCCGACATAGGCTGCCTCGGACCTGAGGGCGATGCGAAGTGCCGGGTCGTCGAACTTGGGGTCGTGGCTCAGAATGCAGACGTAGGTGGCGCGGTCGAGCCCGATCCGCGCAAAGGCCTCCTCGGGCCAGCCCAGCACCAGTTCGTCCGCCGTGGGGAACCGTTCCCTCGAAAGGAAAGCCGGTCGGCCGTCGGCGACGACAGTCCGGTACCCGAGGGGCCCCGCCAACCGCACCAGCTCCGCCGCGATGTGGACCCCGCCGAAGATCACCAGCGTCGGCCGGCGAGGGAGCGCCTCCAGAAAGACCGAAAAGGTGTTGCCCTCGGGATCGGGAAAATTGACAGTGCGGCTGGTGCCGGTCTCGAGGGCCGCCCTGGCGGCCGTAAGGACTGGCGGGCGCAACTGCTCCGGCAGGTTTCCCTCGGTCCGGCCGTCCTCATGGACGATCAGTCGTGCGCCCACCGGCCCCGCATCGATGACGGTGGCGATTACGGCCCCTCCGGGTCCCTGCGCCGCGGCCAGGACCTGGGGACTGACCGAAGGCTCGATGAAGACCTTGATGGTGCCCCCGCAAGCGAGTCCGACCGACCAGGCCGTTTCGTCACTCACGCCGAAGGCCAGGTGCCGGGGAACCCCTGCCCGGATCGCTGCCGCGATCTCCTCAGCGGTGGCGCCCTCGACGCATCCACCCGAAATCGAGCCGGCCAACCTGCCATCCGCGGTCGCCAGCATGCAGGCGCCCTCGGGGCGGGGCGCGGAACCCCAGACACTGGTCACGATCGCCCGCCCCACCGGATTCCCGCCCTGGGAGAGCAGCCGATATTCATTCAGCAGGTCACGCATTCCACGTCTCCGGACCGACCAACATCCTGTCGCCTCCTACCACCAGCCGAGCAGCTTCCACCAGGTGAATCCGAAGACGACGAAGATCACAATCGTCACCAGCGAGGTCAGCCATCCGACCCACCACCACTCGCGCTGGCTCACATAGTTGGCTCCGAAGTAGATCGGGGCCGGCGTGGTGCCGTAGTGGGTCAGGGCCGCGCAGAGGTTGGAAAAATAGGCCAGTGACAGCACGGCCAGCGCGGGGGGCGCTCCGGCAGCCAGAATCACCACCAGGAACGGCATGAACATGGCCGCGACATGGGCCGTGATGCTGGCGAAGCCATAGTGCGCATAGAAATAGACCAACAGTAATCCGGCGAGAGCGGCTCCCCACGTCCATCCGGCCGTGAGTCCCGCGGCCGCCTCGGCGAACCGGCGAGTGAGGCCGCTCTCTCCCAAGGCCTCCGCCATGCGGACCAGGCCGCCGTACCAGATGAAGATGTTCCAGGCCGCCCCGTCGCTCACCAGCTCGATCCAGTCCAGCACTCCCGTCACGACCAGGATCCCTACGCCCATCAGGGCCACCACCGCGTAGTTGATATGGTGCAGCGTCGCGGTCATCCAGAGGCTGGCCACCAGGAGAAATACGAGAAGGGTGATCCGCTCGTTCCGCTTGAGTGGCCCGAGACGGGCCAGCTCCTCCGCGGCGAACCTCGCTGCGTCCGGCGTGTAGCGCACCTCGGGTCGCAGGACGCGCGCGAGGAACGGCGGCAGCACGAACAGGGCGACCAGTCCCGGAACGATCGCTCCCAGAATCCAGCCGGCGTAACTCAGCTCATACCCCGCCGCGTCCATCGCGAACTTGGCCGCGATCACGTTGGACGCCTGCCCGGTCAGGAACATGGCGCTGTTGACCACATCGCACTGGTACACCGCCGTCATGAGGTACTTCCCGAGGCGTCCGGCAGTCGGCCCCGGTCGGGACTCATAGGCTTCTGACAGACTCCGTGTAATCGGGAAGAGGACACCACCGGCGCGCGCGGCGTTGGACGGGATGATCGATGCCAGGACGCAATCCGTACCGGCCAACGCGTACGCCAGCCCCACGGTGCTCTTGCCGATGGCCCGGATGAACAGGAATGCGAATCGCCGGCCGAGTCCGGTACGGATGATCCCGTGGGAGAGAAAAAAGGCGCAGAGCACCATCCACACCACCGGATCGGCATATCCCCCCAGCGCCTGGGTGGGCGTGAGGGCGCCGGTCAATGCGGTGGCGCAGACGGCGAGCAGGACGATCGCCCCGGCCGGTATCGGCTGCACGATGGATCCGACGATGGTCATCGCGAAGATCGCGAGCAGCCGCCAGGCGCCAGCCTCGATCCCCTGGGGTACCGGGATGGTGAGGATCAGCCCTCCGGTTCCGAGCATCGCGGCCCACCCCAGCAGCCGGCGTCGGCCGGCAGGGTCGGGGAGACCGGTCAAATGAAGGCCTCGAAGAGTGGGGTCATGACGGCGAGGGCGAGGCGGGGAAGAGGAACGGCTAATTCTTCAGGTATTGAACGACGATGACTCGAAACTTGATCCTGGGGTCCTGTTGCGGGTCATGCCGACTGACAACGGTGATCGTGGCGAGCTGCGGAGGCGGGAGTGAAGTACCGCTGCCCCTTGGGAGAGGGGTCCCCATGAGAGCCACCGCTGCCGCGTAGCTCCGCCCCGCCTCCTGCGACATGACCCGTGCCGTGACTGGAAGGCCTCCGGTGCTCTGGGCAGCGGCAGGATTCGAATGAGTCCACCCGGCCAGGATGACCGCCGAAACGGCCCAACCCTTCGACATCGCTCACGCTCCACTTTGGTCGCCGTGCTCAGGGCCCGGCTGCCGCAGGGAATGTTGTCGCCGAAGAGGCCATCCCGATAGCCCCTGTATGGAGCCGCAGCTGCTAGTCCAGTTGTACCTGTCCGGTCCGAATGGCGAAGCGGACCAGCCCCGGGACGTCGGAGATGTGGAGCCGGCGCATGAGATGGGCGCGGTGGGTCTCCACCGTCTTCACGCTGAGGTCCAGCTCCTTGGCGATGGCTTTGGTCCCGCGCCCCTCCGCAATCATCCGGAGCACCTGCCGTTGCCGCGGGCTCAGGCGCTCCAGCTGGCTCTGGCCCTTCCCGATGGGGCCCAGGTAGTCCTCCATGACCGACTTGGGGATCGCGGTACTGAGGTAGATCTCTCCTGCCGCCACGTTTCGAAGGGCCAGATCCAGCTCGGCGTAACTCGAGTGTTTGAGCAGGTAGCCGGAAGCTCCCGCGCGCAGCGCCTGCAGGACGTATTCGTCGTTGGCGTGCATGGACAGCACCAGCACCTTGGTGTCGGGCAGCTCTTCCGCCAGGTGCTGGGTGACCTCCAATCCTCCCATTCCCGGCATGCTGAGATCGAGCAGTACCACGTCGGGCCGGTGGATTCGCGCCGCGGTCAGCGCCTCCGGACCGGTCGAAGCCTCTGCCACCACACGGATGTGGGGGCGCTGCTCCAGCACCGCGCGCAGTGCCGAACGCACCAGCGTGTGATCGTCGACCAGCACCACCCGAATCGCCTTCATGAACCCCTCTCCTCCCCTGGGTGTTTCTCCTCGCGGTCCGAGATTGGAAACCGCGCGACGACGACGGTCCCGGCACCGGGCGCCGAAAGCACCTGCCAGGTTCCGCCGGCGAGAACGGCCCGTTCCTGCATGCTGAGCAGGCCCAGACTGTCGCCCCGGGCGGCGTGCTGTCGCGCCTCGGGGACGTCGAAACCGATCCCGTCGTCCCGGACTTCCAGTACCAGTTCGCCCCCTTCCCGGTGGAGCCGGACCTCGATGGTGGTCGCCTTCGCATGGCGCACCGCGTTGGTGAGCGCCTCCTGGGCCACCCGGAAGCAGGCGGTCTCGATCGCGGCGGGATAGCGCCGCTGAGGATCGTCGACCACGAAGCTGGTCTTGACGTCGGCCAGTTGGGCCGAGCGGTCGACCTGCCAGCGGAGCGCCACCACCAGTCCGAAGTCGTCCAGCATGGACGGCCGCAGGTCGAGCGAAAGGTTGCGCACCCGGTTCAGGGTCCGATCGATGATCGCGGTGGTCCTGGCCAACAGGTCGGAAGTCGCGCGCGGCCGGCCCGCCGCCAGCGATTGGAGCTGAATCTGCGCCGCAGTCAGCTCCTGCCCCAACTCATCGTGAAGCTCACGTGCCAGGAGGCGCCGCTCGTTCTCCTGGACCGCGAGTAACCGGTGGGACAGCGCCTGGAGCCGCTCCTCCGCCTGCCGGCGGTCTGAGATGTCCCGCACGATTCCTTCGATCGCGACGACCCGGTGGTTCTCGTCATACCGCGGCACGTTGCGCTGTTCGGTCCAGATGGTCCCTCCGTCCTTGCGGAGCCAGCGTAACACGACCGGTCCCGCATGGTTCGAAGGGTCGCGCAGGTAGGCTTCGAGCAACCCGCGATCGTCGGGATGCACCAAGTCGAGCTGGAGATCGGGATTGGCGTAATGCTCTTCGGGCGTGTAGCCGGTCAGGGAGGTCACCGAGGGGCTCACGTACTCAAAGCCGCGCTGCGGCATCAGCTGGTAGCGGTAGACCACGTCCTGAGCGTTCTCCGCCAGCAGACGAAAACGCTCCTCGCTCTTCTGAAGCGCCTGCTCCGCCCGCCGGCGCTCGGTGATGTCCTGGATCACCCACAGGTGGCCGGCGACCGTTCCCGCTCCATCCTTGAGGGTCCGAACCGAGAGCTGAACGTGGATCGATTCACCGTGGCGGATGAAATGAATCGCTTCGCCCTGCCAGCTTCCCTTGGCCTCCAGCGTTTTCGGGTCGAGCGGCTCGGCATCGCGAGCCAGCCACGACGGACGATAAAGCTCGCCCAGCTGTAGGCCGAACATTGTCCGGCCCTGAACCCCGTACTGCCGCTCGGCTGCGGCATTCCAGTATTGAATGCGATCGTCCCGATCGGTGATGAAGATGGCCTCGCTGATTTCCTCGAGTGCTTCGGGGAGAAACGGGGAGGCCGCCCTCGGACTCCCCAGAATCAGTCGAGGAGAGCCGTCGGGCTTTTCGCTTCGATCGTTTCGGCGCCGGGGATGGCTACTCATGACCGGCCAAAGCGAGGGAACCCGGTCGCACCCAGGCTCGTCGCAGGTACAGGGAACTGGAGACGTAGTCCCGAAGGCGCGACCCGCCCTCGGTCCCCTAGGTTATCCCGCCGGAGGATACCTCGCAATCACCGACGCGCCGGAGGGCGAAACGCCCTTCCGCCAACCTCCGGTCGTCAATACAGGGAAACCCCTAGGGTGACTGAGGCGTGACGGCGATGCTGGCGCCGAAGGCCTGCCAGAAGTCTTCGATGACTTTGCGGGCTTTTCCGTCCACCAGCTGGGCCCCGACCCCGGCGAGGGCACCGGTGATTTCGTTGTCCGTGTCCCAGCTCAGCCGAGTCTGACCGGACGCAATGGCCTCGAGGGTGAAGATTCCTTTGAGATCGAGAGCAGATCCGGGTGCCTTCCCGTGGCAAAGGACCTCCAGCCGCTCCGGGGGTTTCTGGTCGCTGAACTCCACGTCCAGAGTGAGCCCGACCCTGAGAATCCCCATCTTGATCGAGGAGATAATCGTGAAGTGTCGTTCGTCGCGAATCTGAACCGATTCCACGCGTGAGGCGTGCTGCGCCAGAAAATGCGGATGGGTCAACCGCGGCCAGACCTCCTCACGCCTGGCGGGGATGACCGTGGATCCGGACACGGTGAATCTCATCCCTGTATCCGGTCGAGTGCCTCGAGATCGGCCGCGGTATCGATGTCCCGGTTCCGGCCCGGTAAGTCAATGGTAGTGACCAGGTGAGACCGCGGGCGAAGGAGCGGGCCCAGTCCGGTATCACCGCGCAATTGGTCGGCCAGTTCCCAGTGGGTTCGATCCAGCAGGACCGGGTGTCCCGGCGCTTCAGGCCGTTCGAGATAGCGGGGGCGCACGATCGGGTAAGGTTGCCTTCGTCCGGCCAGGACCAGGGCGCGAATGGTCTCCACCCTGAGCTCCGGTTGATCTCCCAATATGATCAAGGCGGCCGTGGGTTGGGGATTGAGATTATCCCTCGCCAGTGCGGTCAGCCCGAGCCGGAGCGAGTGAGACAGCCCGGCGGTGGGGTCATGGTTGAGCTCCACCAGAATACCGCTTTGCTCGACCAGGGTCGCTACCTGCCGGGAGCTGCACACGGCTACCGCTCCATTCAGCCAGCCCTCCGATCGCGCTGAGGCGATCGCCTCGAGTACCGGCTGCAGGAGCGGGCGACCCTGATAGGAAGCCAGCAGCTTCTCCCCGCCGAACCGGTGCCCTTTCCCCGCGGCGAGGAGCAAGGCGTACGTGGCACTTGGAGCCGATGGCTGCGAGTCTCGAGGGGTCACGCTTCGCGCTGGGGAACGGGTTGCCAGGCGGCGCCGGGGCCGGCAAGGCTACCCTGGGCTCTCTTGGAGATCAACCGTGGCGACTGGCGTCTTGACCGGGGGCCCGGTACTTCGTATCCTACCTGCCCTATGATGAACCCGACCAACCGCCGCAATAATCGAAACTCCAATCTGGTCCACACCGGAACGGGTGAGGGATAGCGGTCGCGTTGAGTCGCCGTAACCCAGGACCCGTTCGGACCGGACGGGTCTTTCGATTTTAATGGGGTGTAGCTCAACTGGCAGAGCGCCCGGCTGTTAACCGGGAGGTTGCAGGTTCGAAGCCTGCCGCCCCAGTTCGTGGTAAGGCAACAAGAAGGGGACGGAGAGCCGGATGCTCTCCGTCCCCTTTTCTGCGTCGGTCCGTGCTCGTGTTACTTGTCCTTCGGCTCGCCGGCCGGAGTACCGGCTGCGGGAAAAGTCTTGAACAGTTCTTCCGCACCCTCGTTGAGCCGCTCCTGCGTTGGATTCTTGGCCGGGTCCTCCTTCTTGACCAGGCCCTGCCACGCCGCTTTCCCGGTCTTAGACACGACCAGCTGAAGCAGGAAACCGGCCTGCCGATTCTCGACCGGAGTGGTGGTGCTGTAGCCATAGCCGACCCCGACCGGAGCGTAACCCCAGCCGTATCCCCAACCGGACCAGCCGGCATAACCGACGCCCGCGCTGGTGGTGGTGGTCACGTACGACGTGCTGCTCTTCACCCCCAGATAATAGCGAACGAAGAAGTCCGCCTGCTCGGGGTCATCAACCAGCTTGTACCCCTTCTTCTGCATGTTTGCGTCAACGGCGTTCCGGATCCGCTGGTGAACGATGCTGTTGTTGATCGAAGGGTCCGTCGCACCCTGCACGTCCTGCTGGCCTGCCCAGGCGTAGGTCGGGGCCTGTGGGATCGCGATAGTGTAGTCACGGTCGGTGTCCATTTCCGGGGCGCTCGCGCACCCGAGCATTCCTGCTGCGCAGAGCATGACACCGACTCGCCTGCCCAGCTGACTGACGCCTGTAGAGATACCTAGCATAGAGATGAACCTGGGTTGAGGGTGACTGCCGGCTCGCCGTACGCAGCCGGGTTGCGACAGCGGGGGTTGAATATACGCGGGCGGCCGAGTTGTTGAATCCCCGATGGGTCCTACGTCTCCTGCCAGGGAAGACGTTTCGCCCGGAACCCCCCCGCACACCCCGGGCGGTCCGGTCCTTAGCGCCACCGTCCCGGCACCTCTAGCTTCATGCGATGCTCCGGGACGACGCTGGCCACGATCCGTACGCCGCCCTCCGCCTCCCCGGTTTCCGCTGGTTCTCCGCCAGCCTGCTGACCCAGACTCTCGCGACCCAGATCCAGGGGGTGGTCGTGGGGTGGCAAGTCTACCAGAACACCCGGGACCCTCTGGCCCTGGGGCTGGTCGGTCTGGCGGAGGCTTTGCCGTTCCTTACCATGGCGCTGTTCGGCGGCCACGTGGCCGATCGGGTTTCGCGCCGCGGTCTGGTGCTGGCATCGTTGGCGGTGCTCAACGGCTCCTCCCTGGCTCTCCTGCTTCTCACGGTCACCGGCCGCATCGGCATCGGGGGCGTCTGGCCGGTCTATGCCGTGCTGGCTGCCAGTGGGGTGGCGCGGAGTTTTCTCCAGCCAGCCCGGACGGCGATGATCCCGGAATTGGTGCCGCCCCCCCTCTACCACAACGCCGTGGGGTGGCGCACCTCCGTCTGGCAGTTCGGCGCAGTCATTGGCCCCGCCCTGGGCGGCATCCTCTACACTATTGGCGGGGCCACCCTCGGCTATCTGGTCGATGCTGCGCTCATGGCCGCCGCGTGGATCACGCTGGCGTGGGTTCCATCTCGCCCGCCGCTGCCAGTAGTCGCCGGCTTGAGCGTGCTGGCCAGTCTGAGGGAAGGCCTCCGCTTTGTCTGGACTCGCCCGATCCTCCTCAGTGCGCTGACCCTCGACCTCCTGGCCGTCCTCTTCGGAGGGGCGGAGGCACTGCTTCCCCTGTTTGCGGCGGACATTCTGCATGTCGGCCCGGCCGGGCTGGGCGCTCTGCGGGCAGCACCGGCGATCGGCTCGGTATTGACCGCTCTGGTCATGGCCCTTCGACCACCCCTGGAGCGGGCCGGACCGGCCCTGCTCGCGGCCGTGACACTCTTCGGTCTCAGCATGATCGGCTTCGGGTTGTCGCGCGATCCGCTGCTCTCCTGGTTCCTCCTCGCGATCGCCGGCATGGCGGACAATGTGAGCGTGGTGTTGCGCGCCACCATGCTCCAGGTTCTGACCCCGCCTCAACTCCTGGGACGGGTCTCATCGGTCAATGCGATCTTCATCGGATCCTCCAACGAACTCGGGGCCTTCGAGTCTGGAGTCGCCGCCCGGCTCCTCGGCGCCGTTCCCGCTGTGGTGCTGGGCGGCGTGGTGACGCTCCTGGTAGTGGCAATCACCGCATGGCGAGTTCCTGCCTTGCGCAAATTGCAGCGCATCAAGTGAGCGCCCGCTGCTGGCTTGTCATCCGGCCCTGCGCCGCGTAGGCTAAGGATGCTTCCCCCCTTCGCCCCTCAGCATGCAGGGATCCGCGTGACCCGACTTCGCGAATCATCGCCGTTGCGTGTCGCCATCTTCTCCGAGGTCTATTGGCCGATGGTGAGCGGCGTCGGCGTGATCCTTCCACGGTTGGCCGATGCACTGATGGAGCGTGGGCATGAGGTGCGGGTCTACAGCGCCAGCTATCAGTTACCCGCCGGGGCGGTCGAGCGGCCGGAGGTCCATCGCTCTCCCAGCGTACCCCTGTTCGTCTATCCCGATGTCCAGTGGGCCGTCCCCCGCGCTCGCGATATCGCCGCCGATCTCCGCCGGTTCCAGCCCGATATCGCCCACGTCGCTACCGAGTTCTCCATGGGGCTCACTGGAGTCAAGTTGAGTCAACAATTGGGGATTCCCGTGGTGGCGTCGGCCCACACCGATTACCAGAAGTACGCGACGGCCTATGGGCTGAGCTGGGTTCTCAGGGCCGGCTGGCTCTACCTTCGCTGGTTCTACGCTCAGGCCGATCGCGTCCTCTGTCCCTCACACTGGTATGCGCGATATCTCCAGAGCCGCGGTGTCAGCAACACGGGGATCTGGACCCGGGGCGTGGATACGGAGGAATTCAATCCGGCTTACCGGAGCCAGGAGTACCGCGAGGCCTTCGGTGCCGGCCCCGATGACCTCCTGCTGACCTACGTCGGCCGTCTGGCCCGGGAGAAGGACCTCCATCTGCTGCTCAGGGCCTGGGAAGAGCTGAGACGGATGCGGGGCAATGCCCAGCTGGTGCTCCTCGGTCGGGGGCCGCTCGAGGAGGAAATTCGGCGGCGGGCCATTCCCGGCGTGCATACTGCCGGGATACTGCGTGGCCGAGAGCTGGCGGTCGCCTACGCCTCAGCCGACCTGTTCGTGTTTCCCTCGCCGACCGAGACCTTCGGCAATTCACTCCTGGAAGCGATGGCGTCGGGCTTGCCGTCCTTGGCGGTCAGTGCTGGTGGCCTGGTGGAGTTCGCGCAACACGGGCGCAACGCCTGGCTGGTCGAATCCGGGAACGGTGCGGCGCTCCGGATCGGTCTGGAGAGATTGATGCGGGACGGAGCGCTCCGCGAGCGGTTACGCGAGGGCGCGCTGTTTACCGCGATGGAGCGGCGTTGGGACGCGATCTACGACCAGTTGGAAGACGACTATCGCAGCGCCATGGCGCGGGCCGCCGGCGCTCGGGCCGCGTAGACCGCTAGAGTCCCGCCGCCTTCAGGCCGAGGAAGGTCAAGGCCGCGATCACCCCCGCCATCGGGATGGTGAGCACCCAGGCCCACACGATTCTGCCGGCGACCCCCCACCGCACTGCCGAGATTCGCTGAGCCGTCCCCACCCCTACGATGGCGCCGGTGATTGTGTGGGTGGTGCTCACCGGGATTCCGAAGCTCGACGCCATCAGTATCGTGATCCCGCCCGCCGTCTCAGCGCAGAATCCGCCGAACGGCCGGAGCCGGGTGATCTTCGAACCCATCGTCTTCACGATCCGCCACCCCCCCAGCGCGGTCCCCAGCGAGATCGCCGTGTAGGCCGACATCTCGACCCACAGCGGGATGCTCGACCCGTCCGCGAGATAGAACCGACCCAACCAGCCGTCTTGACCGAGAAACATGGCCTGGCTCGAGACCAGCAGGCTCACGATGATGCCCATGGTCTTCTGCGCGTCGTTGGCTCCATGACCGAGCGAGTACAACGCGGCCGATCCCAGCTGGAGCCGGCGGAACGTCACATCCATGAGCCCCCGTGGCTGCACACGGAGTAACCAGCTCAAGCCCACGTACAGGCCCAGGGCAATGGCCAGCCCCACGATCGGGGAGATGAAGATGAAGAGGATCGGCTTGGTCCAGCCGCTGAGCAGGAGGGCGCCGACACCCGCCTTGGCGATCGCCGCTCCGCCGTAGCCCCCGAGCAGGGCATGCGAGGACGAACTCGGCAGGCCCAACCACCAGGTGATCAGGTTCCAGACAATGGCGCCTAACAGGGCTCCCAGAATGACCAGGGGATCGACCACCTTGGGATCGATCAGCCCGGTGCCGATCGTCTTCGCCACCGCGGTGCCCACGGTAAACGCGGCGAGGAAGTTGAAGCCCGCCGCCCAGACCACCGCGACCCCGGGAGAGAGGACCCGGGTGGAAACCACCGTGGCGATGGAATTGGCGCTATCGTGAAAACCGTTGATGAAATCGAAGACCAGCGCCACCCCGATGATGGCGAGGATGAAGGCAATGGTGCCGGGCATCGTCAGCCGTGCTTGATGGAGATCGACTCGAGGATATTGGCCACGTCTTCTGCGGAATCCAGCGTCCTTTCCATGTTGTCGTACAGCTCTTTCCACTTGATGACCGTGACCGGGTCCGGGGTCCCCTCGAAGAGCTTGCCCAGCCATTCGTGGTAGATCGAGTCTCCCTCTTCCTCGAGGCGTTTGATGGCGATGCAGGCGGTGAGGACCGCACCGTCCTTGTCCTTCGAGAGACCGTTCACCGCTGCCAGGGTTTGCTCGCTGATTCGCTTGATGACTTCGGCCAGCAGGATGGCCCCGGTGGGAGCGGTGCCCGCGTGGAAGATCTGGGCCCGGCGCGCCACCCCGTCGATCAGGTCGACAACGTCGTCCAGCCGGGAAGCGAGAGTGTGGATGTCCTCACGATCGAGCGGCGTGATGAACGTCCGGTCCAGCCGGGCCACCACTTCGTGGGTCAGTTGATCGGCCTCGTGTTCGAGCCGCTTGATCGAGTCCACCAGATGGCCGCGGCGGTGGTCTTCGGACTTGAGCAATTCTTCCAACAAAGCCGCGGCTTCGACGGCGCGCTGCGCCACTGCCGTAAACAGGTCGAAGAAACGCTCATCCCTGGGAAGCAGCCGCACCGGGGACCCCGCCGGTAAGTGGTTTCAGAAGAGAAGAACGGGAGACTGAACGGGCGAGAAGATAGCCCGTGACTGGGCAGAGGCAAGTGGACCGCTCAGCGGTCCGATGCAAGTCCTGCTGCCGTGAGCACATCCCCGGGACGCGCCAGCCAGTGGTCCGGCTCACCCGGCTCCAGCTCCTCGCGCGTGAAGGGTCCCCAGAGGGCGGCCGCCGTGAGGACGCCGGCGCCGCGGCCGGCGTGGAGGTCGTGAATGCTGTCTCCCACATACATCGTGGTGGCCGGGTCGGCACCGAGCAGAGTCAGGGCGCGATCCACCGGTTCGGGGTCGGGTTTGGGAGACTGGACGTCATCGACACACACCAGGACTTCGAACGCCTCCTCCAGGCCGGCCCGGCGGAGGCCCCGAAGCGTGCCCTCGCGGTTCTTGCTGGTGACCACGCCCGTCCGTCGCCCATGCCGACGGATCACCGCGAGCATGTCGGCAACACCAGGGTACGGGCGCACCATCCGGTCGTGATGCGCCAGGTTATACGCGCGATAGGTGGCGACCATGCGGTCCAGTGTCTCCGGCTGGTGAATCCACTCCTTGAACTGCACCCGCAGCGGGGTGCCCAACCCCCGGAGCCAGTCGGCGTCCGGCCGGGGAGCGAAGCCGTGGGCGGCCATGGTGTGGTGGTAGCTGTCCAGGATCAGCCGGATGGAATCGATCAGGGTTCCATCCAGGTCGAACAGGATGGTCTCGATGGTGCGCATGAACAGGAAGCTATACGCTCCTGCTCCCGAAACCATCGCGTCACGGGATCACCTGGACCGGCGGGCGAAACACGATCACGCCGATCAGTTCCGGAGGGGTCGGCGTGACGATCGACTGGGGCGCGGGCAGGGAAGGGAGCCTCTGGCGCACCTCCTCGTCTGTCATGAGTGCCATGTCGGCGATCAGAGCCTCCTCTCCCGCGGTATGGCCTCCAACCACGAATCGAAACGCGCAATCAAGGTGGTTCAGGGCACCGGCGTCCCGGCTGCGCGCCGCCGAGGCGCCCATGGCCCTGAGCCGCCGCATCAGGGTTCGGGCCTCGGCGGTCCGAGCGCTGTCGGCCCAGTACCGGGCGGTAAGACGGCTCAGTCGCTCGCGCATCCAACTGTGCACGGCGGTGAGCACCTGCTCTTTCTCGTCGGGGCGCAACGGCAGGGAACGGGGCGCGCGGTGCGCCGCCGCGAGACGATCACCGATCACTGCCGGAGACTCCCACCAGGTCCCGTCAGTGGCGCGCCATTCGAGCACGACGAGCCGATCCTGGCCCAGACCGACTTCGAATCCCGCCAGGATCCCGGGCTCTGGATTCATCAGAACAGCCACCCCCCGAATGCCGGCGCCCCGGCCCATCGCTCGGACCACGCGCTCCCGCCAGCCCGCCCACTCTCTTTCCGCGGTGCCGAGGCCAATTCGTCCCGGGAGCCGAGCCTTGAAGGCCAAACGGTACGCGCCGTGGAGTCGGCGTTCGATTTCCGGGGGCGAGGCGAATTGCACCACCGTCACGTGAGTGTGGGTCGACCCCAGTCGGAGCGCCCTTCCTTCACGCTGTGCCAGTCGCACCGAGGTCCACGGCAGGTCATAATGCACCACCCGTTCCGCCGCCTGGAGGTCGAGGCCTTCGGCCGAGACGTCGGTCGTCAACAGGCAACGAGGGGCCCACGGCGGTGAGTCGACCCGCGGGCCGACGCCGAAGTGCGCCAGGACGGAAGCTCGCGGTGCGCGGATGGAGCCTATGCCGCTCGACGAACCGGTGCACCAGGCTACGCGAGGGGTATCCAGATGGGCTCGCAGATATCTGACCGTCTCCTGCGCGGTCACGAACACCAGGGTTCGCTTCTGATCGTCGAGCATCCCCCGAAGACAACGGACCTTGGCGTCAGGCGTCTCGAGATGGGGGCGCAGCAGATCGATCAGCCGAGTGATACTGGGCAGATCGTCGAGCGCCAGCTCGGGCGTGGACCCGGCGCCCGGGGCAGGATCCACCACGGGCCAGAGCACCAGTTGATCAGGAGCCGATCCGGTGAAGCTCCGGAGCGCCGCGCGATTCCACTCCCGCCCGCTCGCGAGCGCATCCCGGGCCTGGAGCAACAAGGCCCGGTACCGGCGCAAGGCTCCGATCAGGGCCGCGGGGCTCGAGGCGGCCGCATGCCAGAGGACGCTGCGCACCAGCGCCGTGATTCCCCTTTCCCGAGAGAGCTCGAGCGCGTCCATGATGGTGTAGATCTCTGCCGGGAATTCGGAGGGTGGCCGTACGCTTCGAGCGACGGCTCTGGGCCGACCCTCTCCGATCGAATCGTGACTCACGACCATCAGTTCGCCCAGGGCCGGGTGCGATTGATTCAGCCGCAGCAAGGCGCTCAGAGACGGAACTCCGTGCCAGCGCAGGGCATCGTCCCGAATCGAGAGGAGGAGTTGGGCCGCCAGGTCGGAGAGTCGGTTGACTACCGGTGTTGCGCTGAGGAGGAGCCCTGGCCTCCCGAGGAGGTAGGGGCACAACACGCGATATCTGCGAGTGGCCGGGTTTCGGAAGTGGTGGCTCTCGTCGATGATCACCAGGCCCTGCGATTCCGGTGGGGGCTGGCCGCGGCTCAGCCGCTCGTGGGAGAAGAGCTGCACCGGGCATCCGAGTCGCTGGGCGACCCGTCGCCACTGGGAGACCAGTACAGCCGGGACAATGCAGAGCGCGGGCTGTGGCCCGTTGATCTCGAGAGCCGCGGCCAGGGCCACATAGGTCTTCCCGGTTCCCACCCGGTCGGCGAGCATGACCCCGCGGTAGCGGGCCAGGCTCGCCAGCACCCGCGCAAAGCTTGTGACCTGATCCACCCGCAGCCAGGCTGGAGGCTCTGCATCGGATCGGTGCGGCTCCAGCGAATGCGCGAGGGCGGTGGCGACCGCCGCCGGAGCAGCCGGTGGTCCCAGCCGGAGTATCGGTTCCAGCGAATCGCACACCCGCCGAAGCGCCTCAGCCGGAAGCCTCGGGACCGTGGCCCACCATCGCCAGCGCGGATCGTTCGCTGGCGGTGAGGCCGAGATGACGGGCACAACACTCATCGAGTTCCTCCTGAATGGCATGCCCCGCCGCACCCGCTCGACCCAGAGTGGCGAGGTCGGAATCGGAGATCGCACTGCTGGGAAGCGGGAGACTGGCAATGACACTCGCGGTAAATCGCGCGTAGCCCCCGCTGGCCGGCATCGCGGTCAACCGGGCCAGGGCGGTGAGCCACCTGGCGTTGAGCCAGGCGGCGAGTCGATGCGCTTCATCGCTGGATCCGGTCGGGAGGACGTAGCAGCTGTTGAGCGGAATCGGATCGCGGGTTGGATCGCCGGTCAGCGCGACCGCTGCCAGCCGGTAGCTGAGGTCGGCCCACACCACTCTGCCGGCGGCAGTCAGCGCCGCGGTCCGGAATACCATCCAGGGCGGTCCTCCGGTGAAGTCGGCTCGGGCTCGAAGCCGCGCCTCGTGGACGTGGAAGTGTCGGGCCGCCTGCGCCGGGAGCCGGCGCCAGGGACGTCCCTCGGCGTCGTGCGTCCATACGATTCGCGTTCTGAGCTCCACCCGGAACGGCCGCACGTCACGGCCCCGGATCGCCCAGCGAATCAGAGCCGGCTCGATTGGGGCCTCGGGATTCAGGAACAGGTGATTGGCTCCGGTCTTGGCTCCCGATTGCGGCTGGTAGTGGGCGGCGATCGGCGGATGCCGTCCGGCGATGGCTTCCCGTGCCTCTCGGACGTCCGGTCGCGTCAACACCCAGGGCGCTCCGCCCAGGAGCGTAGCCTGGGGAGTGAGCGCCGGGGCCGTCGCGCTCAACGCATCTCGCACCAGGCCGCGCAAGCGTGGCGTCCGCTTGGAGAGCACCAGAGCGAGCGGGTAGGTCGTCGCCTGAAACCGCGCCCCCGGCTCCTCGGTCAGATCCGCAACCGCATGCAGCGTCGCCTGACTGCCCAGCGCCTGCCGGGCGGTGGTGGCATAACCCGCCGTGCCCAGCTTGGAGGGGAGGAGCATGGCCATCGCGCCGCCCGGCGCGGTGAGTTCAAAGGCTCGCTCCAGGAACGCCACGGCCAGGTCCGGGCGGTGAGCGTACCCCGTCTCCCCGCCGGCCGTGCGCCACCACCGGTATCGCCGCTTCAACCGATCGCGCAGCGCGGGTGGGATCCGCTCACCTCGGACCCAGGGAGGATTGCCGACCAGGAGGTCGAACCCGCCACGTTCGGCGAAGACATCGGCGAAATGACTCTCGAACTGGAACCAGGGGAGCTCGCCGTCGCGGTCGAGTCGCCGCCGGGCCCCGCGAATCTGGTGCAACGCGGCACGCAGCGAACGCAGGCGTGCCGCCAGCTTCGGGGTCAGCCCTCGCCGTTCTCCGAAGAGGTCGGGCGCCCGGGCCGCGCCCAGGCATTCGGCCAGATCCAGCTCGAGCCGCTCCGCCGCCAGCTCGAGGCACTCGCGTCCAGCGTTGATCTCCGCGCCGCGGAGTGCTCGAGCCGCGATTCGCTTCTCTTCTCCTGTAGACAGGATGAGCCGCTGGCGGATCGCCGCAACCATCGCTCCGGCCCGGACCGGCCGTAACGGCCAGCTCGTCACCAGGCCGATCGGGTCGGCCAGCGTATCGCCCTGGCGGATCAGGCAGTCGAGGTTGGGGAGGGGAAGGACGTGTTCCGGCCGGTCTTCGGGATCGTCGGCGATTACCGCGAGCCACAGGCGCAGTTCGGCCAGCCGCACCGCCATCGGATTGATATCGACGCCGAACAGATTGCGACGAAGCACCTCGCGCTTGAGCATGCTGCTCGGTCGCGCTCCCGGACTGCGCAACCGGGTTAGTCGTTCCAGCGTCGCGAGCAGGAATCCACCCGATCCCACGGCGGGATCCAGTATGGTCAGGTCCCGGAGCAGCCGCGATAGCTCGGGCCCTCCCTCCCGCAATCTGGCCGACGCCTCCAGGTCGCCCAGTTCAAACCGACTGGCGACCAACGCCACCAACCCGGCTTCCACCAGCTCTCCGACCAGGGCCGCCGGGGTGTAGAAAGTCCCGCTCCGCCGGCGCTGTTCCGGCGCCATCACCCCCTCGAACACCCGGCCCAGCATGTCCGGAGCGACCGCGGGCGTGCCGTCCGCCGCTCGTCCGCCGGTCTCGCTGGCGGTGAAGTGAAACCGCTCGAAGAGTCTGTCAAAGGCGGCCTGCCAGACCGCGTTGGAGAAGTCCTGCCCCCTTCGCTCCAGGTAGTGGGGCTCGAACAGCCCGCCATTGAGGAAAGGAATCCGGCCAAACTGCGCGGCTCGGCCACGTGAGCCGATGCGGCGGTTCAAGGTGCCGAAGAAGAGTGGTCGCAGGAGATCGCGGTGGATCGAGCCGCCCCGTCCCAGACACCCGTCGATCCGCCGCCGGAGGAAGTCCGGCTCGCCGTTGAGCCACCCCTTGGCCTGAACGAAATAGAGGAAGAGAACCCGGGTGAGCTGCAGCAAGGCGAGTCCGTGCCGCTCCCTCTCGTTGTTGGCCCCCTGCACTTCGTCGCTCACCTGGGCCAGCGTGGATCGAAAGCCTTCGAAGAACCGGCGGCTCACCCCTTCGCCGCTCAACGCCTCGGCGATCAGTACTGCCTGGGCCAGCCCGCTGATGCCGGAGCGCGCCCGGACCCGTTCGAGGCACGCCAGCGCAACGGCGTCGGGCCCATCGAGCCCCAATTCGATCGAAGCCAGATCGCCGAAGGCGATACTCACCGCCAGTCGGCGAGTCCCGCTTCTCAGCGCCAACACGCCCCCGACCTCGCCGCGAGCGAGGAGACGCCCCGCGACTGCAGCTGCGCTCTGTCCAGGATCGCCGGCGTCGAGGCCGAGCCAGGTGAAACCCTCGCTCCGACCCACGACGGCCGCCCGCCGAATACCGCGAGCAACACCGACTTCGCCAAGCCACGATTCGACCGAGATCTCTTCCAGAGCCGGCCGATACCCGAGGGCCGCCACCAGATGGGCGAGTTGTTCGAGCCCCTCCACGGCGCGGAGGGTTTCGGCGAGCGTCATCGGGACCTCTTCAAGTGAGGAGGTCCATGCTATCGGGCCGACCCTGTTATCTTGGTACCGATTTCGTGCAGTCTGGTGGGAAAAACTCCAACCTTACCCCAACCGAACCCTACGACTCATGCGGTCCCATACGTTGCTCGCAACCGCGGTTGCTCTTGCAGGCGTTTGCACTGCTCTCGAAGCCCAGACCCGCGCCGACAGCAGCGGAGCTGCCGTCCTCTCGGGTTTCACCGTTCTCCACAATGCCGACACCGTCGCGGTCGAATCGGTTTCCCGTACCTCTACCGAGGTCAGTGGCACCATCCGATACCCCAGCAAGGGGGAGCGGATGTCCTATCACTTCGTGATCGCCCCCGACGAGACCACGCCTCTCGTCGAAGTGAGGGCTTGGCGCCTGAGCGACCCCGCAGCGCAGCCGCCTCGGCAGCAGACCCGCATCATTTTCAAGGCGGACAGTGTCGCCATCGACGACATCACGCAGACCGGCTCGACAACCCTCGTCTACCCGACCAGGGAAGGGGCGGTGCCGTACCTGAACCTCTCGTTCGGATTCCTGGAGCAGGCGACGATGCGTGCCTTCCGCCTGGCCCGGGACACGACGACCGTCCCGTTCTTCAGCCTCGGTGGAGGCCAGACCGCGTTCGGCTCCGTGCAGCGAATCGGCTCAGATTCGGCCACGGTGACGCTCGGCCAGGTGCAGTTTCGCCTGAGGGTGGGACCGGAAGGGGAGATCGAGGGGGGCGGGATCCCCGCTCAGCAGATCACCGTCAGCCGACAGGAAGGCGCGGGGCCCGCTCAGTAGTTCTGCAGAATGAGGAGAGACAACTCCTCGAGCGGCTGATGCTGCGGAAGCACCTTGTCGCTGGCGTCGAACCTGATGTTCATGGCACACAGTTCCTCCAGTGCCGTGCTCTCCTCGTTGGCGAGATGGAGCATGTACGGCTCGGTCCCGGCCTTGAGCCGGGCCAGCCGCTCGATCAGCCAGTCCGGTTTGTCTTTCGCCTGTTCGAGCGCGTCGATCATGGCTCGCGTGATCTTGAGATTCATGGCCCCCTCGCTCAGGTGACGCGCGGCCCGGCGCCTGCGCTTCCGGCGCTCGCGCTGGAATACACCCTCCCTCGCCATTCGACCCGTCGCGAGCCCCGCGCGATCGAACGCGTCACGATGTATACGCTCATTGCCACTCCCAGGGGATAACCCAGCCCATACCAGGGGGGAATGCGCATCCCGGTGGTCACAGCGACCCAGAACAGGGTGGCGCTCACCGCCGCACCCGTTGCGTCCGGGAGACCGGGAACGCCGAGCCCACTCAGGCCGAGGAGCGCCAGCGGCACCAGCCAGAAGAGCATCGCGGCCACCAACATGAGCGGGGTCGCGGCCCGCCGCCAGGGTTCGTCCGGAAAGGAAGCCTGGCTCCCGAGAAAGATGTTCTTGGACCAGCCCTCGATCAGGCCCCTCAGATCCCGGTACATCCGGGTCTCCATGAGGTCGGCGGCAAACGCGCAGTAGATCCGCTCGCCGTTTCGGTAGTAGGCCTGCGCCAGCGCCAGGTCTTCGGCCACCGACGCGTGGACCTTGCCGTGGCCACCCACCCGATCATACGACTCTCGGGTCACCAGGATGAATTGCCCGTTGGCGATCACATCGCGCAGGCGACGAGGACGGTTGATCTCCCGCGGTGGATACCGTTGGGAGAGGAGGAAGACGATCTGGGGCATCACCAGCCGTTCCCAGAAACTCACGCATTGGAGGCGGGGGACTACGGTCAGCAGTTGGGCGCCGTGTCGCTCCAATCCTCCGACGGCGTGTCCCAGAAGCCCCGGATGGTGGCGGGTGTCCGCGTCGGTGAAGAGTAGCAACTCACCAGTCGCCTCTCTGGCGCCCTGCGCGCAGGCCCACGGCTTCCCGAACCATCCTTCGGGCAGTTCCGCGCCTTCGATCAGTCTCACCCGGACGTCCTGGCTCGCCACCCCTCGCACGATCGCCGCCGTGTCGTCGGTCGACCGATCGTTTACGACGATAACCTCGAAGGGATCGTAGTCGGTCTCCAGGATCGATTGGACGACTCCGGCGATGTTGATGGCTTCGTTACGGGCGGGGACGATGACACTGACCCGGCGCCCGCGGCGCGGCGGATCGTCAATCAGGCGGGGCTTGCGCAGGCCGATCCGGAGGAGGCTCAACCACGGCAGGAGATAGACAATGAGAAGGGCCCGGTTCAATCCCGGGCCCGAGTCACTGCGGCCAGCTGGCCCTCGATCGCCTCCAGTTGGCGGTCCACCTCGACGGCGTCTACCTCGCGGTCCTCGTTGGGAACGCCGTTGCGCGAGAAGAGTGTGGCGACCAGCGAATCGGTGTACCCCACGACAGCGACCGCGATCCCCTTGTCGAGGAGCGCATTGAGACGAAGAATGATGGCCATCGCTTGGCGAGGCCTCATCAGGGCCAGCACTGGCGCCAGCCTCCGGATCAGCACCTCTCGCAGGAATTGCATCTCTTCGACGACCTCGCCCGCCGCCAGCCCCCGTGCCGTTCCCATGCGCCCGTAGAACTCGCACCCCTGGAACCAGATCTCGCGGGTCTCTCGGCGGAGCGGCCCGACCATCTCGGCGAGCGTGCCGACCAGCAGGCGAAGTTGACGTTCGACGGTAGAGCGCGGAATCGTTGGGGCGGCGGTCATGCGCTCACCGAGCCGGGCGGCCCATTGGGCGACCATGGCGTCGCGCATTTCTGCCATGGCACGGCCTGCGGCGAGCAATGATGGGTGGGAGACGCGCAAGGCTGGTTTTCCCCGGTTTCGTGCGCGGGTGAATCTATACCCGGGCCATCAAGCGCTCACAAGACCTGATCCCGACGGCCTCCGAGTTCGGGTTATGATTGGTAAACGCTATGGCCACCCCAATGTTGAAACGACACCGGCTTCCGGGCGTCCTGGGCGAACTCCTGATCGACGTGAGGACGGCCGGCGGATCCTCGCCGCGCCCGGCGGTCGTTGTGGCGCCCGGCTTCAAGGGCTTCAAGGACTGGGGAATGTTTCCGCCCTTGAGCGAGCGGCTGGCCCGGGCAGGATTTGCGGCGGTCTCGGTGAACCTGAGCGGGAGCGGGGTCGATGACTCCGGGAACTTCGTCTGGCCCGACCGATTCGGCCACAACACCTTCTCAGGCGAATTGACCGATCTCGCGACCGTGGTAGACGCCGTCTCGGCGGGAAGCCTCGGATTCGCGCCGCCGCCCGGCCTCGGGATCGTGGGTCACTCGAGGGGAGGCGGTGTCGCCATCCTGCTGGCGGAACGGGATGAGCGAGTCAGGGCTCTCGTAACCTGGGCTGCCATCTCGACGGTAGACCGATGGCCGGGGCAGCAGCGGGAATGGCGAGCCCGTGGTCACCTCGACATCCTCAACTCCCGAACCGGGCAAGTCCTGCCTCTCTATACCGACGTTCTCGATGACGTAGAGCGGAACCGCTCCGGCACCCTCGACATCCTGGCCGCTGCCAGCCGACTCACCACACCCTGGCTGGTGGTCCATGGCGCCGCCGATACGTCGGTCTCACCCGAGGAGGGAGAGCGTCTCGCCGCTGCTGGCGCGTCGCCGTTCCGCCGGCTCCTTCTGATCCCCGACGGGGATCACACCTTCGGGACCCGGCATCCCTATCAAGGCTCAACACCCCAGTTCGAACGTGCTCAGGATGAAACGCTCGCTTGGCTGAACATGGCGCTCGGCTGATCGACACCGGCATCCCCGGCGCTACCCCTGGCTCTGCCTAGGTCACCCCAGCATACTTGCTTCATGCCGGCCAACCAGCTGCACCGACTGAAACGGGCCATGATGGGCGTCCTGGCTATGCTCGGGATGGCTTCGTCGCTCGTGGCTCAGGCCCCCGCCGCCAATGCCGCTCCCAGCAACGAGGCAAGCATGGACATGGGGGCAAGCAAGAAGAGTGTGGGCGGGCCCGCGCACGCCCAAGGCTCGACCCCTGGCCGGGAGTCCGTGAGTCAAGCGGCCCGGACCTACCGGGAGACGGCAGCCGGACTCCGCAAGGCCGCCGAGCAGGCGCCTGCCGACGAGAAGGGCTGTTACTTGCGGTGGGCTGCGTTCGACGAAGCGGTGGCGTCCGCCCTCGAATCGGGCTCACAGGTCACCGACCCTCAACCGGACTGCCAGCTGGGTGCCGCGGCAGGCGCGGTGGCGGGGAGCGCAACCAACCCGGAGGAGCTGGCCAAACGCCGGGCCGAGCAGCAACGGATTCTCGATGAAGCCACACGGGATCAACAGGACATCCAGCGCCAGCTAGCCAACCTCACCAGCGCAGTCGGACGCGGAGTCGATCAGGCCGGTCAGGCCAAGGAAGAAGAGCGGCTCCGCGGCAAGCTGGGCGTGGCCCAGTTGCAGGCGGATCAGGCGCGTCAACGACTGGCCGAGCTCGACCGCGCGGTCGCGGCGCCTGCTTCCGCCCCCGCCGCTCCTAAGGAATACGCCATCCCCAGTCTGAAGGCCGATGTGGTGCAGCTGCGCTTTTATACCAGCGGACCGGAATTCGTGCCCGTGGCCAATCGGGAATACGCGGCCGCGTTTCCTGCGGCTCAATCGCAGTTCATCGCCTTTCAACTTGACCTCGATCACCCGCCTGTAGACTCCACCCGGACCTTCACCATGGTTTGCAACTATACCTGGCCCGACGGCACCACTTCGCCGGTGGAGGTCGACGGCCTGATTGAGCCAGGGTGGACCGGTTCCAGCCACAGCGGCGGAAAGGGGTGGCACGAGGCCGGTCACTGGAAGGTGGGTGAGTACCGCGTGAGCTGCATTGTCGACGGTAAGACCATCGCGTCTGGGACATTCCAGGTGCAGTAGCGGGCCTTGACCCGTTTCGCTGCCCCTGACAATCTCAACATCATGCCGATCTTCGAATACCGCTGCGATCAGTGCGGCTCGCAATTCGAGCTGCTGGTCAGGTCCGACACCGTCATCGCCTGTCCGTCGTGCGAGGGTCGCCGGGTCAGCAAGCTCTTCTCGGTTCCCGCGCGGCCGGCGGGCTCGGCCGCGGTAGCGGACTACAGCAGGCTCGGTCCACCCGCCGGTGGCTGCTGTGGTGGAGGTGGCTGCGGCTGTCACTGAGCCCTCTTCAGCAACAACTCGCCTCGCTTCTCGCGCAACGACCCCCACAACAGGGTGACACTGCCGGCCGGCTGCCCGCCGCCGTTGCCGTCATCCTGGTCCCCGGGCCCGACTCCATTCTGCTTATTCGTCGGGCAGAGCGCCCCGGCGATCCATGGTCCGGGCAGATCGGGTTCCCCGGCGGGCGACAGCACTCTGATGATCTCGATCTTCGAGCCACTGCCGTTCGGGAAACGGCCGAAGAGGTAGGACTCGGCCTCTCACCCGGGACGCAGATAGGGCAACTCGACGACCTGGCCCCGCTGACGCCGACTCCCGTGCCGGTTCTGGTCCGCCCCTTCGTGTTCGCGCTCGATCTGCGTCCTTCCCTGATACCCAACCTGGAAGTCGCTCGCGTACTCTGGACACCCCTCGCGGACCTTCGTCGACCCGAGACCTTCCGGCCCACCACCCTGATGGTTCGGGGAGAGCCTCGGACCTATCCCGCTTACCACCTGGGCTCCGACATCGTCTGGGGGCTCACCGAAAGAATCCTGACCCCCCTCCTGGGTCTGCTCCCCTAGCCCCTCCAGGGCCTAACCCCTCCCGCCGGTGGCAATTAGGGTAAAACAACCTTGACGTTAGCCCAACAACATTATTAGATTAGGCTGAACTAATTATCACCGGTTGGAGCCACCATGAGCGCGGCAGCTACCTACGAGCCCCTGACTCGCTCCGTCGAGGACTATCTCAAGGCGATTTACCGCCTCTCGCTCAAGGGTCAGCCTGCTACGACCAGCGAGATCGCCCAGCGCCTGGAACTGTCCGCTCCGTCCGTGAGCGGGATGATCAAGCGCCTCTCGGAGCAGGGACTGTTGGCTCACGTTCCTTATCGGGGAGTCGAGCTCACCCCCGAAGGCCGCAGGGTGGCGCTCCGCATGCTGCGCCGACATCGGATCATCGAGGCCTACCTCGTCGCCTTCCTCAAGTACGGGTGGGAGCAGGTCCATCAGGAAGCGGAACGCCTGGAACACGCGGTCTCCGACGCGCTCATCGAACGCATGGCCGAGGCGCTGGGGAATCCCCGGTTCGACCCGCATGGTGATCCGATTCCCGATGCGGACGGCTCGGTGCACGAGCTGGTCTACACCTCGCTGGCGGAGATTCCCGTCGGAGAGACCGCCGAAATTCGCCAGGTTGACACCAGCCAGCCGGAACGCCTCCGCTATCTCGCCTCCCGCGGTCTGACTCCTGGCGCGCGGGTCACGATTCAGCATCGCGAGCCCTTCAACGGTCCCATCACGATCAAAGTGGGCGGCAAGCGGCAGGTCATCGGAGACGAGTTGGGTCAGCTGCTTCTCTGCGCTCGGCCCGAGATCCATCCGTGACGACCTCTACGCCCCCGCTCGAGCACCTGACCGGTTGGCGGTACCGCCGCCCCCGGCCCACACTTCCTGAGTCCTACCACTCGATCGCGGTCCCCCGCGGTCCCGGGGCCGGGGTCCTGCGCAAGCTGCTTGCCTTTGCGGGCCCGGGGTACCTGGTGGCGGTCGGCTACATGGATCCGGGCAACTGGGCCACTGACTTGGCCGGTGGCGCCCGATTCGGCTATACCCTGCTCAGCGTGATCCTGCTTTCGAACCTGATGGCGATCCTTCTCCAGGCCCTCTCACTCAAGCTGGGGATCGTGACAGGGAGGGACCTGGCCCAGGCCTGTCGAGATCACTATTCCCGCCCCGTAAGCTTCGTACTCTGGGTTCTCTGCGAGATCGCCATCGCGGCCTGTGACCTGGCGGAGGTCATCGGTTCGGCCATCGCGCTCAACCTTCTGTTCGGGATTCCTCTGCTGTGGGGCGTCTGCCTGACGGTTCTCGACGTGCTGCTGATCCTGCTCCTTCAGCAACGCGGGTTTCGCTGGCTCGAGGCCTTTGTTCTGGCCCTGATCGTCACCATCGCCGTCTGCTTCGGAGCGGAGCTGGTCCTTTCTCACCCGGCGGCCCGGGAGGTCTTGGGTGGCCTGGTGCCCAGAGCCGAGATCGTGACCAACCCGGCCATGCTCTACATCGCGATCGGGATCCTGGGTGCGACGGTGATGCCCCACAACCTCTATCTGCACTCTTCGATCGTGCAGACTCGTAAGGTGGGGGCGGACCAGGCTTCCAAACGGGAGGCGATTCGTTACGCCACCATCGACTCGACGGCGGCTCTGCTCTTCGCCTTCCTGGTCAACGCGGCCATCCTGGTCGTAGCTGCCGCCACCTTCCACAGCACCGGGCACCAGGACGTGGCGGATATCCACGATGCCTACCAGCTGCTGACCCCGCTACTCGGTAGCGCGGCCGCCAGTGGGCTCTTTGCCCTGGCGCTTCTCGCCTCTGGCCAGAACTCCACCATCACCGGCACGCTGGCCGGTCAGATCGTGATGGAAGGGTTTCTCGACATCCGTTTGCCGGCTTGGCTGCGCCGCCTCATCACCCGGTTGATCGCCATCATTCCCGCCGTAGTGGTTACGGCGCTTTACGGAGAGAAGGGCACCGGCAAGTTGCTGATACTGAGCCAGGTCATCCTGAGCCTGCAGCTCTCCTTCGCGGTGGTCCCGCTGGTGTACTTCACGGGTCAGAAGAGCAAGATGGGACCCTTCGCCAACAGCAAGCCGCTGGCCGTGACGGCGTGGCTCGTCGCTGCGGGCATCATCGGCCTGAACGCCTGGCTGTTGATCGCAACCTTCCGCCCGATGCTTGGTTGAGGCGGGATCGAGTGCTGGTCAGGCGGCCGGCCAGTCGGTCGTAGCCGCCAGAATGAAGCGGGAAAGACGCCGGTCCCGGACTTCTCTCAGTTCCGGCAGCCTTCCGTGGTAGGCTTTCTCCACTGCCCGGATCAGCCTCTTCTGCTCTTCCGCTGAAAGCGTCTGCCACTGGGCCAGCGAGGCCCAGCGCTCCTCGCATTCCTTGATGTAGGTAGGAATGAAGATGTCGATCGCGGCGGCCTCGCCCTGGCGGAGCTCCTCGCTGGCTTGTGGCCCGGATGCCGCCCAGGCGAGAGCCGGTCCAAGGGCGATGGCGCGATCGATGTCGTCCACGTCCACCACACCCAGTAGCACCAGGTGAATGCATTCTCGGTAGACCGCTGCCTCGATCCGGGCGACGATGTTGCCCTGAATCTCCTTCTTGAACACGATCGGTACTCGGCCAAGGACGCTAAGCCAGAACCGGACGTCCTCGATACAGGCGGAATCGGTGGCGGGGCCGGGCACCACCTCCACCACTGGCAGGTACTCCACCGGCCGCATCGGATGGGCGACGAGGAATCGTTCCGGGCGCCGGACCCTCGCGCAGAGATCGCTGGGTCGAAGTCCTGCTGTACTGCTGGTGATGATGGCCGCCATCCGGGCGATCGGTTCCAGCTGGTCGTACAGCTTCTGTTTGGCGCTCAAGTCCTCCGGCAGCGCCTCGATGATCCAGTCAGCGTCGTTGACCGCATTGAGCAGACTCCGCCCCGTCCGGAGTTTGGACAGGGCTTCCCTGGCCACCACGCGGTCCGCTCGCCCCAGACCCACCAGGGTATCCACTCGGCGCGAGATCTCATCCACCGCCCGATGGAGATGCGTGGTGTCGGTCTCGTAGATCGCCACTGGCCAGCCGGCCCCAATGGCCAACGCGGCCCAACCGCAGCCGATCTCACCAGCCCCGATGATGGCGACCCTGGGCTGCTCGAACCTGGTCATGCAGGCCTCCGAGCGTAGGATTGGACTCCGTGCCTACGATAATGGGGCCCAGTGCACTGCGCCAATGAGAGAGAGGCGCCAGAGCGGTGACGCCGCTGATTTCGAGAGCGGCTCGGCGACCTCTAAGGCCGCATGGGCATCCCTGCAGTCGGGCGGTGGGATGGTATGATTAGATGCGAAGGTGGATGTCCGGTCGTGGAAACCATGACTTTGGCGAGGCGGAGGGTGACGCGCAAATGAGCGAGACCGGGGTGCAGGATTGCCGGGCTTTGGGTCGCCAGTTGGTGGACACTTTCGGGAAGGGATGGGAAAAGGGAAACCCCGATCTCATCATGTCGGTGTTCGCTCCCGACATCGTCTTTCTGGACGCTCCCTTCGCAGAGCCCCGACGCGGCCAGGAAGAAGTCCGGGAGTACTGGGCTGACGTGCCGCTCCATCAGTCGGAGGTCCGCTTCCGTTCGGGAGAGATCTTCACCACTGGGCCCTGGTTCGCTACCGAGTTCAGGTGCAGCTTCCGCCGCCGTCGGACTGGCGAATGGGTGGAGGCCCGGGGCGCCCTGTTCTGTGAGACCGTTGGCGACTTGATCGGGGAGATGCGCATGTACTGGCATCGGAGGTAAATTGGGCTGGTCCCACAGGAGGACACCGCAAGCGGAATCGCGTCCTCAGAGGGCTCCGTTGTTGGTCGTGGGGGCAAGACCTAATGCCAAGTCCCACAAGAGCTTCACTCGCTGGCATATGTTTCGCCATTGACTTTCCGGCTTCTTGTAGTTCCACCACGCCGGAGGCCCTATGAAAACCCTGCTGATGTTCCCGGTCGTAACGAGCGCCCTCTTGCTGGCGCCCGTTACTGGTATGGCAGGCGATTCCCCTATACGGGTCTGGCTGGATGAGGATACCTACGCCCGAGGGGAGACGGCCCAGGTCAAGGTGAAGGCGGCCCACGACGGGTACCTGATGGTGTTTAGAGCCACCACCGAGGGCCGCGTTCGGGTCTTGTTCCCGCTGGATCCATCTGACGACAACTTCATCCGTGGCGGCCGGACCATTGAGCTCCACGGGAGGGGCGATCGAGAAGCCTTTACGGTAGATGATCCAGGCGGCACCGGGACGGTTTACGCCGCGCTCTCCCCAGACCCCTTCAACTACACCGAGTTCGTCCGCGGGGACCACTGGGACTATCAGGCACTTTCCAGCTACCGGGTCACCGATGACGCCGAGGAGCAGTTGACCAGCTTGACGGACCGGATGGCCGCAGGGGCACACTTCTCCTACGACCTGGTCCAGTACGACGTCCCCAGCGCTATCGCCCACGACTACCGGCCCTACGACTCGTATGTTCGATATTACGAGCCGTTCTATAGCCCCTGGTATGGCTGCTGGAGCTGCTACTCCTACGGCCCAGGCATCAGTGTTGGGATCTCGTTCGGGTTCCCGTGGTACTACCCGGCTTACTACCCGTATTGGGGCTACCCGGTTTACGGCTATCCCAACTATCCGATCTATGGATACCCCTACTACCACGGCTACTATGGCGGCTACTACGGCGGCTATTACGGATACCCCGGTGGATATCCGCACTACGTCGGGAAGCCGGGCCTCACGCCTCCGACGACTCCATATCGGCCCCGGGGCTGGTCGGGCGGCTGGGTGAATACCACCCCGGTTGGGTTCCGTCCCCGCGGGGCCAACGGTGCGACCGGAGTGACCACGCCGATCATGGATCGCCGGCCGGTTGGGAAGGTGGATGCGCGTCCTCGGTACAATCCGTTGATCGGGGACACCTATCGACGCACGGCTAACCCGACTGCACCTGGCGCTCGCCCGGAAACCAGGCCACAGGTCGGTGCCAGCCAGCCCAGAATCAGGGAAGGGGGCAGTGCGCCGGACGCTCCGCGTGTTTCCAGTGGCGGCGGAGAGTCGCGTCGGACCTACGGTGGGACCTACACCGCCCCCGCTCCGAGCAAGGGCTCCGGTGGATCTTACGGCTCGCCTAGGAGAGGTGGTGGCGGCGGATCGTATAGCCCGCCGAGCAAGAGTGGCGGCGGATCGAACAGCGCACCCAAGGGTGGTGGCGGTGGCGGTGGTGGTGGTCGTGGGATGAGTGGAGGCAAGTCGGCACCGTCGTCACACGGTGGCTCGGGAGGCCGGAGACGATAGCAGGATCGCCAAAGGTCGAAAGAAAAGGGGGAAGGGTCGCTCGGGACCCTTCCCCCTTTTTCGTGGCCGGATCAGGTCTGTTGTCGCTGAGCTACCAGACCACCGCCTGCTCGGTTCTGACCATCTCATCTCCCGCCTTGCATCCGAACGCCTTGGAAAACTCGCTCAGATTGGACAGGGGCCCGTTGACCCGGAAGATCCCCGGAGAGTGAGGGTCAGTGAGCACCTGGAGGCGGGTTCGCTGCGGGCGCTGCAACTGCCGCCAGATCTGCGCCCAGGCCAGGAAGAAGCGCTGATCGCCGGTCCATCCATCGATAGGAGCCGGCTCCGGCTTTCCCTCGAGCGTGCGGCGATAGGCCCCGTAAGCGATGGTGAGACCGCCCAGGTCCGCTAGGTTCTCTCCCAGGGTCAGGCCTCCATTGACATGGAGGGTGTCGATCGCGACGTAGCCGTCGAACTGACGAACCACTACGTCCGCGCGCTGCTTGAATCGCTCTTCATCCTCCGTCTGCCACCATCCGCTCAGGTTGCCATCGGCGTCGAACTGACGCCCCTGGTCGTCGAAGCCGTGGGTGATTTCGTGTCCAATCACCGCTCCCATGCCCCCGTAGTTCACCGCGTCGTCCGCGGCAGGATCGTAGAAGGGCGGCTGCATGATCCCGGCGGGGAACACGATCTTGTTGTTCAGCGGGCTGTAGTATGCGTTCACCGTGGGAGGGGTCATCCCCCAATCGGACTTGTCCCTGGGCTTCCCGATCTTGGCCAGGTCACGGTTGTAGTCGAAAGTGGCCGCGCGGGAGACGTTTTCCGCGAACGGACCTGGCGTGACATTCAAGGTGCTGTAGTCGCGCCACTTGTCCGGGTAGCCGATCTGATTGATGATCGCGTCCAGCTTGGTGAAAGCCTTGGCTTTCGTCTCCTCGCTCATCCAGTCGAGCTTCTCCAGCCTGCGCCGGAACTCAGCCTGGATGTTCTGGACCATGGTCAGGGCCCGCTGCTTCGCCTCAGGCGAGAAATTGGTCGCCACGTAGGCCTGCCCCAGAATCTCACCCAGGCCGGTGTCCGCCTGGGCCAGGCAACGCTTCCAGCGAGGCTGCATCTCGCTCACTCCCCGCAGGGTGTGGAGCCGGAACTCCCAGTCTTCCTTGACCAGGGACGCGCTCAGCACGGCCGCTCTGCCATTCAGGAGCTGCCAGCGGAGATAGGTCTTCCAGCTGTCGGTCGATGCGTTCGCGGCCAGGGAGTCGACGGCGCGCAGGAAATCGGGCTGGGAGACATTGACCTCAGCCAGCCCCTTCATTCCCAGCTGATCGAGGAACGATTCCCAGGGGATAGACGGGGCCATCGTCTTCAGGTCGGCCACCTTGGTGAGATGGTAGGTCTTTTCCGGGTCGCGCTGATCGACCAGGGTCATCGAGGCGCGGGCCAGCGCGGTCTCCATCCCCATGACGGTCCTGGCCGAAGCCGCCGCCTTGGAGGGATCCTGGCCCAGCAGGCCGAACATGCGGGTTACATGCTCGACGTACTTGTCCCGGAGCGCGGCCGAAGCCGAGTCGTCCCGGGTGTAGTAGTCGCGGTCGGGGAGGCCAAGGCCTGCCTGGTAGAGATCCCCGATGACCCGCGCGCTGTTCTTGGCGTCCGGCGTCGAGTGAAACACCACCGGCGCAAAGACCTCGAGCTGTTGGAGGCGCACCCAGGCCCCGATCAGGTCGGAGCGACTTTTGATCTTGTCGATCCGCTTGAAGTCGGCCTCGAGGGGCTTCACGCCTTCCTTGTCGGCGGCGACCGAGTCCATGCAGCCGGCGTAGTAGGTACCCAGCTTGCGGGTGTCGGGATCACTGGCGGTCTTGGCTTCGCTGGCCGCCTTTTCAAGGGTGGATTTCAGCGCCGCG
>Ga0210139_1000007_pt1 | contig 38193 bp, 29 predicted proteins | sample Browns_TuleB_D2_FD_184855 | JGI IMG/M metagenome (GOLD analysis project Ga0210139, IMG submission 184855) | Wetland microbial communities from San Francisco Bay, California, USA, that impact long-term carbon sequestration - Browns_TuleB_D2 (SPAdes) | ecosystem: Environmental > Aquatic > Marine >... | reverse complement strand
TAGTGGACGTAGTGGGAAGAAAGCCCCGGATCAGGTCAGGTCCGACCCGGACCGGCCGCCGATGATCGTGCGCGAGCAAGTTCTTTTCGTCTGTACCCACAACATCAGCCGCAGCTACACCGCCGAGTATCTGTTCCTCGAGAGCGCGGATTATGAGGTCCGGTCGGCCGGCACCAGCTTCGCCGCCCGAGTGCCGGTCAGCGAGGAACTGGTCACCTGGGCCACCCGGATCTTCGTGATGGAGCAGCACCACTCCGACGCCCTGAGGGAGCGCTTCGGGGAGCTACTGATCGAGAAGAAGATTGTCTGCCTGGAGATTCCGGACGTCTACGATCCCCTGGAACCGGCACTGATCATGGTGCTGGAAGAACGGCTGGCCCCCTACCTCACTATCCCCTCGAAGCAGGAACCCCAGCAGGACAGCGACTAGTCTCCGCTCACGGCGTTTACCACGGCGCGGATGTCTTTGGTCCACCCATCTGCATCTCCATCCGGGGGCTCGAACGACCAGCTCACTCGCGAGTTCCCACTCCCGGCCCCGATGATCACCCGTTGATGATCCCGGTGGACCTCGTAGGCCCGCCGGCTGGTCCCGGTGATGTCGAGACCCACCTTCTCGTTCTTGTGGATGTAGACGCTCTGTTTGGTCACGATGATCGAAGCGTCGCGATTCTCCCACTTGCCGCCGCCGTAGGTGTAGCGGAAGACCTGATCGTCGGCCCGGCGAACGACCTGCTCCTGCTGGAAGCGGGCCTCGAGCTCGGGCGTCAGCTTCGCGGTGGTGCGATTACACCCCACCGCGAGCACCGCGAGGGTCAGACCCCAGGCCACACGGCTCCGCATCGGACTAGCTCTTCGTCTGGGTGAGCTTGCGCACCTGCCGCACCACCGCGGTCTGGGCTGCCCGATTGCGCACCGCGAGGAAGATGGTGTCGTCTCCGGCGAGGGTGCCAACCACATCGGGCCAGGCCAGGCGATCGATCGCCACCGCCACCCGGTTTGCTTCGCCGGGAGGAGTGTGCAGGACCACGAGCGCCTCCCCGGCCGTCTCGACCGTGAGCACCGTGTCGGCGATTCGCCGTTCATCGGGATTCTCCACCGAGGCCATGGCCCGAGCGGGGCGTTGATAGGCGCCGCCCATCTTCACCAGATGCAGCGCGGCGATGTCCCGGCTCACCGATGACTGGGTCACCGGCCATCCTTCGGCCGCAAGGGTCTCGGCCAGCTCCTCCTGGGTCCGGATGGCCCGGGTGCTGATCAGCTCCAGGATCTTGAGCTGCCGTTTGCGACGATCGCCGGTCACCGGACGCCTCTCCCGACACCGTTGCCAGCCAGCCGAGCCATCGCGCGATCGAACCGCCGCTGCTCCTGCAAGGCCCAGCGACGACTGGCCCGCAGCCTGGTGCCCACCAGGTTCAATCCCGGGTTGCCCGGCATGCCGATCGAGCGGCGACGACCCATGATCTCGTCGGCCGAAGGCTCCCGCCACCAGTCCCCCTCGCGAATCGCTGCGGCTACCTCCCGATAAGCCGACCGGAAGGCCTGACCTCCTTCGACGCGTCGCATCACCTCGTCGGTGGCGAGAGCACCCCCGCTCAACCGGGTCAGGCAGGCGGCCCGGTCAACCGAAAGTCGGGGGATCGCCACGGCCATCATCGAGAGCATCCCCTCCAACCGATCCACGCCCCGCATCAGGGGCTCCTTGATCAACTGAAAGTCGCGGTGATACCCGCTGGCGAGCTTGCCCTTGATCTGCAGTATGGTGATGAGGTCTCCCTCCAGCGCCGCGGCCCGGCCCCTGGTGAGCTCGAACAGATCGGGATTCCGCTTGTGGGGCATGAGACTGGAGCCGGTGGCGAGATCGGCCGGAAGAATCAGGAAGCCGAATTCGTCGCCGCTGAAGAGAATGATGTCGGCGGAGAGCTTGGCCAGCTCGTGGCCCAACTGGGTGCACCAGAAGAGCACGGCGGCCTCCAGCTTGCCCCGTCCGGCCTGCACCAGGGCCACATTGTGCTCGACCGCAGCGAAACCCAGGGCGCGTGCCGCGGCTTCCCGCCGCAGGGGCAACGGCACGCCGTATCCCGCGGCACTCCCGAGCGGAGAGCGGTCGATCTTGCCGTAGAGGGCGGGGAGCACCTCCACGGTGTCCAAGATCCCTTCGGCAAAGGCGCCCGCCCACAGCCCAGCCGACGACGGCATCGCCAGCCGCTGATGGGTGTACCCGGGCCAGAGGGCGTCCTGGTTCTTCTCGGCGAAGGAGAGCAGGCTCTCCGCCAGATCGAGCGCCTCGCCGTGAAGCAGCAGCAGGCGGTCCTTGAGGAACAGGCGCAGATCGCAGGCCACCTGGTCGTTGCGGGAACGCCCGGTGTGCAACCGCTCGCCGGTGGGCCCGATTCGCCGGGTCAGCCAGTCCTCCACGGCGGTGTGCACATCCTCGTGCTCCGGTCCCACCACGAGCCGGCCCAGCTCGACTTCCTTGAGCGCGCTCCGGAGCCCGGCTTTGAGCTCGCGATGCTCGGATGGGCTCAGCAGCTTCGACGCCCACAGGCCTTCGACGTGGCCCAGGCTCCCGAGCACGTCCCAGGGGAGGAGCCTCGAGTCGAGGAGGCGGTCTTCGGCGGCCGTGTAGTCGAGCATCTGCACGTCCATCGGCTGGCCGTGGTGCCAAAGCGTCGTGGGAACGGAGGCGGGGGCTGCCGATTGAGGCTTCGAGCGACGGCGCTTGGATTTGGGCCTCATGCGAGATAACGCTCCGCGAGTTGGCGGAAGAAGGTCCGGGCTTCGCTCACTTCGTGCAGATCGACGTATTCGTCCGGCGTATGGGACCGGCGGCTGGTGCCGGGCCCGCACTTGAAGGCGTCACACTGGTGCACGAACACCCAATCGGAACAGGTCGGGCTGCCGAACCGCTTCGACTCCGGCCGGATGCTGGCGGCCAACTCGAGCAGGCGGGACCCGGGCGGGGTCTCGCACGGAATCAACCGGTCGGAGGCGACGCGCACCTCGGACCCCAGCACCCGTCGCATCTCCTCGGCCAGTTCGGCGTGGGTCCACGACGGCGTGCTGCGTACATCCAGGATCGCCTGGGCGACCGGCGGGGTGATATTGCGACCGATGCCGCCCTCGATCATGGTCGGTGTCACGGTGGTGAGGCCAAGGATCGGGTGTTTTCGCCCTTGAAACAAGGTGCCCAGGCGGGTCAGGTCCCGGGCCAGCTCGGTGATGGCGTTGGCAAACTGCCCCTCATCTCCGGCGTAGCCGGCGTGCCGCTGATCGCCGTGGGCCACCAGGTCGACCATCATGAGTCCCCGCTGAGCGATCGCGAAGTTCAGGTTGGTCGGCTCGCCCACCACCGCGGCATCGATGGTGCCGGCCTTGGCCACCGCCTTGGGCATCGTGGTGTTCTTGGTCTCTTCGCCATAGCCCAGGATGACAAGCAGTCGTCCGCGCACGGGACCGCCGCCTTCCACCAGGTCCTCCGCCGCGCCCACCATGGCGGCCACCGAGGCTTTCGCGTCTCCCGAACCGCGGCCGTAGAGGCGATTGCCCTCCAGCGAAGGCCGAAAGGGATCGCGGGTCCAGCCTTCACCGGGGGGAACCACGTCGAGGTGGGAAATCATCGCGAGCGTCGGCCCCGGGCTCTTCCCCGGCACGGTGACAGTCACGGAAAACTCGTCGCGGGTGACCGCCAGGCCATTGGCACGGGCGGCGGATTCCACGAGGCGGGCTACGGCCTCCTCGTCTCCACTGACCGAGGGGGTCGCCACCAGCTCCCGGAGAAGCTCGATCTCAGGTGGCCAGGTCAACGCCAAGGTAGGTCGCCTTTTCCTTGCGTCCGACGATCATGGTCCCGCACCCCGACCCGGTGAACACCTCGAGGAGCAAGGCGTCCGGTGCGCGGCCATCGATGATGTGGGTGCGCTCGACACCGCTGGTTGCGGCGCGGATGCAGGCCTCGACCTTGGGCCGCATCCCGCCGCTCAGGGCCCCGCTGGCCATCAGGCCGGCCAAGTCGTCGGGATCGGCGAAGGTGACGAGACTGGACGGGTCCTTCACGTCCCGCAACACGCCGGGAGCGCCGGTGAGAAAGACCAGCTTCATCGCCCGCAGCGCCACGGCCAGCGCTTCCGCCACGGTATCCGCGTTCACGTTGTAGACCCGTCCTTCGAGATCTCCCGCCAGACTCGCCACCACCGGAACGAACCGCGATTCCAGCAGCGTCGTGAGCACTCGGGGATCAACCCGATCGATATCCCCGACGTGGCCGAAATCGACCGTAGTGGTCTGGCCCCCGTCGTGAACCACCTGGACCGGCGGCCGGCGATGCGCGGTGATCAGGTCGGCATCCACGCCGCTCAGACCCACGGCCTGGACCTGGTGGCGACGCAGCGCGGAGAGCAGGTCCACGTTGAGGGCCCCGGCGTAGACCATCTTGGCCACCTCGAGGGCCGCGTCGTCGGTCACCCGTCGGCCGGCGACGATGTTGGGCTCCTGTCCCAGTCGCTTGCTCAAGGCGGTGGCCTGAGGCCCGCCGCCGTGCACGATCACGAGGCGGATGCCCAGGGAGGAGAGGAGCGCGATCTGCGCGGCCACGGCGTCGAGGGCCACAGGATCCGCCAGCACGTCTCCGCCGAGCTTGACGACGAAGACCTGGTCCCGGTAGGCGCGCACGTAGCGCAGCGCGCCCTTGAGGCCGGCGATGCCCTTGGAGGTATCGATGGTCATGGTGGTCATGGGCATTGGCTGGGAGCTGGGGGCTAGGAGCCAGGAGCGATTCCTGGCCCGCTCCAAGCTCCTAGCTCCTAGCTCCTAGCTCCTAGCATTTCGAGAAGTAGCGCCCTCTGTACATGCAACCGATTCTCCGCCTGATCGACCACGGCAGAGGTGGGCCCGTCGAGCACTTCGTCGTCGATCTCCACGTTGCGCCGGACCGGCAGGCAGTGCATCACCACTGCCCGGCCGCCTCGCGTTGACTTGAGTCGGCGCGCGGTGAGCCCCCAATCCCGATTGGCATTTCGAAGGGCGGCTTCCTCTTCCGGTTTCCCGAACAGCTTCACCGATCCCCAGGCCTTGGCGTACACCACGTCGGCGCCTACCACGGCCTCGTCGGGGTCGTTGATGATGCTCACCAGCTCTCCCCCCTGCTGCACGGTGATCTTCCGGATCAGGGCCGTGTCTTCGGGATCCAGCTCGTATCCGTCCGGGCGGGCGATCACCACCTCCATGCCGAGGCTGGCGGCGGCCAGGGCGGCGCTGGCGGGGACCGCGGTGGGAAGCGCCTTGGGATGCCAGGTCCAGGTGAGCACGAATCGCTTGCCCCGGGTCTCGCCCACTCGCTCCTTGAGCGTCAGCGCGTCGGCCAGCTGCTGGCAGGGGTGGCGCCGCGCCGACTCGAGGTTGATGACCGGCTTCTCGCAATAACGGGCGAAGGTCCGGAGCACGTGATCGTCCCGCACCGCCGCCCACTCCTCGCCGCGCGGGAAGGCGCGGATGCCGGCGACGTCCGCGTAGCGGCCCAGCACCCGTGCCGCATCCACGATGTGCTCGACGTTCGCGCCATCCATCACCGCCCCGATCTCGGTCTCCAACGCCCAGCTGGTCCGACCAGGTTCCAGCGCGACCGCGTGTCCTCCATGCAGGAACATGGCGGTCTCGAAGCTGGTCCGAGTGCGGAGGCTGGGGTCGAGGAATACCATGGCCATGACTTTCCGTTCGAGGCCGCCGGTCACGGCTCCCTGCTTGATCCGGCCGGCCAGCCGCAGGACGGCATCCACCTGTTCCGGTGGCCAGTCCTCCACGGCCAGGAAATCACGTTTGGTCACCGGAGTGCCTCCGCCAGTCCCTTCAGCACGAGGCCGGCTTCCTCGATGCTGAGCGAGAGCGGGGGGAGCAGGCGCAATACCTCAGGATCGGAGGCACCACCGGTCAGGATGCGACGCTCGAACAGGGCGCGTTGAACCGGCGCGGCGGGCCGCCCCAGCCTGAGCCCCAGGAGCAGCCCGCGGCCCTGGACCTCCGGCACCTTGAGGGCGAGTGCGCCGCCGCGCAAATGGCTTCCGACTCGCGCCGCATTGGCGATCAGGCCCTCACGCTCGATCACCTCGATCGTGGCCAGTGCCGCGGCACAGGGGACCGGGCCTCCGCCGAACGTGCTGCCCAGGTCTCCGACGGTGATACCGGAGGTGACCGTGTCGGAGGCGACGACCGCGCCGATCGGGATCCCCGAGGCGAGCCCCTTGGCCATGGTCAGGATGTCGGGCGTGACCTCGAACGCCTCGGCCGCGGTGAAGGCGCCGCAGCGCCCCACCCCGCACTGGACTTCGTCAAAGATCAGCACCGCTCCATGCCGATCGCAGAGCCGCCGTGCCGCCTCGAGAAACTCCCGCGAGCAGACCCGCGCTCCCGCCATGCCCTGCACCGGTTCCAGAATCAGCGCAGCGATCGAGTCGTCCATCGCAATTTCCAGAGAGGACACGTCGTTGAATGCCACCTTGAGTGAGAGCGGCATCCCCGCCCTCCGAGCCGCCGTTTCATACCGGGCCCCGTCGGTGCAAGCCTGGGTGGCCAGGGTGCGGCCGTGCCACCCTCCGGTGAGCGAGATGATCTGCTGGCGGCCGGTGGCCCGGCGCGCGAGATGGAGCGCGTTCTCGTTGGCCTCCGCCCCGGAGTTGCAGAAGAAGACCCGCTCCAGTGGCGTGGGACAGAGCTCGACCAGCTTGGCCGCCAACCGCTCGCGATTCTCGTGCGGCACGGCCGTGGAATAGAACAGGAGCTTGGCGGCCTGCTCCTGGATCGCTGCGACGACATGGGGATGGCAGTGCCCCGTGGCGGCGACGGCGTGGCCGCCATAGGCGTCAAGCCAGCGATTGCCGTCTTCGTCGATCAACCAGGAGCCCTGCCCTGAGACCGGGCGGATCGGCATCTGGGCATAGACCGGAAGCAGAGCAGACTCGCCACTCAGCATGGATACACTCCCGCGAAGCGCAGACCGCGCTCTTCGCCGAGGCCCAGAGCCAGATTCATCGCCTGCACGGCCTGTCCACCGGCGCCCTTCACCAGGTTATCGATGGCGACCATGACCTGGAGCTCGATTCCGTCGGCCGACTGCGCGGCGTAGACCTGCGCGTAATTGGTGCCGACCACATGGGTCAGCTCGGGAGGCTGGTCCAGCACCCGTACGAAGGGCCGGCCGGCAAACGCGTCTCGATACCAGCGCCCGACCTCGCCGGACGCCGCGGCGCGGCGAAGGCGAGCGTAGAGCGTGAGGTGGATGCCCCGCACGAAGGGCCCCGAATGGGTCATGAGCCGAGCCGCGGCATCCGAACGCCCGGTCCATTGCCGCCAGCGCTCCAGGATCTCGCCTTCGTGACGATGGCTCAGCACCGAATAGGCGAAGAGATTGTGCGCCCGCATGGGGTGGTGTGTCGTAGGGCGAGGTTGCGCCCCCGCGCCGCTGGAGCCGGTGATGGCGAACATCGCCGGAGGACCCGCCAGGTCGGCGGTGGCCAGTGGATAGAGGGCAAGTTGAGCCGCGGTGGCGAAACAGCCCGGCGCCGCAAGGGCCGTCTTGCCGCGCAGCCGATCTCCCAGCACGTCGGCCAGAGCGTAGGTGAATCGGCCCAGGAGATCCGGCGCCGCGTGCTCCCCGTAGTGCGACCGGTAGAGGGCGGGATCGGAGGTCCTGAAATCGGCCGACAGGTCGATGACTGCCCCCGGGCGAGCGTCGAAGAGCGTTCTGGCCATTCTGGACGATTCGCCGTGTTCGAGCGCCAGGAACACGACGTCACACCCCCGGGAGACCACGCCCGGGTCATCGCCGGAGAAAGTGGCGCCGGTGAGCGGAGCCAGGGCCGGATGGGTCGCGGCGATCGGGGTCCCCGCCTTGCTCCGGCTGGTGGCGATCCACTCTCCCACATCGGGATGCTGGGCCAGGATGCGAAGCAACTCGCCGCCGACGTATCCGCCAGCGCCGATGATGGCGACCTTCAGCATGCCAACGCGGGGTGATCGGCGGTGGGTGTGGCGGGAATCGAAGGCTCGGTCCCCTGCGCCTCCAGGGCGTCGAGCACGACCTGCACCAGACCGGAAGCGTCGCGCAGGGCGTTGTGGGCCGGTAGCCTGAGCGCGGCCTTGACGTAGTCGCGGCCGACTTCGTTGTCGGTGGCGGGGCCGGTGATGACCGTGATCTCGAGGTTGAACTGATGCTTCATCAGCTCGGCGGCGCCCCAGCAGCCGACCGGATCCGGCGCGGCCATCACGTAGGCGGCCCCCACGCTCATCAACTCGCGGTCGAGCAGGATGTCCTGCACCCCATACTCGCCCAGGATCCCGTCCCCCAACTCGGCCACGATCACGTCCGGCCGGGTTCCGGCCAGGCGATTGAAGACGCCCTTGGCCGCCGCGACGGTCACCCCGGCATGCGTGGTCGCGATCCCGGCGTCGTTGAAGGTCAGTGCCGCAATCGCGCCGGCATCGAGCATGGAAAGCATGTCCCGCATGAGGCTCACCCCGGTGAGCTTGGCGGCGGCGACCCGAAGACCGGATCGAGAGAGCCCTCGCACCAGCTCGGTGGCTGCGACGGTCTTCCCCGCGTTCATGCAGGTCCCGGCCACGTACACCACGGGAACCGGCGACTCCAGGCGCTCCGCCGGCGGGACGGCCTGGTCCCGAATGTGGGCCGGGCGCCCGATCCGATCGCCCAGCTCAGGGAAGCTGAGCACGGCGCCCAGCACCTCCGCCTTGAAGGGGGGGCCGATGTCGGGATTGATCGAAGTGCAGCGGCCCAGGATTCCACCCAGGTTGAGGACTTCGATGGTATCGCCCACGGCCAGATGGCTGGGCACTTCACCGGCGTAGCCCCGGAGCGCCCGCCGGCAGCCGAGGGTACCCGCCAGCACGTCTCCAGCGCGCAGTGAAACCATCCGGCCGGTCAGGTCTTCCACCGTGTTGTAGGTGGACTTCTCCTGCAGGATGCGCACGGCCAGGACATAGCCTTCTGCCGAGATGATCTCGTCTCCGACGATCACCTCGGGGCTCAGGTGGGCGTTCTTGGTCGAGGACGAGATCTTGTCCAGATGCACGCGTGTCGTTTTGACCATCCTGATACTCCGGTTAAGAGCGAACAGTCTCAAGTCGCAAGCGATGTGACCTGCGGCTTGTGACTCGTGACCTAGACGGCGCCGCTGGCCTTCCGAGCGAGCAATTCGGGTATGGCGCTCACCCTGGCAAACCCACGCGCCTCCTCCCCGGTCCACAGCCGATTGGTTTCGCCATAGGTGGCGACCGAGGGATCCATCATCGAATGCGGGCTCCGGGTCCCCACCACCTGGAAGCGTCCCGACTCCAGTCGGACCCGGGTCTCCCCGGTGACGCGCTGCTGCGAAGCGTTGATCAGTGCCTCGATGTCGCGCAGGGCCGGATCGAAGTAGTGCCCTTCGTGGAGGCGATCGCCGTAGAATCGGCTGAGCTGGTCCTTCCAGAAGGTCTGCCATTTGGTGAGCACCAGCTTTTCCAGCTCCCGGTGCGCCGAGATCAGGAGCAGCGCGGCGCCGGCCTCGAACCCGATGCGGCCCTTGATCCCGAGTGCGGTTTCGCCGACGTGAATGTTGCGGCCGAACCCGTAGGCGCGGGCCCGTTCGCTTAGCCGCCCGATCAGCTCCGGGCCGCTCAGCGGAGCTCCGTCGAGTTCGACCGGAAGGCCACCCTCCCAGCGGAGGACGATCTCGCTTGGGGCTGGAGCGTCCGGCGGGACATCCAGCAGCTCCGCGGGTGGACCCGCCCAGGTGTCGTGGGTCCACCCCCCACCCCAGGTGGTCCCCCAAAGCCCCTGATTGATGGAATAGGCTCCGGCCTTGGGCGGCACCGGCAGCTCTCGCTGCTCGAGGTACGCGATGGCCTGAGCCCGCTGAGTCCCCTCTTCCCGGATTGGCGCGCGGATCTCGAGATCGGGGGCCAGCACCCGGAACGCCACGTCGAAACGGATCTGATCGTTGCCGGCTCCGGTGGATCCGTGGGCGACGGCCTTGGCGCCCACCCTTCGCGCGACCTCCACCACCGAAATGGCCTGCTGCGTTCGCTCGGCTGCGACCGAGAGCGGGTAGACCTCACCGCGGAGGATGTTGCCCTGAATCAGGAAGCGGACGAACCGGTCATAGACAGGCGCGCGGGCGTCAACCTCGTGGTGCTCGAGCGCTCCGACAGCCCGGGCCTGTCGGCGAATGGCGGCCCGTTCTTCGAGGGAGGCGCCGCCCGTGTCGACGTAGGCCGTATGGACCGCCCACCCCTGATCGGTGAGGCGAGGGACGCAGTACGAGGTATCCAGGCCGCCGGAGAAGGCGAGGACCAGGGGTTCCCGAGGTTGCATAGTGCATAACTATGCTGTTTCTTGGGGCCTGACGCAAGGGCCCGCCGACAGCCTGCGGCGGCCGGCCGATGCCTCAGGGGAATCGGAACGCGCGGGTCCTCCGCGAATAGCAATCGGCCCGACTGGGGCCTCTCGCAACCAATAGCCAGATAGATTGGGCTTGTCTATCACATTCTCCTGCAACGAGATAGGTCGTAGTAGCAGAATTGCGATGGTTGGTACCTGAATTGCATTTCACGCGACGGGGCCGTCCAGCCCTCTCCAGGAGATCCGACATGCCAGTGCAGTCATGGTGAGTCCCTCACGCTCAGAGGGGCCAACGTCGAATCAGGGACCGTTCGTGGGGCTCGCTGGCTCTCAGCCGGCAGCCCGCGATGGCGCTCCCGGTAATCAGCGCGGCTTCACCGTGATCGAACTGCTCAGCGTCCTGGCTATCCTGGGAATCCTGGCCGCACTCGCGATCCCTTCGCTCAAGCAGGCCAAGGCCAAGGCCCAGATCGCGAAGGCCATCGGCGACATCAACGCGATTCAGCTCGAGCTCATGGCCATCGAGGCAGGCGGGCAGCCGCTGCCCCCAGATCTGAGCTCGATCGGTTGGGCAGGGGCTCTCGATCCCTGGGGCAATCCCTACCAATACCTCGTGCTGGCCACCTCCCCACCGGGTGCGGCTCGCCGGGATCGCTTTCTGGTTCCGATCAATTCGACTTTCGATCTGTACAGCGTGGGCCCCGATGGGGTGACCGCTTCCCCGCTCACCTCGGGTCCGGGCCGGGACGACGTCGTTCGGGCCAACGACGGCGGGTACATCGGCGTCGCCTCGCTATTCTGACGGAAATGCCGGGTCGCGACACTCGTTTGTCAGGGGGTAGTCCGACGGAGACCGACTCCTTGGGGCAGGAGCCGGCTTACCAGTCTTCGGCGATGGCCCGGGTCAGATCACCCAGGCTCACCAGGTCCTTGAGGTCGACCACCTCGGCAGGAGAGTGGGAGTAGCGAAGCGGCCAGCCGATCGGCACGTCGGGAACACCATAGGGAGCGAACACCGAGCCATCGTTGCCACCATTGGTGGTGCCGACCTGGAGGGCAATGGCGCGGCGTTTGGCCAGGGCCACCAGGGAATCCACCTGCGCCGGCGGTGTAATCGAGCTGTTGTCCAGCGCCCGCGCCACCGCGCCCTTCCCCACCGGAGCGGCTGCAAAGGTCTGGACCTCCAGAGGCGAATCGGCGGTGACGAAGGTGTCCACGGCATGCACCCGGGCGGTCGAGAGGCCGAGCTGGTTGGCCACCGCCGTGGCGCCCTCGAGTCCGATCTCTTCGCGCACACTCCAGACGAAGATCACCTGGTGCTTGAGCCGGGCCCGATCCAGGTGGCGGAGCGCCAGGATCAGCGCCGCACATCCCATCCGGTCATCGAAGGAACGGCCGATGGCTCGCGAGCCCGCCATCCGCACGTACTGCTTGACCATGGTGAGGGTGTTCCCGACCCGAATGCCCAACTGCTCGACGGCCTCGCTACTGCTGACACCGACGTCGGCCCGGAGAGGCGGCGGAGTACGCCGTTCACCGGCTTTGACGCTGTCCCGCGGCATGAATACACCGGGGACCGGCCCTTGCTCGGTGTGGACCAGCGCGGGCCGGCCTTCGAAGAGCGAGGGGAAGAACCCACCACGCTGCTCCAGCTCGAGCGTTCCGTCGTCCCGGATCCTGGTGATTCGGAACCCGATCTCGTCCAGGTGAGCGACGATCACCACGATCGGATCGCCTTTGCCGACGCGAACCCAGAGATTCCCAGCCGTGTCGGTCTCCGTCTTTACCCATGAGGGCAGCAGGCGCTTCACGGTTTCCCGCACCGGGGCTTCCGTCCCCGACACGCCATAGCTCTCGACCAGCGGGCGGATCACTCTCTCCGCCTCGCCGACGGTCGTGGGGGTCTGGGCAGACAGGGCGGACAGGGCGGTCAAGGCGGTCGAGGCGGACATCGCAGTCCACCGCGGGGCATGCCGTGTGGCGCGCAGCCAGCCACAAGCCCGGCTAAGGGTCACTCGGCGCCTCCCATCCACTGCTCCACTCGCTGCTGCAGCTTTTCGACGTCCCCTAACGACACGGTCTCCACGGGCGAATCGGCAAACCGGACTGGCAACAGCCAGCGAACCGATTCGCCCACGTTGGCCACTGGGTCGGTATCGGCCTCGGTAGCGATGGTGCCAAGCTGGCCGGCCCGCGAGGTGAGCAGCACGACCTGATCGAAAGGACCGGCGGCGCGCGCCGCGGTCTGGAGGCCGCGGCGCGAGAGGTTCTGCTCCACCACCAAGGCGATGACTACGGTCCCCTTCACCTGACCATTGCGGGCGGCGACGAGGAGGGCCGCACAGGCGGAGCGGCGACCGGCGACCGGCGCCGCCAGGAGGTCGTGCCCATAGCGGTGAGGGCGCTTGGCCAGGGTAACGGGAGAAAGGACGGTGATGCCAAGTCGAGCAAGGTCGGCCCGGCTGGAGGCACCGACATCCACATAGGCGCCGTCCACGGTGAAGGGATCGTCCGATCCCCCTGACCTGCCCCGCGTCAGGTGGGTGGACCGGACCGCCACGACGCCGGGGACGGCACCCGACCGGCCGAAGACGGCGACCCGTTGCCCTTCGAGCTGCTGGTCGAACAGCGGGGGAAGGTTACGCCCCGGCATCCGGCGCAAGGTCAGATAACCGTCGTCTCGCAACCCTCCAACCGCATATCCCGGCTCATCCAGCGGGCAGGCGATCAGGCGTCTGGGTTCGCCCGAGCCAAGCGTCAGCACCGCGTTCCCCGCCCGATCACGTTTGGCGCTCGGGAGCAGGGTGAGCATGGTGTCGACCATGCGCTGCTCAGAGCCGGTTACGGCGCTCATGGCGCTGAGCCGGGCTGCCAGGTCTGCGACCGATGTCTGCGCCGACACCGGGTGGGCAAAGAACGGCAACGCAGATATCAGACCCAGCGCACCACGCATCACAGACGAGAATGGCTTCAACATGGGCCGGAAGGGTATCGCGCGCCGGGCTCAGGGGGAAGGGAGGGGTACGCGAACAAACGAGCCGCCTTTCGCGGTGAAAGGATGACGGACCGAAAAGGCTCTCACGACATCGTCGTGATCATCCTCTCGGAGCTTCGCCGTGGCCTTCTCGGTACGCTACAAGCTGTCTCTCCCCGAAACTCGCGACCCCTGCGTGGCCGCGACTCAGCTGGCGCGGCTGCGCATGGCTTCAGAGCGCTTTCCGTTTCACCTGATCACCCCGATCTGGCGGTTTAGAGCCGAGGATTGTCGCGCCGGGGGAAGCACCGGACTCAGGGAGCCCCGGGACCTGCTCCGCCTCGCGGCGCGCCGGCGCGCCGCCTGGGCCGACGCGGATTGGCCGGAAGACCTGGAGCCGGAGGAGATCCAGGGATTCGTGATCAAGGTGGGGCGCCGCTGCGAGAACCTGCCGATCGGCCTGGCGCGGTATCCCGTGGTAGTCGAGCGACGCGGCCTGCTCTACGCGACCGGTCTTCCGGGATGGCAATGGAGCGCGGCCTGCAACACCTGGTACGCGAGCCTCTGCGGCCTCGAATACTTCGTCCGGTGTCACCAGTCGGTCGTCGCGGTGCTGGACCAGGCGCGGGCACTGGGCTTTGGTGTCGAAGTGCGAGACGATGGCGGGTACTGGGAGCATCGTGACGTCTGGCGGCTGCTCGACGCGGTCGAGCGGACCCATCGGAAGTCGCCCGTGCTTTCGCCGGCGGCGCAGCGACCTTCCGGCGCGCTTACTCCACCGTGATCCTGACCTCGGATACCCGGTCGGTGGTGGTCTCCGCCCGGATAGTGTGCCCCCCGCGCACCAGCATCCAGCGCCCTGGCGGGGTCGCGTGGCCGTCAACCAACCAACGGACCTCCTCGTTGGGGCGGGCGCCGACGGCTTGGAGGGCAAGGGTGCTGTAACGGGGATCCACGCCGGGAGGTATGCGGTAGCGATCGCCGTCCTGTGGCGAAGTAATCCGGAATTCCCTTGCCTCGTCGGAGGAGTGCGCCCCACGCCCCCGAGCTATCACGGAACCGGGATCGGTCTGCCCTTCGGTGCGTTGCCACTCGGCGTACGCCACCGGTAGAGCGACCTGCCCGTTCCGATGCCAATCACACTCTCGCGCGGGGGCAGAGCCCGGCCAGAACCACTCATCGGTGGCGGGACAGTCGGGCCCCGCCAGGAGTCCGGACAGGCGACAGATCCGGACCGACAGCGCTCCGAGCCGCACCGGGTCGAGAAAGTCGCCCGGAGGGTAACGCTTCGCAGTGGCGAGGACGGCCCGATGGAGAAGCGGCCCCGCGCCGGTGACACCGTTGACCCCGTCCATCGGCTGGCCGCTGAAGTTCCCGACCCAGACCGCCACGGTGAAATTGCCGGTCACGCCGACCGACCAGTTGTCCGTGAAATGACGGCTGGTGCCGCTCTTGGCGGCGACCTTGAAGGGAAAATCGAACGGCGTCTGCAACCCGAATCCGGGAATCCGAGCCACCGGATCGCTCAGGATGTCCAGCACCAGCACGGCCGAGCGGGCAGACATGACCCGCCGTTCACCAGGGGCGCTCGCGAAGGGAGCCGCCTCCGGTCCGGCGAGCCATTGCACCGGTTTCCAGACGCCCGCGTTGGCCAGCGCGCGATACCCGTTGGCCAGCTCCAGGAGGGTCACGTCTCCGTTGCCCAGCGCGATCCCCAATCCGTAGTGCTCCGGGGCGCGGTCCAGCGAAGCGAAGCCGGCCTCCCGCAGATCCTGCCACAGGGTCACGTAGCCGAGGCGATCGACCAGCTCGACTGCCGGAACGTTGTAGGAGCTGGCCAGCGCTTCCCGGGCCCGCACCGGCCCGTGAAAGCGGCGGTCGTAGTTCCGGGGATGGTAGGGACCCGTGGAGGTCTGGTAGGTATGCGCGATATCCTCGAGCACCGAGGCCGCCGTGTAGCCGCGATCGAAGGCGAGACCGTAGAGGAACGGCTTGAGTGCCGAGCCCGGCTGCCGCGCGGACACGACCATGTCCACCTGACCGGCGCCATCCGCCCAGAAATCGGGCGACCCGACCCAGGCGAGGATCTGACCGGTTGCATTGTCCAGCACCACCGCCGCGGCTTGGCGTCCACCTCGGTCCTTGAGCAGCTCGACGGTGTGGCGCACCTCTCCCTCCAGAGCCTCCTGTAATTCGACGTCGAGCGAGGTGCGCCAGGCGCCGTTGGGGAGGCCCCCCTGCTCGTCGGCCCGCCGCAGCCACTCGGTGGTAAAGTGAGGCGCCAGAAACGGCGCCGTCCGCCAGGTGGAAAGCACCGGTTCGCGCTGAGCATCCTGGATCTGCCCGGCGGTCAGGTAGCCCAGGGAGTGCAGCCGGTTGAGTGCGACGGACCTGCGAGCCCGGGCCCGACCGGGGGAGACCAGTGGGTTGTCGCTGGAGGGTGAATGAGCCAGTCCGGCCAGCATCGCCGCCTGGCCCGGGCTCAACGTGGTGGCCGATCCGTCGAAGTAGAGCCGCGCCGCCGCGGCGACGCCGACGGTGCCCTGTCCCAGCGGCACCCGATTGAGGTACTGCTCGAGAATCTGCTGTTTGGAGAGATGCCCCTCGAGACGCAGCGCCCAGAACGCCTGCTCCACCTTGCCGAGCCAGCTGCGACCAATGGGCCTGAGCAGCCGGGCCAGTTGCATCGTGAGGGTCGAGGCGCCGGAGACCACGTGCCCAGTGACCAGGTTGTCACGCAGCGCACGAGCGACCGCCGCGGGATCGACGCCGTGGTGCTGGTAGAACCGCCGGTCTTCCATCGCGAGAAAGGCGACCAGCAGATCGGGATCCATCCGGTCCAGCGGGAGCCAACGCGCCAGGTTCCCTTCGGCGGCCCGGGTGGATCGCAGGGTCACGCCGTGACGATCCCGGAGCGTGAGGCTGAGCTCGCCGCCGGGGTCGAGCAGGTCGTTGGGCAACGGCCACGCGATCCAAGCGGCGGTGCCGCCCAGCAGCAGCGCAAGAGAACCGGCGGCCCAGACCCAGCGCTTCATCGGGTTACCGCTTCCCCGTCACGGTGAAGACTCCGCCATCGCTCCGTCCATGCAGGGCCGGGTTGTACATCTCCTCCGCGTGAGCGGGCGGGCGAATGAAGGTTCCCGGTGTGGTGGCCCGGGCCACGTAGCTCGCGGTGTAGGTTCCCTTCCAGAGTACGGTGGCGAAGTAGACCACCCGATCGTCCCGCAGCTCCCGATGGTCGAAGGGAGACCACCAGCCGAAATCCCAGCTCCCGTAGTACCACGAGAGCTCGCCACCTCCTTCTTCCTCGAGGTCCTCCTCGTCACCCAGGTAGCGGGTCTGCTCTCCGGTGCCGGGACCCGGCAGACCGCCCACGGTTCTGAGGCTCAGGTCCACCGCCTCGAGCCCGGCCGGCAGGGGATCCTCGAGAACGACGAACTGACGATCGCTGGGGACCGTGATTCTGAGCCGCACGCGAACCAGATCGCCCTCCGGTGCGGTTACCGTCGGTGAACCTCCCTCGTAACGCTCGTACCAGCGCTCGACCTGGATCCCTTCCTGATCCGGGTTCACCGGTCGAGCTTTGGGCACCTCGCTCACGGTGAGGTAGTAGTAGATCGGTCCGCCACTCCCGCCAGCCGCGAGGCTGAGCGGAACGGTGGTCCCTCCAGGCCCCTCGCTGACCAGGCCCTCGAGACTCACCACCGAGTCCCGACCCGCCGAGCCGGAGAGACCAAAGACCAGTCGCGAACCGGATGTCACCCGCACATCTCTCGCCGCGGCGCCCCGTAGCCGACGCTCAAAGGCGGCCAGGCCGCTCACCACCGCCGCGTAATCCTGGGTATTCCACCAGCTCCACCCGGTGGCGCGGCCCTGCTGGATCAGGGTCTCCACCAGCGGACCCAGGAGCGGATGCGCCGAGTCCACCGCCAGGGTTGCGGTGAGCAGACGGGCGATCGGTCGGGTCCGCGAGGGGAAGTAGTGATAGGAAGGGGAGGCCGTATCGGCCACCACGGCCCGCCGCCCTTCGACCTTGACCGCGTTCCAGATCGGGGTCAACAACCCTCGCGCCGCCTTGGCCGCGCCTCGACGACTGAGCACCTCGGCGAGGCGCACCCGGTCCTCCCAGCCCATCTGCGGGGCCACACCGAGCAAGTCGTTTTCCGCTGCGACATCGGCACGCCTGGCCCGGCTCAGGAAGTCCACCGCGGCAACGCGATCGCTGAGTTTGACCCGAAGCTCGTCGTACCAGCCGATCACGGGTGCGCGAATCGGTTGGGGATCCTTGAGCGCGCCCCGCAGGTAGGTCGCCAAACGGGCCACGGCGGAATCATTGACCGCAATACCGGCCTCCCTGGCGTCGAGCAGGACGAGGCCCGCGTAGGCACTGAGCCAGGGCGTGGTCCAGTCGGACGAGCTCCAGTACCCGATGCCGCCATCGGGACGCTGTCGCTCGAGGATGATGCCCACCGCGGTGGCGATTTCCGGTTTGGGATTCCCGGGCAACAGCGTGGTCTTGATGCTGGACTGGGCCCGATAGAGCGCCAGGATGGGAGTCACGGTGCTCACCACCTGCTCGGTACAACCCCAGGGATAGACTTCGAGCTCCCGATCGATGCCGCGAATCACGCTGAGCGGCGAACTCCCCAGGCTCAAGGCGAGGCGCGATCGTTTGGGATCGATCCCCTCCGGTAAGGCGAATCGGACCGAGGCGGTATCGATCAGTACGCCGGCGATGGTCGTCGCGCGCGGGTGAAACACCGGTTGGTAGGGGATCCGCTGCTGCACCGCGTCGGCGTCCTTGCCCGAGGAGACCCGGAACCGGAAGGTGGCCGTGTCGCCGGGCTGGCCGCGGAGATCGAATCGCACCTCGCGACCGCGCCCGGCTTCGAGCGTCACGGTCTGGCTCGCCTGGCCGCTCAGCGTGGCTCCCACGGCCTCGGCGGTTACCGCAACCGTCGGAGTGCCGCCCGCTCGCTGGTTCACCACTACCCCGGCGGAGAACTGGTCGCCGTCCCGGAGGAAGCGCGGCAAGGCCGGGCGGGCGAGGAGTGGCCGGGTCACGATCACCGAGGACTCGCCGTTGCCGTAGCGGTCTCCCGCGGTGACGGCGACCGCCATCACGCGGAAGGTGGTCAGGTTGTCGGGCAGGCGGGCGCGCGCCACCGCGTTCCCCGCGCTGTCGGTCACCACGCTGCCCAGGAAGAACGCGGTGGTCTGGAAGCGGGAACGCAGAATGTCGCTCTGTCCGGCACCACCACCGCCGCCGGGCGCCCGGGTGCCCTTCTCTCCCTCGGGAACCTGGGGCGCCACCGTGGTAACGTTGCTGGCCAGGCGGAGACCGAGCCCACGCGCCCGATAGATCAGATCGATCGGATCGGGCGTACGATAGCCGGTGAGGGCCAGCACGCCCTCGTCCACCGCCCACAGGGTGACCTCGCTCTGCTGGCCGGCCCCGGCGCGATCTTTGACTCGCAGGCGCACGCGCGCGGTATCACCTGGGCGGTATTCCCGCGAGAGCGGCTCGACGGCCACGGCCAGCCGTTTCGCCTCGGGAGTGACTCGCAGCTCGGCGTAACCCACCCGGATGGTGGGACGCCCGGGATCGTCGAGTGGACCGGGATTGGCGCTCCGCCCCCGGGCCACGATGATCGAGACGTAGACGTTGGGGGCGTAGGCCTCGGTGACAGGGAACTTGAGCGTCGTCGAGCCGGCGTCGATCCGCAGCCGGCGCTGCTCGATCAATCCTTCCCGTTCGACGGTGACCCAGGCTTCCGCGTTGGTGAAGGGGGAGGCGAAGAGCACGGTCGCGGTGTCGCCCACCGTGTAGCGCGAACGATCGGCGATGACGTCCATCTTGAATTGGCTCTCGTCACTCCAGGGGACCCAATCCTTGCCGCTCGCCCAGCGATAGAAGCTGGTCGAGACCGGCCGCCCCTGGGCATCGGTGGCGGTGAAGCTCGCGATGTAAGAGCCGGCGAGAGCAGGAGTGAAGACGCAATTGACCGGATCGGCGCCGCTGGTGAGGCTGCATCGGGCCACTGTGTCGGACACCCAGTCTCCGACCGTTTCCGCGTAGCCGTCCCGATCGCGATGGACCTGGTGCCACTCTCGCCGGACGATGACGCCGTTAACCCGCACGCCACGGAGCCGCTCTCCGTTGGGGCGCACCGCCAGGACCGCGATCGACTGAGAAAGTCCCGCGGTCCAGAAATACTGAGTGCCGAGCGGCTTGGCGGCGAGGTAGAAGGCGGCGGGATGGACCAGCATCGAGACACTGGTCGAGACGTTCCGGCGATTCACGTCGGTGACGGTGACCTCCAGGTCGGCACGGGCGGGGCGACCCGTCGGCGGGGCATCGACTCCCACCTTGATGACCGCGCGACCGGCGGGGTCCAGCGTATCCTTGCCGCTTTCCAGTATCCGGGTCCCGCCGGGAGCGTTGTCCGCCTCCTCCCACCACCACCCGTTGTCGCCCAGATAGTAGTCCTGGGTATTGGGAATGGAGACTTCGGAGCCGAACAGCGTGGTCTGACGCAGGGTCCAGCTCAGGGCGGCACGTCCCATCGGCGCGCCGAAGAGGTAGCGGGCCTGCACCGTGGCGGCGAACGAATCTCCCGGGAAGCGGGCGCCGGTGTCTCCGGTCATTTCCACCAGAAACTCCGGCGGGCGGTACTCCGCCACCCGATAGCCGGTGGACGCGAGGTCGAGCCAGGCCCCCTCGGTCTTTCGCTGGATCTTGATCGCGTATTCCCCGAGCGGCATTCCCGGCGGGAGGCGGAAGGTCAGATCGGCGGTGCCGAAGCGGGACAGCCGGACGGTGGTGTCCTTGAGGGTCCCGGATTCCCGGTCCGAGAAGATCCACCGGACCGATTCGGGCCCGGCGGGTGGCCGGAGCGCGCCCAGCGTCCCGTCGCGGACGATCGCCTTGGCGTAGAGCGGCTCGCCGGGCCGGTAGATCCCCCGCTCGGTGAACACCGCACCGGCAGTGGGGAGACGCTCCTCGCCGTAGGCGCTCCGCACCTTGAACTGCCAGGGACTCAGGTCGGGATCGTACTGGCTGATAGCGGTCACAGCACGGTCGTTCCCCAGTTGCACGCTCACGTACCCCTCGAACGGGGTATAGCGCCAGCGGCCCTCCTGATCGGGCACCGTGTCGGGCCTGAAGCCCGGGAACCGAGCCACTCCGTCGGCATCGGTGGTCGCCGTGGCGCGAACCGCTCCCCGGGAGTCGCGCAGGGTGACCGTGGCGCCGCCGCGAGGCTTGCCGTCGCTCAGTCCGGTCACCCAGACCACGCCTTCCCGGGCGCCGATCCGCGCGTGTACTCCGAGATCCGTGACCTGCACGATGGCCCAGGGCTGCGCCTTTCTCGAGCCACTATCGAGGGATGGGCTGGTGACCCGGACGATTTGGAGGGTTGGGCTCCGGGCCCGCTGCGCATTCAACACCGGGAGCTTGAGCCCGTAGATCCGGGCCCGGTCGCGTGGCCCGGGAACCACGATGCGCCGGGGTGGCACCGAGGCCGCGATCCGGATCAACACGCTGTCCCGGTCCCCGCCCCAGCGGCTGTACTGGAGCACTTTGGCCTCCAGCGAATCGGGCACCGGGGCAATCACGGCGTCCAGCGTGTCCACGTTGACGTACTTGATCGCCAGGGTCCGGAAGGCGCCGCGCTCGATGGTCATCCGGCCCCAGGTGTGCTCCACTGTGGGCGCGAAGCTCGTGGTGGTAAACCCGCCGGCCGGATTGCCAGTGATCCGCTGGCCGAAAACGTCGGTCAGGTCGATGTCCGCGACCACCGCATAGCTGGTGGCCGGCTTCAGCTGAGCCTCCAGGTACCAATCGGCCAGCTCATCCGTGGTATCGGGGACCGTGAAAGGGGTCTGGGGATAGAGATGGATCTTCTGGACCAGCACGGCTCCACGGACCGGCGTCGTAAAGTGCAGCCGGATCCCTCCGCTGGGACAGAACTTCGCCCCGGCGCATTCGGCTTTGGTGAACTGGAACGGCCCGTAGGTCCGGAAGGACCAGCGGAGGTAGGGGCTGGTACCCTCCTCGTCGATGATGGACCGAACCACCAGATCGCCGCCGCAGCCGTACGGCAGCCGTCGCTCCGGCTTGAACTCGACCACCCGGCGAAGGGCATCGGCGCCCCGGTCCCGCTCGTAACCCCCGGCCTCCCGGTATTGCCACGGCTCCTTCTCGCCCAGCGGGCGCTGGCGCTGGAATATCAGGCGGGTGATGCCGGGGTTGGCGCAACTGGCGGGGAAATCGAGGTAGGCGACGGCGCTCGCCACTGCGGAATCGAGTGGCGCACTGAAGATCAGCTCGAACTTCGTGTCGGGAGCCAGGAAGCGGGGGTGGTCTCCGCTACTGACCGGCAGTCCGGCGAGGACCTTGGGACCGGTCACCCGGAACGAGAAGCGGTAGGGCTCACGCAGCTGGCTCCCGTCCATCGCCTGGAAGCCGGAACTGATGGTCACGGTGTAGCTGGTTCCCGGCCGAAGCGGCGAAGCCGGGGCCAGGCGGAGGGTGACGGGATCGCGCCACTCCAACTTCCCGGGCACCGCCGGCTCGATCTTGAAGATGCCGGCGGGATCGATCGAGCGGTCGAGCGATCCCGCGACCGGCCGGTCGAAGGTGACGGTGATGGTCGCGGCCGGGGAAGCATCCCCACTGGGCGAAACCCGCAGCACCTGGAGGGTCGGCGGCGGCGAGCCGGCGTAGACCGCCGCGAGGAGGAGCGCGATGGCGGGGCGGGACAGCATGGCGGAATAATACAGTCCTGAGTCCTGAGTCCTGAGTTCTGAGTCGGCGGTACTCAGGACTCAGGACCCAGGACTCAGGACTGTCTCTCAAACTGCCGGTATTTCGTCCGTGATCGCTGGAACTTCGTCCGCGGTCTGTTGCCTGGCGGGCAAGCGTGCTCGAGCGCCGCGACTCACGACGATCACCACCACCGCCGCCACGATCGCGAGCGAGGCCATCAGGGTCCGGGCACTCAGCCGCTCACCCGCCAGGAGCCAGCCGAGAAAGACTGCCACCATCGGATTGACGAAGGCGTAGGTCGAGACCTTGACCGGAGTGGTCACCTTGGCCAGGTAGGCAAAGGCGGTGAACCCGATCAGGGAGCCGAAAGTGAAGAGATAGAGGAACGCCAGGCCCGCCTTGGGCGTGATCGCCTGGGGCGAGAATTGGCGCCACTCTCCCGTGACTGCCGCGAGCAGCAGCAGGGCGATGCCGCCGCAGAGCATTTCCATCGCCGCCACCAGCGGCGTGCTCGCGGGGAGCGGGGCGCTCCGGCTGTAGAGCGTCCCACAGGCCCAGAGCAGGGAGGCGATCACGAGGACCAGCGGCCCCGCCAACCCGATGGGGTGCGACGCGAGCGCCTGACCGGGCAGCATCATCAAGGCGACACCCCCGAATCCCAGTACCATGCCGGTCAGAGTGCCACCGGAGGGGCGCACCCCTCCCGGCTTGAGCCACTCCAGGAGCACCGCCCAGATCGGCACCACCGCCACCAGTACCGCCGTCAGTCCCGAGGGTACGGTCTGCTCGGCCCAGGAGACGCTCCCGTTTCCGCAGAGAAAGAACAGTACGCCGAGGAACACCGCCGACCGCCAATGGATGAGCTGGGGTCGGGGGGCGCCTTGCCACCGGGCCCAGGCATAGAGAACCGAACCGGCCAGCACGAAGCGCAACCCGCCCAGGATGAACGGTGGAAAGGCCTCGAGGGCAAAGGCGATGCCCAGGTAGGTCGATCCCCAGATCAGGTAGACCGCGGCGAAGGCGAGCGCCACCCCACGGGGCCGGGTCTCAGTCACGGGACTTGGGGCTCCGCCGGCTGGGGAGGGGCAACAAGGCGGTCTCCTTGACGGTATCCAGGACGATCGTGGTGCGGGTGCTGGCCACCGAGCCGATGGCTCCGAACTTCCCGCGCAGCAGCTTGCTCAGCGCCGCAGTGTCTTCGACTCGGACCTTGACCAGGTAGCAGTCCTCCCCCGCGATGTGATGGACTTCCTGAACCTCCGGGATCTTGGCCAGCTTCTCCCCCGTCTTTGCCTCGCCCAGGCGCTCGCTGCTCCGGACGAATACGAAGGCCACCAGTCCGAGGTTGAGGACCCCCGGATCGACGCGAGCCTCGAAGCCGCGCAGGATCCCCCGGGCCTCGAGCTTCCGGAGCCGGTCCAGGATGGCGGACGGGGCCATCCCGACCTCCCGGGCGATGTCGGCGTTGGAGCGCCGGGCGTCGGCCTGGAGGATCTTCAGGATCGAGAGGTCAATATCGTCAATCATGCTGCCAGGTTAGGTGATACCAGAAGAAACGTCGATCTTTGGATCGATATGCCGACGAATCTTCGGAAGCCTACGGGAGAATGATGCGGAGCGTTTCAGCCCGGTGGGCGGGGTGGCCTCGGCCCTGCGTCTTCAGTCCTTATCCAACTCGGCCGCCATCTCCTCGGCCGAGGACCAGCGCTCCTCCGGGCGCTTGGCGAGGGCGCGGGCGACCATGCGGGCCAGGCCGGGGGGGGTATCCGGGCGGAGCGAGGTGACCTCGGGCAGGGTGGCCGTCTGCTGCATGACCAGCACGACGGATTCGTTGGGGTGAAAGAACGGCGGGCGTCCGGCCAGGCACTCGAAGAGCACGCAGCCCACCGAGTACAGGTCGGTCCGGTGATCGATGGTCTGCAAGGCGGCGACCTGCTCGGGGCTCATGTAGGTCGAGGTTCCCACCGCGATCCCGGAACGGGTCAGCCGGTCGCTGCCGGAGACTTCGATGGCCCGGGCGATCCCGAAGTCCACCAGCACCACCCCGGCCGGGGAGAGCAGGATGTTGTCGGGCTTCACGTCCCGATGGATGATTTTCTGCTGGTGCGCGTGGGCCAGGGCGGCCAGCAGGTCCCGCGCGATACGAACGGTGTCCTCGATGTCGACCCGCCGGAACTTCTTGAGGTATTCCTTGAGTGAGGGGCCCTCGACGTAGGGCATCACGTAGTACACCAGCCAGTCCCGCTCCCCGGAGTCGATCAGCCGCCCGATGTTGGGATGCTCGAGCCGGGAGATGAGGCCGATCTCCCGAAGGAACCGGTCGGCGGTGACGCTGACCAACAACTCCGGGTGCAGCACCTTGAGGGCGACGGGGTGGCCCTCCGGGTCCCGGGCCAGAAAGACACGGGCGGCGCCCCCCCGCCCGATCTCACGCTCTACGGCGTAGCGGTCGTGCAGCTGCTCCCGCACCATGCCGAGCAGGTCGCGACGGATGGGAGACTCCTTCAGGAAGGGATCGATGCAATAGACTTCGCCCGCTGGTGGCGGGCAAGTGCTGCTCTGGCGCGCGCGGGTCCCGGGACCTATGCTAGCGCCGACTGGGAGGTCTTCATGGTCTCGACGGATCTACTGGCCTCGGTTCGCGCCGCGCTGGCCCGCCGATATGTGGTCGAGCGGCAGGTCGGCCGCGGCGCCATGGCCACCGTGTTCCTGGCCGAGGACCGGGAGACCCACGGGCCGGTGGCGATCAAGGTCCTGCATCCCGAGTTCACCGTGGCCCTGGGGCCGGGGCGCTTCGCCCGCGAGATCCGGATTCTGGCCCAACTGAATCATCCCAACATCCTCCGCCTGCTCGACTCCGATCAGGCCGGCTCCCACCTCTATTATGTGATGCCCTTTGCGGCCGGAGAGACGCTGGCGGGTCGCATTGCCCGGGAAGGCCGGCTCTCGCTGGACTCGGTGCTGGCCATCACCGGAGACGTGGCCGCCGGGCTGGATTACGCGCACGCTCGCCACATCATCCACCGCGACATCAAACCGGACAACATCCTCTTCGAATCCGGGCGCGCGGTGTTGTGCGACTTCGGGGTCTCCAGAGCGGTGATGGAATCGGCCGGGGAGGGGTTTTCCTCGAGCGGACTGGTGGTGGGCACCCCCGCCTACATGAGCCCCGAACAGGCAATGGGCGGCACCGAGGTGGACCACCGCACCGACATCTATTCGCTGGGGTGCGTGGTCTACGAAATGCTGGTGGGGGAGAAGGTCTTCAGCGGCCCGACCACTCAGGCCATCCTGGCTCGCCACCTGCACGAAACGCCCAAGTCGCTCCGATTGGTACGGCCCGAGATTCCCGCTGCCGTCGAAGACGCGGTCCAGGCGGCGCTGGCCAAGCGCCCCGGGGACCGGCCCTCCAGCGGGGCCGACTTCCTCGGCCGCATGCACGCTACCGCAAAATGACGCGGGCGCCCCCAGAGGCGCCCGCGACAAGCTCGATCCCGGATTTACTTGAACTTGGGAGGTGGCGGCGGAGGCGGATTGGTGTCGATGGTGCCACCGAGGCGGTTGCAGTGAGGTTGTGCGGCCAACGCCTCCGGGCTGCCCGGGAAATACACCTTCGCTTCAATGTCGCAGACGAACTTCTGCAGGCTCTTGAGGTCCTTCACGACCGATGCAATCCAGGGGTCCAATTCCTCCGTGATGTACTTGCGGACCTTGGTATCGCCTCCCCCTCCCCCACCCTTCTTGCCCTTTCCCTTCTTCGGCTTCGCGGGCATACGATCCTCCTGGGAAAACCCGTTACGGGTGAACGCCGCTGACTTCCCGCCGATCCAGCGACTCCAGACGCTGGCGATAGATCGACACCAGGTTCGGCCGATCCAGGGCCTCGAGCATGCGAATGCGCAACTCGAGGCTCGGCCGCAGATACACCAGGTTGAGGGCCGGCGCCGGGGCGTCGAATCCGATCGCCACCTGGTACGCCTGGGCATAATGGTGCGTCGCGGCCAGGAGGTTGGCTAGAGTCCATCGCTCCCCAACCAATGGATCCCACATCCCGTATCCCAGATCTTCCCGAGGAGCGGTGGGACTCAGCCGCGAGAAGCGCACGATCGCCTCCGCCGTGTCTCCCCGGACCAGGGGGAGGTAGGCCAACACTACATCACGTACCAACCGATCCACCCGATCATCGCTTCGCTGGGCTCGCGCAGAGAGCACAGGCGCGATTCGCTCCACTCTCGAGCGATCCCGCAGGTGCGCGCCCCAAGTGCCCAGGAGCCACAAGGTGGGGGTTTCCCGCTCCCGGTACGGCTCTTGGAACTGGGTCACGAACTCGGCCGCTCGTCCTCGCGTGTCGTTCCCAGCGATCTCGTCCATCACGAAGAGCCCATAAGCCGCGTCCACCCCGGCGGCAGCAAGGGAGTCGAGGATGGCCATGCCCTCGTCTCCTCGCCCTTGGGCAAGGAGAAGACTCTGGAGACAGACCAACGCCCCCCAGTTCAGGGCCGAGCCGGCGGCCTCGACCTTGAGGACGGCACGCAAAGCCGCGGCCGCGCAGTCCGGTCGACTGCCCAAGACAGAAAGAGATTTCCCGGCATTCAAGACCATCGCGGGGTCACGGTGAGCGGCCTCGCTCCAGTCGAAGCGGCCACTCCCCATCTGGACGCAGTGGGACATGAGGACTAGCGGCAGCACCACCGTGCTATCAGGGTCAAGGCGGACGAACTCGTCGATCAGAGAGGCCGCCTGTCTTAGATCCCCCCTGCGCACGGCGTTCTCCGCGAGGTGGACCAGGGGTGGCGTGAAGCCCGGATCGTTCCGCCGAGCCTGGGCGAAGGCGCTTTCAAGGATGGAATCATAGGCAGCAGAGGCTGCGAGCCTGGGCTCGACCTGCCCGGTGTCCAAGGGTAGCGAGGGCACCAGGTGCTCGTAGACTTCGCCCAGCGCAGCCCAGGCGTCCGCCCAATCGGAGTCCACGGAGAGCGCCCGTCCGAATTGCGCCACCGCGGAGTCGGCCGATCCTGAGAGATAGCTTCTGAGTCCATACGCAAACGGCACCTGTTTGGGCGGCAGCAGACTCTCCTGACGCAGAGCGAGATCCACCAATTGTCGGGCCTGTGGGGTCAAGTTGCTCCAACTGGCCGCCTGGGCCGCCCGAAGTGCGGCGAGGGCGAGGGTCGAGTCTTCCTTGATCGCCTGCCGCAGCTCGTCCAGCGCTGGGAGAAACCGCGACCGCCGATACTGGCTCTCTCCCTGGAGCCAGTGCACCACCGCCGAAGGCCGGCGCCCGGTGAGCGCGCTCAAATCCACCTTCTGACCGGGTGAGAGCAGGCGAGGCAGGAGCGTGAGCGCCGCTCGGACGCCGATCTGGGGCGGCGCCTCGGCGCCGACCAGGCCGGTGGCGCTCTCCTGACCGACCAGCGAATCACCCTGCACGTCGTGTAATCGCAGCACGACGGTGGCGGAATCCGCCACCCGTACGAGCGACCCATCGATATAGAATCGCGCCGATCGCTCCCGTGCGATTTGGCCGGCACGCCGGTCCGTCAAGATCCGCGGATCGAGTTTCTCGCGTTCTTCCAGCCAGATCCAGCCGTCATACCATCTCAAGGGCTCGGTGTGCTCCAGGGCACACCCGATCATGATGGCCACTTCGTCGCCGGTTCCCGCGGCCAGCCGCTGCTCGCTGTGATCCACCAAGGGAAAGACGATCACGCGGTGGGGATCGAGCGGGGTGGCCGGAGGGCGAAGCAGGAGCCACGCGACCAGTGCGAGCGCGACGACGCCCAGGACTCCGGCTCCGATGACGCGGGCCCTGGACACGGGCGGCTCCGGGCTGCTCAGGGCCTCGACGAACCGAGTCGCGGTGGGATAACGGTCGGCGGGGACCTTAGCGAGGGCCCGGGTGACGGCTCGTTCGAGCTGCGGCGCGAGACCCGGCCGGATGATCGCCACCGAGGGCGGCCGCTCATGCATCTGGCGGGCGATCACGGCCTGCGGAGTCGGGCCGGTGAAGGGGGGCTCCCCGGCCAGCATCTCATGCACCACGCAGGCCAGCGAGTATACGTCGCTCCGCCCATCGAGGGTCGAACCGCCGCCGGCCTGCTCGGGGCTCATGTAGGCCGGGGTTCCGATGGCGACCCCGCTCTCGGTCAGGCGGTCGGCCCCGGATGCGCTGATGGCCCGGGCGATCCCGAAATCGGCCACCACGGCGTGTCCGCCGGTCAGAAGAATGTTTTCCGGTTTGATGTCGCGGTGGACCACGCCTTCTGCATTGGCGTAGTCAATGGCGGAGGCGACCTCCCGCGCGATCGCCAGGGCGTCCTCGACCGGAAGCTGGAGCTCCCGCTTCAACCGCTGGCGGAGCGACTCCCCCGAGACATAGGGCATGACGTAGTAGAGGAGCCCATCGGCCTCACCCGAATCGAGGACCGGCACGATGTTGGGATGCTGCAGGCGGGCGCCCAGCTTTATCTCACGGAGAAAGCGCTCGGTCCCCACCCCGTGAGCCAGCTCGGGGCGAAAGACCTTGAAGGCGACCTGCCGGCCGTGCTTCCGATCCTGAGCCAGAAAGACCTGGCCCATACCGCCGGCCCCGATCTCCCGATCGAAGTCGTAGCGGTCACCCAGAGCGGCGCGGAGCCGTTCGAGCAGATCTGCGGAAGGCACGCGGAGACCGGGGGGCTTATCGCACCGAGGCGCTAACAGGCCCCGGAGTTGTTGACTCGCACTTTGACGGTCGAACGCAGGCCATGAATCCAGCCGGTCAGCACGGCGCAACCGGTGGCCATGCCCACCACATTCCCATCCACACTGACGGCGGCTATACCCGGGCTCGCGCTCGACCAGGCGGCCTTGTAGCTCGCGCTCGACTGATTGACGCCGAGCGTGTCTCTAGCGGTGCTCCGAAGCCAGGTCGAGCCGCCAATCGCCAGTGGGATGACCGCTCCCGGGGCGAGGGCTGTCAGGCCCGTGCAGGTGTTACCGGGAGCCGACGCCTGGCAGATATCCATCTGGCAGATCATCACCCCTTGCGTGGTTGACGGATCATATCCGGTGGGGACGACTCCGGCCCCATCCCGGGCGAGTACCGGGCAGACATCGGCGTGAAACGGATTGCAGCCGCAATCCCGCGTGGGTTGGCCCGGACGGGGAGCCGCGGAGCCATTGAGCCAGGACAGCCGCTCGGCGTTGAGGCGATAGGCCTGCCCCAGGGTCGTATTTTCCCGCACCACGACGTCCTGGAAGCTCCACATCAGGTTGGTTGCGTCGAGTCCGTTGATGGGATCGGTGTGCCCGTCGAAGGGGATCTGGAGGCCCAGGGCATGGCCGATCTCGTGCGCCAAGGTGGTGTTCACTCGGTCGTTGATCGAAACGTAGATGATGCCGGGGGCGCTTCGATCCACGCAGGTCCATCCCCTGGCCAGGTTGGGCTCGATGTGGTCTACGTAGTAGACATTCAGTCTCGATTCGATGTAATAGGCGCTCGTGATCAAACCAGCGGCATTGGCGCATCCATAGCCGATCGCCTGTTGCGCGACAGAGGTCGTTGCCGAGTGAACCGCGTTGATCGAGGTGTCGAAATCGATCCCGGCGCGATTGTCCGAGAACAGAACGGCAGCGTCCTTGAGGTCGTCCAGCGGCTTCTGGGCCCCTGAGGGGACCGGCGCGGCGACCCAGATCACCAGCGGCACCCGGAGCGGCACGGCTAGCGCCTCGTTCCGGACATCTCCCCCATTGTCGGTCCAGGTACTTACCGGCGCATCCAGCATCATGGCGTTCCCCGAAGAGAACGTCGCGACCTCGGCCGGGCACACCGTGCTCGTGGCCAGCAGGTTTCCCACGCTGACCGTCCCCGCGCCGAGGAACACGTCGTCGTTGGTGCAGCCGCCCGAGCGAGGCCCATCGATCAGCACCGCAGCCTGCGCGGCGGCAGGCTTCTGGCTCGAGAGCTTGACTGCGTCCGGCGAGGTCGAGAGCGGCGTGACCGTCACCACCGAGGTGTCGGCGAGGCTGGTGCCGGAGGCCACGGCGATGACCTCAAAGGCTCCGCCCGCCGAACCGGCCGAATAGAGACCATCGGAGGAGATGGTCCCGCCGGTGGCCGCAAAGGTCACCGCGACCGGCTCCAGGTCCCCATCGCTGAACTTGCCGATCACGCCGAATTGCAGCGTCTGGCCTGGCACCAGGGTGACGGCCGGCGGCGAGAGAGTCACCCCGGTGAGGGCGGCAGTACCGATCAGCGGCTTCATGTATATCGCCTTCAAGCGCCAGACCCCCGGAGCCAGGTAGACAATTGCGGCGACCAGCGCCAACACCGCCACGTACTTGAACGGTTTCACAACCACCTCCCGGACGCGGTCGCCATTTCAGGGCATCCAGAGGCTGTCGTGGGCGAACACGACGAAGGCGTGGACATCGCTGCGCAGGTTGAGCGTCCCGGCCTGCTGGAGCACCTGCTTTGCCTCGGGGCCACCGATCTTGGCGAGCGCCAGCGCGGCGCGCTTCTCGACTACGGCCGTGTAGTTGGCCAGGAAGGTGTCGACATACCGCTGCTCGTCGACGGTGAGCTGTCCGTGCGGAGGAGGCGGATGGTGCGGGGGCAGTGGCACCGTGTCGAGCAGCCGGTGGGCTCGTTGTGCCAGGCCATCCTCGAGGCGATGGAGCTTGGTGGAGTCGGGGCCGGTCAGCAGCCGTTCGCGGAGAGGGCTGAAGGCCTGATGGCCCAGAACCAGCACGGCGGCCAACTCACCGTTGTTGCATTCCTCACAGGTCAGCCAGCGGTCGATGGCGGCTCGGTTCGCCCGAGGCATCGGCGAGCAGCTGGCAACCAACAGCACGACTGAGAGGAGGACCAGCGCGGCTGCGCCGGTAATCGGGGAAAGGGCCCGGGAGTCGTGCTGCGCTCGCGGCCTGTCACGGGGGGAGCGGAGGGGATTCGGCGTACCCGACCTCCTTGCCGGCGATGCCAGAACCGGCGGTGAGGCCGCAAATGCCGAAGCCCTCCCCGCCCGGCGAGCGATAGCTTACCGCTCGGGGACGGAAAGGGCTAGAGGCGGCGCAGGAGCGTCGGTGCTACGCCGCTTTTCGAATGCGGATGCTACCGTTGACGGTCGAGAGCTTGAGCTCGGGGCCGCCGGATCCGATGGTCCCGGTGATCCTCCGGGGACTGATCTTGCCGTGGACCAGAAGCGGGAAATCGCTGTCGATCGACCCGTTCACGGTAGAGGCCTCGAGCTCGGCCCCGAGCGATGCCGGGACCGTGAGGGTCACACTGCCGTTGACGGTGGAGAACTCGGCCTCGTCCTTCCAATCGGCCCGGCCCAAGGTCGCGTTGATCGCGCCGTTGACCGTGCTCGCCTCCGCGATCCCTTTGGTGGAGAGCGTAATGCTTCCGTTCACGGTGTAGGCCCGGGCCTCGGCATCCAGGCCATCGATCTGGATCCCACCGTTGACCGTGCGGCCGGTGAACCGCACCCCCGCCGGGACCAGTACGGTGAATTCGACTTGAACGTCGTTGTTGTCCCGCACGTCGCTGTGACTGTGCTCGCCGGCGGTACAGGAGTTGGGACGCGAGGAGTTCCCGCTGGGATAGACCGCGCAGATCGTGACTCCGTCCTCGTCCTGGATCACCTCAATCTTGACGCTCGCGGTGTCGGAGTGCTTGGCCCGCTTGGCCGCGGTAACCTGGACCTCCGAGCCGGTCGTGGGACGGGCACTCACCCCACCGTTGATGCCCTTGATCTCGACAGTCTTGCCGGCGCCCACCTTGCCACGCCAGGTAAAGTCCTGGGCGGCAGCCGGGAATCCATACAGGGCGGAGAGGCCGAACAGGGCGGCCAGGACTTTCATCGACATGCGCAGGCTCCGGGCGAGGCGTCCTCGCCGGTAAGGGGTCACTGGTTACGGCTTGCCGCCGGCTTTTCGCAGGGTGATGCTGCCATCGAAAGACTCGAGCTCGAGCCGCACGTTCCCGGTCCCCAGCGTGAAGTTGAGCCGCTGGCTGCTCCGGGTCCCCGTCAGGGTCAGCGGGAAATCGGATTCGAACCCGCCGTCGAAGGTGGACACCAGCACGGTCCCGTTCACCTGGGGCACGGTGACCGTGATGCTGCCGTCGTGGGAGTTGAACCGGTACCGCCCGCCGTCCTTGAACGCGCCGCGGAAGGAGATGTCGCCATCCACCGTAGTGGCTTCGATGTTGGGCGAGTCCACGCCTTCGAGCACGATTTCCCCGTCCACCGTCTGAGCCGACAACTCGCCCGTCAGGTCGGTCACCTTGATCGCCCCTTCCACCGAATTGAGGTCGGCACGAGCCTTGGACTTGGCGAGCGTGATGTCCCCCTCGACCGAGCGCAGCGAGACGTACCGGCCACCGCCCCGCGCGGTGATACTGCCCTCGACGGTCTCCACCGAGATCTCGCCGGTCGGCCCATCCACACTCACGTCTCCACTATGCCCGTTGACCGACACGTCGATCGCCGCCGGGACCGTGATCCGGTAGGAGACGCTGCCCGGGCCCCGGTGGCCCATGCTGCGGACCTGGACCACTCCACCGCCGCTCTCGACCTCGACCTCGCTCCGGTGGGAGGGCGTGGCCTGCACCCGAACGGCGTTCCTGGTCCAGGTCGTGATCTCGACCGTGCCGTCGAAGTTGTCCACCTCCAGGCGGCCACCGGGCTGGATGGTCACGGTGGTATCGACCTGCTGCAACGCCAGCGAGGCCAGGATTCCCAGAGTCGTCAGCACCATGGATGGCTTCCCTTCAGCTGGCCGAGGCCGCCAGAGCGGCGGCGCGGCGGAGGAGTTCCAGCTTGCGGAGACGCGTCTCCGCGAGATGATCGTTCAGGTAGACGCTGGCCGGGTCCCTGGCGAGCGCCTCTTGCGCGTCCACGATGGCGCGGTCGATCAGGGCCAGCTTGTCCTCCAGGACTTTTACCGTCTCGGGCTTGAGTCGGCTCCGGCCCTGATCGAGGATCTGCTGCAGCTCCGCCACCGCGGCGTCGTACTTGGGCAAGGCTCTGACAGCGGCGGCCTGGGCGGACGGGGCGGGCGGGGGCGCCGCGGTCACGGCCACCGGAGTGGAGGGGGAGGAGACCGCGCCCGACGGCGAGCGCACCAGCCAGGCCACGCTGCCACCGATCACCAGGAAAGCCACCGCGGCCGCCGCCAGGGCGGGCACCGGGACTGAAAAGCGGCGAGGCGTTTGGAACCGAAGCTCCCTGGAGTCGACCAACTGAGCCGCGATGGCGGGCCAGAGGTCGCGGGCCGGCGGACGATCGCCCAGGGCCCGGGCTCGAACGGTGACTCGGCGCAGTCCCGCGAGGGTGTCGGTGCATTCGGCGCAGCCCCTCAGGTGAGCCTCCAGCGCATCCCGCTCGGCGGGAGCCAGCTCATGGTCCAGGTAATCGGAGAGCCGGTCGGTCCAGGGATCGGCGGCGAACCGGTCGTCAGTTGTCGGTGCCATGGGTCAAGTGCCTCCGTAATGCCATGCGGGCGTGATGCAGCTGCGACTTCGACGTCCCAACCGTGATGTCCAGCAAGCCCGCGATCTCTTCGTGCTTGTAGCCTTCCATGTCGTGCAGCAGGAAGACCTCTCGGGCTCCTCCCGGCAGACGGCGTAGGGCGGTTTCGAAATCGACCCCCAGTTCCGGCCGGATGGCACGGGCTGGCTCCAGATCGATTGGCGCATCGCTATCCACGACTCTCTGGCGTTCAATCCCACGGCTCTCCCGGTGGCTCAGGATCACGTTGAGCGCCAACCGGTGCAGCCAGGTGCCGAAGGCCGACTCTCCTCGAAAGGTTCCCAGTTTGCGCCAGGCCCGGACGAAGACTTCCTGGGTGACGTCTTCGGGCTCGGCCTCGCCGAGCATCCGGCGGGCCAGGCTGTGGACCCGAGCCACGTGCCGGCGGTACAGCCGTTCGAACGCATGGGCGTCCCCGCTGGCGGCCAGGGTGGCGTCCACGGCATCCCGATCACGCTCTCGGACCTGGAGATCCTGGCTCAGAACGGCCACCCCTAGGTTCAAGGTCGTCATGCGCCGGTTTGGATGGGTGAACCGGCCAGAAGGTTGGAAGGTACGGGTTTAGCCTGGCTCGGCGGCCCGCGCGGGGACGAAACCCCGACCTTGAGGAATCCGTCAGACCCGGTAAGTTCGCCCACCTTTGTCCAATCAGCAGTTGGCCTTAGCCCGGAGTCCTGCGGGATGACCGCATCCGGAGTACCCATCGCCGCGCGCCAGCGAGTCGAGTCGGTCGACGTGCTTCGGGGGCTGGTCATGGTCCTGATGGCCCTGGACCATACCCGGGACTTCTTCACGAATATCCGGTTCGATCCGCTGGATCTGACCCATACCAATGCTGCGCTGTTCTATACTCGGTGGATCACCCACCTCTGCGCGCCGGCCTTCGTCTTTCTATCCGGCACGGGCGCGTTTCTCTCCACTCAGCGGGGTAAGAGCAAGGCGGAGCTGTCGCGGTTTCTGTGGACCCGGGGGCTCTGGCTGGTCTTCCTCGAGCTGACCGTGGTGCGACTGGCCTGGACCTTCAACTTCAATTACGCGCGGGTCACGTTTGTGCAGGTGATCTGGGCCCTGGGCTGGTCCATGATCGTCCTTGCCGGTCTGATCCGCTTACCGACCTGGACGATAGCGACGTTCGGGCTGGTCATGGTGGCAGGCCACAACCTGCTGGATCCGATTACCCCCGAGGCGTTCGGCGGTCATGGGCCGTTGAGTTACGGATTCTGGGGCTGGCTCTGGATCGTGCTCCATGTCCAGGTACCCCCGGTCGCCTACCCGTTGATTCCGTGGATCGGGGTCATGGCGCTGGGGTACGCCTTCGGCGGGATCTATTCCTGGGATGCCGAGAAGCGGCGCCGATTCCTCTGGCGGTTGTGCGCGCTGGTGATCGTGGGGTTCATCGTGCTGCGCTACATCGACCGCTACGGCGATCCCGGTTACTGGCACCCCCAGGCGAGCGGGATCTTCACGGTCATGAGTTTCATGAACCTGCAGAAGTATCCACCTTCACTCCTCTACCTGATGGCGACCCTGGGGCCGTGCTTCGGTCTCCTGGCCATCTTCGAACGCTGGTCGGGGCCGATCAGCCGATTCTTCATGGTCTACGGCAAGGTGCCGATGTTCTACTACATCCTGCACCTCTATCTCATCCACGCCGTGGCGCTGGTGGTCGGGGTCCTGGCCGGGTTCAACCTCAAGATCTTCTTTGACCTCTTCTTCTTCTATCCTCCCGAGTGGGGGTACGGCCTGGGGGTGGTCTACCTGGTCTGGATCTCGGTGGTGCTGGCGCTCTATCTGCCGTGCCGCTGGTTCGCCCGGGTCAAGGCGACGAACAAGGCCTGGTGGCTCAGCTACCTCTAGGGCACGACTGATTATTGGATCGGGCCCGAAGCGGAGCCCGATTCGCCGTCTGTTCGGTCACAAGGGTTTCGCCACCGCAAGCCCCTTTCCTAATACTTGACAGTCCCGCCGGGCGGGCCGCATATCAGAGCCAACCCTCCGTATGCACAGGCCGTCCCCCCCGCGCCAGGCGCGGCGCGCGCTACCCCTACGGCGTCCATGGTACACGGCACTGCGCGCCGTGGCCCTCGTTGCGCTTTTCCTGTCGATCACCACCTGCACCGATGAGCCGATGGCGCCCCGATGGGGGTCCGCCAGGCTCGCCATCCAACCGCAGCTGGCTCCGGGCATCGCGCCGGCGGGCAATGCGCTGGCGGTGGATGCGATCCGGGTGCAGGTGATCCGGCCCAGTACCCAGGCGGTGATCGTCGATCAGCGTTTCCCGTTCGACCCCTCGCAGTCGTCCATCCAGGTCAACGTCTCGGTGCCGCTCGAGCACTCGCAGGAAACGCTCCAGGTCATCCTCGACTACCTGAGCGGTACGACCCTCCTCTATTCGGGAAGCCAGAGCGTCACGATCCAGGCGGGAAGCACCGGGAATCAGCCGGTCAACATTCCGGTGAGCTACGCAGGCCCGGGCCAGACCGCCACGGCGGTGACGATCTCACCGCGGGATACGCTGCTGACCTCGGGAGACGCGCTGACGTTCCAGGCCAACGCCACCGACGCCGGGACTCCGACTCCGGTGTACGTGGGATGGAGCACCGACAACGGCGCCCAGGTGATCGACGCCAACGGGCGGATCGTAGCGGCGCTCACGCGCGCGGTGGTCAAGATCCGGGTTCAGACGCCGACGCCGCCCGGGCTCAAGGATTCGACCACGGTGCGCATCGTGCCTCGGCCCAACAACATCGTGAAGTTGAGTGGGGACGCTCAGACCGGAGTGGCGGGGAGCGCCCTGGGGCAACCGGTGGTGGTCCAGGTGAACGGCTCGGACAACCTGGGCGTCCCGGCCGTGCGGGTGACCTTCGCCGCCGCGACCGGAGGAGGAAGCGTCGATACCGCCACGGTGGTGACCGATAGCCTCGGCAAGGCGGGGACCACGGTCAAGCTGGGGACCGCTGCGGGGAACCAGAGCTATACGGCCTCGGTTACCGGGGTTCCCATGGCAACGTTCACCGCTACGGCCACCGCCGCCGGTGTGAAGACCTGGGTTGGCGCCAGCGGTGACTGGAACACCGCCGCCAACTGGTCTCCCGCGGGAGTCCCGGGTCCGACCGACGACGTGGTGATCCCGACCGGGACTTCCACGCTCAGCGCGGCCGGGCAGGTCAAGAGTGTCACCGTCAACGCCGGCGCCACCATCAACCTGAGCGGCTTCCAACTGGCGGCGGCGGGCAATGTCTTCGCCGATGGGCCGATTCTCGGTTCGGGCAACGTGGTGATCACCGTGGCGGGTCAGATTCGCGGCTCGATCGTCAGCATGAACGTGACCGCGCCGGTAACCGTCGTAGGAACGGTGACGATGGACGGCCCGCTGACCGTAAGCGGAGCGACGGCCAATCTGACCCTGAACGGGAAGACCATCGGCGGCAACGTCGGCCCCTTCGCGACGCAGAACGGCGGGGTGCTGACCATGACCAACGGCCTGGATCAGCTCAATGTGACCACCAGCGCCACGTTCGGCGGGGGCGATGAGACCGGGAAGCTTATCGCCGGCCTCCTGACCGTGGGTGGCGATTTCGTTCAGACCGGCGGGCCCAACACCTTCGTCGCCACGCAGGCCCATACGACCCGTCTGGGGACCAACTCCCAAGTCACGTTCGCCAATCCGACCACCTCAAGCTTCGGGGCGCTCGACGTGACGCAAGGAACCGGAGGGATCAGCCTCAACAGCGATGTGAATGTCAGCGTCTCGCTCGGCGCTGCAGGCGGTGGCGGGACTCCGATCATCACCACGCCGGCCGCCGCCCCACACACGCTGACCACGGCCGGGGTCAATGTCTCGTTGCTCCAGGTGGACCGGGCGCCGCTCATAATCAACGGCGGCATCATCACCAACTTCCACAACATCACGTTCACCAACTCGACGCAGACCGGGGCGCAGCTGACTGTGAACCATCCGGGAGGCCCCACCGCCTTCATCTTCGACAAGCTCACCTTCAGCACCGCCCCCACGACCGGGGTGTACCTGCTGGCCAACGACACGGACGGGCCCACCGGCAACACCCTGACCATCACCCTGACCAATCCGAACCCGGCGACGCCGGGGAACTTCCTCCAGCTCACCAACGGCGCGGTGGTGAACTGGAGCACGCTGCCCGGGAAGAGCTGGACCGGCGCGGTCTCCACCGACTGGAACACGGCCGGCAACTGGAATCCGGCGGGCGTCCCGACCAATGCCGATGACGTGACCATTCCGACCGGCACGGTCACGCTGAGCAACGCGGGCTCGGCCAAGAGCCTCACGGTGAATAGTGGGGCAAGCCTGAACCTGGGCGCCTTCAACCTCCAAGTCGGCGGCAGCGTGTTCGGTGATGGGGCCATCAGCAGCACGACCGGCTCGATCCAGATCGCCACCACGGCGCTGATCCGCGGAGCGCTCCCGAACCTGATCCTGAGCGGGCCGGTCACGCTGGCGACGTCGACGACGGTCACCGGCAACGTCACGGTGACGGGAGCGGCGGGGACTCTCACGATCGGTGGC
>Ga0210139_1000005_pt1 | contig 47090 bp, 45 predicted proteins | sample Browns_TuleB_D2_FD_184855 | JGI IMG/M metagenome (GOLD analysis project Ga0210139, IMG submission 184855) | Wetland microbial communities from San Francisco Bay, California, USA, that impact long-term carbon sequestration - Browns_TuleB_D2 (SPAdes) | ecosystem: Environmental > Aquatic > Marine >... | reverse complement strand
CGCCGAACCAGGCGACGACGGTTCCCAACCAGCGCAGGATCAACGCGGCCCGGAAGCAGGTCCCGCCCAGGCGGGATCTGCGGGCGATCGTCCTGAAGAAATCGCGGGCGCTCCTGAAGGACCTCGACCACGGCGACGAGCGCCATCTCGCGGCGGCGGCGGAGCGGGCGCAGGGCGGCCTGACGCTGGCCCAGGCCTTCGACCTCATGCGGCGAGCCTTGAGCGAGCTCCCCTCACCGACCGGCCACGAAGCGTTGCGACACCGGATGGCGTCGCTGTTTGGGCGACAGGATTCTTTGCTCGAGCCGGCGCGCTTCGCTCGCCTGCTCCGACAGGCCCACGACGCCGAGGTGGCGGACGTGCGTAAGGTCGGCGACAACGAGTATGAGGTGGAAAGCCGGGCCGGGGCGGCTCATCCTCCCGCCGTTGCGCGTCCCACTCCTCCGCCCGCTCCCACGCCCGAGGCGAGTCCGGCGGACCAGTCGCCGGCGCCCGCCGCCGCTACCCTTCCTCTGGGTGATGGCCATCGGCTGGGCCTGGGGTTCCGCCGCGGTTCCCGGATGCCGGCCGCTCGCCCCGAAATCCCTCTGGTTGGCGTGATCAGCATGGCCGAGGGAGCGGAGCCGGTTTCTGAGGGGAAGGCCGCCGGTCGTCGGCCTGGTGGCGGTGGCCGGGGAGCTCGGAAGGAGGCGGGGACAGGGGCGGCCGCCGATGGGGCAACGCAACGGAGGCGGCCCCGCAGGCGCGCTCCGAAGAAAAAGGCGGAGTGACCCACCGGCCGCTGCTGCCCGGTTTCTTCGCCCGTCCGGCCGACCAGGTGGCGCCCGATCTCTTGGGCGCCACCATCGTTTCCCGGATCGGACCGCGACCGACCAGCGGCAGGATCGTCGAGACCGAGGCCTACCTGGGTCGGGTGGACCCGGCTTCCCACGGGTACCGGCTTCGGCGTCACGCCCGTAACGAAGCGCTCTACGGCCCCGCAGGGTCCTGGTACGTCTATCTGTCCTATGGCGTGCACTGGTGCATCAATCTGGTCTGCGGTCCCCCGGGAGAGGGTCAGGCCGTGCTGATTCGGGCCCTCGATCCCCTGGAGGGCATTCCGATCATGCGCCGCCGTCGAGGCCGCGAGGCGGAGCAGGATCTGTGTTCCGGGCCCGGGAAGCTTTCTCAGGCGCTCGGAGTATCGCTAATTGTGAACGGAGTGCTGATGCCGAAGAGCCGGCTTACGGTCCACCCGGGGCTGGAGGTACCGACTAGGGGGATCCGGCGGACACCGCGGATAGGGATAACGAAAGCGGTGGATTGGCCACTTCGCTTCCTTCTCGCGAAGTTGGCCGACCCACCGCAAGGCCGGCGTAGAGCCTGAGGGCTATGCCTCAGTAACCTCCGCCGCTCACCCCTTCCTTCGAGCTCCCCAGGCTGACCCGCATGCCGGCGGAGAAATTGAAGGGCGGGCCACCCGCCAGCAGCTTATCGCCGCCCGGTGAGGTCATGACCTGGCCTTGCCCGAAGATCGCGAATCCCTTCACCCGGATCTGCACGCCCGCAAGCGCCGTCCCGGCACCATAGCTACCGCGGCTGTTCGCCTCAGCCTCAGCGGCGGCCTGATCGGCCGGGGTCACGAATGGGCCTGTGGGGTATTCCTTGACCGTGTGAAGCAGGGTGAATCCGACGCCCAGGTAGGGCTGTACGTTGCCGTAGATGGGGAAGGCCATCAGTATGGCTGAATAAGTCCGGACGTCGTGGAAAATCACCTGCCGAACGCCGCCCGAAGCCGTGGCATCCGGGTAGGCGCTCTGCTGATCGCAGTTGCCCCAGAGAGCGCAGGTGAAGCCCTGATCGATTGAGAGCAGGAGGCCGGTCCGACGCGCCTTGATCAATGTGTGGATACCGACGGACGGGACCGTTCCGTAGGTCTGCACCGGTGTCTCGAACCCGAGCACCCCGATCTGGGCACCGATGTACCACCGGAAGTTGTCCGACGATGGCTTCTCCTGGGCGTCCAACCCGCGGAGGGCGGCCAAAGCAACCAGCGCCACCACAGCCAAGGAGCGGTTGAGGATACGCATCAGATTACCTCCTCCAGTGTGTCGGCGCCGGCTCCTCCGGCGCATGGCGGTGCGCTTCCATGGGCGGCTTGGTGAGGCCAAGCCATCTATTTCGGTCGGTTGATCGGCGCCAGGGAAGCCGGACGCCAGACTGGACCCCCCGAAAATAGGAATAACTGGGGAAAAATGCGAGACCCTATGGGCCACCCGGCCCAAAGCTAGTCCCTTTTTCCACTAGTGTTTGGACGCTAGAACTACCAAACTACTTGAGGTCCAAGCAAGTCCCGTGCACAAATCTTGCCGAAGAAAAACCGAACCCACGGAATGTCTTGGAAAGCATTGCAGCTAGATGAGGTGGAGCTGACGGCCGACCCGGGCCATGGCGTCCAACGCCTGGTCGAGGTCCGCCCGGGTATGCGCCGCGGAGATCTGGCAGCGAATCCGGGCTTGTCCCTGCGGCACCACCGGATACCCGAATCCGGTCACGAACACCCCTTCGGCCAGTAGCAACTCGCTCATCCGGATGGCCTTGGCAGTATCCCCCAGGATGACTGGAACGATCGGTGTCTCTCCCGGGAGGGGCTTGAACCCCAGGGCGAGCAGCCGGCTACGGAAGTAGTCTGCCTGGGCGCGCAGCGTGGCCACACGCTCGGGGTGGGCCTCCAGGTACTCGATGGCAGCCAGACTGCTCGCCGCGACCGTGGGAGGGAGGCCGTTGGAGAACAATTGCGGTCTGGCGCGTTGCGTCAGGTAGTCGCAGACCGCCTTGGACGAGGCCGCGAATCCGCCGGCAGCGCCACCGAGAGCCTTCCCCAGAGTCGAGGTGATGATGTCCACGCGGCCCAACATCCCGAAGTGTTCGGCAGTGCCGCGCCCCGTGGCTCCCAGCACTCCGGTCGCGTGGGAATCATCGACGACCAGCAGCGCCTCGTGCTTGCGGCAAAGCTCGGCCAGGTCGGGCAACGGCGCGATCGCCCCTTCCATCGAGAAGATCCCGTCCGTCACCACCATTTTCACCCGGCGCGCTCGCGCCGCCGTGAGCTTGGTTTCCAGGTCCGAGAGGTCGGCGTGTTTGTAGACCCCGGTTTCGCAACGGGTAATCGCCTTGGCCAGGCGAACCCCGTCGATGATGCTGGCATGATTGAACTGGTCGCTGAGAATCAGGTCGTTCTCGCCGAGCAGGGTCGCGGGGACCGCCTCGTTGGCGTTCCAGCAGCTCACGAAGCTCAGGCTCGCCTCGGTGCCCACCAGACGGGCACACGCCCCTTCCAGATCCCGATGAATTGAGAAGGTCCCGCAGATGAACCGTACCGAGGCGGTTCCCGCTCCGTAGCGATCCAGTGCGGCCTTCCCCGCCGCGACCACCTCGGGTTGGTTGGAGAGGCCCAGGTAATTGTTGGACGAAAGGACGATGACCTCCCCGCGTCCCTCCATGGTGACGCGCGGGCCCTGGGGGCTGGTGAGGTAGTTGAGCCGCTTGTAGACGCCATCGCGCTGGAATCCTTCCAGCTCCTCGGCCAGGCGCCGCTCCAGAAACGAGGTCATTCCGCCACCTCCAGAATGACCTTCCCGGCCTTGCCGTCCTTGATCACCTGGATCGCTTCTCCGATCTGGTGAAGGCCGAAACGGTGCGTGATGACCGGTCGCGGATTCAAGAGGCCGGCTCCCAGGAAGCGAAACATCTGTTGCCAGGTCTGATACATCAGGCGGCCGGTCACGCCGTAGAGCGTCACCCCCTTGAAGATCACGTCGCGGGCGAAGTCCACCTCGGTAGTCTGACTCGGAGTGCCGAGCAGGTTGATGCGTCCGCCGGGGCGCACGGCCGCGAACGCCTGCCGGTGGCCCTCGGGATGGCCGCTCATTTCGCACACGAGGTCGGCCCCTTCTCCTCCGGTCAGTTCGCGGACCCGCGCCGCCACATCGTCGGTGGCGGGATTGAGGGTGGCGTGTGCTCCCATCGTCCGGGCGATATCGAGACGCTTGGGGTTCAGGTCGCTGGCGATCACCAGAGATGCCCCGGCCGCTCTCGCCACGCCAACGGCGAAGCACCCGATGGGGCCGCACCCCACGATCAGGACCGTGCTCCCCGGCACTTCGGCCTTGAGCACGGTGTGGAACGCGTTGCCCAGCGGATCCATGATGGCGCCGATCTCGGTGGGGATCCCGTCGAGGCGCATCACGTTGCTCGCCGGCATGGCGATGTACTCGGCGAAGGCGCCGTCCCGGTCCACGCCAATGATCCTGGTCCGGACGCACACATGAGGGTCCCCGCTCCGACAGGGGCGGCAATGACCGCAGACGATGTGGCCCTCGGCGGTCACCCGGTCTCGGACGGAGAGGAGCCCGCCGGTCCCGGCTTCAGGGCCCACTTCGGCAATGGTGCCGGCGAACTCGTGCCCCACGACTACCGGGGGCCGGAGCCGAGCCGAGGCCCAGGCATCCCACTCCCAGATGTGGACGTCGGTTCCGCAGACGCCGGCGTGCTGCACCTTGATGAGCACCTCGTTGGCGCCAATGCGCGGCCGCGGGACGTCGCGCAGGACCATCCCGGGACCGGGGGCCTCCTTAACGAGAGCGCGCATCGAGCTCCGTACCAGGCTTCTCCGCAGTTCCTTCGGCGTGCTCGGACACCGCGGTCGCAGTGAAGCTGTCGTTGGGCGACATGGTGAGTCGGAAATTGTCGAAAAACGGGACTGGGGACCTCGAATATAGTCCCCTCTCCACGCGGCAGAAGGCCACGCTGAGGCCTGCGGCGGTTTATGGCAGGGGTGCTGGACTACGTTCCTGGCCGTATGGTCGGCCTGGAGATCGACAGGCGGGGATGGACGACGCTCAACCTACTCGTTGTGGCTGACCGGGGTTCTCCGGTGCCACGGCTCCGACTCGTCTCGCTGATCCTCGGCCCACATATAGGCCCAGATGACCGCGGGCCGCTTCTTTGGCTCAGCGTTGTGAATGATGATTCCGAACGGCGATTCCTGAGGCGACATCGGCAAACTGGTCACGGTGCTCTCCGCCTTGAGGCGTTAAGGGGCAGCCCCTTATAGGGGCACCAGTCGTGCCGTATTGCGGTAATTTGTAAGCTATTCTGTTACAGAGACTTCGATGATTGGCGACTGCTGGAGTGTGTCCTTACGACACGCAGGAAGTCGTCTCCGACTGACACACCGGCTTGGTAAGCAGCACGCCCAGCGACTTGGTGCCACTGCGTCGTCTGGTGGGCTTGGGAGTCTCGCGGGACCAATCGGGATAGAGCGTCAGGAAGGCCTCGGGAACGAAGGCCCGCAGCCCGGGCACGATGATATGGACCCCGCCATCCACGGTGGAACTCTGGAGGGACCGGATCATCGACTGGCGGTCGCGTGCGGTAATTTGCTGGAGGGAGCCCGCATCCATCACCACTAGATGGGCGGAGCCATCGAGCTCGGGCAGCCAATGCCCCAGCTGGGCAACGTAGGCCGCAAACTGCTCCGCGAGGGATTCCGTGATCATGCGCGACTCGACCCGCTCCACGCAGGCCAGGTCTCCGGCGATGAAGGTCACCGCCATGTCGCACGCCGCGAGGAGGTAGGCGTAGCACTCCGCACCGGCGCCGATTACCACCGCCGTGTCATGCGGCTCGATTCGGGGAAGGAGAAGACTGACCGGGCACCGCTGGTCGATTCCCCAGTGGGTCGGTGACTGCTGGGCGGCCCGGACGGCCCGGTACTGGGAGGCCCACTGTCGGTACGGCTTGAGGCCGAGACGCCGCCAGATCATGCGATCCACGGTGTCCTGCATGAGCACTTCGGTCAGCAGGAACTGCCCCTCGACGGTTGCCTCCAGCTCGGCGACGGCTTCATCCCCGATTCTGAGCAGTTCGTCTCGCGGGAGGGAGTTCTTGTAACCCTCGATGCGCTGCAGGATGTACTCCTGCCAGCGTTGCCGAAGGGAAGGGGGTGGCCGGCGGCGGCGGAGGTGCTGGACCTCGCGGGCAGTCAGCATGACTCGATGGACACCACGCTCTGATGAAGGCTCAGGCCCCTCAAGGGCCTGAGATTGGCTGATCGGGAATAGCGGGCGGCCCCGCTGCCATCCAAACTCATATCCCCCCTCCGCGCTGTCAACGCATTAATCGGCTCTTAATACCGCTCCCTTGAGATATCCGGTCTCCGGAATGGTCAGAATCTCGGGGTGATCCGCCCCCTGGCTCGTCCGCAGGACCAGCCGGCAGCGGCGCCCACTGTCCGCCGCCGCCTCCCGTAGCATGGCGTCGAAATCGTCGGTGCGGACGTGGAAGGAACAGGAGGCGGTGAAGAGGGTCCCCCCCGGGGACAGGAGTCGGAGTGCGCGGAGGTTGAGCTCCTTGTAGCCGCGGAGCGCCTGGGGGACCGCGCTCTTGTTGCGTGCAAAGGCCGGCGGATCCAGCACGATCACGTCGAACCGGCGCCGCTCGCGCTCATACGCCCTGAGCGCCTCGAAGGCATCCCGCTCCACCCAATCGATGTTGGTGAGTCCATTGAGGGCGGCGTTTCGCCGGGCTCTGGTGAGGGCCTCCTGGCTGGTGTCGAGCGCAGTCACGCGGCCGGCATTCAGCGCGAGGTGCAGGGCGAAGCTGCCATGGTAGGTGAAGCAATCGAGGGCGCTGCCACTGCTCGGGACCCAGGAGCCGGCCAGCAGGCGATTGGGTCGTTGATCCAGGAAGGCGCCGGTCTTCTGGCCGGACCAGGGAGCCGCGAGGTAACGCACTGGCCCCTCTCGAATCTCGATTTCCTCGGGGACCGCGCCGTAGGCGAGGACGATCTCCTCAGGCAATCCCTCATGGCGGCGCACCGGGACGTCGTGGCGGAAGAGCACGCCCTCGGGGCCGAGCACGGCGACTAGGGCCTCGAGCACGGTACCCCGCATGGACTCGAGGCCCGCCGACAGCAACATCGCGACGACCCAGCGATCGTAGCGATCCACCACCAGCGAGGGGAGGCCGTCTCCCTCGGCGTGGACCACTCGGTACGCGGTAGCGTTGAGGTCGCCGCGTCGGGCCAGGCACTCGCGGAACCGCCCTTCCCACCAGGCGGCGTCGACCGGTCGCGCCGACCGCTCCAGCAGCCTGAGTCGAATTTCGGATTTCGGGGAATAGAGGGCCTGGCCGAGAAGCTTTCCGCGACCGTCCACTACCCGGACAAGCCCCGCTTCCGAGGGGTGGTCGCGCACATCGCTCCGGTAGATCCAGGGGTGTCCCCGGGTCCAGCGGGCGGCGCCTCGAGCGGTGACCCGAACCGTCACCAGACTCATCGAGATCAGCGCTGGGAGGGCGCCGCGCGCTCCGGCCGCAGCGTCTTGGCTTCCCTCAAATAGCAGTGCTTGATTTCCGCGCGGGTACGGTTGCTGTAGGCATGAACCAGGACGCGGATGCAGCGGGGGACCGAATCCGGGACCGGAATCTCGGTGGCGTGCAGGATGGCCACCTGATCCCACCCGAGACGCCGGGCGGCCCGGGCGGGGAAGGTGGCGGTGAGATCGGTCGTCACGGTGAACAGGGCGCTTACGATGCCCTCCGGTTCCAGGTCATTGGCCTCGATCAACGCCCGGACCAGCTCCTCCGTGGCGGCCAGGATTTCCTCGGCATCGTTGTGCTCCACCGTGGTGGCGCCACGGAACCCCATCAAGTGTAGCTTCGGTATGGAAGACATGGCCCCCAATCTAGCGCAACACGTTCGGCTCATGCTGGTGACGGACGATGGGCTGCTCCAGGGGAAGGATCCGGTGGCGGCGTGCCTGGCGGCGGAGCGGGGCGGCGTCTCCTGCGTACAGCTCCGTCTCAAGCGTGGCTCCAGCCGGGACCTGGTCGCCCTCGCCCGGGCGCTACGGGCGGCCCTCACCGTGCCCCTCATCATCAACGACCGGCCCGACGTCGCAGGGGCCGTTGGCAGTGGGGTTCACCTGGGGCCAGACGACGTGGCCGTCCCTCTCGCGCGCTCGGTGCTGGGCGCGGGTGCGGTGATCGGCGCTTCGGTCGGGGACGAGGACGAAGCCGAGCGGGCTCGCGACGCGGACTACTGGGGGGTTGGTCCCTGGCGGACCACGAGCACCAAATCGGACGCTGGTCCCTCACTGGGAGCCGAGGGGTTCAGGCGTCTGGTGGCCCTGGCCGGCGGGCGACCGTGTCTGGCTATCGGGGGAGTGAAGCCCGAGGACGTCGTGGAGGTTCGCAGAGCCGGCGGCGCGGGTGTGGCGGTGGCGTCCGGCATTCTCGCGGCGGATGACATCGAGGCGGCCGCGCAGCGCTATGCCGCCCAGCCCTGGTAGCGAGCCGAAGCTAGCGCCCGGGACTCCGGGCGGCGGCTTTCTGCTGCTTCCGGACCTTCGCCACCGCCGCCTGATGTTCGGAGCCGGTCTTGCTGAAGATGTGGTACCCGTCCGAGCCGGCGACGAAGTACAAGTAGGGGACCTGGGCGGGATAGAGCGCGGCGTGCAGGCTCAGGCGCCCCGGAGAATTGATCGGCCCGGGGGGCAATCCGGGATGAAGATAGGTGTTGTACTTGGAAGGGGTCGCGTAGTCCTTGTAGTAGAGCCGCAGCTTTCGGGCGCCGGTCTTCTGCAGGATGGCGTACTGCACCGTGGGATCGGCCTGCAGGAGCATGCGGCGATGGAGCCGGTTGAGGTAGACTCCCGCGATGATCGGCCGCTCTTCATCGTGCCGCGCTTCCCCCTCGACGATCGAGGCCAGGGTGACGACCTGCGTCATGCCGAGGCGCAGGAAGTCCATCTGGGAGCGCCATTCGGGCGACCACTGGCTCTGGAACTGCCGTATCATCACGCGCACCAGCTCTCTGGCGGTGATCCCTTCCGGCACCAGGTAGGTCTCGGGGAGGAGAAAGCCTTCCGCCGTGGCGGTGGGGAGACCCAATGCCGCCAGGGCGGTGGAATCGGTGGCCGCGGCCAGGAAGGCGTCGCGAGAGACCTGTAGCTTCTCCTCGGCGAGCGGCGCGATCTCCATCAGGGCGAGTCCCTCGGGAACCGTAAAGCGCACCATTTGAATCCGGCCCTCGGCCAGGATGGTGAGGACCTCCCACTGACTGGTTCCCGGGGTGAAGGCATAGACCCCGGCCTGGATCCCGCGCTCGACCCCCCGAAGCCGAGCCAGCAAAATGAAAGCCGCCTTGGAGCGCACGACCTGGTGCGACACCAGGCTGTCCGCCACTTGGGAGAATCGAGCGCCGGCCGGGACCACGATCCGGACCAGTGGGCCGGAGGGTGGCGGGCCGCATGCGGCAGCGACCAGCAGGGCGAGCACGGCAGTGCGGCGAATCACGTTACTCCACCCCTGGCGTGATCCAGATAACCCTGGAGCACCACGGCGGCGGCCAGAGCATCCACGTCGCCTCGGCGACCGCGCGTGCTGCCGCCGCCTTCCCGGATGGCACTCAGCGCGCGCGCGGTGCTGAGGCGCTCGTCCCAAAGCTCGAGGGGGAGGCCGGTCCGCTCCGCGACGATGCGTCCCATCTCGCGGGCGGCTTCAGTCCCGGGGGACTCGCCACCTTCGAGTGTGAGCGGGAGTCCCACGACCAGTCCCACCGGCTTGTGCTCGCGCACCAGGAGGAGCAGGCGAGGCATGGGCAGTCGCTTGCCGGGTCGGCGGGTAAGGGTTTCGAGCGGGCTGGCGAGGGTCTGAGATTCGTCGCTCAGGGCGAGACCGATGCGTCGCTCGCCCCAGTCGAGGGCCAACAGGCGACCGGCGGTCGGCAATGATGCCATGCGGAGCTGGGTGGAAGGTCCGTCTCGAACTATAAACGGGGGGCCCCGGTGTCTCGGAGCCCCCCGTTCCGATCATCGACCCCGACGGATCACTACTGCGCCATGGTGGCGAAGAATTCCTTGTTGTTCTTGGTTCGCTTCATGCGCTCCAGGAGGAATTCCAGCGCTTCCACCGGAGGCATGTCGGCCAGGAAGTTCCGGAGCAGGTAGACGCGGTTGAGCTCGTCCTTGTCCATGAGGAGCTCTTCCTTCCGCGTCGAGGTCCGCTGGATGTCGATCGCGGGATAGATGCGCCGGTCGGCGAGCCGCCGGTCCAGGACCAGCTCCATGTTGCCGGTGCCCTTGAACTCTTCGAAGATCACCTCGTCCATCCGGCTGCCGGTGTCGATCAGGGCGGTGGCAATGATCGTGAGACTGCCTCCGCCGTCGATGTTCCGGGCCGCGCCGAAGAACCGCTTGGGCTTCTGCAGCGCGTTGGCGTCGACACCACCCGAGAGGATCTTGCCGGAGTGCGGCACGACCACGTTGTGGGCCCGGGCCAGGCGGGTGATGCTGTCCAGCAGGATGACTACGTCCCGGCCATGCTCCACCAGGCGGCGCGACTTCTCGATCACCATGTCGGCCACCTGCACGTGCCGGTCGGCCGGCTCGTCGAAGGTCGAGGAAATCACCTCGGCCTTGACGTTTTCCTGCATGTCGGTGACCTCTTCAGGCCGCTCGTCGATCAGGAGCACGATCAGCACGCACTCCGGGTGGTTCTCGCTGATCGCGTTGGCCAGCTTCTGAAGCAAAATCGTTTTCCCGGCCTTCGGCGGGGCTACGATCAGGCCGCGCTGCCCTTTCCCGATGGGGGAAAGGAGGTCCACGACGCGCATCGAGAGATCCGGCGTCTTCCGCTCGAGGCGGATCCGCTGGTCCGGGTAGCGCGGCTTGAGGTTGTCGAAGGCGATCCGGTGCTTGGTCTTCTCCGGCTCCTCGAAGTTGACGCTCTCAACCTTGAGGAGGGCCAGGTATCGCTCCCCCTCCTTGGGGGGCCGCACCTGACCCATGACCGTGTCTCCGGTCCGCAGGTCGAACCGTTTGATCTGGCTGGGCGAGACGTAGATATCGTCGGGGCCGTACAGGTAATTCCAGTCCTGGCTGCGGAGGAACCCGTAACCTTCGGGCAGAATTTCGAGGACTCCTTCGCCCCGGATGACGGTGTCCTGGTCGAGGAGGGTTTGCTCGATCCGGAAGATGAGATCCTGCTTCCGAAGCCCCGAGTAGTTGGAGATGTTGAGCTGTTCGGCCAGCGTGTGCAGTTCGGCGACGGACTTTTGCTTTAACTCAGCGATGTCCACAGGCGTGGAACTCCATGCAGAGGGACCCCACCGGCGATTCGATGGGTGTGGGAGGAGGCGCGGCTAGAAAACCGAAACGTTATTGGTATATGTCGGGCTTGCTCCGCAGAGCAGAGCAAACGAGGAATAGGAGCGTGCCGGGGAATTGCCTGGGATGCCTGGAAGTGCCCCAGTATAGGAACGAAACGGTGGCGCCGTCAAGTGCGTTTCGCCGCGGGTGGTGGCCCACGCCGGCAGCCCGGCCAGCGTGGCCCGAACGAATCCGGTAGGTCCGGTGGGTGAGCACTTTCGACCGATCTCCCCACTATTGCGTAAGTCTATTGAAATCGTATATTTACACAGTACCAGCCTGGTGCAGGCCAGAGACCACCATCGGTCCACCCCGACCGGAGCGCACCGGATGGCAGTACAGCCGCTTCGCAGTCCCGCACATGATCCACGCGATCCTGTCATCCACGATCTCCCGCCGCTCCGCTTCGAAGGCCAACTAGTCAGTGTCCGCTTGAGTCTCCGACTTGGTGATCAGGGCGACTGGCGCGGCCGGTTCCTCTTCGCCGATCCCGGGGGACAGCGCGAGACGGCCGAGATCATATGCGCGCGCTCCGAGCAGGACCTCTGGGAGTCGGTGCGAGGCCTGGGTGAGCATCACCTTCGCGATCTCTATCGTTCGGTCGGCTGAGGGCCCATTGATGACTACCGAGGAACGCGTTCACAAGCTGCGGCACGATCTGTCCAATCCGCTCGCGGGCATCCTGGCTGAGACCCAGCTGTTGCTGCTCAACGAATCCCGCCTCGACCCCGAGACGTTGAGCAGTCTTCGCGAGATTGAAGCGCTCGCGATCCGGATGCGCGGGATCCTTCGAGACACCTAAGCACTCCAGGCCGGCCCGGCGTCCGCCGGGCCGCGATGTTCCCTGCCGCCGTCACTGCCTGAAGGCAATCCCCGCCGGCGATCCCGGCCCCTACCGTCCCCGGCAACGTCCTGCCACATTCCTCCCCGACGGAATCTCAGGGGAGAATCGTGACGTTGATCTGGCTGGACGGACAATGGTGTGACCAGGCGAGCGCGAAGATCTCGGTCTTCGATCACGGCCTCCTCTATGGGGACGGGATCTTCGAAGGGATGCGCGTCTACCAGGGCAAGACCTTCAAGCTGAAGGAGCACGTCGACCGCCTCTTCGACTCGGCCCATGCCATCGCGCTGAAGATACCGATGACCAAGGCGGAGGTGATCGCCGTGACGGAGGAGGGTGTCCGGCGCTCAGGGCTGAAGGACGCGTATCTGCGTCACGTGGTTACCCGCGGGGTGGGGGATCTCGGTCTCGATCCCCGGAAGTGCCCCAAGCCGACCGTATTCATCGTCTTCGATACCATCAAGCTCTGGCCCCCGGAGCGCTACGAACAGGGCTTGACCGTGATGACGGCGGGGACGCCGATCCCGCACAAGGAAGCGCTCTCTCCGCGGGTGAAGTCCCTGAACTACCTCTGCCACATTCTGGCGAAGATCGAAGGGAACGCTGCCGGGGCGGACGAGATCCTCTTGATGGACAGCGCCGGATACGTGGCCGAGGCCTCGGGTCAGAATCTGTTCGTCCTCAAAGACCGGGTGTTGATGACCCCGCCGGCCTGGGCGGGCATTCTCAAGGGGATCACGCGCGATGTCGTCATGGAGATCGCGCAGGCCGCGGGATACCAGGTGCGGGAAACCCTGCTCAACCGCTACGACGTGTATACGGCTGACGAAGCTTTCTTCACGGGCACCGCCACCGAGATCGCCCCGATCCGCGCCGTCGACGGCCGCGCGATCGGTGCCGGGAAGGCTGGCCCCATCACCCTGGACATTCTGGCCCGCTTCCGGAAATACACCCAAGCGGCGTAGCCCCGCCGGCAACGGCCCCAATTCCTCGTGACCCACCTGGCCATCATGCTGAGGGCCCCTCGGCACGGTCTCATGAAGGCACAATTGACGGCGGACATCGGGGAGCGGCACGCGCTGCGACTGTACCGGATCCTCGCGGCGCGCACCTTGGACGCCGTCAGCGCCATGGACGGCCGGGTGGTCATCTGGTACACGCCCCCCGAGGCGCGGGCCGAAATGGAGCGGTGGATCGGGGCCGGTTGGGACCTGCGACCCCAGGCGTCGGGGCATCAAGGCCCCCGGCTGGCCGCCGCGGCCCGCGCGGTTCCGCGAGGCGAGAAATGGATCTGCATCTGTCGTGAATGCCCTGACCTGAGTACCGCGACGATCGCGGAAGCCGACTCGATTCTGGACCGGGTGCCGATCGTGCTGGGGCCGACCGTCGATGGAGATCTCTATCTGATCGGCGGGTGGTCCCCATTGCCGGACCTCTTCGCCCAGCCCAGGTTCTCCTACGGCACGCTCCGCGCTACCCGAGAGCGGCTGATCCAGTTGGGCATTCCTTGGGAGGAGCTGCTCCCGCTCCGCGACCTCGAAAGCGCGCGCGATGCCAGGGCCGCCGGGCTCTTGACCTGATCGCGGACCGATGGACATATTGGCCACCCTTGACCTTGCGAGACTCTCGAGATCTCATGGCATGGCGTGAAATCACCGTCGGCGAGACTCGGTGGAGCGTTTCGCCGATCGCCGAGCGCACCGCGAAATTGAAGACCTGGCGGCTGGTGTTGAGCTTCCGGGCCGCCTCCTCTCTCCAGACTCCGATCCGGGCGCTCTACCCGCTGGAATCCTCGTCCCGATCGGCCCTGTTCGCTCAAGCCGACCAGATCCCGGTCGACAGGATTACCGCGCTCCTCGCAGGCCAGATCCGGTAGGCGACGGTTCGCCCATGGCCCAGGTGACCTTTCAGGACCTCCGCCGCGTCGCGGATTCCCTCGCATTACTGAAGGGCCGCACCGTCGTCGACGCCTCGGTTCGCTCCGACTTCCGCCAACTCAAACTGGAACTGTCGGACGGGATGGTGGTGGTCATCGCGGTCGAGAGCACTGAATCCGGTCCACCGCACCTGTCGGTGGACGTCGTCCGGCTCCCGGAGGAACGGTCCCGTCAACTCGAGGTCAGGTTTGATACCTTCTAGGGCGCGATGACTTCCCCGCCGATTCAGGACCGACTCCGGTTCGCGAACTTCTCCATGGTGAGGCTGCCCAGCGGCCGGTGCCGATGCCGGGTCACGCTCTCCTGGCAGGAGGCCGATGAGTTCGTGGGAGAGTCCGAGGGCCTGACCTCACAGGCCGGCGAGCTTCGCTGCGCGGCGGAGGCGTGCGTCGCGGCGCTCAGCAAGGCGGTCAAGGGCGAGGTGAAATTCGAGCTGCTGGGAGTGAAGGCCGTCCGCGCGTTCGACTCGAACGTGGTCATCGTCTCCCTGGCCATGCCCAAGCAGGCCGAGGGTCAGCGGCTGGTCGGATGCTTCCTGACCGACGACAACCCCGCGCGAGGGGCGGCGCTCGCCGTGCTGAACGCGACCAACCGCCTCCTGGGCAACCGGCTATTCATGCGGTAGATCCGTTGGGCCAGTCCTACGACGTGACGTTTCATCTTGCACTTTCCGGCTGTCTTATAGCCCCATATCCTGCATAGATTGATAGGGTTAGCCGCGCCAATGCCTGGAGCTGGCACACTTTCCGCTCTGAGAATCGGCTACGCCACGAGGGGTGAGCACACGCTCGCCCGGTGGCGCTCTTGACTCGTTCGACAGGAACCACGTGAAGCGTACCGTCCTTGCGTTTGTTCTCGGTCTCGCTGCCTGCTCGGGTCACGGGGCGTCAACCCCCGCGGCTCCTCAGCCACAGGTGGCGGCTGCGCCCCCGGGCGATTCCGGACGGAGTCATCCGTCGTCGACCGCCGCACCGACCACCACTGCCCAAGCCCAGGGCGTGGCCGCCCGGGTCGACTCGGCCTCCGCGCGCCGGGCGGCCGAGGATTCCGCGGCCGACGAAGAGATCCTCGACCGCCTGGCCGTGGCTCATCCGGAGGGAACGGACACTCTCGCGGAAGCCGAAGAAATCGCTCCCATGGGGCCCAAGGCCGCACCGGCCACCTGGGACATCAACGTAGCCAGCTACAACGCCCACGCCCGGGTCCAGTACTACCTGGATTTCTTCCAGGGGTACGCCCGGGACCGGATGGCGATCTGGCTTACCCGCATGCCGCGCTACGAGACCATGATCCGGAACAAGCTTCGCGAGGCGGGGCTCCCGGCGGATCTGGTCTACCTGGCGCTGATCGAAAGCGGCTTCTCGAATACCGCCGTGAGCCGTTCCCGCGCGGTGGGAATGTGGCAGTTCATGAAGGGGACCGGACGGTTGTACGGTCTCCGGGTCGATCGATGGGTCGACGAGCGGAGAGACCCGTACAAGGCCACGGTTGCGGCGGCTCGATTCCTCTCAGATCTCCGGGACCGGTTTGGATCCCCCTATCTCGCCGCGGCGGCCTACAATGCCGGTGCCCGGAAGGTGCAGCGCGGACTGGCCCGACTCCCCGAAGACGACGAAGACAGCTTGAGCACCGATGGAGCGTTCTTCCGGCTTTACGACACCCGCTTCTTGCGGCGGGAGACCAAAGACTACGTGCCGAAGTTGATCGCGGCGGCGTTGATCGCGAAGGAGCCGGGCCGCTACGGGTTCATCCCTCCGGATACCCTGGCGATTCCGCTCCCCGACTCGATCATCGTGCCGGACGCGACCGGCCTCGATGTCGTGGCGCGATTGGCCGACACCACGCTCGCGGCGATCCGGGAGTTGAACCCGCAGTTCCTGCGCTCGATGACTCCGCCCAAGACCAAGAGCGTGGTGCGCGTCCCGACCGGGACGGGCCCCATGGTCGCAGGTTCCTACGCGACGCTTCCTCCCAATCAGCGGATCACCTTCGTCGAGCACTTCGTGGCCCGGGGAGAGACGATCGGGGCAATCGCCAAGATGTACGGGGTCTCGAGTCAGACGATCGTCGATGCCAATCCGGCGATCCAGCCCCGCTCGCTCCGAGTTGGTCAACGCGTTGTGATTCCCAAGAGCGGCACCATGCCTTCGCGCGAGGTAATGGCCTCGGTGGAGGACCCGGCGCCGCGGAAGGCGGGAGCAGCCGGCACGCATCGCGTGAGGAAGGGGGAAACGCTCTCGGGGATCGCTTACCAATACCGGGTTACCGTGACCCAACTCCGGGAATGGAACGGGCTCGAGCCGGGGAACGTCCTCAAAGCCGGGCAGCAGCTTCGTGTGAAGGCCCCCCGGACAGTAGGCTCCGCGCCCAAAGGGATGGCGGAATCGAAGATCATTCCGGGAACCCGGTAGTCGACCAGCTCTCATACGCCAAACGGCCCCGAGGACGAGCGTCCCCGGGGCCGTTCGACTTCCAGTTCGAGCGATCGGTTTACTGTGAAATACCCTTGCCGCGATCGGTGCCCTTCAGCACCGCCTGGGCATATCCGTTTTGTGGGTCTCTTCCCTGACTCAGGATCTCGGCCACCCGGGCGGGTCCACGGTTGTAAGCGACGAGCGCCAGTTCGATCTCACCCTGGTACTGCCGAATGAGGGTCTTCAGGAAGCGGAAGCCCAGGCGCAAGTTCACGTCGCGATCGTACAGCTGATTCTCGGAGAGTCCCGGCTCGAAGAAGCGGGCCGTGGCCGGCAGGATCTGGGTATAGCCCAGGGCGCCGGCGGAACTCTTGGCGTGGTCGTCGAAATCGCTTTCGACCTTCACCAGGCGGAAACCGAGGGCGGGGTCGATGCCCTCGCTCAGCGCGATATCGAAGACCGCCCCGGCGAGGTCGGCCGGGATCCGGTATCGGCTGGAGTAGGTGACGATCTGATTCAGGCGGTCCAGTTGGATCCTGGCCACCGCCAGCTCGCCCTCCGTGGTCTCCAGGCGCAGGTTCACCGTACGGACCACGTCGGCCAATCCCGCCGGGGTAGGCACCACCTCATCGGGGTGCGCCCGGCGGCTCCAACCGGCCAGAACGCTGATCGCCAGCGTCCCGAGCACCAGCAAGCTGCCACGGAGCATCAGCCTCCGCGGCCGCTGACTGCGGTCGGACAGGTCGTTCGGGTTCAACGGCATTGAGTCCTCCTTCAGGGTTCAGTGCGTCGGCCCGGCACCGGAACTACCCGGCACGCGACCAATCGCCTCGGGTCCCACCAGTCTTACTGATCAGGCGAACGGCCTCGATGACCATCCCCCGGTCCAACGCCTTCACCATGTCATAGACGGTGAGGGCTGCCACCGCGACTGCCGTCAACGCTTCCATTTCGACGCCGGTACGGCCGACCGCCGAGGCGGTGGCGGTTATCCGAACTCCGGGAAGGGCCGGGTCGAGCACCGTCTGCACGGTCACCGCCTCGAGGCCCAATGGGTGGCACAGCGGGATCAAGTCCGCCGCCCGCTTCGCTCCCATGGTCCCGGCGATCTCCGCGACGGCCAGGACGTCGCCCTTCTTCACTCTGGCCTGCTCCACCTGTTCATACGCGACGGCCGACATTCGTACCGCGCCCTCGGCTACCGCGGTGCGCCGGGTCTCCGGCTTGCCGCTCACGTCCACCATTCGAGCACGACCACTCTCGTCGACGTGCGTCAGTTTCACAGCGTCCTCGCCAGCGCGTCGCCCAACGAAGCGAGCAGCAGCTGAGGGTTCACGTTGCCCTGGGCCACGGCTCTAGCCTCCAGGACCCGCTCGGTTGCCTGCAGCAGTGCCGCCGGCGGGCGGCGGTTCAGCCCCTGGACTGGCCCCGCCGCCACCGGCGATTCGCCGAGGGCGCTTCGGGTAGCCTCGTGCAGCGAGTCCGCCAGGGCATCGAGCATTGCGGTGAAGTCCCCCCGGGCCGACCAAGGCGCCTGTCGAAGCGTCTGCTCCGCACGCGCCGTCGCTCCCATGAGCACTGCATTCAAGACGTCCACCGCCCACTGCCTCGCCTTGGCATCGGCTGCGTCGGCTCCAATCGCGGCCCCGATGCATCCCGCGGCCTGACGGACTCGCGCAGCGAGGACGGCCGCGGTTGGCGCCGGCTTCAGAGCGCCGGCCAGGAACTCTTCCACCTCCCGATCCGGGAGCCGTCCCACCCTCACCGTGACCGTCCGCGAGCGGATGGTCGGGAGCACCAGCTCAGGATCCGAGGCGGTCAGGCAGAGCACCGTGTCCGCCGGGGGCTCCTCCAGGAGCTTGAGGAGCGCGTTGGCCGCCTCCGGGTTCGCCTCCTGGGGTACCAGCCGTTCGGCTTCTCCCAGGATGAGGACCTTCTTCGGTCCTTCTACCGGCGTCAGGGCTGCCCGTCGCTGGAGCAGTCGGGCGGTCGCCACGAAGTGCCCAGCCATACCCCCGGGGGCCACGTAGAGGGGCATCCCGCGCCGTTCGGCCAGTACCGCCCCGATCGTCTCCTCGATTTCCGCCACTTGGCGGTCGGCCTCTGCCGCCTTGGGCCGGGGTACCGGCATGAACCAGTGCAGGTCCGGGTGGCCCAACTCCAGAACCCTCCGACAGGGGCCACAGGTCCCGCACGGCTCCCCATCTCGAGGCGCTTGGCAGAGGATCAATTGTCCGAGCCAGAGGGCCAGGCGCTGCTTGCCTACCCCGCTGGGCCCCGTGAATAGGAGCGATTGCGGCAGCCTACCGAGGGCGTAGGCCCTGGACAGCTGCCGTCGTCGGACATGATGCCCCACCAGATGGTGCACAGTCACCTTTGGAAGGTAAACTAGTGAAAAGAAAATGGTAGTGGTGATAGATGTAACAGGTTTGGAAACAATGAGTTAACAAATAAGGAAGATGCAAGAATGGCCCCAATAACCGTCAAAAAGCCCTCCAGTGCCAAAAGTGATTGCTCACATTTGATTTGATTGCGAGAGCGTTTGCTCGCATATAATGTAGTAGATTGATTTATATTGACTTATAAGTGAGCACTCGGGCCAAGTGAGGCAACCTCGCCAAACTGCGAGCAACTACTCGCAATGGGCCTTTTTGAGTGCAATGGAGCCGGATAGATGGCGTAGTGGGTCGAAGCTGCTGCGACAGTGCCCGAATCTGGACGTACACAGGCGAGGCGCGTCGGACTCCCCAGAAGGGACGGCGTCCAGGCCCGGCTGGTCAGCGCAAGCGAGTGCCCTCCCGGTGCACGGGTGCGGGTTGCCGACGACCCCTGATCAGGGGGTTGTTGAAGGCCGCTTGATTCGCCTTTGTCTCACGTTTATCCTGACCGCCGATTCCCGAGTAGCTCAGTTGGTAGAGCAGCTGACTGTTAATCAGCGGGTCGCAGGTTCGAGTCCTGCCTCGGGAGCTCTTCAGTCTGGCCGGCGAACCGGTCTCCCGGGGTGAATCACCCCGTCGCTCCGCCCCTTCACATAGGCCCAGATGGCCTCCACCCGCTCGTCCTCGAGGTAATCGGGATCGAACGCGGGCATCCCCCCGGACTTCTTTCCCTCCCTGACGACCCGCATGAAGTCCTCCGGCGTTGGGACTGGGCCGTCGGGTTTGACCGACATAACAAGCCAGGGTACAACGCCTGAATTGAGGACGTCCTGCGCGTGGCACCGGGCGCAGTGGACGCTGTACTGGCGCCAGCCTTCGTAGGCCTGGGCCGAAACGGTATCGGCCTGGGCGACGGCGAGCGAGGGGGCCGGGACAACCACGGCCGTCAGTGCCAATGACACCACCGTCCGGGCGGACCAGTGGTGTCTAAGGGAGCAGGACATTGAGGCCGCTCGCGAGGAAGGTGGATCCATCTTATCCCTCCCAGCCCCTTACCGTGAACCCCCCGGCCCCTACCAGGACTCGGCCTCTTCGAGGGTTCGGGGCCAGTCCTCCTTCAGTAAGCGGGACATGGCCCGGTCGGCCAACAGCTGGCCACCGGTCTGGCATCGGGCGCAGTAGTTGGTCTCATTGTCGGCATAACGAATCCGCTGGATTGGGGCGCCGCAGTCGGGGCAGGGGAGCCGATACCGGCCATGAACCGCCATCTCCGGCCGGAAGGCGGTGACGCCTTCCGGGAACTCTTCGCCAGTCTGCTGGCGCAGCCGGCCGATCCATTCCGTGAGCACGGACCGTGAGGCGCGATACAGGCGATCGATTTCGCCGTCATCCAGGCGCTGGGTCATCTGCAACGGAGACAACCGGGCCCGGTGGAGGATCTCATCCGAGTAGGCGTTGCCGATCCCGCTGAATAACCGGGGATCGGTGAGTGCGCGCCTGAGGGTATGGTTCTCCTTCAGGAGCGCGCGGCGGAACCCCTCCAAGCCCGCCTCCAGCACTTCGACGCCGCCCCGCTCGAAGGCGCGCAACCCGTCGGCGCCGGACACCAGGTGCAAGGAGGCCCGGCGTTTGGATCCCGCCTCGGTGAGGACCAGACTCCCGGAAGGAAAATCGAGCGCGGCCAAGCCGACCTTACCGGGCAACTTCGGAGGTGGCGCTCCCGGCTTCGACCTGGCCTTCCAGTGAAGGCGTCCGGCGATCATGAGGTGGAGCACGAGGTAGAGGTCCCCCTCCAGGCCGATCACGATTCGCTTCCCTCGGCGGCCTAGCGAGGTAACCGCCTTACCCTCGGCTTCGGAAACGGGAGGGGAGACGCTGCGGAGCAGAAAGGGTCCGCGGATTCTCACACGTTCGAGTCGCTGATGGAGCAGCCGCGACTGCAGCGCCTCGAGGTAGATCTGAATGTCAGGGAGTTCAGGCACAGGGAGACGTGGTGGGCCGGGCCTCTATCCCCCACGAGGGACGGCCTGGGGCTCCTGGAACAGGATGATCCCATAGTCCCCGATGGCGACAAAGCCCAGCGCTTCGTAGGTCCGCTGAGAGACGGGATTGGTACGATCGGCGAAGAGGACGGCCTGTTCCACGCCTCCTTCCCGCTCGGCGAGCAGCATCCCGGCGACCACCGCTCTCGCGTAGCCGCGTCCGCGAAACTCCGGAGGCGTCCAGACACCGCCAACCGTGACTTCAAGCGGCACTCTGGCGTGAATGGTGGCACTGGCAACGCGGACGCCCGACGTTTCCAGAATCCAGATATCCCGCTTGGCGAGGAGCTGGTCCACGTGTTCGCGGCAGGAGGACCGAAGCTCCCGAGAGTCCTCGAACCCCAGGGATTCCCGGGAAAAGTCCACTCGCCAGCGGACGAGCAGCTCACGATCCACCTGGGTGCCCGGACGGCAAACGACGCCGGTGGCCGAGAGCACTGTGGGCACCTGAAGCTGGTGCAGGTAGACCCGGTAAAGGATGTCGGGCGCATCCACGGACGCCTTGACCCCGGCGAGCCCCAAGGCCCGGCGCGCCTCGGTGACCTGATCCCACGGCCCCATGAGGCCGGCGACCCTGCGTCCGGTCTGGTTCACCGCGCCGCGTACCACGGCGGCCAGGGCGTGGGGAGCCTGCACCAGGACCATGCCGTTCCAACAGTGGGCCGCCGCGGCGATGATGACGCCGTCTTCGAAGGCCGCGCCGTAGGTGGCGTGGTTGGGCAAGCCCCGATCCTCGAGTCCGGCTGCCCGCAAATTGGAGCGCATTATCATGCTGCTCTCCGGCCGGCGAGCGAGAAACTGCTCGAGCACGGCTTCCTCGCCGGGTTGGAGAATCCGGATGCTCTGCATGCGGTGGTGACGGCTTGCGATGACCTGCCTCTGGCGTCCCCACCCGGGGACGGGCAAGTTCAATCTAGTGTGACCGACTCTCCTCTGGAGACGCAGGCGTGACCGATTCCCGTTCCCTGGTGCCCGAGACCTCGAACCTGCACGTGCTCAGGATGTCGCCGCTGGCGACTCCACGGCAGATGCGGGACGAACTGCCGGTGCCCCGCGCGACCGCCGTGACGGTCGTGGAGGGGCGCCGGGCGGTGCGGCGTATCCTGGCCGGTGAGGATCCGCGGCTCCTGGTGGTCGTAGGCCCCTGCTCGATTCATGATCCGGCCGCCGCGCTCGAGTACGCCGGCCGCCTGGCGACATTGCGGAGGGAAGTCGACGACGCTCTCTGCGTGATGATGCGGGTCTATTTCGAGAAGCCGCGCACGACCGTCGGATGGAAGGGCCTGATCAACGATCCGCACCTGGATGGCAGCCGGGACCTCGAGACGGGGCTGCGTCTGGCGCGGCGGATTCTCCTCGAGGTGAACGGCCTGGGGCTGCCTGCTGCCACCGAGATGCTGGGCGTGGTGATTCCTCAGTACATCGCCGACCTGGTCTCCTGGACGGGGATCGGCGCGCGTACCGCGGAATCTCAGACCCACCGGGAAATGGCGAGCGGACTCTCGATGCCGGTGGGATTCAAGAACACGACCGACGGGAACCTGCAGATCGCGCTGGACGGCCTGGTTTCGGCCGCGGCCCCGCACAGCTTCGTCGGACTGGACGACGAGGGGCGGGTGGCCATCGTCCACACCTCGGGGAACCCGGACCGCCATCTCGTGCTCCGCGGTGGGGCCGGGAATACCAACTACGACGCGGCCTCGATTCATCGGGCCGTCGACTTGCTGCGCCTTCACGGCCAGTGCCCCCGGCTCATGGTGGACTGCAGTCACGGGAATTCCCAGAAGGACCATCGCAAACAGGCGGTGGCGATGCGCGAGGTGCTGGCCCAGATCGGCGCCGGGGAGCGGGCGATCATGGGAGTGATGGTCGAGAGCCACCTGCACGCCGGGAACCAGCGGCTGGAGGGTGACCCGGCGAAACTGCGCTATGGAGTCTCGATTACCGATGCCTGCATCGATTGGGAGACCACGGCGGAGTTGATTCACGAGGCAGCCGCGACGATGCGTCGCGTGATTGCCGCTCGGGCGCCGACGCCTCAGCGAGCCTGATCGAGGGGGGATCCACGAAGCAGAAGAGGCCGGTTCGCCTGTATGGCGAACCGGCCTCTCGCCGTCTCAGGGACGGCCTACCGCTGGCGCGTCAGCTGATCTTTGTGACGTTCGCCGCGGCGGGGCCCTTCTGGCCCTCGATCACGTCGAACTCCACGCGATCGCCCTCGGCGAGGCTCCGGTAGCCATCGGCCTGGATCGCCGAATGATGGACGAAACAGTCCTTCTGACCACCCTCCGGCGTAATGAAGCCGAAGCCCTTAGAGTCGTTGAACCACTTGACGGTGCCGGTCGTACGCATACTGACCTACTCCTTGCATTGTGTAATCGGAGTCCGGTCAGAGCCGCGTGCACCGACTACGGGTTTGTTCGTGATGTCGAGCCCTCACGAGAGGCTTCCTACCGGCAGTGAGCGGCGCTCGCCGTCGCTGCCTGTGCGGTCGGCCAACAAAACAGGGCCGGCGCGTGCGCCAGCCCTGTGAGGTATCTGCCGAACTTGCGCGCCCCAAGGGGCGCACACCGCGCGGCATATAGTAACGAATGCAGCCCCGGTTGACAAGCGGTCAGCGGGCGATGGAGGGTACGGCTGCCCCCGAGGCGGAGAAAGCCTCGGGGACCTCGAGAACCTCCCGGAGATACCGGCCCGTGTGCGAGCGTTGCTCGCGCGCCACGTCCTCGGGGGTTCCCTGAGCGATCACCAGTCCCCCGGCATCGCCGGCCTCGGGGCCCAGATCGACCACCCAATCGGCCCTCTTGATCACATCGAGATGATGCTCGATCAGGACCACGGTGTGGCCGGCATCGACCAGCCGGTCGAGCACCTGGATCAGGATGCGCACGTCATCGAGGTGGAGCCCGGTGGTCGGCTCATCGAGGATATAGAGACGTCGCCCGCCCTTGCGTCCGCTGCGGGCCAGCTCCCGGGCGATCTTGAGTCGCTGGGCTTCTCCCCCGGACAGCGTGGTCGCCGGTTGTCCGAGCCGCAGGTAGCCCAGTCCGACCTGCTGGAGATGCCAGAGCGCCTGCCCCAGGCGGGGCTGATGGCGGAACCGGTTGATGGCCTCATCGACGGTGAACTGGAGCACGTCGTGGATCGACTGACCCCGGATCTTCACGTCCAGGACCTCTCGCTTGAACCGGGTGGCCTGGCAGACTTCGCAGGGAACGAACACGTCCGCCAGGAAGACCATCTCGATCTGGACATGCCCGGCGCCCTCGCAGGCTTCGCAACGTCCGCCCGCCAGGTTGAAGGAGAAGGTCGAGGGGGTATACCGTCGCTGGCGGGCCAGCGGCTGCTCCGCGAAGAGCTCCCGGATGTCGTCGAAACCCTTGATGTAGGTGACTGGGTTCGACCGCGGTGAGCGGCCGATGGGCGATTGGTCGATCAGGAGCACGTCCTCGAGCGACTCCCATCCAGTGAGCCGACGGACGGTCCCGACTTGTTCTCCAAGATGGGCCTTGGCGGAGTGCGAGCCGGTGATGCGGGCCTCGAGGTGGCGGTAGAGCACTTCGTGCAGAAGGGTGCTCTTGCCGGAGCCGGAGACGCCGGTCACGGCGGTGAGCGCTCCGAGGGGAATGTCGACGTCCACGTCCCGGAGATTGTGCAGCGTTGCCCCTCTGACGCGGAGCCACGAGGAAGGCGAGCGCCGGACGCTCGGGACTCCGATCCGTTTGGCCCCGGAGAGGTACTGCCCGGTCAAGGACTCCGTCGCGCCGGCCACGGGGCCGGCATACACGACCTGGCCACCTCGCTCGCCTGCCCCGGGGCCGAGCTCGAGCATGAAATCGGATTGGCGAATCGCCGCCGGATCGTGCTCGACCACGATCACGGTATTACCGGCCCGACTCAACCGGTGCAACAGGGCCAGCAGGCGATCGATGTCGCGGGGATGGAGGCCGATCGAGGGTTCGTCCAGGACGTAGAGCGCATCGACCAGCTTGGCGCCCAGGGCATTGGAGAGGGAGATTCGCTGTGCTTCTCCGCCGCTCAGGGTTCGCGTGAGACGATCCAGCGTCAGGTAGCCGAGTCCCACGTCGCGCAGGAAGCCGATGCGCTGATCCAGCTGCTCGAGAATCAGGTGCGCAATCTGTCGCTCGAAGGGATCGAGCGAGAGTTCTCGCAGCCATTGGGACAATGCGTCCACCGTCTGCGCGGCCACCGCGGCGATGGTCTGGCCGCCGACCCGCACCGAGAGGGCGTGCTCGTTCAATCGGGCTCCCCCGCACACCGGACAGGTCTTGGCCAGCTGGTACTGCCGGAGGAACACCCGGATGTACTGCTTGTAACGCTTCTCTTCCAGCGCCTTGAGAAAGGGGAATACGCCGGTGTAACGCCCACGCCGGCCGTGAAGCAGCTCCCTCTGCTGGACCGGCTTCAGGCTGGACCAGGGTGCGTCCATGTCGATGTCGAGATTCTTCGCGGTCGTGGCGAGGAGGCGACGCCGCCCGTCGTAACGAGGCTTGGTCCAGGGATCGATGGCCCCGTCCGCCAGGCTCCTGGAAGGATCGGGGATGATGAGGGATTCGTCGTACTCGAGGACCGCGCCGAACCCGTTGCAACCAGTGCAGGCTCCTCTGGGGTTATTGAACGAGAACAGGGCCGGCGTGGCGGCCACGGCGGGCGTATCGCAGACGCTGCAGCTGGGGAATTCGGTAAAACGAAGCCGACCTCCATCGTGCAGGGCCAATCCCACGCCTTCCCCTTCCTGAAACGCGGTGCCGAGGGCCTCGGCTAGGCGGCCGGCCTGGGCGGGCTCGGCGACGAGGCGATCGACGATCACCAACACGTCTCCAGACCGCGCGAGATCGAGTCCTTTCGGTATTGCGTCCAGCTCGACCGGTGCGCCATCCGCGAGGAGGCGGACGAAGCCCAGGGCCCGGAGGTTCTCGACGACGCTGTCGTGGCTTTGGCGGGCCGAGCGAGGCAACGGGAAGGCGATCTGGATCCGGCCCCGAGCCTGAGCGAGGATCTCATCCGTAGCGGACTGCGGTGTCTCGCGGCGGACCGGCGATCCGCAGACCCGGCAGAACGGCCGGCCGACCCGGGCCCAGAGCAGGCGAAGGTAGTCGTAGACCTCGGTGGCGGTTCCCACGGTGGAGCGGCTGGAAACGGTCGGGTTGCGTTGCTCAATGGCGACCGCAGGGGCCAGGCCCTCGAGGCGGTCCACTCTCGGCTTGGGCATCCGCTCCAGGAACTGCTGGGCGTACGTCGAGAGCGACTCGATGTAGCGGCGCTGCCCTTCGGCGTAGAGGGTATCGAAGGCGAGTGAACTCTTGCCGGAGCCTGAGGGGCCGGTGACGACCACGAGGGCACGGCGCGGAAGATCGACGGTGATCCCGCGAAGGTTGTGTTGACGGGCGTTGACGATGCGCAGGACGTCCGCGGCCATGGTGACGAAGGATACCGAGTCTCCCGCCGGAATGGGCAGGTGGCCGGCGTCGGAGGGCCGCGCCCATCTGCCCCTCGGCGCCGCAGAACGTTACGTTTCCCCCGGCCATGGCGATCGTCCTCTCCCCCAGTCTAGTCCGCAAGTGGTTCCTGGTCTTCGTCCTCGTCTCGCTGCTCGGCTTCGGGGCGGTCTTCGTCTACGGCAACAACCTGCCGGCGTTCGTGACGGCCGCGGGACAGCTGCAATGGCGCTGGATGCTGGTCGGCGTGGGACTGGCGTCGCTGGACTGGATCGGCGGTGGCCTGCGACTCTGGGTGCTGGTGCGCCACGTCCACTCGCCGGTCTCGATGAAGGGGATGATTCTGGCGGGCGGGATGGGCGCCTGGGCGGGATACCTGACGCCGCTCTCATCCGGCTCGGGACCCATGATGATCTACACGATGCGGCGCTACGGCGTCCCGCTCCCCCACGCGGTGACCACGACCCTGATGTCGTTCATCGCCACGGTGATCTTCTTCGCACTCGCCGGCCCGCTGGCGATCATCCTCGGCGGCGGCCGTTCCCTGGAGCGCTACGGCAACTTCCTCGGACTCTCGCTGTACCAGTTGTTCCTCGGGAGCCTCGGGATTTTTGCCGGCCTGGGACTCGTAATGGTCCTGGTGATCATCTTTCCTCACTTGATTCGCGAGTCGCTGCACGGGCTGGCCGAGCGGGTGGGCCGTCGGAGCCGGCGAGTGGGGGATCGCCTGGAGGCGCTGCGGGAGGGGATCGACCGGGCTCACGGGAGCTTCGTTTCCTTCAATAGTCGACAGGGCTGGCTCTCCCTGGCCTGGGCTACCCTACTCTCGGGGCCCTCGCACGCCAACAAGCTGCTCGCGGGGTACGTGGCACTGAGGGCAGTGGGCGGGTTGCACGCCAACTTCGTCGACGTCCTGCTGCTTCAGACCCTGATCACGTTTCTCCTCTATTTTGCGCCAACGCCGGGAGCGTCCGGCGTCGCGGAAATGCTGTCGGCCGCGGTGATGTCCTCGGTCTATCTGCCGCCGGCGCTCACGCCGCTCTACACGCTGGTGTGGCGTTGCATCCTCAGCTACTTCACCCTCGCGTTCGGCTTCGTGGTGTTCTCCCGATGGGTCCGGCAGGGCCTCCGGGGGATCACGGCGAGCGCGGACGAGGTACCCGCGGTCGGCGCGGGGTGATCGAGTGACCGGCCCGCCTCCAGAAGAAGATCTGCCAACCCGCGGCTACGACGCGGCGCTGGCGCGACGCCTGGTCGCGTATCTCCGTCCCTACCGCTGGACGACGGCGCTGGCGCTCCTGATCCTGCTCGCCCTCTCGGGCCTGGCACTGGTCGGCCCTTACCTCACGCAGCGCGCGCTCGACAACGCGATCCCGCGGCAGGACCTGGGTCTCCTGGCCACGCTCGCCGCCGTGTTCCTGGTGGTCCTCGTCCTCGAGTTCCTGCTCGACTACGGCCAGGCAGTCCTGACCTCGTGGATCGGTCAGCGCGTCATGTGCGACCTCCGTCTCGAGGTCTTTACCCAGCTCCAGCGGCTCAACATCGGATTCTTCGACCGCAATCCGGTGGGGCGCCTGATGACGAGGGTGACGTCCGACGTCGAGACCTTGAACGAGCTGTTCTCGAGCGGCGTGGTCACGGTGCTCGGCGACCTGGTCACGCTGGTGGCGATCATGGCGATGATGCTGGCCATCGACTGGCGGCTGGCGGTGGCCGCTTTCGCGGTAATGCCGCTGGTCTTCACCACGGTCTCGATCTTCCGGAGAAGCGTGCGGGACGCATTCCGCGAGATCCGGGTTCGCCTGGCGCGGCTCAACAGCTTTCTCCAGGAGCATCTCTCGGGGATGCGGGTGGTACAGTTGTTCAACCGGGAGGCGGAAGCGGCGCGGCAGTTCGGGAGCATCAACGACGAGCACCTGGAAGCGCATCTCAAGTCGATTGTGGTCTACGCGGTGTTCTTCCCGGTGATCGAAGTGCTGACCTCGGTCGCCCTCGCGGTGCTGCTCTATTACGGCGGAATGCGGGCGTTGGCGGGCTCGGTGACGGTCGGCGTGCTGGCCGCGTTCATCCAGCTCACCCGCCGCTTCTTCCAGCCGCTCCAGGATCTCTCGGAGAAATACAACCTGGTCCAGAGCGCGATGGCCTCGGCGGAGCGCGTCTTCCGGTTGCTGGACACGCCGCTGGCGGTGATCGAGCCGGAGCGTCCGGCGCGGCTCCGCCCGCCGGTTCGAGGAGCGGTTGCCTTCGAAGGGGTCTGGTTCCGGTACGACGGAATGGCGGATCCGGAGAGCCCGGCTGTGCGCGACGGCGGGAAAGAGCGCTGGGTGCTGCAAGACGTCTCCTTCACTGCGCGGCCCGGGCAGATGGTGGCGCTGGTGGGCGCCACCGGGGCGGGGAAGACCACGATCCTGAGTCTCCTGCTTCGCTTCTACGACCCGGTGCGAGGACGGATCACGATCGATGGGACCGACATTCGCGAGCTTTCGACCGCCGAGCTGCGGGGCCTGATCGGATTCGTGCAGCAAGACCTGTTTCTGTTCACCGGGGATCTGCTCCGCAACCTCACCCTGGATACCCCGATGACGACGGAACAGGCAAAGGCCGCGGCTCGCCGCGTGGGGGCAGATCGGTTCATCGAGCGCTTACCGACAGGGTACGGACACATGCTGGGCGAGCGGGGGAGAAGCCTGAGCGTTGGGGAGCGGCAACTCCTGAGCTTCGCGCGAGCGCTGGCCCTGGATCCCCGGATCCTGGTGCTCGATGAGGCCACCAGTTCAGTTGATGCGGAGGCGGAGGCGCAGATTCAACTGGCCCTGGCCGAGCTCATGGCGGGCCGGACCAGTCTGGTGGTGGCCCACCGGCTGAGCACCGTTCTCCATGCGGACGAGATCCTGGTTCTCCATCACGGGGAGATCCGAGAGCGCGGTTCCCACCGTTCTCTGCTGGCCCAGGCTGGCCTCTACGAACGCCTCTACCGGATGCAATTCGGCCCCGGTGCCACGGCCAGAGCGGAGGCCGATGGGCGAGATCGCGTGGCCTAGCCAAGCGGGCCTGGGAACGGCACTTCCGAGGTGCGCGACGGCACCGTCAAGGGGTGGCATCCGGGGTCCGATTTCGCTTGCGCGGCCATTAGCCCGCAGATACGTTTGACCCCAAAGCCGCCGAACAGGACCTCTCTTCCTTATGGAACTCGAACTGGCCGGGCAACGCTTCACCATTCCCGTGGGCGAAGCGGCCATTGGCTCGGACCCCACTTGCGCCATCCGGGTGGCGGGCGTGGGCGTACGGCCGGTGCACGTCCGGGTTCAGGGCACGGCGGATGGCTCGGCCTCGGTGCGGCCGGCTGATTCGGAGGCGGTCGTCGAGCTGAACGGCGTGCGTCTGGGAGCCGACCCGGCGCCGATCCTCCATGGGGACAAGTTGCAGGTCGGCGACCAGGAGCTGGTCTGCGTCGATCCCCGCCGGAGCGGCAGTACCCAGTTCATCAGCGGGGCCGAACTGGCCAAGATGGCGCAGGCGAAGGGTATCGGAGCCAAGGCGCCGACCGCTTCGACCGGCGGCCGGCTGGTGTGCCTGACCGATGGGCGCGAATACATGGTCGGTGACCAGCCGCTGGTGTTCGGTCGCGAGGCCGGCTGCGATATCGTGGTGCCATCCAAGGAAGTCTCCCGCCGACATGCCGAGATCATGGCCGCGCCCCAGGGCTACGTCCTGGTGGACAGCAGCGTGAACGGCACGTTCGTGAACGGAGAACGGGTCGCCGCCCAGCGCCTGTTGTATCGGGCGGATGTGATCCGCGTCGGTGACCACGAGTTCCGGTTCTACGCCGACAGCGCTCCCCCTGCGCCCCCTCCCGCGGCCGGAGCCCCAGCGAATACTCCCTTGCCGGGATCCATTCCGCCTCCAGCCGGCATGGTGGCCACGACGCCGTTCCCGGGATCGATCCCGGTGCCGCCGAAACCTCCCGCCGCCAGCGCGCCACCGCCCGCTCCACCGCCCACTCCACCGCGCGTCACCGGACCGACGCCGCTTGGCGCGCAGCAGCGGCTGCATGACACCATGTATGGCGCCGCGATGCCGGCCGCCCCATCGCCGCCTCAGCCACCGGCTCCCCGCCCGTCGGGGACGGGGCCGCTGGCGAGCATGCTGGTGCGAAGCGGGATGCTCAAGGGCAACCGGCTCCAGGTACGGGTCCCGGTGGTGAACATCGGACGAGCCGATTACAACGACCTAGTCATTCCCGATGAGAGCGTGAGCACCCAGCACGCCAAGCTGCAGCGTCGCGAAGCGGTCTGGATCCTGAGCGACCTGGGCTCGACCAACGGCACCTTCGTGGATGGAGAGCAGATCAGCACTGATGTGCCGCTGAGCCCGGGGACCCTGCTGCGGTTCGGAGAGGTCTCGGTCCTGTTCGACCCATCGGATGACAACGCAGAGGTGAGCCGGCCCTTGGGGACCAAGGTGATGGGGGCGGTGTCTGCACCGCCTCCACCAGCTCCCGCTCCACGTCAGGCCGCGCCTTCTCCGGCGCCTCCTCCACCCACACCCGCTCCTCCTCCCGCCCAGGCGGGAGCGGAGCCGGCACCACGTCCCGCGGCGCCTCGGAGGCCGCCGGTGATCGTAGTCGCCGGAAAGAAGGAGCGAGCGTGGTGGGTGATTCCGGCCGTAGTTCTGGCCCTGGTCGCAGTCGGGGCGGCCGTCTTTCTCTTCAGGTAAATGGTCCCGTGAGATTCACCTGCGCCGCACGGACGGATACCGGCATCGTCCGGTCGGGAAACGAAGACAACTACCTCATGTTGTCCGATCGCGGCGTGTTCATCGTGGCGGACGGGATGGGCGGGCACGCGGCGGGTGAAGTGGCGAGCGAGATGGCGGTGCGGCTGATCTCCAAGGAGCTGGGCTCCCTCCGGGGCTTGAACGACGAGCAGGCCGGCGACCGGATGCGGAAGGCGATCATCCAGGCCAATCACGCCATCTTCGAGCGCACGCTGACCGAGCACGACAAGCGGGGGATGGGCACTACCACCACGGCGATGATCCTCCTTCCCCATCGCTTCCTGATCGGCCAGGTGGGAGACAGCCGGGCCTACCTGCTGCGGAACGGCCATTTCTTTCAGGTCACCAAGGACCACTCCTACGTGCAGGAACAGGTAGACCTGGGGTTGCTGACCCCCGAGCAGGCGCGGGTCCATCCCTACAGCAACGTCATCACTCGCTGCATCGGCGCCAACGCCGAGGTGGTCCCCGATCTGTACTTCGGGTCGCTCAGGCCGGGAGACGTGGTCCTGCTCGCATCCGATGGCCTCACCGGAATGCTCGAGGACGATCAACTGGTGCAGATCCTCAAGAGCGGCGAGGGGCCGCAGCAGTGGGTGGATGAGATGGTCTCGGAGGCGAATCAGCGCGGCGGGCTCGACAATATCACGGTGATCGTGATCCGGATCGAACCCGAGGAGGCCACCCCTCACGGTACCCCCGCGGCCGCCGGGCAGCAGAAGAACTAATCCCTCAGGACCCCAGCAGTTTCTCTCCGGCTTTCAGTCGTCGCTCGACTACTTCCTTCGGCAAGGTCATCACCTCGAGAGCCCGGTCGGGGGAGCGCGCCCGGTCGGCGGTGAAGATCCGGAGCCGCCGCGCGCTCTGGTAGAGCTCGCCCGCCACTCGAGGGAGGCCGAACTGGCCCAGCCGTCCTTCGCCGGTCAGGCGCTCGATCCGCCCACTCCGGGTCAGCAGCGGCAGATCCACGGCCAGCATCGAGGGGTTGGACGGAAAATCGAGGAGTAGTTGTCCGGTCTCGAGGCCCAGCTCCCGGGCCAGGGCGTCTTCCACCCGACCCAGCAGCTCGCTGTCCGTACTGACCCAGTCCTGAGTCTCTGACGGGGCCTCGCTGGCCGAGAGGTCGAGGGCTCTCTTGTACAATCGCCGCGCCTGCACCGCGCGCGCCAGGCCGGTCGCGTCCACCGCCAGGAGGCGTTCGGTCAGGCCGTCGTCGGTGCTCTCGGCGATCCGCTGGAAGCCGAGCGAACCGGCCGCGACCGCGGTACGCACCGCGCGCTTGAACATGCAGGTGGCCGAGCGGACCGCGTGGTGCCAGTACACGTTCCGGAACATCTGATACTTGGCGAACAGCAGGGATTCGAGCGCGCTGATCCCCTTCTCGAGAACGCCCACCTCGATGCGCCCCGGAGAGGTTTCGACCAGCGTCAGGGTCGCGAGCAGGCGATCCACGTCTACCGCACCGTAGGGGACGCCGCACATTCTGGCGTCGCGACTCAGATAGTCGATCTTGTCCAGGTCGAGCGAACCGGAGATGAGTCCGCGCAGTGGACTCTCGCTGTCGCCGGTGATCAACCGCCCGATCTTGGCGACCAGGTCCGGCCCGCCCAGGGTCGCCAACCGGTCGCCCAGGTCTCCCCGGGTCAATTTGGCGACGCCCAGCTTTTCGTGATGCGGGTACCCGGCCTCTTCCAGGGTGTGGGAGAAGGGGTAGTGGCCCACGTCGTGGAGCAGGGCAGCGAGCCGGGCGGCCAACTGGACCTCTTCGGGCACCGCGGCGAGCTCGCCACGCTCGGCAAGGACCGTGAGGGCCGACCGGGTCAGGTGGTAGGCGCCGAGGGCGTGCTCGAAGCGGGTATGGGTGGCGCCGGGATACACCAGGAAGGCATGGCCGAGCTGCCGGACGTAGCGGAGGCGCTGCATCGCCTCGGTGTCGAGGACCGCGAGTGCCGCGGGATCGACTCGGATGTTATCCCAGATCGGATCCCGTACGACTTCGAAGTCGCCCATCAGATGGCTCCGCCGGGAGCGCCCGCGACCGGCCGGTCGGCTCCGCTCAGCTGGAGCCCGGCTCGCCGGCGAGTTTCCACTGCTCGGGCAACCGCCAGAGTCCGATCAGCATGAGATCTCGAATCAGGCCGAGCTCACGCGGGAGGTGGTCGTACAGGGTCTCGAACAGCTCCTGGTGAGACCGGAGCTCCGCCTTCCAGGCGTCCCGGGGAACCGCCATCAGGTCGCGGTAGCTCTCGGGGCCGAAGCTCTCGAGCCCTTTCCAGTTGAGATCATGGTAGCGGGGCATCCAGCCGAGCGGGCTCTCCGCCCCTCCGGCGCGGCCGGCGACGCGGTGGAAGATCCACTGGAGAACGCGGAGGTTCTGACTGTACCCCGGCCAGATGAACTTGCCCTGCGCATCCTTCCGGAACCAGTTGACCCCGAAGATCGCCGGCGGATCAGAGACGGCCCGCCCCATCTTGAGCCAGTGATTGAAGTAGTCGCCCATGTGATACCCGCAGAAGGGGAGCATCGACATGGGGTCACGCCGCACCTGTCCCACCGCGCCCGCGGCCGCCGCAGTGGTCTCCGAGCCGATGGTCGCCCCGAGGTAGACGCCGAGCGCCCAGTTGGGCGCCTGATAGACGAGCGGGACCAGGGAGGCGCGACGGCCGCCGAACAACATCGCGGAGATCGGTACTCCCTCGGGATTCTCCCACTCGGGATCGATCGAAGGGCACTGGGCCGCCGGAGTGGTGAAGCGCGCGTTGGGATGCGCGGCCAGCCGTCCGGTGCCCGGGGTCCAGGGCTGCCCCTGCCAGTCGATCAGCTCGGGCGGGGGCTCGTCGGTCATCCCCTCCCACCAGACGTCGCCATCAGGAGTTTGGGCGACGTTGGTGAACAGGGTGTTGGAGGCGATGGTGGCCATCGCCGTGGGATTCGACTTGAGGGAGGTGCCCGGGGCCACGCCGAAGAACCCGGCTTCGGGATTGATGGCGCGCAGGCGGCCGTCGGGCCCGGGCCGAATCCAGGCGATGTCGTCACCCACGGTGGTCACGGTCCACCCCTCGCAGCCCTTGGGCGGCAGCAGCATGGCCAGGTTGGTCTTGCCGCAGGCGCTGGGGAAGCCGGCCGCGATGTAGCGCTTCTCTCCCTCGGGGCTGGTGATTCCCAGGATCAGCATGTGCTCCGCCATCCAGCCTTCGTCTCTCGCCATCACCGAGGCAATCCTGAGCGCGAAGCACTTCTTTCCGAGCAGGGCGTTCCCGCCGTAGCCGCTCCCGAACGACCAGATGCTGCGGTCCTCCGGGAAGTGCACGATCCACTTCTCTTCCTTGTTGCAGGGCCAGGGGATGTCCTTCTCACCGGCGGCCAGCGGCTTCCCGACGGAATGCACGCAGGGCACGAAGCTCTGGTCCTTCAGGGCCTCGAGGGCGCCGCGCCCCATGCGGGTCATGATCCGCATGTTGATGGCGACGTAGGGCGAGTCGGTGAGCTCAATCCCGATCTGCGCGAGCGGAGATCCGATCGGTCCCATGCTGAAGGGGACGACGTACATCGTGCGCCCCCGCATGCAGCCGGTGAAGAGGCGCTTGAGGGTCCCGCGCATCTCGGCCGGATCGATCCAGTTATTGGTGGGCCCGGCCTGCTCGCGGCGCTGGCTGCAGATGAAGGTGCGGTCCTCGACCCGGGCCACGTCCCCGGGATCGGAGAGGGCCAGGTAGCTGTTGGGCCGCTTCTCGGGATTGACCTTCTTCAGGGTACCCGCCGCCACCAGCTCGGCGCAGAGCTTGTCGTACTCGGCCGCGGAGCCATCGCACCAGTGGATGCGGTCGGGACGCGTGAGCTCGGCGATCTCCGCCACCCAGGCCTTGACCCTCTCATTGGAGGCCCAGACCGGCGCGTTCAAGAAGCTGGCGGTGGTGCGCGTTTCAGTGGCGGGCATTCCAGGGCTCCGTCGCATGGTGTTCCGCCGGGCCCCGATGGCGCCGGCGAGCGGCAGGGCGTTAAATGTCGGCGTTGCTAGGCCGCCTCGCAACCGCCGCGGTGATCAGCGGCGCTTGCGCCGGGCCCGGGCGTAGGCGCGGAGTCGTTGCAGGGTCCGTCGATCCTGAGTGGGCGGGTCGTCGCCCTTGGGGGTCTCGATGATCTTGGGGATCTGCCGGAATCGCCGGTCGGTCATGAGGCGGCGAAACGGCTCCGCGCCCAGGGAGCCCTGGCCGATGCACTCGTGCCGGTCGCGGCGCGAGCCGAACGGGGTCTTCGAATCATTGAGGTGAAGCGCGCGCAGATATCGCAAACCGATCACCCGATCCCACTCCCGCCAGACGCCATCGAAATCACCGACCAGGTCATACCCGGCCGCGTAGAGGTGGCAGGTGTCGGCGCAGAATCCGATGCGACGCCGCAGGGGGGCGGGGATCAGGGAACGGAGCAGGGCCAGCTCTTCGAAGCGGCTTCCCAGCGCGGTGCCGGTCCCGGCGGTCGTCTCCAGCAGGATCATGGTGGCCCCGGGCGAGGCCCGAAGACAGACCGCATAGCCCTCGGCGTTTCTGCGGAGACCGGCGTCCCGGTCATCCATGTAGTTGCCGGGGTGCGACACCACCGACCGGATGCCAAGCGCGTGGCAACGCCGGAGTTCGGCGGTGAAAGAGGCGATCGAGCGAGCGCTTAGCTGGGGATCGGGGGAAGCGAGATTGATCAGGTACGAATCGTGCGCCACCACAGCGCGTAGGCCGCTCTGACGAACCTCCGCGCGAAACCGACGGGCGAGAGCCGGACCGATGGCGGGTTCCCGCCACTGGTTCGGCGTCTTGGTGAAGACCTGCATCGCGGTGGCGCCGATCGCGCGGGCCCGGGCCGGAGCGAGGTCCACGCCCCCCGCCGTCGAGACGTGGGCCCCCAGGAGATCACCGAGCATGACTCGTCCAGCGGTTTCGAGTTTGCTTGACACCGTTGGGCCGCGGCGTACGTTCCTCCCGGCCTATCCCCCCCGTTAATTCCGTGACCGACGCCAGCCGTCCCCGCATCCTGCTCCTGGGCGACCCTGCGGCCCGCCCCGAGGGGCTCGAGCGCGCGCTGGTGCGCGGCGGCTTCCAGGTGACCGAAGCGGAGCGGGTCGGTGCCGACCAGTCGCCGGCCACCCTCGCCGAAGTCGTGGTGCTCGCCGCCCAGCGCGCCGATGAAGTGCTCGCGGCCGACCTGGAGCAGTTGGAGACCCCGCCCTGGCGCGTCGTGCCCCGCGTCGTGGTGCTCGCCTCGACGGACCGCGACGGACCGACTCGGGCGCTCGAACTGGGCGCCGACGACGCCATTGCCTCCCCCGTCAATCTGGCCGAGCTGAATGCGCGACTCCGAGCGCGGCTCCGGACCCGGGATGATGCGCAGTCCGCCAAGGAGGCGATGCTCTCCCGCGAGCTGATGTTCGAGATCCTGCAGGACCTCGCGTCGACGCTCCGGTCCGATGAGATCGTGGAGACGCTGGTGCGGCGGGTCGGCCTCGCACTGGAGCTGGCGCACTGCTCGTTCATCGTGGCTGCGCCGGGCGAGCGGTACGGCCGAGTCGTCGCGGTGTGCGAGAGCCCGGCCACCCGCGATCTCCGCGTGGATCTTAACCGCTACCCGGAGATCCAGGAGGGGCTCCGCACCGGACGCCCGGTCCTGGTGACCGAGATGGCGACCGATCCGCTGTTCCAGGACATCCGCCCGCTCTGGGCGGAGCAGGGCGTCACGGTCGACATCCGGAGCGAAGCAGTGATTCCAGTGGCGTTGCAGGGCCGGACCGGGGGAGTCTTCCTGCTCCGGACCGCCCGCCAGGATCCGCCGCTCACCCCGGAGCAGATCGATTTCGCGGCGACGCTGGCGCACGCCGCGTCGCGCCTGCTGGAAAACGAGGAGCGGCGGGCCGCAATCGTTCGCCGCCAGGCCGGGGCCATCTCGACCGACATGCTGACCGGATGCGGGAGCCTGGATGCGCTGGATCGCCGGATCCGGGAGGAGTTCGAGCGGGCCCGCCGGTATGCACTCAGCTTCAGCGTGGTGCTGCTCGACGTTGACCAGCTGCGCCGGTTCAACGAACGGTTCGGCACGCCGGTCGGGGATCGAGTGATGTCGGAGCTGGGAGGATTGCTGCAGCGGGAGCTTCGGGCTCCCGATTTCGTGTCACGCTACGGTGGGGACGAGTTCGCGCTGGTCCTGCCGGAAACCGATCTCGAAGGGGCCACCTCTTCGGTGCGGCGCGTGCGGCACCTGGTCCAGGGTCATCCCTTCCCGGACCTTCAGCCCACCGACCGCCCGCAGCTCAGCGCGGGAATCGTCACCTTCCCCCATCCCTCGGCGGCTGAGATCAAGGATCTCTTCGCGCTGGTGGAGGCGGCGTTGTTGAGGGGAAAGGCACAGACCGACGGCCGGATCGGCACGGCGGAGAACGTCGCCGCGTAAGGGGAAGAAAAAGCCCGGCTGGTAAAAAGTTACCAGCCGGGACATTGGTCAGCGCGCATAGTAGTCGCGGTCAACGCCGTCGAAGTTACCGCTGCGCATGCAGCACTTCTTGAAACCGGCGCCCGGACCCACACGGGCAGAGGTCGTTACGGCCGAGCTTCTCGTGGAAGCAACTCCTTGTCGCCGTGGACGCTCCGTGTCCCCTTCTTCACGCGGGTTTCGGAAGGATAACCCTTCCGGCGCTTGCTGGTGACCTCAAAAGCAGGGGAGGTCGCCAAACTTCTCGATGTTTCTTGCCATACGCGGCTCCTTGCTGGGGTATAGCTACCTGTCTACCCCTGGGGCCCGTCAGCCCAGAGCGGGGAACAGTCTACAACGGGGGTCAGGCCATGACAAGGGTGTCCGCACCGTAATGGGGGATATCGTGTCCATAGTGAGTCGATCCCAGTAAGCCGACTGACTTCGTTACTCCTCAGCGCCGCTTTCTCAGCCACTCGGCGGGATCCAGGGCGATCCCGCTCTCCCCGCGGATCTCGAAGTACAGATGGGGCCCCTGGTCGCTGTTCTCCCCGCCCACGGTTCCGATCGCCTGGCCCCGGGCCACCTGGTCTCCCGACCGGGCACTCAGGGTGCCGAGGTGGGAATAGAAGGAGTAGTAGCCGTTGCCATGGTCGAGGAGGATGGAGAGGCCGTAGGTCTGCATCAGTTGGGCGAGAATGATCCGGCCGGCCTCGACCGCCTTGACCGGGGTTCCCACCGGGGCCGCGATCCCGATTCCGTTGTGCCGAATCACCCCGCCGCTGGCCAGCGTGTCCCGGCCGAAGCGGTAGAGGATGCGGCCCTCGACCGGCCAGTCGAGCTTGCCGATGTCACTGGTGCTGATCGAGCCCGGCGTGCGCGGTACCCCGGCCACGCTGGTCCGTTCGCGCCCCAGCCGCTCGCGCTCCAGGGTCGCGATCAGGTCATTGATTCGCTGTTCGTCCCGCTCCAAGGCGGTGAGTCGCTGCTCGGCGGTGCGGCTGGAACGCTTGGCTTCGCGTAGGCGACGCGACCGCTCAAACGCCAGGTCGCTGTAGTTCTTGAGCTCGTCCTCCCGCTCTTCACGATTTCGCCCCAGCTCGGTTCTCACCGTTACCAGCTGTGCGCGCCGGCTGGCGACCTGATCGCGGAGCCGCTCGACGTCGGAGACCAGGGCCCGGTCCTGGCGACTGGTCAGGAACAGATACTTGTAGCGGCTGACCAGGTCTCCGAAGGATTCGGCTCCCACCATCACTTCGAAGGAGTAGAGCGACCCCCGCTTGTAGATGTCGATCAGCCGGCGCTCGAGAACGGCCCGACGCTCGGCGAGATTGTCCTGGGCCAGCGCCAGCTCGCTGTTGAGCCGGTCGCCCTGGCGGTTGAGTCCGCCGATCTGCGTGTCCAGCTCGTTGACGATCCGGTTGGTGGCCTGGCGCTGGCGTTCGAGGTTGTCCAGCTCCTCGGTCAGGTCGTGCACCTGGCCCTGGAGCCGTTCGCGGTCGGCCTGGAGCTCTTCGCGCTCGCGGCGGATTTCCTCGAGGCGTTTGCGGCTCTCTTCGATGCTCTGGGGAGTTTGCGCTGAGAGGGAGGTAAGGGCGCCCGGGAGTCCCAGCGCGACCAGGAGAGCGGCGCCGCGGAACCAGCGGTCACACATTCCGCAGGTGCCGCCCCACGCTGACCAGGCTCCCGCCCAGTCCGATCACGATGCCGAAGAGCACTCCGATGACGAGTTGGGGAGCCCGGAAGAAGACCAGGCCTTCCCGGGCCACCTCGGTATTGCCGCGGAAGAGCAGGTAGCTCCCGTAGCACATGGCGGCGCTCAGCAGTCCGCCCAGCAGTCCCTTGATGGCTCCTTCCAGCAGGAATGGTCCACGGATGAACCAGTTGGTGGCTCCCACCAGGCGCATGATCATGATCTCCTTGGCGCGCTGGAGGACGGTGATCCGGATGGTGACGCCGATGATCACCACGGCCACCACGGCGAAGGCCAGCCCGATCATGAGGACCACCACACCGGAAAGGTTGCGAAGGTGGTCGAGCTTCTCCACCCATTCCCGGCCGTAGCGAACGTCCTCGATGAAGGTGTAGCCCCGGAGCCGGTCGGCCACCGACCGAACCGCGGCCGCGTCGCGGAATCCGGCCTTGAGCCGGATCTCGATCGAGGCGGGGAGCGGGTTGACCTGGAGGTCCCGGAAGGCGTCCTTGAACTCCACCAATCCGCTCTGGGCCCGTCGCAACGCTTCCTCGTCGCTGACGTAGGTCACGCTCAGCACCTCGGGAAACGCCGAGATCTCCTGGGAGGCGAGGGCGACCGTTTCAGGTGGCGTGTTGCGCAGGAGGTAGGCCACGACTTCGACCCGCTCTTCGACCTGCTTGAGAGCTCGCTGCAGGTTGAGGGCGACCAGGCCGAACAGGCCGACCACATAGAGCGCAAAGGCGATGGTAATGATGGAAAGCGCCGAGAGCAGCGGCGCCCGGCGGAAGGTGAGGATCGCCTCACGGAAGAGGAGCCTCACGGTTCCAGGCCATCCCGCGGCTCATCCACTCCGCTGTCGAAGACTACAGCTCCTTCTCTCAACTCCACGGTGCGATAGGAGACCTGTCGAACCAGGTCGAGGTCGTGGGTCGCCATCACGACGCAGGTGCCGCCCGCGTTGATATCCCGGAGCAGTTGGAAGACACCGCGCGTGGCGCGCTCATCGAGGTTGCCGGTGGGCTCGTCGGCCAGGAGAATCGCCGGGTCGTTTACCAGAGCCCGCGCGATCGCGACCCGCTGCTGCTCGCCGCCGGAGAGCTCCCTCGGATATGCGGTGGCCTTCGCCGCGAGGCCGACCTGGGTCAGCGCCCGCATCACCTTGGACCCGATCGAATCGCGCCGGGCGCCGGTGACTTCGAGCGCGAAGGCCACGTTTTCCTCGGCGCTCCGATCTTCCAGCAGACGAAAATCCTGGAATATGATACCCAGCCGCCGGCGGAGCCTCGCCACCTCGGCCGGGGTGAGTCCACCGACCGGGAACCCGGAAACGCGAATGTCGCCCGAGCTGGGCCGGTAGTCGGCGTACATCAAGCGCATCATGGTGGACTTCCCGGCGCCCGAGTGTCCGGTCAGGAAGACGAATTCGCCCTTGCCGATGTGAAGAGAGACGTCCCTGACGCCGGTGCCGCCCCTCGGGAAGGTCTTGGTGACGTGATTGAAGCGAATCACTAGGCGTGTCCCAGTGCCTGCTCCAGGTCGGCGATCAGATCGTCGGCGTCTTCCAGCCCGCAACTGAGGCGAACGAACCCGTCGGTGATGCCGAGCTTGGCACGCTGCTCTTCGGTGAGATGGCGATGGGAGGTGAGTCGAGGCTCGGAGATCAGGCTCTCCACACCCGCCAGACTGGGGGCGTGGGCGACCAGCTTGAGCCGCTTGAGAAATCGCTCGGTGGTCTTGACGCTTCCCTTGAGCTCGAGCCCGACCATGCCGCCGAACCCGTCCAGCACCTGGCAGGCCAGCTCGTACTCGGGATGTGATGGAAGGCCGGGATAGTAGACCTTGCTGATGCCGGAATGCTGCGCCGCCCACTTGGCGACGGCGAGCCCGTTGGCGTTGTGCCGAGCCATGCGGACCGCCAGAGTGGACATGCCCCGCTCGACCAGCCAGGCGGCGTGGGGATCTATCGCCTGTCCCCAGAGCATCATGAGTCGTGTGACCTCCTCGACCAGCGAGGCGGTACCGGCGACCGCGCCCGCCACCACGTCGCTGTGACCGTTGAGGTACTTGGTGGCGCTGGTGATCACCACGTCCGCGCCGTGTTCCAGCGGGCGGAAGTTGATCGGGCTGGCGAAGGTCGCATCCACCAGAAGCGCGAGTCCCGCTTCCTTGGCAATCTGTGCCACCGGGATCAGGTCGAGCAGGCGGAGCAGGGGATTGGTCGGCGTCTCGACGAAGATGGCGCGAGTGGCCTTGCGAACCGAACGGCGCCAGAGTCGGGGCTGGTCGGGCTGAACGTAGCTGACCTCGATGCCCAGCCGGGCAAACTCTTCGTCGAACAGGCGCCGGGTCCCGCCGTAGATCCAGGAGCTGGAGAGCAGGTGGTCGCCGGGACGGAGGACGGCGAAGTGGGCCAGTGCGGTGGCCGCCATTCCGCTGGACACGAAAATCGCGGCTTCCGCCCCTTCGAGCGCGGCATACTTCTGGGCCACGCTCACCTGGTTGGGGTTGTTGCCGTACCGCGAATACATCACCTCTTCATCGGACCCGATCGGATTGGTGAAGGTGCTGCTCTGGTAGATCGGGGAGACCACCGGCGTCCAGTCGGCCCGCCGGTGCGGGGAGCCGTGGACGGCGAGCGTGGAGAGTCCGAGCTTGCGTTTGGTCATGAGAGCGGGATTCGGCGGAAGTGGCCCTGGTCGGCGCAAAGCAGCCGGAGCAGGGCCAGCGATTGCAGCGCGTCGGCGGCGCGTTCCACGGTCCAACCCACCGCGTCGGCCAGGCTGGCCGCGTCGCCGGTTCCGAGCTGTTGCGCCGCGGCCAGCGCATCCTGCAGCTCCGGTGCGAGCCGGCCCAGCGCCCGGGGAGTGGCCTCGGCCTCGACCTTGGCCAGGACCGCAATCTGGTGGTGATTCAGGACGTGATCGATGGCTTCCGAATGCTCCTCCCGGAGACCGGAGAGGACGACGTACCGCTCATCCTCGGTCTGGGTCCGGAGCAGCAACTTGGCGACGACTTCGTCGGCGCAGCTGAAGTCGAGGAGCCCCACGTCCGAGAAGTCGAGCAGGGTGGTCGCGCAGCCGCCTTCGGCGATCGCCCGCTCGATGCCGTTGCGGACGGCGGCGCCGGTGCTGCGGGTGACCAGATCCCGGTAGGGCACCTGGACCGTCTCCCGGAGCACCCGCTCTACCATGATGGTAAGGATCATCCGTCGATCTCGGTTTGGGCGGGAATCACGACCTGAAGTTGCGACCCGGGAAAGAATGGCAGGTCTTCGCTCATCGGCACGTCGTCATCCCATGGCGGCACGATGGCGATCCGTGCCGTCCCGCTCCGAATCGAGAGCTTGCCATTCCACCGGGTGAGGTAGCGCTTGATGCCTGCCAGGCCCTGGCCGCGTCCGGGGTCCCGGAACCGGCTGACCCCCTGGATGACGGCGGCCTCCAGCGCGGCGGCGTCACCCCAGCGGTCCCCGAAGCGGCGTGCCTGGGTGCTTTCGAGCGACCGGCTGAATCCCACGCCGCCGTCGCTGACCGCGATCACCACCACCCGCCGGCCGAGGCGCTTGCGAAACGTATACGCGTGGACCGCGACCCACCCGCCGGTGCCTGCGTGCTCCACAATATTCTGACATGCCTCCGAAAGCGCCATAGCAAAACCGATGGTGGCCTTGGCCTCGAGACCAAGTTCGCCGGCCAGCATGCGGGCCGCCCGTTCCTGGATCGCACCGACCACGGCGTGGACGTCCTCCGAGGCGCGGACCGGTGTCACCGGAAGAAGGTAATCGGCGTCGTCGTCCACCTTGGTGCGGGGCACCTTGCCGTGAATTTCGAACAATTCGGCCGCGTAACGGAAAAAGCCGGCCCGGGCCCAGTAGCGGCGCACGTCGTCGCTGGATGGGACCGTAAAGAGGGGCCGCTCACGTCGCTGTTCCTGGAGCACCTGGGCGGCGGTGAGCATCCCGATCAGGCCATAGGGGGAGGCCCACTGAGCCCCTCGGGCGTCGAACAGGGCCCGCTGGCCCGGATCACCTGAGGCGAAGGACTGGGCGAACTGATCGAAGCTCTTGTCGTCGAAGGACGCCGGCACCTCCACGACCCGAGTCATACCGCGAGGAGCTCCCCGCGGAGGTGACGGGCCAGACCGCTGGCGCCCCGGTAGGCGGCGGCCCGCCCCGCCATCCGATTGGCGATGCCCATCGCCGTCACCACGGAATCTCCAGCCAGCAGCCGACTGAACAGGGCGGCGCCGAATACATCGCCGCATCCGGTGGGATCCAAGACGTCGATCCGCTCGCCTTCGACGCGCTCGGTGCGGATTGGATGCACCAGAGGGATCCCCTCCGTGCGGCGGTCGAAGGTCAGCTTCTCGAATCCCGGTGCCGCCACGTAGATGGCGCCGCGCGGACCCAGGGTCACCGCCAACAGCGAGACCCCGGCCGCGATGGTGCCGGCGGCCAGTGCCAGCGGATCGGGAGAGAGTTGCCGCATCTCGTCTTCGTTCACCTGGATGACATCGAAGCAGCCGAGCCAGGCCGGAGCATCGGGGAGAGCGGAGGGAATCCGGACGCCATCCTGCGGCATTCCGAGCAGGAGACTGTGCAGGTCGGCATAGATCGGTCCCTGGATCCCGTGTTGTAGCGCCTGGGCGGTTCCCAGTCCCAGCTCGAACCCGGAAATGAAGTTCACATAGAGCGCGTCGAGGTCGGCGACCATGGGCCCCAGCTCGCTCCAGACCCAGGCGGGCACCCCGCCCGACATCCGCTCGCACCGGCGCTCCTCCGACTGGTAGCGGAGAGTCACCCGGTTGTTGGGGACCGGGACTTCCACGCACCGGGCGCCCGGGGCCAGCCGGGAGAAGGTGCGCATCAACTCTGTGGCCCTGGCACTGAGGTCGCGCCCGACCTTGATCAGGGGCACCAGCTCCCAGCCATTCGGCAGGCTCGCGTCGAACCCGGCGAGCGCGTAGGCGATCCCGCCCCACTCCTCGACCGGCGCGCTGGCCGGGTCCCGGCCGTAGATCTCGTCCCAGACCAGGGTCCCGAGCACGCCGACCTTACGCATCCATTCGCCTCACGCCACCTGGCCGATGATGCCGGCCTCGACCTGTTCCTGAAAGGCGCGCACCGCGCCGTACACCCCGGCGCAGCCCGGCAGCTCGCCTGGGACGATCCGGCAGGCCTGCACGGCTGGCTTGAAGGCGCGCCGCGACACCTCCCGGCGCAACGGAACGAAGAGCGTGTCCCCGGCCAGAGTGACGCCGCCGCACACCACCACGACTTCGGGATTGAAGATGTTGACCAGATTAGCGACTGCGGCCCCGAGGAACTTGGCGGTGTCAATCACCACTTCGAGCGCCGCCGGGTCATCGTCGTTGGCTGCCTCATAGACCGTCTGGGCAGTGATTCGCGAGAGGTCACCCCCCACTCGCCGCGGCAGATCGGTCTCGGCCCCGCTCTCGATCGCCTCGATGGCGCGGAGCGCGATATTGGGCCCCGAGGCGTAGGCCTCGATACAACCGTAGTTGCCGCACTTGCAGCGGCGGCCATTGGCATCGATGGTGGTGTGCCCGAACTCGCCCGCCAGGTCGGTGGCGCCGTGATAGAGGCGGCCATCGATGATGATCCCGCCTCCAATCCCCGTTCCGATGGTGAGCCCGATCGCGTCCTTGGTGCCGCGCGCCGCTCCCCGCCACCACTCACCCAGTACTGCGCAGTTGGCGTCATTATCCAGCGCCACGGGGAGATCGAGTCCCGCCCTGACCCGCTCCCGCAGCGGCATGTTCACCCAGCCCAGATTCGGGGTGAGATGCACGATGCCTCGATGGATGTCGAGCGGGCCCGGCGCTCCGATCCCGACGCCTTGGATTTCGAGGCCGGCGACTTCCTGGCGTGCCGCGGCGATGCTCTGCCGGGCGAGGGCCACGATCCGCGCGACTACCGCGTCCGCCCCTTCCTCGGCCCGGGTCGGCTCGCTCAGGAGCCCGAAGTGTCCGTTGCCATCAGTTCGGACACAACCGGCCACGATGTTGGTGCCGCCCAGATCAATTCCGACGATGCACTGCACGACGCGCCTCTCCCGTGTTCTGGACCTCAGTCAAAGCGCTTAGCACCTGGTCTACGGTCACATCCTTCATGCAACGATGGTGTCCCAGCGGACAAACCTTGGGGCCATGCTGAGAGCAGGGCCGGCAAGGAAGATTGGGATGCTCCACGACCCGGTCACCTGGGCGGATGGGCCCGAACCCGAACGCGGGGACCGTGGGACCAAAGATGGCCACGATCGGCGTTCCCACGGCGCTGGCGAGATGCAGCGGCGCCGAGTCGTTGGTCACCAGAACCGTGGCCCGTTCCACCACCGCTGCCGATTCACGGAGGGTCAGTGCGCCCGCCGCGTTGGCTCCCCGCGCGGCAGCTCGCTCGACCACGCCGGCCCCCAACTCCTGGTCCTGGGCTCCGCCGATGGCCACGACCGGCAGGGTGAGCCTGGCCGCCAGTTCCGGAAAATAAGGCCACCGCTTGGTCCCCCAGATCGATCCCGGGGCTATCGCAATGAACGGCCCTTCGATCCCGCGGGCCAGGAGCCAGGTACTGGCGGCCTGGCGGTCCCGCTCGGGTAGCGCGAGCCAGGGCTCGGGTACCCGACGCTCTCCCGACTCGGCGAGCGCGTCATAGCGATCGATGGCGTGGACGCCCTGAGGAGTAGGGATTCTCCTGGTATAGCTGGGCGCTCCCGGCGCATCCGCAAACCCGATCCGCTCCGGAATCCGGGCCAGCCAGGCGAGGGCCGCCGAGCGCCAGGAGCGGTGGGCCAGATAGACTCGACCGTACTGGTTGTCGCGCAGACTCCGCACCATCCGCCGGAAGCCCCGCCAGCCGCGGTCCGCACCGCGCTTGTCGTACGGAATGACCCGCCGCACGGCCGGGTGAGCCTCGACCAGGGAGGCCGCCGCCGGTGTCGTGACCACGTCCACCGGTCCGTGGCGTGCCGCCAGCAGCTGGAGCAGAGGAATGGTCAACACCGCGTCGCCGATAAAGGCGGTCTGGATGACCAGCGTCCTGCCTCGCTCGATGCTCGACGCGTCGGGCTCCCGGTTCACCGCCGCTCCGCCTCAGTCCACCTGGAGCACGGCGAGGAAGGCCTCCTGTGGAATCTCCACGGAGCCCAGCTGCTTCATTCGCTTCTTTCCTTCCTTCTGCTTCTCCAGGAGCTTGCGCTTGCGGGTCACGTCGCCGCCGTAGCACTTGGCCAGCACGTCCTTCCTCAGGGCGGAGATGGTCTCCCGGGCGATGATCTTCTGGCCGATGGCCGCCTGGATGATCACCTGGTAGAGCTGGCGGGGGATCAGCTCCTTGAGCTTCTCCGCCACCTTGCGACCCCAATCGTAGGCCTTGTCCCGATGGATGATGACACTGAAGGCGTCAACCGGGTCTCCATTGATCAGGAGATCCAGTCGGACCAGGTCGGCCTCGCGGTAGCCGGCCAGCTCGTAGTCCAGTGAAGCGTAGCCCCGGCTCAGACCCTTGAGCTTGTCGTAGAAGTCGAGAACGATCTCTCCCAGAGGGAATTCCCAGTCGAACTCCACCCGCGTCGCGTCCAGGTATTTCATCCCGAGGTAGACCCCGCGGCGATCCTGCCCCAGGCGCATGATGGCGCCGATGTACTCGGCCGGAGCCAGGATTCGCGCCTTGACGAAAGGCTCCTCGACCCGATCGATCGAGGAGGGGTCGGGCATTCTGACCGGCGACTCGAGAATCATCATCTCTCCGCCGGTCAGGTAGATGTGGTACTCCACGGTGGGGACCGTGGTGATGAGGTCGAGGTCGAACTCCCGCTCCAGGCGTTCCTGAACGATCTCCATGTGCAGGAGGCCGAGGAAGCCGCAGCGGAAGCCGAAGCCGAGGGC
>Ga0210139_1000004_pt1 | contig 47197 bp, 39 predicted proteins | sample Browns_TuleB_D2_FD_184855 | JGI IMG/M metagenome (GOLD analysis project Ga0210139, IMG submission 184855) | Wetland microbial communities from San Francisco Bay, California, USA, that impact long-term carbon sequestration - Browns_TuleB_D2 (SPAdes) | ecosystem: Environmental > Aquatic > Marine >... | reverse complement strand
CCCGCCTCGAACAGAAAGACCCCGGCGCGCTCGGCCCGGAAGACCCGGATCCCCTCAGCCCCCACCAGCTCCATGGTGCGGGTGGCGTCCTCCGCTTCGGTGAGGGCGTGGGCGATCCGGCCCAGGGCTTCGATCTGCTCGAGTCGCCGGGTGAGGAGGTCCTCGAGGGGAACCGCGGAGGATTCCGGCGAGCCGCTCACGCGGTGGGGGCCATGACGGTAATGGCGCCGGGGACCACGGTCACGGTGAAGGGAGTCTGGCCAGCGGCTTCCCCGTCCATCTGGACCGGCTGTGCCGGATCGCTCTCGACCCGGAACTCTTCCCCCCGGGCGTAGCCCACGTAGCCGGGCTCACCATCGAAATGGTCACGCTCGCGGAGCAGGTCCCAGACCGCGCGGACACCCTCCAACAGGCTGTCCGCACGAAGGGTCAACAGGTCCAGGCGGCCGTCGCTGGGAGAGATGCTGCTCCGGAGCTGGACGTAGGGTGGGATGACTTCGCGGCAGTTGGCCACCAGGACCATCGCCGCCGTGGTTTCACGCTCGACCCCGTCCACAGTGATGATCTGGCGCACACTCTTGAGCTGCGACAACAACCGGAACGTGGTGGCCACGTAGGCCGCCATGCCCCAGCGCCGCTTATCGAGGCCGGCGGTCTCCGCCATCACCCGGGCGTCGTAACCCGCTCCACAGGCCACGGCGAAGTAATGGAGACCGTCGGATCGCTCCATTCGCCCGAGGTCGATCGCCTGGCCCCGGGCACGAAGCAGCGCCCGGGCGGCCTGGGCCGGCGAAGCAGGGATGCGCAGGTTGCCGGCCAGGAGGTTTCCCGTCCCACCCGGAATGATGCCCAGGCCGGTCTCGGTGCCGACCAGGGCCGCGGCCGCCTGCATGGTCGTGCCGTCGCCGCCGAAGACGGTCACCAGGTCGTATTCCTCCTCGACCGCCTGCTCCGCGAAGCGACGCGCGTCCCCGGTTCCCCCGGTGACCTGTGCCTCGACCGACCAGCCGCCCTCCTGGAGAATCTGCGCGACCTCGGCCAGGGTATCGTGCCCAGTCCGGGCCGCGGCGGGATTGGTGATCAGTAGCACGCGGGTCACGTCACCACTCCCGCTGCCAGAGCACGTCGAACCCGACCTGATACCGGTTGACGTTGCTCTGCAGGGACGGATTGATGTCGGTGCAGTACAGGCTGGGTTCCACCGTGGCCTTGAGACGGAATTCCTTGCTGATGCGGTACTCGGCGTTGGGGTAGAGCTGGGTGCGGTTGGTACAGACGTCCGCGTTCACCGCCACGAACCACTTCCGGCCGATCTGCCAGCCGGCCGCCACCTGGGCCACCGAGGCCACCCCGGTCTGATTGGTCTGCGATGGGGAAAGCTGGCCCGGCTTGATCTCGATGTAATCGATCGGCACCCCCAGGTCGGTCGTCAGCGTTCGCTGGATTTCGTTGGAGAGCGCGCTCGACAGATAGGAGACGGCGCTGTTCACGGCCGCCAGCTGATTGGCGCCTTGGGCGGAATTGCCGCTGGCCAGCCCGAACGAGGGCTGGCCGAACATAAGGTACGAGACCAGTTCGGTTTCGGATAGCGGCGGATGCTGGTCGCTGGTGAGGGTCAGCTTGGGAGCGAGCAGAGTGCCCGACACGGTGGCGATCACGGGAATCTCTTCGTTGTCCGGCACCGTGCGCACGGTGTGACGCGCTTCGATGTCGAGATCGGCGTTGAGGTCTGGAGTCCCGAAGTAGCGCACGTCGCCCCGCTCCACCGTGAAGTTCCGGGTGACGAATCCCACTTTGAGCGCATAGTTACCCCGGAGCGCGGTCAGGGTACCGTAGAGGCGATAATTCTGGCGCACCTTGTTGACCGTGAGCGAACCATCCAGCTGGATATTGGCCTCGTTCGAGCGGAGCCAGAACGATTCGCCCATGCTGAGGCGCAGGTCCTGGATGATGAGCGCCTCGAGAAACTTGTTGGAAATGCCCACGCCCAGTCGCTGCCGCCTGATCTGGGACTGGTCGATCAACTCCGAATCGGGAGTGGCCTCCAGATCCACGATTCGCTTGGTGATCAGGTCGGCGAAGTGGAGGGCTCCCGTGTTGGCCGTGAGATCCCCGGTCAGGGTGGCGCCGATGAAGGGGCCCCGGAGCGCCAGATCGCCGCTTGCCTCGAGTGAGAGCAGGTTCCGGATGTTCACCGCATAGAACTGGCTGGCCCGGAAGCGAAGATCCAACACCGGGCGGGTCAACTCCTCCAGGCGGAGTCCCCCCGTCACCCGCATCGTCCCCTGCCCGCTATTGAGCCTGAGGGTGTCCAGCTGAATCGAGTCCCCGCTCAGACGGGCCCGGCCCGAGATGCCGGTGTATCGGGCCCCCAGGGCGGGAAGGGTCAAAGCGGCATCGCTGAGTGACAGATACCCGGAGAGCCGCGGGGCATCCCAGGTCCCGCCCAGCTCCAGGGCCGCGTTGAGCACTCCTCGTACGCCGCGCACCGTCGGGGTGAAGGCCTCGATCACGCCGAGATCGGTGCTATCCGCGGTCCCACGGATCAGCAACGGTGCCTTGAGTCGGCGCTCGGGAACCGACTTGAGCGCCAGATCGACCGGCAGTTGGCCCTGCACCCGCAGCACCGGCTGTCCCGTTCGCCAGACCAGAAGATTGGCCTCCAGCGATCGGTCGGCGTAGTTGACCACCCCCTGAATGAAGGGCGCGTTGAAGTCCTCGAAGCGAGCGTCGGCCAGGGAGGCGGTTCCCGTGAAGGTCGGCGCGTCGAAGCTTCCCCCGACCGCCAGGTCCACTCCCACCCGGCCGCTGACCCCCGTGGTGTCCCGTTGCCCAAGCAGATAGAGGTCCTGGAGTGGAAGGCCCAGCACGTGGATCGCGAAGTCGCCGGCGCGCCGACGGGGTACCGTCCCGCCGACGCCGATCGCGCCCGAGCCGTCGTCGGCATCCAGGGTGACCGGCTCGACCGAGAAGGCGGTGTCGGCCACGAGCACGCTGGTCGGGTGGGTGAGGTGCCAGCGATGGTTGGGCAGGTTGACCGTGAGACTGTCGAGGTGGTACAGCCGGGCATCTTCACGGCGCCACCAATACCCCCCGCCCCGGAGCACAACCGCGTCTCCCAATCCCAGGCTGGTGCGCCAGTCGAGCGAGTCGGCGTACCCCTCCACCTCGAACCCGGCGTTTCGAGCCACCCAATGCCCGGCGCTGACTGAATCGGAGGCAACGCTCGCGGCGAGCCGCGGCCGGCGGCCACCGCTCCACTCGAGCCTTCCATCCAGCACGGCGGTGCGAGCCTGTTGCCAGCTGGCGTCCCGCACCTCGGCCTCCATGCGGGCACTGAGCGAATCAAGCGAGCCGCCCAGCCGCAGCGCGCCGTCGCCACGACCACTCAGACGCCGCGACCCGGCTGTGGTGTCCCGTGGCAGACCGCTCATCACCAGGGCGAGGGAGTCCAGCACCCCGAGGCTGTCCAACCGGGCGTTGAACTGCATGACCCCGTCGTGCCCTGAACTCCAGCCGAGGGTCCCCGCCCCTCCGAGACCGCCGGCCATCCAGGTCATGTCCAGGGTGTCGAGCTGAATCAGGCTGTCCGCCATCGAGACGATGGTCCAGGCGGTGTCGAAGGCGAGCTCGCGCACCCAGCCCGGGCCCAGCTCCACGGTCAGACGCCCCTTGGGCGCCACCAGCGTGTCGATCACACCGGTCGCGCGCAGGGACCCCTGGAGGCGGGTGTGGGGATCCTCCCCACGGAGCGCCTCAAGATCCAGGTCCCGAAAATCGATTGCCATGTCATCGGCGCCCCAGCGTGGCGGAAGCAGGGTACCGCGCCCCCTGGCATGGAACGATCCCAGTTCGCCGTGAAGGTCGGCGTCGATCGCCAGCCGGTCGAGGAATCCCGAGGTGTGGACCCGGCCCGAGAGCCGGCCCCGACTCTTGAGCGAGGGAAAGGCCCGGCGGATCCCGTCGAAGTCGAGGGGATCGAAGGTGAGATCGGAGGCGAGTCCGAGAGTCTTGCCCCGGCTGTCGAAGGTCACCGCCCCGCTCGCGACGCTGACCGGGCGATCGCCGTCCTCGTGCTGGGCGGTTCCCTCGAAGGAAATCAGCTGCAAGGGACCGTTGAGCGTCCCCGACCCCTGCATGCGTCCCTCGAGAATGACGGCCGGAATCAGCAGCCGGGCGGACCGCAGATCGACATCGGCCTCCCGGAGCTCGGTGTGCCTGAACTCGAGGCCCTGAGGCCCGTTCAGCACGAGGTGGCCGTTCAGGGCGATGTGGTTGAGCGGATGATCCTCGAGGCGTCCTTCACGGAACATCCAGTCGAGGTCCACCATCATGCTGTCGAAGTAACCGCCGCCGGCCAGGGTTCCGCTGACGCTGCCCTGGAACGGCAACGTGTCGAGGTAGGGGCGTACCGCCTCCAGGTCGAGATCGGTGAGCGTCAGCTGCATGCCTCGCACGCCCAACCCACGGGCCTGGTTGGTGAGCAGCGTGACCCGTCCCTCCGCGCTGCCAGCGGCCCCGCTCAGCCGGAGGTCGCGAAGCGTGTAGGCGGTCAGGGAATCGGAGGCGGATTGGAGACCGACCAGGCTCCGTCCCGAGAGCGACGGGAAGTCCGGCGAGACCCAGCGCAGATCGTCCAGATCGATTCGGGGCGCCGCCAGGGCCAGGTCGTATTGCAGGGGTCCGTGGGGCCAGGTGACCACGCCGCCGCCCCGCACCAGGGTGTTGGGGAGCGTGGCCCGGGTGATACTGAGGGCCAGGCTGTCTTCGTGGGTCCAGCCCCGAATCACTCCCGATGTGACCGTGACCGCCGGATCGCTCACGCGGGTCGCGATGGAATCGATGTCGAAGGTGAGCGGCTGATGGTCCGGGCTGCTGATCAGGACCCGGCGGAATCGAACGGTCAGAGGATCCAAAGAGATGATCCGCTGCAGTCCCTCGGGGCTCTCTTCGATGACGCGCCCGGGCTGTGCCCGGTCCGCGGTGAGCGCCGCTTCGCGCTCGGCCTGAGTGCGGGCGTCATTGGGTGGAGACCAGGGTAACGAGATCCGGAGTGCGCCATCATCGACGGACAGGTTCCGAAACTCGATCAGTGGAGACGGGCCGGTGCCGGGAGGACCCTCGCCCAGCTTGAGGACTTCCTGGAAGTTGAGCCGCCCACTCGGATGCTTGGTGATGTGGATGGTGGGATGGTCCAGCGTGACTTTGCTCAGCACCACGCGGCCCACCAGGAGACTCTGAAACCCGAACCGGATCTCCGCCCTGGGGAGTGAAGCGAGGAGCGCGCCGCTGGTGTCGCGCACCGTCACCCGCTCCAGGGTGAGATCGCGGATGAAGGAGCCGTGGATAGCGCCGATCTCGAACTGGCCCCGGAGAGTCCGGCCCAGCTCGGCGGCGACGACACGCGCCAGCAGCGCTCGCCCCGAACCGGTCCGGATCAGGACCGTGACCAGGGCGATCAGAATCGGCAGAGTGCCGAGGGCGAGGACGAGCAGCACGCGGCCGGCGCGACGTCGCATCAGAACGGCTGCCCGATGGCGAAGTGGAGTTTCCAGCCGACCTTCCCGGGCAGCTGGTAATCGGATTGCGCGAAGACCAGCGTGCCGTCGGCCCGCTCCAGGTAGAGGGCGCCCGGCGTGTTGGCGTACCCGTTGTAGGCCAGGTCGAGGCGCAGCGGTCCCAGCGGTGTCTGGACCCGGATGCCTCCGCCCGGAGTCACCCGTACCAGCGTGGGGGAGAACCTGGTCTCGCCGCGCTGGTACAGCAGCCCGCCATCGACGAAGAAGGCGAAGCGCATGTGCCGGGACCAGATGGGGGACGGGACTCGCAGCTCCAGGTTGGCCACGGCAAGGGTATTGCCGCCCGTGGCGGAGAAATGCACCGGAATCCGGCCCTGGTTCACGGAGTCGAGCGTTGCCGGTGGAAGGCTGTCACGGTTGACGATGTACACCACCGGTCCCATCTCGTTGGGACTGTACCCGCGGACGTCGTTGGGTCCGCCGGCGTAGAACCGCGCCTCCGGCGGGGTGAAGCGAACCGGCCCGCTGTCGAAGGGAATCTCGGGCGAGACCAGAGCGCCGGCCCGGAGCCGCCAGCTCAAGGTGACGTCCGAGCTCAAGGGACGATACCAGGCGGCATCGGCCACCACGCTGAGAAACTGTTCCTGCTCCGAGGAGCCGGTGAACTTGGCGCTCAGATTTCCCAGCAGCGAAATCAACGAGCCCCGAGTGGGATCGAGGGGGCTGTTGGAGCGCGGCCAGGCGATCTTGCCGGACACGACGCCGGCCCGACGCTGCTCGCTGATCGTGTTCCGGTCCGCCGGGGTGCAGGCGTTGAAGAAAGCGCAGAGAGTGGCGTCACTGGCGACCGTCTTGCCGAAGGCGAGCCGGTACCCGACCGTGATCACGTTCCGAAGCGGCGTCTCCCGAACCACGTTCAGCGCGCCACCGATGTCCTCGACCCGATAGACGTTGACCTCGGAGCGCCGCTCTCCGAAGACGCTGAAGTTGCCCACCAGGCGGGGGGATCCCAGAAACCTCGGCTCTCGGACCAGGGCGGTGACGTTGTAGTTGACCAGGCTGGATCCGATGGAGTCGTTCTTGAGGCCGGAGCAGATGTTGTTCTCCAGGCCGAAATTGAGCGGATCGCCGACCCCGATCTTGGAGACCCGGGCCGAAAGGTCGAAGAGCTTGCCGCTCCGGAAGATGTTCCGGTCGGTGATTCCCGCCCCGATCCGGAAGCAGTCGTCGGTGCCGTAGCCCACCTGCGAACGGATTTTGTAGCGCCTTCCGGCGGCCACCCGGGTCAGGATCGGGACCACCGTGTCTCCCGGCTGGAACTGCGTGGAGTCGATGTTCACGGTGGCAAAGCGGAACAGATCAGTCGAATAGAGCTTGCGCTGGCTGTCGAACAGCCGGTCCTCCTTGTACAACTGGCCCGATTCGAGGAGCAGCAGCTTCCGGACCCGGCTGGTGTCGAGGCCCGCGGATCCCTCGACGGTGACCGGTCCGATGATCCCCTGCCTTCCGGGAATCACCTCCAGCGACACGGCGGCCGTGCGGGCGTCCTTGTCCACCTCGAAGCTCCGGAGCACTACCACCGACGGGTACCCGCGATTACGGAGCCGTCGGGCGACGGTGTCGGCACTGGTCTGAAAGAGGAAGCGGTTGAACGGCGCACCGACGCGGAGAGCCAGGTCTTCAGTGATGTCCTTGGGCTTGGGTAGCGTATCGATGCCGGTAATGGTGAACGTGGTCACCCGGACCGGCTCGCCTTCGGTGATCAGAAACTGGATCCGCACTTCCCTGGGCTTGCGGGTGACCACGGTATCGATCTTCACTTCCATGAAGCCGCTCTGCCGGTAGAGCAGCGTCAAGCGGAGCACGTCCCGCTTGAACTCCTGCTCGTCGAATTCCCGTTTCTCCCCCAGTCCAATCCAGCGGAAAGGAGGCGTGCGGGCGAACCAGCTCGAATTGGTGGTGCTGATGGCCGCACTGAGGACGTCGGTGTCGATGGAGCTGTTTCCCACGAACTTGAGGCCCTTCACGACGAGAACGCTGTCCTGGGCCACGGCGGGCGCGACCAGGACGGCAGACAGCAGCACGGCGTGGAGCGCTCGAATCAATGGGGTCGTGCGACTATTCCACCGCGGGAGTGCGAGTGTTGGCACGACCCCCCCGGGGGCCGGCGCGGAACCGGGCAACAGCACGCAACTGCTGGAATTTCCCCGGGTTACAGGTTAGAGTCAACCGCAGTGTGGCGCCGCGTTCTGCCTCTCCTGCTGCTGCTGGGCTCCGGCTGCCGGACGCCGGAGAATCGCACCACCCTCAACTACTATTTCTCCTTCGACCCTCGCTCCCTCGACCCGGCCTTTTCGAGCGATGTGCCGAGCGGCCAGGTGGTGGCGCTGGTCTTCGACAATCTCACCCAATTCGACGCCGACGGCCGGCTCCAGCCGGGACTGGCTCGCGCCTGGGAGGCCGACCGCCGGGGCCTGGTGTACACCTTTCACTTGCGCCGAGGGGTCCGGTTTCACAACGGGCGCCGGCTGGTCGCCTCCGATGTCCGCGCCAGCTGGCTCCGCGCCCTTTCGCCGCTCACCAAGGGCGGCCGCGGCTGGCCACTCTTCCCGATCCGTGGCGCCCGCGCCTTTGCGGCCGGCGGGGATAGCGCCGTGGCGATCGCGGTCCCCGACGACTCGACCGTAGTGGTCACTCTGGAAGCGCCGCTCAACTTCTTCCCCATGCTGCTCGCCATGCCGGTCGCCGCGGTGGTCCCCCTGCCGACGCCCCCGGAGTTCGACCAGCAACCGGTGGGGAGCGGACCCTGGCGCTTCGTCTCCTGGTCCCATGACGATCACATCGTGCTGGCGAAAAACGCCGAGTACTGGGGGCAGCCACCGAGGTCCGACACGCTCCGGATCCGGATCATCCCCGAGGCGCTGACTCAGGCGGCCGAATACGAATCGGGCCGGCTCAGCGTGCTCGAGGTGCCGCCGGGAGAAACCCGGATGTGGGAAACCAGGCGCGCCTCCGAGCTCCAGCGCACCCCCTCGCTCCGAATTCTCTACATCGCCATCAACACCACCCGCGGGCCGCTCAAGGACGTCCGGGTGCGTGAGGCGCTAAACCACGCCGTGGATATGCCCACCATCCTCGACCGGCTCATGGGGGGCCGCGGGACCCTCGCGGCGGGTGCGCTCCCGCCGGGTCTCGAGGGGGACGATTCGGCGCGGGCGCGATACGACTACGATCCCGCGTTGGCCAGACGGCTCCTCGCCGAGGCAGGATACCGCGACGGCTTCTCCCTTCAGCTCTGGCGGGGACAGCTGCCGGGCTATGCTCGGGTCGCGCAGGCGGTGCAGCAGGATCTCGGCGCCGTGGGTGTCAAGGTCGAGATCGTCGAGCGGGACTACGCCAGCGCCCGGGCCGCGGCCTGGAAAGGCGAAGCGGATCTCTTCCTCACCGAGTGGTATGCCGACTACCCCGATCCCGAGAACTTCAACTTTCCCCTCTTTCACTCGAGCAATCGCGGCGCCGGCGCCAACTACGCATTCCTCGACGACCCGGTGCTCGATAGCCTGATCCTCGTGGCCCGGTCCACGACGAGGGAGGCGGAAAAAGAGCGCCTGGATCGCACCATCGACCAGCGAGTCTTCGAGGCGGCGCCCTGGATCTTCTGCTGGTTCGTCACCGACCTCTGGGCCGTGCAGCCCGATGTGCGAGGCTGGAGCATCCCCCGCATCTTCACCGGACAGCGCTGGCAGGACGTGGTGCGCGGGCCATGAAGCGCTTCCTGACCGTGCGGCTCGCGCTGCTGGTTCCCACGCTGCTCGGCGTGCTGGTGGTGGCCTTTCTCTTGCTCTATGTCGCGCCGGGAGACCCGGTGCAGGCCATGGTCGGCGAGCGGGCTGACCCGCAGACCATCGCTCAGTTGCGGGCCGATCTGCATCTCGACGAGTCTCTCGCGGCCCAATTCGGCCACTACGTCAGCAGCGTCCTGCGGGGAGACCTGGGGACCTCCTACATCACGCGGCGGCCGATTCTCACGGACCTGTTGCAGCGCTTTCCAGCGACGCTGCGGTTGGCCGCCGCTGCCATGCTCTTTGCGACGCTGCTCGGCATATCCATCGGGGTGGTGGGCGCCTGGAAGCCGGGATCCTGGATCGACCGGATCGCCACCGGAGCGGCTTACCTGGGTATCTCGTTCCCGGTCTACTGGGTCGGTCTGGTGCTGATTCTGGTCTTCGCGGTGAACCTCCGCTGGTTCCCGCCCTCCGGCTCGGCGGGACTGGCCGCTCTGGTCCTCCCGGCCATCACATTGGGGATGCGATCGGTGGCCTTTCTCGCCCGGGTGACCCGCGCGGCCATGCAGGAAGTATTGCAGAGCGACTTCGTTCGCACCGCCCGCGCGCAAGGGCTCTCTGAGGGACGGGTCCTGGCCCGGCGCGCGCTCCGGAACGCACTCCTCCCGGTCCTGACGGTAGCCGGACTCGATTTCGGGAGTTATCTCACCGGCTCGATCCTGACGGAGACGGTGTTCAGCTGGCCCGGGGTGGGACGCTACGTGCTGAGCGCCATCGAGAAGCGGGACCTTCCCGCGGTGCAAGGCAGTATTCTTTTTCTGAGCCTGGTGTTCGTACTGGTGAACCTGCTGACCGATCTCCTGTATGCCAAGGCGGATCCCCGAGTGTCGTATGACTAGAGCCCGAGGTGGCAGACAGCGTGGTCGCAACGCGAGCGAGCTCCCTGGGCGCGCCACGACCCGGATGCGGATCGCCTTGTCCGCCTGGACCGCCCTGTCCGTCATCGCCGCCCTGCCCGCCGAGGCGCAGAAGCTCGGGCCCAAGCTCGACGCCCGCCTGGACGCTCCGCCCTTCCGGAGCACCATCTGGGGTGTCGCGGTGCTGGACCAGAACGGACGCTCGCTCTACGCTCGGAATGCCGACCGGCTTTTCATTCCGGCCAGCAACACGAAGCTGGTGGTGAGCGCCGTCGCCGCGGCGCTCCTGCCGCCGACCTGGACGATCAAGACCAGTCTTTACGCCGCCGGCCCCGTCGACGGGAGCTCGCTCCGTGGCGATCTGGTCCTCTACGGCCGAGGCGATCCGAACTTCAGCCAGCGCTGCTACGCGACCGACTCGACCCTGGCCGGGGCCTGCGAAACCGACCCCTTCGCACGGCTGCGCGTGCTCGCGGAGAGCCTGAAGGCGCGAGGGATCCGCACCGTGACCGGAGACATCGTGGGCGACGGGAGTTACTTCGAGCCTCGAATGGTGCACCCGAGCTGGGAGGCCTTCGATCTCAACTGGTGGTACGCCGCGCCGGTCTCCGGACTCGACTTCAACGACAACAGCATCAACATCGTCTGGGGACCGGGGCCAGTCGAAGATGCCCCGGCCGCCATTCGCTTCGAGCCCAGACTGGGCGAAATCTCCCTCGAGAACCGCACCCGCACCGTCGCGGCCGGAGGCGTCACCGACATCGCGGACCGGATCTTCCGGGAGCCCGGCACCCTCAGGCTTTGGGCCGAGGGCACCGTCGCGATCGACAGACCGGAGCGTACCGACTACTTCGCCCTGCCGGACCCCAACTGGTTTGCCGCCCGCGCGATGCGCCAGGTGCTGAACGAGCAGGGGATCGCGGTCCTCGGGCAGGTCCGCTCGACCACGGATTCGATGAAGTATCTCGCCGCGCGGAACACCGCGCCGCTGGCGGAGGTCGCGTCACGCCCACTCAAGGACTGGATCTTCGCGATACTCAATACCAGCCAGAACCTCTTCGCGGAGATGCTCCTCAAGCAGCTCGGTCGGCAGTTCGGCAAGGCGGGCTCCTGGCAAGAGGGGCTGCTGGTGGAGCAGCGCTTCCTGATCGACAGCGTGAAGGTGGACTCGACGCAGTTCCGCCTGGTGGACGGCTCGGGACTCTCGAGCCAGAACCTGGTGGCCCCGGGCGCCCTGGCGAAGATCCTTCAGTACATGCGGCGGCATCCACAGTTTGAGACCTTCAGCGCCGGGTTGCCTCGCTCGGGTCTGCCGGGCACGCTACACACCCGCTTCGTCGGTACGCCCTTCGAAGGGAAGGTCCGGGCCAAGACTGGCACGACCTCCCTGGGGAGCACGCTCTCGGGGTTCATCGAGCTGGCGCCCGGCAAATGGGCGACCTTCTCGATCGAGTCCAACCACTACACGGCGACCAACGGCGTGATGAAGGACGGGATCGACAGCGTGGTAGTGGAAATCGGGCGCTCGATGACGAAACGCTGAGAGGATACCGCCATGCTGCTGCTCCTGGTGCGCCATGCCGAGGCGGGCGACCGGAACGCCTCCGTCTATGCCGACGACACCCAGCGCCCGCTCACCGGCAAGGGAATGAAGGTGCAGGCCAAGGTGAGCCGGCGGCTCCGCAAGCGCGGCCTTCAACCCGATCTGATTCTCTCGAGCCCGTGGGTCCGCGCCTGGCAGACGGCGACCATTCTGGCCCAGGGCACCCGGACCGAAGTGGCGCCGGTGGAATGCCCCGCCCTCGCCACCGATCCCGATATGACCTCGCTGGCAGAAGCCGTGGGTTCGCGCCATCCGGAGGAGATCGTGGCCCTGGTCGGCCACGAGCCCTGGATGAGCGAGCTGGCCTCGCTGCTCCTTGCCGGCGAGCCCGACAAGGTGGCGATCGACTTTCCCAAGAGTGGAGTGATGGGGATCGAGGTCAGCGAGCTGGCTGCCGGCGCCGGCTCTCTCCGTTTCTTCCTTCGACCCAAGTAAGGCCGCGACGCGGCTCGCACATTCTTCGTCTCACCTTTACGCCGCGGCCCTGGCGCGGCGAGATTGGTGCCTGATGCGGAGACCCCTGGTCGGAATCGTCGCCGCGGCCCTCGGTCTGCTCGCCGGGTGCCAGGCCACCTCCCAGTTCCTGACCGAGCTGCTCAAAGAGCGGCCCCCAATCCCGCTCGAGGCCGCTACCGTCACCAGCGACCTCAGCATCGACTCGGCCGGTGTGCTTCAGGGCAGCCTGGTCGGCGAAGGAACCCCCTGGCAGGTCCATCTCCTCTCCAGCGATACCACGATCATCGCCCGCCTGGCCCGTGCGGGGGGCTACGACCCCAGACGGTCCAGTGTGTGGGACTGGCTGGCCAAGCGGCGCACCGTCGAGATCGATCCCAGCTACGTCCGCCTGCGGGGCACTCCTCAGCAGATCACCATCGGCTCGCCCGACGGCCACACCGGAGTCCGCCTCCAGAGCATCCTGCTTCACGGCAGCGCCTGCGGCAGCAAAGGCGCGCAGGCCGAACTGGTCGTCGAAGACGCCCGCCTGGGCGGGCCGTCGCTCCGCGGACCGGTGGTCGCCTCGTTCCGACCGGGCAGCCCGACCGGGGAGCGGTATTACCGCAATCTGCCTCCGGCGATGTCGGATTCGTTGCAGCGGCGGTTGGTGGCGCAGACCGCCGCCGCAGCCGACTCGGTCTATCTCCATTATCTCAATCGCAACGAACGGCCGCTGAGCCCTTCCGGCCCCAGCCGGCTCGACCTCAACCGGTTGACCGACTTCGATGCCGCCGACGTGCTCCCCTTCCGGATCGATGATGGGCGGGTACGCTATGCGGTCGCGCTGCGAGAACAGCGCCTCACCGCCAACGGGATCCCCGTGGTGGCCGCAACGATGATGGTGTGGGATAGCACCGCCGTCTGGCGCCAGTTCGTGTTCCGTCCCACCTTGCTGGAGTGGCGGCGCGGGCAATTGATCGCCCACTCAGGATGGATCCCGCTCTTCTGGCGCCGAGTGGAAGCGATCAGCGGGTTCGCTTTCGACCACGACTACCTCTGGCTGGAGCAGGTCGATCCTGTGGCCGACCGCGTGCTCTGGGTAGTGATGGAGCCTCGCAGCAATAACGTCGTGGCCGCCGCCGAAGTGGCGAGCCCCTGCCTGGACTAGGACCCGTGGCGTCGATCAAGACCGAACGACTCGAACTGCTTCCGCTCTCCCCTGAGGCGATCGAAGCCTTACTGGCCGCGGACGAGCCCCGGCTCCGAGCGCTGACCGGCGCCGCCTTCCCCACCCCGCTCCGCCCGCCACCGCTGATGGAGAGCCTTCTTCCTCTGGTGCGGGACCGGGTGCGAGCCCATCCCGCCGAGCTCCCCTGGGGCACCTGGGTCGTCGTGTCCCGCGTCAACCAGCAGGCCGTCGGAGCCCTGGGATTCGGTGGCCCGCCCGACCCGGCGGGGGACGTCCTGCTGGGCTACGCGACCTACCCGGAGTCGGATCGCAAGGGCTATGCGACCGAAGCGGTGCGCGGCCTGGTCGCCTGGGCACTGCAGCAACCGGGCGTGCACCGGATCTGCTCCAGCATCCCCCCGGACAACGAGGCGGCTCGACGAGTAGCGGAAAAGGCCGGCATGCGGATCGTGGGAACCGTTTGGGAAGAGGACATCGACGAGGCCTTGCTTTACGCCGTGGATAAACCGGCGGCAGGCCGATGAAGATCTACACCAGGACCGGGGACCGGGGCGAGACCGGACTCTTCGGCGGCGGACGGGTGCCCAAGGATCATCCGCGGGTGGCCGCTTACGGGGACGTGGATGAACTCAATTCCACCATCGGTTTGGTGCGCGCGACCGCTCCAACCGAATGGTTCGACGAGCTGCTGGCCGGGATTCAGCGGGACCTCTTCTCGATCGGCGGCCATCTGGCGACGCCCGATCCCGCTCGCGTGCAGGCAGCCCTCGCCAAGGCCGAGCTCTCCGAGGCGCGGGTCCAGGCGTTCGAAGCGGAGATCGACGCCGCCGATCGCGAGCTGCCCCCACTCCGCGCCTTCGTCCTCCCGGCCGGGGCGCCCAAGGCGGCGGCACTCCATCTGGCCCGCACGGTCTGTCGCCGAGCCGAGCGCAACGTGGTGCACCTCTCGCACGAGGCGCCGGTCCCCGAGCTGTTCATCGTCTATCTCAACCGACTCTCCGACCTGCTCTTCACACTGGCCCGGCTCGCCAATCACCGCGCCGGCCTGGGCGACGTGACGTGGTAGGCCCCCAGCCACCGATCCCGGTTCGCCACGCCCTGGGGAGTTATCCGGTCCACGTCGAACGCGGCGCCCTGACCCAGCTGCCGCGGTTCCTCTCGGACACCTTCCCCGACCGGCGCCTGGCGATCATCACGGATGACACCGTGGGCCGACTCTACCCCACGTGGGCCGGAGAGGCGGCGCCCAGGCTGGCCCAGATCCTCAGCTTCGAGTTCCCCTCCGGCGAGCGCCACAAGACGCGCGAGACCTGGCAGATCCTGACCGACCGCCTGCTCAGCGCGGGGTTCGGACGGGACAGCGCGTTGGTCGCCCTCGGCGGCGGCGTAGTGGGAGACCTGGCCGGGTTCGTGGCCGCGACCTACATGCGTGGGATCCCCTATGCCCAGGTGCCGACCACCCTGCTTGCGATGCTGGACGCTTCGGTGGGGGGGAAGGTCGGGGTCGATACCCCGCACGGAAAGAACCTGATCGGCGCCTTTCATCCACCCGCCATCGTGATCGCCGACCCCAACGTGCTCCAGAATCTCCCTCTCGCCGAGTACCGCGGGGGGCTGGCGGAGGCGGTCAAGCACGGATTGATCGCCGATGAGCGCTATTTCGAATCGATCGAGCGGGGCGTCGATGACCTCAACGCCCGCGACGCGAGCGCGTTGACCGCGCTGATCCGCCGCAGCGTCGAGATCAAGGCCGGAGTGGTCGCCGAGGACGAGCGTGAGGGTGGAAAGCGGGCGATTCTCAACGCCGGGCACAGCGTGGCGCACGGCCTGGAACAGGCCAGCAGCTATCGGCTGGCCCACGGCGAGGCAGTGGCCCTGGGACTGGTAGCGGAAACGCTGGTGGCCGAGCGCATGGGGCTCGCTCCCCGCGGGTTGGCTGAACGGGTCCGCGCTCTGATCTCCGCCCTCGGCCTGCCCACCCACAGCGAGTATGCCGCCGCACCAGAGCGGGTGCTGGAGGCGATGGCTCGTGACAAGAAGAATCGCGCCGGCGCGCTTCGTCTCTCGCTTCCCACCCGGTTGGGCGCCATGCATCCGGGTGGCGGGACTTGGACCGTGGCCGTGGAACCCGCTCTCATCGTGGAGGCACTGCGCGCCCTGGTCTAGGCGCTCGTTTCTGCACTATCGGCGGGTCTTCCACACGACCGTTTTCCTCAAGTTCAATCGCCACAGTCAGTTCCAAACCTTTTCCAGAGCAATGTGTGTTCATTGTGTGGGGAAAAGTTGACAAACGTGCGAAGCGACAGGAGGTGAACAATTTGTGATGTGGAAATCTTTTTTTGCTTGACCGACTTTTTAACGCTTCCTATATTCGCACACCTTTTCGCGGTTCGTTGAGCCGCTCTCCCTCACAACTCGGTCCCCCTTTTTCGAGCGGGGTGGTATGACGTCAGGCATGGCGGGCAAGGGCAAGCCATTCTTTCGGCCGGCCGCGACCGGCGCCTTCGACCAGTATCTGCTCGATATCCAGAAGCTCCCCATGATCACCGATCCTGAAGAGGAACGGCGCCTGGCCCGTCGAGCCCAGCAGGGCGACGAAAAGGCGGCGGAGCGGCTGGTGACGGCCAACCTGCGGTTCGTGATCTCCTACGTGAAGAAGTATCAGGGGCACGGACTCGACCTGGCCGAACTGGTGGCGATCGGGAACGAGGGGTTGCTCAAGGCGGTGCGGAAGTTCGATCCGGAGCATGGTGTCAAGTTCATCTCGTATGCGGTCTGGTGGGTGCGGCAGGCGGTGCTCAAGGCGCTGGCCGAGCAGACGAGAAGCGTGAGGATCCCGCTGAATCAGAATTCGGCCCTGATCAGGATGTCCCGCACCGAGACCTTTCTCTCCCAGGAGCTGGGACGCGAGCCCACCGACGCAGAAATCGCAGTAGCCCTCAACGACAGCGTAGACAACATCCGAGCCGCCCGCCGCATGACCAGCGCCGAGATCTCTCTCGACGCCCCGGTCGAGCGCCACGAGAAGGGGGCCAGTACCCTGGGTGAGCGGTTTGCCGGTCCTGAAAGCGGAGACATCGAGGAGCATACCGATTCCCGGCTGATGCGGGAATTCATCGACCGGGTCTTCGAACGCTATCTCACTCCCCGCGAGCGCAAGATCCTCTATCTCTACTACGGTCTGGAAGAAGGCTCCGAGGCGCTGACCCTGGAGAACATCGGGGCCCTCCTGGGTGTCACCCGGGAACGGATCCGGCAGATCCGGGAGCGGGCCTTCGAAAAGCTGCGTCAATCCCCGGATGTAAAGTCTCTCAAGGGAGCCTGGGTGGCCGCCTAGCGCGCCCTTCAGAGGGACGAACAAGGACGGAGGAGAATATCCCTCCGTCCTTTTCGTTTGCCGGTCGGCGGCGACCGGTCGTCCCATCCTATATTCCGCACATGCCGGGAATCGCCACCGATGCCCTCGCGCGGGATCTGGCGCGCATCGTCGGCCCCCGCTGGGTCCGGACGCGGGGGAGCGAGTTGGTGACCTACCGGGCCGATGGGCTCCCGACCCACGAATCGACGCCCCGCCTGGTGGTCCTTCCCGGGAGTCGCGGCGAGGTCATCGCGATCGTCCGGCTGCTCTCCGAGAGCGGCAGCGCCTTCGTGGCCCGGGGAGCGGGCACCGGTCTCTCCGGGGGGGCGCTGGCGGATACGGATGCCGTGCTGATCGTGCTGACTCGCCTTTCGAAGATCCTGGCGATCCATCCCCAGAAGGCTCGCGCGATCCTCGAGCCCGGCGTGGTCAACGCGCGCCTGTCCGAGGCGGCCCGCCCCTACGGCCTCCAATACGTTCCCGATCCCTCGAGCCAGACCGCCTGCACCGTGGGCGGGAACGTGGCCGAGAACGCCGGCGGACCCCACTGCCTCAAGTACGGAGTCACTACTAACCACATTGCTGCGCTCGAGGTCGTTCTGGCCGACGGCTCCGTGGTCCGCCTCGGTTCCCAGTCGGGCGAACCGTGGGGACCGGACCTGGTGGGATTGTTCGTGGGAAGCGAGGGGATGTTCGGGATCGCGACCGAGATCACCGTGCGCCTGGTACCAATCCCTCCCGCCATTCATACCGTCTTTGCCGACTTCATGAATCTCCGCGCCGCCAGCGAAGCGGTGAGCGCGATCATTGCCTCCGGCATCGTTCCCGCCGCGCTGGAGATGATGGACCAGTCCTGCATTCAGGCGGTAGAGGCCTCGATCTACGCCACCGGGGCCCGCACCGATGCCGCCGCCGCGCTCCTGGTCGAGCTGGACGGAACGCCGGAAACGGTTGAGGCCGAGGCCGCCCTGGTCGAAGCGCTGCTTCGCCAGCATGGGGCCCGGGACCTCCGAAGCGCCGCCACCGAGGCGGAGCGGGCGCGGCTCTGGCAAGGGCGGAAAAAGGCGTTCGGCGCGTTGGGCCGCATCGCACCCGACCTGGTGGTACAGGACGCGGTAGTGCCCCGGTCCGCGTTGCCGGATACGCTTGATCGCATCGGCGCCATCCGCGACCGGCTGGGTCTCCGAATCAGCAACGTCTTCCACGCCGGTGACGGTAATCTCCACCCCTGCATCAGCTTCGATCGACGGGACCGGGACCTGTCCGAGCGCGTGCGGCAAGCCAGCGAGGAGATCATGTATGCCTGCCTGGCCGCCGGCGGGAGCATCACCGGGGAGCATGGTGTAGGGTCGGACAAGCTGGGGTACATGACCGCGGCGTTCGATGGAGAGACCCTGGGCGCGATGTGCGCGGTGCGGCTCGCCTTTGACCCCAGCGGACGGGCCAATCCCGGCAAGGTCTACCCGACTCACGCCTGCAAGGAATGGAGTCGCGCCGGGAGCAATGAAGCATCCAGGGGCATGACCCGATGAACGAAGCCGCGTACGACCGGTTGCAGGCGCTGCTGGGACCCGGAGCCGTGGAGCGGGATGGCCGTGGGTTACCTCGCGTGGTGCCCGAGAATGAGGACCGCCTCGCGCTGCTCTGCAAGACGGCGATGGAAGAGAAATGGAAGATCCGGGTAGAGGGCCGCGGCACCTGGCTCCCTCCCGACGCCCCGGCCGACCTGGCCGTGACCACCCATGCGATGGGACGGGTGATCTCGGTGAGCCCCAGCGATCTGGTGGCGACGGTACAGGCGGGCGCAACCCTCGAAACGGTTCGACGGGATCTGGCGGAGGCGGGGATGTGGCTGGCGCTCGACCCGCCAGGGCGCGCCGAACGCTCCATTGGTTCGATCGTCGCGACGGGGACGTCGGGACCGCTGCGCCATCTGTACGGCCCGGTCCGAGATCACGTGCTGGGCTGTACCGTGGTGACCGGCGACGGGCGCATCGTGAGGTCGGGGGGACGCGTAGTGAAGAACGTGGCCGGTTACGATCTCACCAAGCTCCAGATCGGCGGATTCGGCGCCTTTGGCATCGTGACCGAGCTGCACCTGAGGCTACGGACCCTGCCCCGTGCCGATATCACGCTCCTGGCGCGCGGCCCGCGCGACCGCCTCACCGCTGGGGGCCGGGACGCCACCGCGGCGCAGGTCGGCGCGGCGGCGTTGGAGTTGCTCTCTCCCGCACTCGCCGATGAAAGCGACTGGGTGCTGGCCGCGCGACTCCTGGGTCAGGAGGCCGTGGTCAGTGCAGAGACTCGACGCCTGCAACAGGAGACCGGCGATCTGATCTGGGAACCGCTGCCCGCCGATCGGACCGGGACGTTCTGGGGACTGGCTGGACGTGCAGCACTGGCCGGACCGCTCACCTTGAGAGCAGGAGCACTGCTGGATGGGCTCGACGATACCCTCGATCTGATCCGGGACCTGCTGGACGATCGCCTGATCAGCGCCGGGGCCGGGACCGGAGCCGTCCGCTGGAGCGGCGAGGCTCCTCCCGATCGGTTCCGCCTGCTGCGGCGTCAACTGGCCGATCGCGAGGTCCCGGTCACCCTCGAGCGCGCCCCCTGGGAGCTGAGACGCGTCGTGGGACATTTCGGCGCCTACCAGGAAGGCGTGGGCCGGCTGGTCGGGAAGCTCCGGGAGACTTTCGACCCCGGCTCGCTCTTGAGCGTGGCGCTCGAAGGAGCCCATGGCGACTGAGGTCGCGCCAGGCCGATTCGCTTCGCTCGATCCCTGCGTACACTGCGGGTTTTGCCTGCCTGCCTGTCCCACGTATCTCGCCACCGGAGACGAAGCCGACAGCCCCCGCGGACGCATCGTCCTCATGCGCGCGCTGGAGCGCGGTGAAGTCCCCGCCAACGACCCTGCCCTGGGCCAGCACCTCGACGCCTGTCTCGGCTGTCGCGGCTGCGAGCCGGTGTGTCCTTCGGGCGTGGGCTACGGCCGGGGGCTGGAGGTCGCTCGTGAACTGCTCATGGAGGCGCGGGGCCTCCCACCCCTCGCCCGCCTCACGCTCTGGGTCTTTCAGGCGCCCTGGCGGTGGCAGACACTCTTCGGCGCGGCACGCGGACTCCGGGAGGCCGGATTGGCCCGACGACTGGCGGGATCCGGTCGGATGGGATTCGCGATGGGGATGGTCGCCGCAACCGGGAAACCCAACGCGCGGACCGATCGCTCAGTGGCAAAGACGCCGCCGACCGATGGACCTGCGGTTTCCATCTTCCAGGGGTGCGTGATGGAGAGCCTGTTCTCCCACGTACATCACGCCACCCGGAGAACCCTGGAGGCCAACGGGTACCGGGTCGTGGAGGTCCCCGGGCAAGCCTGCTGCGGCGCCCTGCACGAGCACGCGGGCGACCGCGCGACCGCCAACGCGCTCGCCGAGGCCAACGTTCGTGCCTTTACTGCGTCCACCGGACCGATCGTGGTCAACAGCGCCGGCTGCGGCGCTCTGCTCAAGGACTATGGCCACCTGCTCGACACCCCCGAGGCGCACGCCTTTGCCGCGCGGGTGAAAGACGTGAGCGAATTGCTGGCCGAGCGGGGACCACGCGCGGGAGCGAGGCTCGAAATGGACGTGGCCTATGATGCGCCCTGTCACCTTCAGCATGCCCAGCGCGTGCACGAGCAGCCGCTGGCGGTGCTGCGCGCCATCCCCGGCTTGCGGTTACAGCTGCTCTCAGGTTTCGACCGCTGCTGCGGCAGCGCCGGTATCTATGGACTGCTCCAGCCCGAGCTTTCTCGCGAGGTGCTGCTGGACAAGATCAAGGCGATCGCGGGCGCGGATCCCAGGCCTCAGGTCATCGCCACCGGGAATCCGGGATGTCTGATGCAGATCGGCGCGGGTTGCCTGGCTGCCGGGCTCCCGATCGAGGTCCGGCACCCGGTCGAGCTGCTGGATCATTCGTACCAGGTTGCGGGGCTCTACTGATGCCGCTGGCCCAGGTCGACCGCGCTCGCCTCGAGCGACTCCGGCATGGCGCCGTCGTGGTCGTCGACCAGCCGGCGGTCTTCGAGGTGACTGGGAGCGGCGCGCTCACCTGTCTCCAGGGTCTCCTCACCAACGATCTCGTTACCCCTGGCGACAACAGCCTGGTCTACGGCGCCCTGCTTACCCCCAAAGGGATGATCGTGGTGGACCATTGGGTGATCCGGCGTCCATCAGGGTTCACCATGATCAGTGCGATCGAGACTCGAGAACGCAGCAGGGAGCTGTTCACCCGGTCCCTGCCTCCTCGACTCGCCAAGGCACAGGACCAGACCGCCAGCCGGAGCGTGGCGTGGCTCTACGGCGACGCCGCGCTGGCGACGCTGGGCAAGCTCGGCAGATCGCCGATGCCGGAGGGCCCTGGGCGGGTGGCCGTGTGGGACGGCGGTGCTCTGCTGGTGGCACGTCCGGGTCCCGCGGCGCCGTTCGCCGTTCTGGTGACCGGAGCATCTACGGAAGTTGAAAAGCTCGCCTCTGAGCTGCTGCGGGCGGGTGCAACCAGGGGCGACGAGACCGACCGGATGGCCGCGCGGATCCTGGCAGGTTGGCCGGCGGTGGGCGCCGAAATCGATGAGAAGACCCTGCCCCAGGAAGCGCGCTACGACGAGATCGACGGCGTGTCCTACACCAAGGGCTGCTATACCGGACAGGAGACGGTGGCCCGGGTTCACTTCCGCGGTCATCCCAATCGAATGCTCCGGGGCCTTCTGTGGACCGGAGCCCCCGGCGTGGAACCGGGCACCCCGGTGGTCGCGGAGGCAGGGTCGGGACCGGCCAAACCGGTTGGCACCGTAGAAAGCATCCTGCGGCTGCCTGATCGCACCCTCGGTCTCTCGGTGCTTCGGCGTCAAATCGCCGCAGGGGGACGAGTTGCTACCAACGAAACTGTCGCGCAGGTCGTGACGCTGCCCTTCGCCGAGGAACATCTCAAGGGATGATCTTCGTCACCGGGGGCACGGGGCTGGTCGGCCGACACGTGCTGCTCGAGCTCCGTGACCGCGGCCTCCCCACCACCGCGTTGGCCCGGACTTCCGTCGCGGCCCAGTCTGTCCGCCAATTGGGGGCGATTCCCTTCGAGGGATCGGTCGAGGACCCTGCTACCTGGAGTCGGGTGGGAGACTGCGCCGCGATCGTGCACTGCGCGGCGGTGATCACCTCGCGCGCACCCTGGGACCACTTCCGCCGGGTCAACGTCGAAAGCACCCGCCTCGCCGCCGACCGGGCGCGCCGGTTGGGCATCCCGCTGATCCACCTCTCGTCGGTGGCGGTCTACGGCGGTGAGGATCGGGCGGGGCCCGATGACTCCGTGGATGAAAGCCGCGCCATGGGCCCCCTCGACGACCGGGCGTCGTACCCGAGGTCGAAGCGGCTGGCGGAAACGGTGCTCTGGGAGGCCTCGGCGGCCGGGCTCAAGGCGCTGGCCTTGCGCCCCTGCCTGATCTACGGCGAAGGCGACCGCCAATTCCTGCCCAGACTGCTCGGGATCGCGCGCATAGGCTGGCTGCCCCTGATTGGAGCCGGAGACCGCCCCTTGAGCCTCGTCCATGCCCGCAACGTGGCCAATGCGGTAGCCCAGGCCCTGACACTCGATCGGGGTTGGGGCCGGGCCTACAACGTGGTGAATGAGGACTCGGTCACCGCGCGCGAGCTGCTGAGGATGGTGGCGACGGAATTGAAACGTCCGATCCGAACGGTCCGCATCCCCTTCCCGCTCGCCATGGGCATCGCGAGAGTGGGAGACGTAATGCTGAAGGCACTGCTGCCCGAGCTGATCGCCACGGGTCCCAGCGGTGCGATCCGTTATTGGCGGGGCGGAAACCCGTTCAACACTGCGGCCCTGCGGCGGGACCTGGCCTGGGAGCCCCCGGTGCGGCACCGCGAGGGTATCCCGCTCGCGGTGCGCGCAGCCATCAGCGGCTGACTACTGGTGCTTGGTGGTGTCCTTGGTCATCATGCTGTCGTGCGACATGGTGGCCATGCTGTCGTGCGACATGGTCGCCATGCTGTCGTGCATCCCGGCGCTGGCGGGAGCCTCAGCCTTCTTGGATCCACCACAAGCGCTCAAGGCGACGAGAACCGTGGCCACGATTACCTTCCTCATACCTGCTCCTGTCTGGGGTTGGGGGCGTCGAACGCGCGCAAGTCTAGTCGAGGTCCCGGTGATGTCAAGCGTTGTCCCGGGACTCTTGACCCGGGGAACCAATTACGGGTGAAGGGGTTGAACAGCAAATGACCATGCCACGCACGCTGGGGGACTTGAAGCAGAGTCCCTGGGCCGAACCACCGTTGAAGGGCCGGACCGTTCGCGATGAAATCCGGTCGAATCTGCTCCAGCGCCTCGAATCCGGAGACGACCTGTTTCCGGGCATCGTCGGCTACGACGACACCATCCTCCCCCAGATCACCAACGCCCTGCTGGCTCGGCACCACTTCATCTTGCTGGGTCTCCGGGGCCAGGCCAAGAGCCGGATCCTCCGCCAGCTGACCGGATTCCTCGACGAGCGGATCCCCGTCGTCGCCGGGAGCGAAGTCAACGACGATCCCTTCGCGCCGATCTCCAAATACGCGCGCGACATGCTGGGCGAATGCGGCGACGCGACCCCGATCGCCTGGCTGGGTCGTGACGCGCGGTACGTGGAGAAGCTGGCCACCCCTGACGTTACCATCGCCGATCTGATCGGGGACATCGATCCCATCAAGGCGGCCCGTGGCGGGCATCTGCTATCTGACGAGCTGACGATGCACTTCGGTTTGCTCCCCCGGGCCAACCGGGGGATCTTCGCCATCAACGAGCTCCCCGATCTGAGCGGCAAGGTCCAGGTGGGCCTGTTCAACATCATGCAGGAGGGAGATGTCCAGATCAAAGGCTACCCGGTGCGGCTGCCGCTGGACGTAGCGCTGGTGTTCACGGCCAATCCCGAGGACTACACCGCCCGCGGCAAGATCATCACTCCGCTCAAGGACCGGATCGGCTCGGAAGTGCTCACCCACTACCCGCGCACCGTCGAGCTGGGGATGGCGATCACCACTCAGGAGAGCTGGGTCGAACGGGGCGGACGCAAGGTGGACGTCCCCGACTTCATCCTCGAATTGATCGAGCGAGTCGCCTTCGAGGCTCGACAGGACAAGCGAGTGGACAAGCGGTCGGGCGTCAGTCAGCGGCTGCCGATCAGCGTGCTGGAGCACGCCGTCTCCAACGCCGAGCGCCGGGCCATTCTCAGTCATGAGCCGGTGGTGGTGCCTCGGGTCGGCGACGTCTACGCCGCCACGCCCTCGATTACCGGCAAGCTGGAGCTGGAATACGAAGGCGAATTGCAGGGCGGCGAGACGATCGCGCGAGAGCTGGTTCGCCGCGCCGCGGGCAAGGTGCTGGAAGAGCACGTCACCCAGAGCCTGGACGGGGTGGTGGCGTGGTTCGATCAGGGCGGCGCCCTGAAGGTGAGTGACACCGACCGGAGCGATCTCTGCCTGAAGGGCTTCGATACGGTGCCCGGATTGGTCCCGGTGGTCACCGAGGCCGGGCTCGCCAGCCGGAAGGAGACGGCCAAGGCGGTCGCCGCGTGTGAGCTGGTGTTGGAGGGGTTGGCCGCCCAGAAGCGGATCACCCGCAGCGAGGAGCTGGGGTTCACCAGAGCGCGCCCGGAACGGAGAGAGCCGCCATACAAACAGTACTGAGTCCTGAGTGCTGGGTCCTGAGCCCCTGCCACCCCTCAGGACTCAGGACCCAGGACTCAGTGCTGTTTCCTCGTCCATCCCAGCGCCTTCGCTCGCCCTACCACGATCTCCGCCGCTCCGTTGAATCCCAGCCGCTCGGTATTGAGCACCATGTGGAAGTTGATGGGATCATCCCAGTCCCGCCCGTAGTGCTCGCGATGGTACCGGGAGCGCTCGGCGTCGGTCTCGTCCAGCGCCCGCTCCGCGTTACGGGCATCGAGCTTGAGCCGCTCCATGATCACCCGGATCCGGAAGGGTTTGGGCGCTACCACCCGGACGTGCAGGGCGTCCGCCTGCCGGCTCAACACCGCTACCGCCGCCCGCCCCACCAACACCGCACGGCCCTGGGCTGCTACCTCCTGGACCACGGTCTCGGTGATCCGCAGGATGTGCGGCTCCTCGAGTGCTGTCCCCGCCACCACTCCCGGTACCGCCAGCTCTTCGGAGGAGGCGGCCAGCGTGCGGGCCAGCCGCTCCACGAATCCGGGGGTGCGCTCGTCCAGGCGCGCCACTTCTTCGTGGGTGATCCCGGCCCGCTGCGCGACCAGGTCCACGATCTCGTTATCGACTACCGACCAGCCCAGCTTCTCCGCGACCAGTCTCGCGACCGCCGAGCCGCCGGCGCCGAATTGGCGGGAGATGGTGATGAGCATGGTGGCTTAGATATGGAGGTGTGAGAGGGGAAAGGGGAAGGGGGAATGCGGGAGTAGGCACTCGGCACTCGGCGCCCATGGCCGGACTCCTGCCTTTCCGGACCACTGCCGAGTATCCAGTGCCGAGGGCCAGCCTATTCTCACACTGCCTCTCTCACCCTGCTCATTTCCTCCTCCCCTACCCGCCAACCCAGCCTCAGCGTGCCGAGCAGGCAGAAGGCTCCGCCCACCATCAGCGCCGTACGGACGCCCCAGTGTTCGGAGACGAAACCGGCCTGGAAGGCGCCCAGCGGCGCCATCCCCAGCACCATGAGCGAGTAATAGCCCATGATCCGGCCCCGGAGATAGTCGGGCGTGGTAGTCTGGAGAAAGGTGTTGGTCACCACGTTGTTGAGCACCATGGTGCAGCCGGCGATCGCGAGCAGGAGCGCCGCAGCCCAGTAGCGGGGTACCAGCCCGACCCCGATCACCGCGAGCCCGAACAGGACCCCGCTGCTTCGGAGCAGGAGGCTCCGCCGAAATCGATGTCCGGCGGCCGCCATCGCCAGCCCTCCAACGGTGGCTCCCAGCCCGACCGAGGACATCAGGCCGCCGTAGCCGGCCGCGTTGGAGTGCAACACGTCCCGAGCCAGCACCGGAAGCATGGGTATGAAGGAAAAGCCGAACACGCTGAAGAGCGCGGTCTGGAGCAGGAGACGGCGAGCCCCAGGGTCCCCCTTGGCGTACTGCAACCCGGCGCCGAAGCCGACGGTGCTGGCATGCCCCTCCGGCTTGGTTGCCTGCTCGGGGAACTGCATCAGGAGCAAGCCCACGATCACGGCGAGGTAGCTGGCCGCATTGAAGAAGAAACAGGCCGCGAGTCCCACCGCCGCGATGATCACACCGGCCAGGGCGGGGCCCAGGATCCGGGTCAGGTTGAACGCCGAGGCGTTGAGCGCGATGGCATTCATCAGGTCGTCGGTGCCCACCATGTCCACGATGAACGCCTGACGGATCGGGACTTCGAACGCGCTCAGTGTCCCCAGGAGAACGGCCAGCGCCATGACCCAGGACACCGTCACCCACCCCCACTGCGTCAGGGTGGCGATGGTGAGCGCCTCGAGCAGCATCAGACTCTGGAGCAGGACCAACGCGGGCCGCTTGTTCACCCGGTCTGCGATCACGCCGCCATAGAGAGTAAAGAGGAGGATCGGAAGCGAGCCCAGCGAGGCGACGAGGCCGACTTTGAAGGCGGAGTTGGTCAACTGGAGCACCAGCCAGCCCAGCGCCACGGTCTGCATCCAGGTGCCGCTGAGGGAGATCAATTGCCCGCTGATGAAGAGCCGGAAGTTCCGGTGGCGCAGGGCACCGGGCAGACGGGAAGCGGAGGGCACCGGGGTAATCTAGATCGTTTCGGCCAGGCTACGGGATCGCCTAGCCCGGGTTGGCACCTTTCCCCCGAGCGGGGTTAGGATAAGGGAGGGAGAAATCCATGCGGTATACGACCTATTCGAAGTTCGTTCCCGAGCTGGCCGACGCGGTCAACCTCCAGGCCCTCCTGGATCAGTTGAGCGACTTTCTGCTGCAGTCCGGGTTTGCCGGCGGCTCCAACACCTTCTGGGACGAAGGTGATCCGGGACAGGGCCGCACGCTCGACGGTCTCCGGCAGGCGATTCTCGATGCGTTGATCAAATCGGGGCAGCTCACCCCCGAGATGCTCAAGGTGCTTCGCGGAGAATCGACCGGGGAGCCGGAGCGGGACGAGGAGGTCGAGGAAGCTCTGGCTGAGCTGATCGATCAGATCGTGCGCCGGCTGATCGATGAGGGGTATCTCAACATCGAGCAGGCGCCCCAGATGCCGGTTGGCTACAGCGCCGTATTGGGACCCGGCGGCCAGGCGGCCGCCGCGGCTCGCCAGGTGCAATTCAGCCTCACCGAGAAGAGCCTCGATTTCCTGGGATACAAGACGCTCAAGGACCTGCTGGGAAGCATCGGCAAGTCGAGCCTGGGCGCCCACGAGACGCCGTATCTGGCCACCGGCGTTGAAGCCGAGTCGGTGAGCAAGCCCTACGAGTATGGCGACGTCCTGAATCTGGATGTGCCCGGGACCCTGAGCCGTGCCATCGCGCGCGAGGGGATCGGCGTCCCGATCAATCTCGATTACAGCGATCTCATGGTGCAGCAGTCCGAGTACCGCTCCTCGGCGGCGACGGTGCTGATGCTGGACTGCTCCCACTCGATGATCCTCTACGGCGAGGATCGCTTTACACCGGCCAAGAAGGTGGCTTTGGCGCTGACCCACCTGATTCGCACCCAGTTCCCGGGCGATACCATCAAGGTGGTGCTCTTCCACGATTCGGCGGAGGAGATTCCGTTGGCGGCGCTGGCCAATGCGCAGGTGGGGCCCTATCACACCAATACGGCGGAAGGGCTGAAGCTGGCGCGCCGTCTCCTGCTGGCACAGAAGAAGGACATGCGGCAGATCATCATGATCACCGACGGAAAGCCTTCGGCGCTCACCATGCCGGACGGGCGGACCTACGTGAACTCGATGGGCCTCGACCCCCAGATCCTCAAGGCGACCTACCGGGAGGTCTCAAACTGCCGGCGCGCGGGGATCATGATCAACACCTTCATGCTGGCCCGGGACCGGAGCCTGGTGGAGTTCGTCAAACATGTGGCCCAGTTGTGCCGGGGAAAGGCGTACTTCACCAACACGATGACGCTGGGTCAGTTCATCCTGATGGACTTCATGAAGCGGAAGACGCGGACGGTGAGGTAGGTTGCGCGAGCGGTCCCCTAGAACTTGAGCAGGGCGATCAGGGTCCCGAGCGTCGCTACCCATAGGACCAGATTCAGCCGAGTAAGACGCCCTTCGAACGCTTTCATCCGGGCCAGCAAGCCACCTTCCACCCGGACAAGCGCAGTCTCGAACTGACCCATCCGCTGATCGAACTTGGCTTCGAGTTGAGCAGTGCGTAGGTCGATCCTGGATTCGATCTGGGTCGCACGCTGCTCGAGCTTCGCATCGAACCGGGCGAAGTTGAGCTCGTTCAGCTCGCGTAGGTCGCTACGATACGTGGCGTCCACTTGATTGAACCACTCCACCAGCTCGTTGGTCAGGTCGTCCCCAAACCGCTCGTAGAACTCCCGGGACAATTTCGCCGTGACCGGCATGCAGGCTCCTCGGTCAGATTCGGCGATACGCTAATCTACGCTCGGCGCGCAGGGGTAATCAATCCGCCACAGCGATGGTCCTCGTTACGCCAACGACCCGGCTAGAGGCGAAGGGAAGCCGAGAGGGGGCTCCCCCTCTCGGCCGGCCGCTTCAGCTCACCACCTTCTGCCTGACCGCCTTGGCCTGCTCCAGATGCCCCACAAAGGCGGGGGCCACCGATTCGATGAACTTCTTGAGCTCCGGATTCTGGACCGCCGGCAACAGGGACTTGGTGACAGCGTCGATCACGGCCTGATGAAAGGCGATCTCGTGGTCGAGGTAGGCCTGGTCGAAGGCGGCGCCGTTCTTGGCGCTGATCGCCGCCAGGGCCGCCTTGGCCTGGGCAAGTCCCTGGTCTCCCTTGGGAAGGACGGGCGTGATGCCCAGCCTCTTGGCCAGGTCCCGGCCCTGCTGGCGGACCGTCTGGTGCCCCTCGGCGAACAACTTGCCGAGGTCCTTCACTTCGGGCGAGTGCCCCTTCCTGGCGGCCAGGTTGCCGGTTTCGATATCCGCCGTGTTGGCCTGGTCGAAGATGGCGACGATGTTGGCGTCGGTCAGGGCTGGTGGAGAAGCAGCCTGCGCGGCAAGGGCGACGGGCAGGAACGAAAGGGCGAGGGCGAGGCCCCGGATCTGCTTGACGGACAACATGAAGCGCCTCCTTGGAGTGGATGTCTGGCACAGGGGTGCGGCACCCAACCTAGCAGATATAAAGTAATAAGTCAAGTAAAAACTTCTCTTATTTACTTTCGGACCGGCTTGCACTACCCTTCCACCTCGAACCATGCGCCGTTCCCCGACTCCCCGTGCCTCCGGCGGCCGATTCGCCCACTCGACGCAGGGGCGGCTCCTCGAGCTACTTCGCGAGATGCCGCATACCGTGGCCGAGCTGGCGTCGGCGCTGGACCTGACGCCAACCGGCGTCCGGATCCACCTGGCGGCCCTGGAGCGGGACGGTCTGGTGCAGGTCGAAGGGAGTCGAGCCGGCCCCCGGAAGCCCTCACACCTCTACGGCATCACACCCAAGGCCGAGGCGGGGCTGTCCCGTGCCTATCTCCCGCTGCTTACCAGCCTGGTCGCGACGATCACCGAGAACCTTCCGCGTGAAGAGGCGGCCGACCTGTTCGAGGCGGCGGGACGGCGACTCGGCAAGGGACTCCCCCGCCCCGGCACCGGCCCACAGGCACGCTCCCGGGCGGCGCTCAAGGTTCTGCGGGATCTGGGGGGCGCGGTACGACTGGAAACGTCAGATGGTCGAGCGACGCTGGTCTCGAGCGGATGCCCGGTGGCGGAGGCGGTTCGGGATCACCCCGAGGTCTGCCAAGCCGTCCGGAGCCTGCTGTCGGAGGTCACCGGCAGAAGAGTGACGGAGCACTGCGAGCGCGGGGCGCGACCCCGCTGTCGTTTCGGGCTGGGGAAGGACGACTGAACTATCGGCAGCTGGAGCTCTAGTTCCCCCCCATCACCTGCTTCACATACTGTCCCTGCTTCAAGGTCGCCGTCGAATCCACCCGGTTGACCAGCGCCAACTCCGAAAGACTGATCGCGGAAGGGTAGGTCTTGTTGAACTCGGGCAGGGTCATCGCCCGGGTCAGTTGACGGACCTTCACCCGGTTGGGCTGAACGGCAAGGGCCTTGGGGTCGGTGAGCGCCTTGAAGCTGGTGAGTGAAGTGCGGATGGTGCGGGCGTAGTTCTGGTACGAGTCGGCCTTGGTGAAGCCGATCAGGGCGTAGGTGCGGTTCTGGTAGGAGACGAAAGTTGCCTGGCCGGCTACCGGGGTCTGGTCCGCCTGGGCCTGGAACTCACCGGAAATGGCGGAGAGGCCGTTCACCTGCTCTTTCCTGGTCTGCCCGGGAGTGATCCCTTCGCCGCCGAAGAAGCTCTTGGCGGACTCCTCGGGCGAGGCCCCAGCGAAAGTCAACTGCACCACCGCATCCTGTTGCGGACTTACCCCTACCACACCGCCCGGCCGGTTCTGAATCTTCCACCCCTCGGGGAACGCCATCTGGAGCTTCAAGTTGGGATGCAGGAATGTGCTCCCCTGGGTGAAGCCTTGGCGCGGGTCGTCTCCATACACCATGCCATCGATGATCTTGAGATAGTCGTCCTGGCCCAGCCGCTTGGTGGACCAGTCGGTCTGGGTCGCGGCGATGCGAGCGTCCACCGCTTGTATCCGGTTCTCCGGCGCGGGATGGGTGGATTGCCATTCCGGCACTCGCGCCCCGCCAGCCGCCTTGGTGACCCCGTCCAGCGTCTCGAACACCCCGCGCATCGCCCGGACGTCATAGTTCTGCTTGAGGGCGTAGCGGTATCCCAGCTCGTCGGCCTGGCTCTCGTCACCACGACTGTATTTGAGAAACAGCATCTGGAGCCCGGCCTGGGCGGCCCCGGCCAGGTTGGCGAAGGTGGTAGAGACTACGCTCCCGACCGCCAGCCCCATCTGGGCCAGTTGTTCCCGGGTGATCTGCCGAGCGGAGTGGCGGGCGGTGACGTGTCCGACTTCGTGCCCCATGACGGAGGCCAGCTCGGCTTCGGACTCGAGGTCGGTCATGATGCCCCGGGTCACGAAGATGAACCCGCCAGGGAGCGCAAAGGCGTTCACGGCCGGGTCGTCCACCACCTGAAATCTCCAGGGCAGCTGAGGACGCTCCGAACCGGCAGCCAGCTTCATCCCGATCCGGCTGACGTAGGCCTGCACCGCGGTGTCCGAGTAGATCCCCATCTCCCGCGGCACCGCGTCCGCGGCCTCCTTGCCCATCGCGATTTCCTGAGACTCGGAGACCAGGTTGAATTCCGAGTGCCCGGTCGCCGGGTTGACCGAACAGGAGTCAGACGCGATGGCGCCCAGGCCGATGACGACCCAGGCGCCGATCTCTCTCAAACTCCTCATGCGTGGGGCCACCTCCAGCCAAAGGAGCCGGCCGTCAGGCACGCGTAAACCAGCCCGTCGAAGATGTTCTTGATGGTGATCGACCAGGGCGTGCCGCCCCAGATCGATTGCATCGCCTGCCCCCCGGAATAGGCCAGAAAGGCGGTGGTGCCGGCGACCCGGAAGACATGGAGGTAATCCGTTCCGGGAGCCACGACTCGGCCAGTGATGTAGGCGACGAACAGCGAGATCACCAGGGTATAGACGAACCACTGGACCAACGCGGGCGTCATGTTCATGGGGCCCGCTTTGCGAATCGTGATGATGGCCAACGGGCCTTCCTCGAACTTCTTCATTACTTCGGGCTTCTTGAGGTCCGCCATGTCCATCACGTGGGGCACGTGGTACTGCCCCGGCGGCAGGTTCTGCTTCTTGAGCGCCTGCCGGAGCGCCTCCTCATCCGAGGTGGGCCGATAATCCGGCTTGTGGTAAGTCAGAACCATGTGCATCACGGTGCTGGCGATGAAGATCAGGATGGCCGACAGAATGATCGGGAGCCATAGCGCGGTGATGGGGACCATGCCGAGCCTCCGGAACGAAGGTGGGGGTCCGCCACGACGGGCGGACGCAGGGTGCTCGAGATGCCGGGAGCCGCTCCTGACAACTTACGGTCCCACAACGCCGGAGCGCAAAGGCGAGGGCACCCTGGCCCGGGAGCGGCCGGAGTTGGCTCCTCTGGTCCCGAAGAGGTTCCGGGTTGATGGATCAGGCCTTGCCTGAGCCGCCTCTCATGACCGGTCTTGACCGTTTGCTGTGGCTTGCTCTCCACGGATCGCTGCCAGCCTGTTACCGGCACGCATCATCAGCACTGAATGGCTGGAAATTCGGCCCTAGCGGGGCGGCCTCGCGAGCCCTATGCTATCCGTCGGAACCAGCCGCAGACTCTGCCTGATTAACCCGAGATCCGATCGCGATGGAATCCACCCTCAGCTGTCCCCGCTGTAACGGCAGCCTGGAGCCTGGCGCGCGGTTTTGCCAGAGCTGCGGGCTCAGTTTGTCTGGGGACCAGCCGCTGGTGACTGGCTCCGGCGGCGGCACGGGGACCGGGGCCTTTCAATTGGCACCGGCGCAGGTGGACCTCCTGGTCCAAGCCACGCTGGGCGAGTACGAGATCCTGGGCGAGTTGGGCTCGGGCGGCATGGCCACGGTCTATCTGGCACACGACATCGCGCTCAACCGCAAGGTGGCGATCAAACTGATGTCTCCCGCCTACCTGCACGGGCCCGACATGGTGGCCCGGTTCAAGCGGGAGGCCCGGACCGCCGCCGCGCTGAGTCATCCCCACATTATTCCGGTGTACGCGGTGCGAGAAGAGGAGCAGGTCCTCTTCTTCGTGATGAAGTACGTGAAGGGGCGGACGCTGGACTCGATCATCAGCGAGATGGGCCCGCTCCCCCTCAGCATGATCCGGAGCATCCTGCTCGAGGTGACGGCGGCCCTGGACTACGCGCACCGCGAGGGCGTGGTCCACCGGGACATCAAGCCGGGCAATATCATGGTGGACGAAGAAGGCTTCGTGATGGTGACCGACTTCGGGATCGCCAAGGCGATGCAGGGTGAGACTCTGACCATCACCGGCACCACGGTAGGAACACCCAGTTATCTGAGTCCCGAAGCCTGCACCGGTGGACCGGTCAATCAGGCGGCGGACCAGTACTCGCTGGGCGCGGTCGCGTACGAGATGCTGACCGGCAAGCCGCCGTTCGAAGCCGAGAACAGCATGGCGATGATGTACGCCCAGGTGCACACGCCGCCGCGGCCCAGCACCCAGATCCGGAGCGACTGCCCGCCCGAACTGAATGAAATCATCATGCGGATGCTGGCCAAGAATCCGGCCGAGCGTTTCCCCAGCATGCATGACGTGGCCGCCGCGATCGGGCTGGTGCTGCCCCACCCCGGCGATGGCGTGCGCACCCAGATCGGCCTGCTGGCGCGCAACCGTCCAACGGTGTCGGTGGAGGCGAACCGGCTGACACCGACCTCCTGGCCCGGCGCCCGACCAATCTCCGGCGGACGCGCCCGCGCGATCACGCCGGCCGCCGCCGCCGCGCCCACCATTCCACTCCAGAGGAGGCCCAACCGGATGCTGCTGAGCATCGGGACCGCGGTCCTCGGTGTGCTGGCGCTATTGCTGTTCCGGCCGAGAAGCCAACCGGCCCCGGTTCTGGCACCGGCCAGCCCAACCATCTCCTCTACCGACAGTCTCTGGATCCACACTCGCGGCGCCGCCGAGTTCGCTCGGCAGCGCGCGGTGGCCGCCGGGGTTCCGGCCAAGGCGCTGGCAGGAGCCGACTCTCTCTTCGAGCAGGCGGTGGCAGAGGCCGGGGTGGACCGGAAGGCCGAAGCTGCAGTGCTGATGACCAAGGCCTCCGCCATCTTCGCCGATGCCGAGAAGGTGGCTCTGGCCAAGACGCCGACGGCTCCCGCCGCCGTGGCCAAGCCCAGGGAAGCGCCCAAGCCCACCATAACGGCCCCTGCGGCGGCACCAGCCGCCGAGCCGGCAGCGGCCAAGCCGGCGCCCTCGGAATCGCTGGCCATTGCCGAGTATTACGGCGAACTCAAGCGTGCCATCGATTCCCGGCAACTGGCGGAGATCAAGCGGTTGCTTCCCAACCTCTCCGGCAAGGAGGAGGGGCAATGGAGGAAACTGTTCGAAGACCGGAAGGTGACGGGGATCGAATCCAGCTTCTTCGTCCGTGAAGTCCAGATCGACGGCGACCAGGGCGGAGCGCACGTGATTTACGATCTCACGGTCACCAAGGATGGTAAGTCCAACATGAAGCAGCAGGACCAGAAGGTCCTGCTGTCGCGTGGGCCGCACGGCTGGCGCCAGATCCGGGTCGACCAGAACGACTAGGGCGTGAGCTCGATGGTGGCGGAATAGGCCAGGATCGGATCCGGGCTTCGCTCCAGGCTCTGATGGTAGGTCGAGCAGTCAAAGGGGACCGGACCCTCGAAAACTTGTTTCTGGTTCAGTACTACCCGAATCGGCCCCTCCTTCGGCAAGAGATCCTCCCGCAGCAACAGCCGCAGGCGTTTCACATTCCTGGTAGTCAGGCGGATCGTATTGTCACCTTCGATCCGCCCGTCGACCGAAGCAGGTACCTGGGCCGCGAGCTTGGTCGCTGACTCCAGGGTCATGGTCCCGGACCCGGAGCTGGCGCCGATCAGTCCGTCCGCCCGTTCCAGAATCTCCACCCAATAGTGTCGTGTGTAGCGCACCCCCCGTAGCGAGAAGGCGATCGTCCGGGGGAGGGCGCGTCGGTCGTAGCGCTGCATGAACTCGAGGGTGCGTCCCTCGTCGGTGCGGCCCAGAATCACTTCGTGGCCCAGTTCCTTGAAGAAGTGGGTCTCCGCCGGGGCGGCGCGTTTGCCGAGCTGCTTGACGGTGACCTCGGTGGCGGCCGGGGCGATGATGTTGTCCCGCTGGCCATGAAGGAACAGGAGGGGGAGATTGGCGGTGTTGCGCGCCTCCGGCGGCCCGTCTCCTGCGACACCGGGATACATGACGCCGGCGCCCATGGCGGAGACGGCGGCGCTGAATCGCTGGGGCCAGAGGCTGGCGAAGTAGAAGGTACCGGTGCCGCCGTTGCTCATCCCGGTCAGGTAGATCCGCTGGGGATCCACGTTGAACTCGCGCTGCAGCTCGTCGATCAGCGCGTCCACCATCGCGGTCTGATCTTGCCACCACCACCAGCCCGAGGCCTGCGGATAGACGGCGAGATAGCCGGTCCGCGCGACGGCCCAGCGTACCAGGTGCATGGCGTCCATGGCGAGGCCGGCACCCCCGGAGAGAAAGATCAGGAGCGGAACCGGAGTGTCGCCCCGATAGTCGTCCGGCACCTGGAGCAGATAGGGCCATCCCTGGAAGCCCGTGGTCGTAAGGGTTTGGAGCCGGGTGCCTGGCGGCCGCGAGGGATATCGCGGGCGGGGGAATTGGGCGGTATCAGCCCGGCAGCTCGAGGCTACCAATGAATCGGCCGGAGGTCCCGACCAGTCGCGGATTGCGGAGCGGACGAAATAGTCGCTGTCGCGCCGAGCCGGTTCGAGCAGGGTCCTGGCCTGGTCCCCGGTGGAGGCGATGACGCGTGCCGCGAGGGACCGTACCCGGGGATCGCGACTCTGCAGCAGGGGTGCCACCTTATCGAGCGAGGGCGGCACCACCCCTCGACGATAGGACACCGCCAGCGCCAGCCGGATCGCGGTGGTATCGCCGGAGGCAAGGATCGGCTCGAGCTGGGCCCAGCCAGGCGCCGGACTCTCGTCGAGATTCAGCGCCGCCAGCGCGCCCAGTCGCGTGTCCTTGTCTCCCAACCAGCCTTCGACCGTCTCGCCGTGCCGGCGCTCCACCAGCTCCAGGGTCACCTTTTCGGTGATCTTCTCCATCTGAAAACCCGAGGTGGCGCTCTCCATCTCGATTCGTTGCAGCAGACCGGAATGCGGGCAGTACCAGTAGCGGAGGAGGAGCTGATCGCCGGGGAGGTTCTGCTCCGGGGTCGGCATCAGACCGGGGCCGGAGCCTTCCAATCGCAAGCAATCGCCGGTTCCCTGCTTCTCCCATCCCACCACGCGATATCTCAGGCTCGGCCCGCCCGGGTCAGGAGCCCAGGTGTCACCGGGTTTCACCGGACCGGGCGGAAGCAGCGCCAGCTCGACCGCGACCCAGAGCATCTGGCTGGGCCATTCGCGACTCACGATCGGCGGCAGCCTGGTGCCACCGCTGGTGCTCACGACGTTGGCTTCAGCGAGCGACGCGGGCGGGCGCTGCGATTCGAACTCGGCGCGATTCTCCTTGAGCAGGTCCTTGCCGGCTACCAGGTACCGGGTCAGCTCCATCCCGCTCCGATCATGCTGGACGCCGACCAGGAAGTCCTTGTCGTTCGGGCCGGTCACCAGCAGGTGATCGGTCCCGGTGGCCCGGCTCTCCATCACCAGCGGCTCCATGGCGTGACCGGGGGGAGCGCCACGGGCGTCCACCCCGCGCTGGTAGGTCTCGCGATAGACGAGATGGTCGCCGGGACGCAGGTCGTAGCGGAGAAGGACCGCACTGTCCGGCATAACCGGTCCGCCGCCACCGAGCGCGGCAAGCAAGACAAGCCCGGCGATTGTCACGGGTGGGGACCGCTCATCGAGCGCCTGACTCCTGAGAGTGCCTGGGGCGTATGCCGTGGAGACGATCCGGCCCGATGCCCCGGCACCAGCGGAACATGGGCGCGACGACACCAGAACGAGGGGCGAGGGAGAAATGTTCCGCAAGCTGGAACATGGATCGAACCTACCGCCCTCCCTGTGGCCCTGAAACGACGCCTCCCGCAGGACCGTAGGACAAGAAACCAGCCAGAACATGCAGCGTTGACCCCTCCGGTCGAGGCTCAGAGGATTCCCGCCATGATCGACGCAATCCATGACACGACGCCCGCCGCCGCCGAACGCCTCGTGATCAAACGGGCCGGCCGGATGCATTTCGTTCGCATCGCCGACCTGGACTGGGTCGAAGCGGCCAGTAACTACGTGCGCCTCCACGTGGGGACGGAAGTGCATTTGATGCGGGAGACCCTGAGTCGCCTGGCCGAGCGACTGAGCAACGGCCGATTCCTGCGGATTCACCGCACCACCATCATCAATGTGGACCGGATTCGGGAGATCCAGCCCTGGTTCTCCGGCGAGTATATCGTCATTCTCAATGACGGGACCAAGCTCAAGGTGAGCCGGGGCTACCGGGGCGAGGTGGCACGGTGGATGGGGAAGAGCTCATAGAATTGCCGATTTCCGATTGCCGAGTGTCGATTAAAGCGAGTCCGTTCCCCTTTCCCTTTCCCCTTTCCCCAATCTCCCATGCCCTACAGCGGTATCACGACTTCCCTCCTTCTGTTCGCGTTCGCCCTGGGCTGCACCAAGGCGCCCGATCCCCGGAAGACCGAGGAGGCATTGATGGCAGCGGACCGGGCCTTCAACCAGGCCACCGCCGACCGGGGGGCCGATGGCTGGGCGGAATATTTCGCCCCGGACGCGCTTCAGTACGGCGGAGGGTCGCAGCCGACCGAGGGTCCGGCCGCGATTCGCCAGAGCATGCTGGAGACCCTGAAGCCGGGCAACAAGCTGACCTGGGAGCCCACCAAGGCGTTCGCCTCGACCGGCGACCTGGGCTACACCATAGGTCGCTGGGAATTCACCCCGGCGGGTAGTGGCCCGGCAGCCCACGGCAGCTACGTGACCATCTGGCGGAAGCAGCCCGATGGGAAGTGGCTGGTGGTGCTGGATATCGGGAATCCGGACAGGTGAGAATAGGACGGACAGGTTGGACAAGACGGACAAGATGGACAAGGCGGAAGGGGTGGTAGCTCTACCGTCCTGTCCGCCCTGTCCATCCTGTCCATCTTGACCGTCCACCTCTGGCGCTGCCCCTCCGGGGGGATTTGTTTCCCCCCATGCCGCCTCATGCGGTCCTCACCGAACTTCAAGCCGCGTTTCTTCAGGCCACAATCACGATCGGCCTCGCGGTCCTCTGCTCAATCCTCTATTTCCGATTCCATAAGCCGTATTTCCTCTGGTGGTCCCTCGCCTGGACGCTCTACGTCCTCCGACTGGGAGCCATCATTGTCTTCCTCATCACCACTGCCAAGGTTTGGCTCTTCTGGCACCAGATCATCACCGGCTGGACCGCGCTGACCCTGCTCTGGGCCTCGCTGGTGTTCTCCCGTCGTCTCCGCTGGCGTTGGGGTTACGGACTCCTGGCGCTGTTCCCGCTGATCTGGAGCTACGTCGCCATCTATGTGCTGGACGACTTCCTCCTGGCCGCCGGTCCGGCCGTGGCCTTCCTGAGCCTCGCTACCATCTGGACCGGGGTCACCTTCGCGCGCGATTGGCGCAAGACCGGGGCCCGGGGGTCGGCCCACCTGGCGGTGGCCTTTCTGCTCTGGGGGCTCCATCATCTGGACTACCCGCTGCTCCGGGCCAGGGGCGCCTGGAGCCCCTGGGGCTATTATCTCGACATTCTCTTCGAGCTGGCGGTAGGCGCGGGGATCGTGCTCCTGGTCCTGGAGGACCTTCAGCGCGGGGTGGGAGCCCTGGCCGCCCTGTCGGGAGACATCCAGAGCGGCGGTCAATCGAGTGACGGGCTGGGCGCCTTGCTGGAGCGCCCGCTCCGGCTCCGGGGGGTGCGGGGAAGCGCCATGTATCTGCGCAAAGACGCCACCGGAACCTTCATACGCGGCGCCGGGACCTGCACCGACTGGGCGGGTCGCGAACCCCAGGGAGAAACCGCGAAGCTGATCGCGCAGGCCCTGGATTCCGGGCGCCCGGCATTCTCCTCGACCCAGGGGTTCGTCGCGGTCCTGCCGGTCTTCGGCCGGAGGGTCTCCACGGGCGCCCTGGTCATGGTGGGAGATGCCCGCGACCCCTTCACCGCCCTGGACGAGAGCTTCCTGATCGCACTGGGACAGCAGGTAGGAGCGGCCCTGGAGACCGCCGACCTCAACGCCCGGCTCCAGGCCCGCACTTCCGAACTGGAGATGGTCTCGACCCAAATGGTCCGGCACGACGAAGCGCTTCGCCGGCGGCTCTCGCTCGAGCTGCATGATGAGACCGCGCAGGTCTTCTCGGCCGTGAAGATGCAGCTGGGAGTCCTGCGGGAGCAGGCCGATCCGTCGCTCTCTGAGCGGTTCGACCGCGCCCTCGAACTGGTGGACACGGGAATGCAGAGCATCCGGGACGTGACCAACGATCTGCGCCCCGCCCACCTGGACGATCTCGGGCTGGTGCCGGCGCTCCGGGCCCTGGTGACCGAGTTCGGGGAGCGCACCGGTCTCCCGGTCACGTTCGTGGCAGCCGAAGAGCTGCCCGAGCTTTCCGAAGAGGCGGAACTGGCGCTGTTCCGGGCGCTCCAGGAAGGGCTCTCCAACGTACTCAAGCACTCCGGAGCGAAGAGCGTCGCGGTGGGCATCGGGTTCGAGGATGACGGCGTCATTCTGCGCTTGAGCGACGACGGCCGGGGACTGGGCGGACAGTTCGACCTGGCCAGGCTCGAGCGGGAGGGTCATCTGGGGCTCGCGGGGATGCGCGAACGGGTCCAGGCGCTGGGTGGCTGGCTCGAAATCGGCGGGCGGCCGGCGGGCGGGACCGGACTGCGGATCTGGATTCCGGCGCCTGGCGAGGCCGCATGACCGCGCCGATCCGGGTGCTGCTGGTAGACGATCACACGGTGGTCCGGGAGGGAATCCGCCACGTGCTCTCGGGTACCGGAGAATTCGAGGTGGTGGGAGAGGCCGCCGAAGGGACCGAAGCCATCGCCCTCACGGCCGAGCTGCAGCCCGACGTGGTGGTGCTGGACATCACGCTCCCCGGGAAGTCAGGCCTTCGTCTGGTGGAGGGGCTGCGTAAGGCGTCCTCCGCGACCCGAATCCTCATGTTGAGCGTGCACGACCAGACCGAGTACGTGGTGCAGAGCGTGCGCGCGGGCGCGCATGGATATCTCCGGAAGGACACGACGCCCAACGAGCTCCGTCAGGCGATCCGGGCGGTGCACCAGGGAGATTCCTTCTACAGTCCCGCCGCCGCTCGCCATCTGACCGAGGCGCTGCGCCACCCGCCGCCATCCAGTGACGTGAGTGGCGGCCTGGACGCGCTGACCGGACGGGAACGTGAGGTCCTGCTGGGAATCGTTCGGGGCCAGACCAATCGGCAGATCGCCGGTGATCTGGGGATCAGCGTCCGCACCGTCGAGAGTCATCGCGACAGTCTGATGCGCAAGCTGGGCATTCGCTCAGTGGCCGGACTGACGCGATTTGCCATCGAAAATGGCCTGTACGGTGAATGAGAATTGCATAGCGATCGCTCCGTAGTCTCCTCCTCCGTAATCGTTCGGATGCCCGGCTTGCCCGGCGAACCCTAAGTTCTTCCCGCAATTCCGCATTCATCCACCCAAACTCCGCCTTTCATGACTTCGACCCTCGCTCGTCGGGTGTTGGCCGGGACTACCGTAGTGGGGACCCTGCTCGCGCTCGCACCGCGCCGACTCGCCGCCCAGGATGCCGACAGCGGGAAGGTCGTGGAGCTGCCGGCCGTCACGGTCACCGCCACCCGGGAAGCCCGGGACGTCTTCGCGGTCCCCGCCGCGGTGACCATCGTCGACTCGGCCAAGCTGGCCGAGCAGCATCCCAACAACGCGGCGGATCAGTTCCGCGACCTGCCCGGGCTCGACATCAACGGCACCGGTCCCAATCAGACCCGTCCTACCATTCGGGGAATGCGGGGGCAGCGTGTGCTGCTGCTGGAAGACGGGGTCCCCCTGGCCAATGCCCGGCGGCAGTCCGATTTCGGAGAGATCCCGGCGCTGGTCGATGTGGCCAACATCAAGCAGGTGGAGGTAGTGCGCGGGCCGATGTCGGTGCTCTACGGGAGCGACGCGATCGGCGGCGTGGTGAACCTGATCACCCGCAGCCCGCTTTATCGAGGGCCGGCGTCGACCGTACACGGCACGCTCGGACTCGACTATGGCAGCCCCGGCAGCATCACCAAAGTCTACGGCGGGGCGAGCGGCCAGAGCGGCGGCCTGGGCTTCCTGGTGAGCGGGAGCTACCGAAACGCGGGCAACTATACCATTCCGGCGGGCACTTTCGGCAATGTGACCCTGCCCGAGAAGGAATACCTGTTCGACTCCAAGATCAAAGACTGGTCGGCCAACGCCTACCTGGGGTACAAGTTCCAGAGCGGCCACGGGGTCTTCGGCAGGTTCGAGAGCTACAGCGCCGACAATGCCGGGTTCGGATACGTAGATCCGGCGCTCCTGGGGCCGGGACAACCCTTCATCCAGATCAACTATCCCGATCAGCGCTACTGGAAGACATCGCTGGGCTACAACTCGGCCAAACTGAACGCGGTGGTGCTGGACCGGCTGGATGTGACCGCCTACTACTCCAAGAACAAACGGCACCTCGCGACCAACATCGACACGCCGGCGGGCCCCGGCATGAGCGTCGCCGTCAACTCGCTCAACTTCACCGACATGGGTACCGCCGGGTTCCGAGTGGAAGCGAAGAAGGTCCTGAGCCAGCACCTGATCACCTATGGCGTGGATTTCTTCCGGGATCATTCCGAGAACAGCGACTCCAGTCTGACCACACTCACCGGGTTTGGCCCCCCACCGCCGATCCAGATCGTGAGCACCACGCCGACCGTCCCCAACGCCTCGCTCCGGAGCCTTGGCGTTTTTGCGCAGGGCGAGCTGCATCTCATCGACCGCACCACGCTGATCCTGGGGGCGCGTTACCAGAATGTGAATCGGCAGACCCGCTCGACGCCGGGGATCACCGCTCCGCTGGTGGACAACACCGCCGGCACCGTGGTGGGTGCCGCCAACCTGATCGTGGGAGTCACCAAGGCACTCAACCTGATCGGCGCGGTGGGCCGCGGGTTCCGCTCGCCCAATCTGGTGGAATCGTTCTTCAACGGGCCGGTGCCCGAAGTGAACGGGATCCAGGTCGCCAATCCGAGTCTCAAGCCCGAGACCAACCTGGAGTTCGATTTCGGCGCGCGCTATCGGACCGGGCGGGTGGGAGCGGAGGCGTGGTACTTCAACAACACGATTCACGACGGGATTCGCACCGTGGCCACCGGGGACACCATCAACGGCCAGGCGGCCTATCAGAACCAGAACGTGTCCCAGCTCCGCTACCAGGGGGTAGAGCTGCAGGCCGATGTGCGGATCGCCTACGGGTTCGCTGCCGGCGCCAACTACACCTACCTCACCAGCAAGGACGTGCTCAAGCCCAACGAGCCGATCGGCGACACCTATCCGCACAAGGTCGGGGTGACCGCGTCGTACCGGCACCCGAGCGGGCGGTTCTGGGCGGAGTACGGCTTCCGTTACAACGCGGAGCAGACCAACATTACGCTCCCGGCGCCGCCCTCGCCTCCTTTCCCCGTCGGGAGCACCTTGCCATCGTTCTCGGTGCACAACGTCCGCGGCGGATTCCTGGTCTACCGCAAGGCGCGCTACTCGGCGGAGCTCGACCTGGCGGTGCTCAACATCGCTAACAAGCTCTACGCGGAGACGGCCAACCAGAGCTTCTTCAGGCCGGAGCCGAGAAGGCAGATTCGGATTGGAGTGCTGACGACGTTCTAGGAGGCAAGAGGCAAGGGGCACGAGGCAAGAGCCTGCGCCTCATCCCCTTGCCCCTTGCCCCGTGCCTCTTGCCCCCAACGACCATGTCCTTCGTCTCCTACATCCCTATCCTCACCACCATCCTCGCCACGGTGTTCACCGCGGTGCTGGTGCATCGCTGGCGGACTCGACGCACGGGGCCCCACCTGCTCTGGTGGGCGCTGGGGACCCTTACTTTCGCACTGGGCACCATCACCGAAAGCCTGACCACGCTGATCGGGTGGCACGAGCCGATCTTCCGCGCCTGGTACATCACGGGCGCCCTGTTGGGCGGGGCGCCACTGGCGCAGGGGACGGTCTACCTGCTGCTATCGCGCCGGGTCGCCAACCGGCTGACGGCCGTGTTGGTCACCGTCATCGTCATCGCGTCGGTCTGCGTGCTGCTTTCGCCCATTCACTACGAGCTGGTCGAGCCCCACCGGCTGAGCGGGAAGGTGTTGGGTTGGCAATGGGTACGGGCCTTCAGCCCGTTCATCAACACCTACGCATTCCTCTTCCTGGTGGGCGGCGCGATTCTGTCCGCGGTGCGCTATGCCGGCGACCCCGCGACCCGTCACCGCTTCATCGGGAACGTCTGCATCGCCATCGGCGCCATCCTGCCCGGAATCGGCGGGTCATTCACCCGGTTCGGCTACACCGAGGTGCTGTACGTGACGGAGTTTCTCGGGCTGGGGCTGATCTTTGTGGGGTATCGGGCCATCGTTGCTGGCGGGAAGCCGGTAGAACAGGGGAACAGGAGAGCAGGCGAACAGGAACCAGCGCTGGAACGGGGGACGGGTTGAGGCCCGTTCCCCCGTTTTCCCGTTCTGCTGTTCACCCGCTCCACTTCCCTACCCCACGTACCTCGCCAATCCCATCGCCAACGCGGCCAGGAGCAGCAGGCTGATGCTCACCCGGGCGTGGAAGTAGAGCTTGTCCTGTAGCCGTTGCATCTCGCCCAGTTGATCGGCCTGGGGCGGACCCTTGGCCGCCTGGAGGGCCGTGCTGAGCAGGCCGATCTTCTTGGCGGTGGGGCTATTGACGGTGGCCCCGTGGATCAGAGCTACCATCGCGAACAGGGCGCCGATGGAAAACGTTCGTCCGGGGCCACTGCGCATCCACTCGGAGTCACCCGCGGAGTTGTGATAGAAGGCGGCCAACCCGGTCAGGATGGTGGCAAACGCCATGGCCATGAAGAACAGTTGGATCTTCTTGACCTGTGCGAGATGCTGCATCACCGGCGCGCCGGCGGGGCCGAGCGCGCGGATGGTGGGCATCAGATAGATCGAAACGAAGAACACTCCGCCCACCCATATCACGCCCGACAGGACATGGATCAGTCGCAGAATCGTGAACGTGGTATGGTCCATGAGCATCTCCTTTGAAGTTGTGGTCCTGACGATTGGGGCTACGGGCGTGTCTCAAACGTCACAGGCATCACTGGTAGTCGCCACCTCGGCCGGCTCCGGCGCCAGGCGAAAGAGCGAGAACCGTCGCTGACAGCCGGCTTCCACCTGCTCCTCATCGGCTCGCCACTGGACCCAGACCCAGCCTTCCGACTGGGGAGAGCCGGCCACGCGAACTTGATATTGCGCTACCATCTCGCGGAAGGCGGTGCCGCGACCGACGAAGTCGCCGCCCTGCGGGGCCAGCAGCGCATCGGCGGTGAGGTGGCTGGGTGTCATGATCAGCTTCAGCCGTGATTCGCTCACCAGGACGAAGCCGCCCAACCCCGCAGCTCCGAGCGACCCGACCACCTGGCCGAAGGCCTGGACTTCCCTCACGGTGGAGCTGTTGGCCAGCCATTCGATGCGGGCCGTCCCGGCGAGGCCGGTGGGCCGGATCTCCCGAATGCCGGTGGGGTCCAGGAGGTAGTAGAACCGCCGACTCAACTCGGGGGTGACAGTGTGGGAGAAGGCGACTTCGGTGGACCCGAACTCCGACCGCTGAGCGAAGAGCTCCTCTCGACGGGGTGTATCGGCGTTCAGAGCATCAGCCTGGAGATTGGCCGGAAGCCAGCTCGCCCAGGGCAATTCCATTGGAGAGTCGAAGCGAAGCGCCCGACCATCGGTAAACGCCGAGACCACGACAGGGGAGGGCCCGGCGGGCTGAGTCAGGGCCGTGGCCAGCAGGGGTGTCAGCAGGAACGAGAGTCGCATCCCTTGGTCGCCTAGCCCTCGACCGGCGTCACGACGACTTCGGTCTTCACGGAGTTCGAGATGTAGCACTCCTCGTGCGCGGCGTGATGCAATCGCTCCAGCCGATCGGCCACAGGCGCTCGGCCGCCGGCATAGTGGATCCGGGGCCGTAGGGTTACCCGGCTCACCCAGAGCGCGCCCTTCTCGTTCTTGGTCATTTCACCCACTGCCTCATCCTCGTAGCTCACCACTTCGATTCCATCCTTGTAGGCCAGGTAGAGAAAGGTCAGCATGTGGCAGCTCGATATGGCCGCCACGAAGGCCTCCTCCGGATCCACGTTGTCGGGGTTGCAGTAGGGAGGCCGTACCGAGGTGGGCGCCGGGGAGGCCGGGACGGTGACTCCGCCGTCGAAGCTCCAGGTGTGCTCCCGTGAGTAGGTCCCCTTGAGGAACTCTCCCCGGGTGTGGGTCCACAGGATCGTGGCGCGGTGCTCTGACATCAGCTGTCGGCAGTCAGGGTTCGAGCGTCAGCAGGGCGAAGGTCCCGGGCACGATGCTGGGCCGGGGGTGCGGGTGTTCCGGGGTCGGGTCCGGTGGCGGCCCCAACTCCGCCGTCACCGTGAACACCCGATGGCTCCGCTCGTCCAGCGCCAGGGTCCGAGCCCCTCGCCTGGTATCGACGTTGGCGACGACGCTGAACTTCCGGGGCGAGTCTTCGTGGATCACCGTGAGCGTTCCATCCCCGTTGGAGGCGAAGGCCAGCTGGGTGCCCGGGTCGAAAGCACAGCCGTCCACCCCCTCCCCGATGGGAACGGTGGTGAGCAGCCGGCCGCTCGAGGCGTCGGAGACCGCCATTAACCGGTTGCGGCACCCGCTGAACAGCAGGTGATGGGCCCGGTCGATGGCCAGCCCGGTCGGCGACTCGCAAGGGGCGAGCTTCCAGTGCCGGCGGACCTTCAATGCTTTCCCATCGAGCTCGGCCACCTCTGCCTTATCCTCGAGATTCACATACTCGATCCCATTCCCGGCCGCGACGCCGAACTCAGGCTTCCCGCCGAGCACAATCGTGCCTATCGCGATTCCGGCCGCCGGGTCGATGACGGTGGAAGATCCGCCGTCTCCATTGAAGGAGAAGATGCGTCGAGTGGATGGGTCGTAGAGAATGGCGTCCGGATCCTCGCCGGTCCGGATTCGTCCCTGGACCGCGAAGGTTGCGAGGTCGAAGATGATGACCGAGCTGTCCCGTCCAGAGGTCGCGAACCCGCGCCCATTCGCCGCGAGGGCGACGCCATGGGCGCCGTTCAGGTCCGGGACCTCCCCCAGCACCGTGCCGTTCTCGGCATCCACGACCATGACCCGGGTCTGCCGCGCGATGAACAGGCGGTGCCCGGCACTGTCGAGGGTGAGGTAATCCCAGCCGCCGTCTTCGCCGAGCAGGACGGTGTTGGCCAGGTGGTAGGATTGCGCGGTGGCGGGCAGCGCCCATGCCGCGAGCAGAATGGCCCCCACCCTCACCGCTTTGGATAATCTGTCCATGGTATCGATTGTAACGAGGGAACCGAGCGTCTGCGCCAATAAACTATATCGCCAGAAGGAGGATGCTTGTTTCACCTTGACCGTTGCCCCGGTGCGGGATAGATCATCCCGACTCAGACACCTAAGACCGGAGGGCAGCCATGCTCGATCTCCGCTCCCAGTTCGCGCGGCGCTGGTGGGTCATCCTCTTGCGCGGCCTCTTCGCCATCCTGTTCGGTATTCTGGCCTTTACCTATCCCGGCCTGACGCTGGCGTCGCTGGTCATGGTCTACGGCATCTTCGTCCTGGCCGATGGCCTGGTGGCGCTCTTCGGCGGCATGGGTAACAGCCTCTGGGCCTCTCTCCTAGTGGGGCTGGCCGGGATCGGGGCCGGCCTGCTCACCTTCTTCTATCCGGGAATCACCGCCCTGGTCCTGCTCTACTTCATCGCGGCCTGGGCGATCATCAAAGGCGTCTTCGAGATCGCCATCGCGTTCAAGTTGCGGGAGGTGATTCAAGGAGAGTGGGCGCTGATCCTCGCCGGCCTGCTGAAAATTGCCGCCTCATTCATCGGCCCTACGCTGCGCCACCTGCTGCCGCGCGCTGCGCTGTTGGGGCCTATCGCCGCCGTGGCGATTATTTTCATCGCGTTTTTTCCCGCATTGAAGATTATTGACACGCCCATGGTGGGGTTGCTTTCGCTGTCCATCATTCTGATCGCCTTCATCGGCAAGATCCGGCTGCCGGGCCGTGTGCCGGCCGCACTGGCCGCCGTCGCATTGGGCACCGCTCTCTATTATCTGCTCATGGCCGCCGGGCTGGCCCTCCCGCCGACGCCCCACGCCGAAGGCGGCTTGCACGTCGCCCTGCCGTTGCCGTCGCTGGGCTTTATCGCCGGCCTGCCACATCTGGCGCCCTATCTGGCCCTGGCGCTGCCCTTCGCGCTGGTGGTCGTGGTCGGCGGCATCGATGTGACCGAGAGCGCGGCGGTGGCCGGCGACGATTATGACACCCGCTCGATTCTACTGACCGATGGACTGGCCACCTGTCTCGGTGGGCTGTTCGGCGGTG
>Ga0210139_1000003_pt1 | contig 49076 bp, 42 predicted proteins | sample Browns_TuleB_D2_FD_184855 | JGI IMG/M metagenome (GOLD analysis project Ga0210139, IMG submission 184855) | Wetland microbial communities from San Francisco Bay, California, USA, that impact long-term carbon sequestration - Browns_TuleB_D2 (SPAdes) | ecosystem: Environmental > Aquatic > Marine >... | reverse complement strand
GCGGATGCGGTGATCATTCCGAGACCGGGAACCAGGACCACCTTGGCCCAGTCGGCGAGCGGGCTCTCCCCGTGAGCGGCGTGGCGCCCATGGTAGGCGAGGTACTCCGCGTGGGCGTCCTCGACTCTCGCCCGCACGGCCGCGACCATCTGGTCCGCTGGGAGGCGAGGATCGAGATCGAGCCAGATCGGGAGACGGCCTGCCCGCAGTAAGTGCTCCGGCGTCGCCATCCCTCGTCGGGCCAGGTCCTGGACACCTTCCCGAGCGAGGTGCTCGATCACCTCATCGCTTTGATCGAGATGGAGTATGACCCGGTCCGACTGGCCCAACCCGCCGCGCAGCACAGGCATCACGGTCTCGGCCAGACGCCCGCGCTCCTCCGCCGAAGCAGGCTCCCGTCGCGTCAATCGCGCTGCGCCCCGCCCTCGGCGGCAGGCTGTGAGATACTCCTCGATCTTCCCCACCACCTGCCGCAGGCGACCGTGACACTCCTTCACATCGTTCCCCCAGATCACCAACCCGTGATGGGCCAGCGCCAGGCCGAGGGCGTCGGCCGGTATCCGATCCACCATGGCGCCCACGGCATGGGCCAGGGGGAACCCGGGCCGGGTGTAGGGCACATAGACGATGGCCTCCTGGAAGAGCTCGCCGATGACCCGCTCCGCTGTACCGTCGGGAACGTTGGTCAGGCTCATCACGGCCACGTCGTGGGTATGGACGATCACTCGGTGCGGGAGCAGCGAATGCAGCGGGGTCTCCACACTGGGGGTCGGGCCCTCGCCCAGCATACAGCTCGTCATGAACCGCATCATTTCCGCATCGCTCATTGCCTCGACCTTGCGTAGTGCGCCGAGACGCGGCAGCGAGAGCCGGGCGAATCCATCCCGTCCGATGGTTCTGAGGTCGGTCCCGCTTCCCTTGACCAGCAACGCCTCAACCTCGGCGCCATCCTGGGGCAGCCTGATCTTGATCGAGGTGTTGCCGCCGCCCGGTTGCACCAGGCGCGGCTCAAGGCCGATCAGGTTGGAGAGATGGACCAGCGCGTCGAGGGGATCGGCCGCGGCCCCGGGGTCGAGCGCCCAGGGACCGAGGATCCTGGATTCGGAGATCGCTTCGGGCATGCGCAGGAAGATGCGGTATCCGTGGTGGAGGCGCGAGCGGTCTGGCGACACTGTCCCGGCGCCACCATTTTCCACCCGCGATTCTCGACTACCCGGTCTGGTTTCCCGACGGTCGCTGGGTGCTGTTCGATCGGGCGGTGTCCAAGGGGAGACACCTGCATGATCCAAGGGGCCGAATGAAGGCGGGGGGACGTCAGAAGTGACGGCCGGAAGTATCTTTCTGCTCCTCAATCTCCATCAACCGCAACAGGTGAAATCTTGACCGACGGGTACCCACGTCTGGCGGCGGCCCTCGCGGACCGCTACCGCCTCGAACGCGAGCTGGGTCAGGGTGGCATGGCCACCGTCTACCTCGCCCAGGATCTCCGCCACGATCGCCGAGTGGCAGTCAAGGTACTGAGGCCCGAGCTGGCCGCGGTAATCGGCGCCGAACGATTCCTGGCCGAGATCAAGACCACCGCTGCCCTCCAGCACCCACACATCCTCCCGCTGTTCGATTCCGGCCAGGCCGACACCTTCCTGTTCTACGTGATGCCCTTCGTCGAGGGGGAGAGCCTCCGCGACCGGCTCAATCGCGAGAAGCAACTCCCCATCGCGGACGCAGTGCGGATTACCGGCGAAGTCGCCTCCGCCCTCGACTACGCCCACCGACACGGAGTAATCCACCGGGACATCAAGCCGGAAAACATACTGCTGCACGATGGCCGCGCCCTGGTGGCCGATTTCGGGATCGCGCTCGCCGTGAGTCAGGCCGGCGGACACCGCATGACTGAGACCGGGCTGTCGCTCGGCACACCCGGCTACATGAGCCCCGAGCAGGCCACCGGTGACCGGACGCTCGACGCCCGGAGCGATGTCTACTCGGTGGGCTGCCTGCTCTACGAAATGCTGGTGGGCGAGCCGCCTCACACGGGCCCCACGATCCAGGCCGTGATCGCCGCAGTGGTGACCAAGGAGCCCGAGCGGGTACGTTCGCGCCGGCCCACCGTGCCGGTGCAGGTCGACGCCGCCGTCCACCAGGCGCTCGCCAAGCTCCCGGCCGATCGTTTTGGCAGCGCCGAGGCCTTTGCCAAGGCGCTCACCGATACTTCCTATTCAGTGGCTCGGCCGGGGGCGGAACTCCCGGCCTCGCCGGTCGCTCGCCTCGCCACCTCACGAAACACCCTGATTCTGGCTGGTGTGGCGGCGCTGATGGCCGCGCTTGCCGTCTGGGGCTGGCTGCGCCCCGGCCCCGTGGCGCAGGTGAACCGGTTCAGCTTGCTGCTTCGGCCTAGCGAGGGACTGCAGCCGATCCAGACAGGAGCCGGTGGCCGGTTGGCCATCTCGCCGGACGGCAAGCGCATGGTCTACGTCGGCCCGGGCACCGGAAGTACCCGCCTCTGGGTCCGGGAGCACGATCAACTCCACTCGACGGTGATCACGGGAACCGAGGGTGGGGTGAGTCCGTTCTTCTCCCCCGACGGACGCCAGGTGGGATTCCTCGTGGGCGGGACGTCCCTCCGGATCGTGGCGCTGGGCGGTGGCCCTCCGCTGACCCTCACCGACAAGGCCAATGCCACGGCGGCGGACTGGGGGGCCGACGGGTACATCTACGTGGAGACCGACTCGGGGGTCAGTCGCATTCGATCGACCGGCGGAGATCTCGAGACGGTGTTCAGGATGTCGGAGAAGGAGACCGGCGCCGAATGGCCAGTCGTGTTGCCGGGAGCCAAGGGACTGCTCTTTCGACTCCGTCGCCAGGGCCAAAGTGCTAACGAGTTCGATATCATGGGCATGAAGCTCCCGAAGGGACAGGCCAAGGTCCTCACCCGCGGAGTGTTCGCCCGATACGCTTCCTCGGGTCATCTGATCGTGGTCACCGCCGATGGGAAGCTCATCGCGACCCCCTTCGACGCCGGCAAGCTCGCCTTGACCGGCCCGCCGATGGCAATCGCCGAAGGCATCCCCGTCACGGCGGGCGGATTCCAGGTGGACCTGGCCCTGTCGGCCACCGGAACCCTGGTCTACCTGGCCGGCGGATTCACTGGCAATCGGAGGGTGGTTTGGGTCGAGCGGGATGGACGAGAGGCCCCGGCAGACTCGACCTGGCAACCACAGGGCACCATCAACAGCATCGCCCTCTCCCCCAATGGGAAGGCCCTGGCGGTGGGCATGGAGCGGGATCACAAGGAGGACATCTGGGTCAAGCAGCTTCCCACCGGTCCGTTCTCACGCATCACCTTCGGGGACAGCGTTCACGTCCGGCCCGCCTGGTCGGCGGATGGTCAATCGGTGATCTGCCTCGCGGGAACAGGTACCGCCAACTCAGGCACGCCCATGATCGCCCGCGCCGACGGGACCGGGTCGCCCAAGATGCTGCTGAACACGAGCGCCCGCTTCGGTCAGGTGCTCGAATCGCGGGATGGCAAGTGGGTCATTCTTCGCCGGGTGTTCGATCAGCAGGGTGCCGGCGACATCTTCGGGCTTCGGATCGGCGATACCACCCTGGTCCCACTCGCCAATACCCCGGCCCGCGAGGCGACACCGGCCATCTCACCGGACGGCCGTTGGATGGCTTATGCCTCCAACGAGTCGGGATCCAACGAGGTCTATGTGCGCCCCTTCCCCGACGCCGCGAAGGCCAAGTGGCAGGTGTCGACCGCGGGCGGCCTTGAGCCGGTGTGGGCCAATAGCGGGCACGAGCTGTTCTACATCAACGGCCGAAATCAAATGGTCGCGGCCGAGATCAAAGTCAGCCCATCCTTCGTGGTCGGTGAGCAGAAGGTGCTCTTCTCCGTCGTCTCCGATGTGGTTAACGGCTTCATTCCCTCCTACGCCGTGAGCCCCGACGATCGCCGGTTCGTCTTCGTCCGCGAGGGGGTATCTGTGGCGGAATCGGAGCTGATCCTGGTTCAGAACTGGTTCGAGGATCTGAAGGCCCGGCAAAAGGCCCAGGGCCCGTAGTCCCTTCCCTTCGTGAGTGCCCCGGCCCCCTTGCCCCACACCAAGGGCAGGCAGTAGGCCCCGACCCCGCCAAGCCCGGTATTTACAGGCTCCTAGGCCTGCCAACTCTCTGCCAAAAAGGCAGAAAATCCGGGTATATCGCTTGCCCTCCAACGCTTGAATCGAATCATCACCGAGCCCGCGGCCGTGTCATCGCCCAGGCTCGATTTCTCCGGCGCGCAGGGTCGCGCCAGCAATCATCAGGGGAGGGGCCATGGCCTCGAAAATCATCGGAATCGATCTGGGGACCACCAACTCCGTGGTGGCCGTCATGGAAGGCGGCGACCCGATCGTCATTCCCAACTCCGAGGGCGGTCGGACCACGCCGTCGGTGGTCGCCTTTACCAAGGATGGCGAGCGCCTGGTGGGCCAGGTGGCCAAGCGCCAGGCCGTCACCAACCCCAAGCAGACCGTCTTCTCGATCAAGCGGTTCATGGGACGCCGGATGAACGAAGTCGCCGAAGAGGTTCGGCGCGTCCCTTACAAGGTTGATACGGGCCCCAGCGGGTTGGCCGCCGTCGAAATCGCGGGCAAGAAGTACACGCCGCCCGAGATCTCGGCCATGATCCTGCAAAAGATGAAGCAGACCGCCGAAGACTACCTGGGGTTCAAGGTGGAAAAGGCGGTCATCACCGTACCGGCCTATTTCAACGACGCTCAGCGGCAGGCCACCAAGGACGCCGGCAAGATTGCCGGACTCGACGTGGTCCGGATCATCAACGAGCCCACCGCCTCGGCGCTGGCCTACGGTCTGGACAAGAAGAAGGAAGAGAAGGTGGCGGTCTTCGACCTGGGAGGCGGTACCTACGACATCTCCGTTCTGGAGTTGGCGGAGGGGGTCTTCGAGGTCAAGAGCACCAACGGCGACACGCACCTGGGCGGTGACGATTTCGACCAGCGGGTGATCGACTGGCTGGTGACCGAGTTCAAGAAGGACCAGGGAATCGACCTCTCCAAGGACGCCATGGCGCTCCAGCGCCTCAAGGAGGGCGCGGAGAAAGCCAAGATGGAGCTGTCGACCACCCAGCAGACCGACATCAACCTGCCCTTCATCACGGCCGACCAGTCCGGCCCCAAGCACCTGAACTACTCGCTCACCCGGGCCAAGTTCGAGCAGCTGGTGGAGGACCTCATTCAGCGGACCATTCCGCCGATGAAGCAGGCGCTCAAGGATGCGGGCCTCGACCCCAAGGCGATCGACGAGGTGATCCTGGTCGGCGGCTCCACCCGGATTCCCAAGATCCAGCAGATCGTCCGGGAGTACTTCGGGAAAGATCCCAACAAGTCGGTCAATCCTGACGAAGTCGTGGCCATCGGGGCCGCGATTCAGGGCGGCGTGCTGGGCGGCGAGGTGAAGGACGTCCTGCTGCTCGACGTGACCCCGCTCTCACTGGGTATCGAGACGCTGGGCGGGGTGACCACAGTGCTGATCCCGCGGAACACCACCATTCCGACCAAGAAGTCGGAGGTGTTCTCGACCGCCGAGGACAACCAGACCACCGTGGAAATCCACGTCCTCCAGGGCGAGCGCCAGATGGCGATCGACAATCGGACCATCGGCAAGTTCCAGCTCACGGGGATTCCGCCCGCTCCGCGCGGCATGCCGCAGGTCGAGGTCACCTTCGATATCGACGCCAACGGGATCCTGCACGTGTCCGCCAAGGACAAGGCGACCGGCAAGGAGCAGAAGATCCGGATCGAGGCGTCCAGCGGCTTGAGCGAGTCCGAGATCGACAAGATGGTGAAGGCGGCCGAGGCGCACGCCAGCGAGGACAAGTCGCGCCGGGAGCAGATCGAGCAGCGGAACCAGCTCGACGGCCTGGTCTACAAGGTCGAGAAGGACAGCAAGGAGTGGGTGGACCGTCTCTCCGGAGACCTCAAGTCCCGGCTGGATGCGGCGGTCGAGGGCGGGAAGCAGGCCCTGCGGACCGGTGACGCCGACGGCATCAAGGCGGCCCTGGACGAGCTCAACTCGGCCTATTCAGCGGCCGGCGCCTCGCTCTACCAGTCGGCCCAGTCCACGGCGGGCGCTGGAGAACCCTCGGCGCAGGCCGCCGGGGAGCCGTCCAAGGCAAAGGAAGACGTGGTCGAGGCCGACTACGAAATCGTGGACGACAGCAAGAAGTAAAGACTCATTGAACGACCGGAAGGCCGGAGGGGCAATTGCCCTCCGGCCTTTCACTTACGACCGGCCCGAGAGTGCCTCATCCGTTTTGGGGCCTGGTCACGTAGTAATGGAACGAAAATCGCTCCATGTTGCGCGACGAAACCCATAATCCCGGCATCGTTACTAAGTCGACTGATATAAATTGTAGGTGTGGCCGGACGGGCGTCCGGCTGAATACTCACTAGAGATAGGATCTAGACAGCATGTCCTCCCGCACCGCGAACTGGCTGAAGTTTGGAGGCTTGGTGACCCTGGCATTCGCACTGGGCCTCCTGTTTGCCGGCGTTCTGAACCTGCCGCAAGGGTCTGCCGCGCAGGATCGGGCCGCCCACATCACCGAGGTGGCCGCACCACCCGCCTCCCTGGCGCCTGCCGCGGCGGCCAAGTCATTGGTCGACCTCAGCGACGCTTTCGCTTCGGTAGCCGAGCACGTGAAGCCGACCGTGGTCTACGTTCGGTCCAAGCACACCGAGCAGCCTGACAAGACACGTCGCCGGGTACCGCCCGGTTTTGACCAATTCTTCCCCCACCGCCAGGGCCCCGAGGTCGAACAGGGCAGCGGATCGGGGTTCATCGTTTCTCCCGACGGATACATCCTCACCAACAACCACGTGGTGGAAGGCGCCGACCAGGTGACCGTCCGCCTGCTCGACCGGCATGAGTTCGTGGCCAAGGTCGTCGGCACCGACGCCAACACCGACGTGGCGGTCCTCAAGATCGACGCCAAGGGACTGACCCCGGCGGCGCTGGGCAACAGCGACCAGTCGCGCGTGGGTGAGTGGGTGCTGGCAGTCGGGAATCCCCTGGGCGAAGCGCTCACCTTCACGGTGACCTCCGGCATCATCAGCGCCAAGGGCCGTCCGTTGACTGGGCTGGCTCGGAGCCAGGGTGCCATTCAGGATTTCATCCAGACCGACGCCGCCATCAATCCCGGCAACTCCGGTGGACCGCTGGTCAACGTCCGGGGTGAGGTGATCGGCATCAATTCCGCGATCGCCAGCGAGACCGGGTTCAACGTCGGCTATGGCTTCGCGATTCCGATCAATCTGGCCCGGAACGTGATGACCCAATTGATCGCCACCGGGAAGGTCCAGCGTGCCGCCCTGGGAATCACCATCCGGGACGCGACCGCGACCGACGCCGCCTATGTGGGGCTGCCGGACATTCGCGGGGTCAAGGTCGAAGATTTCCCCGATGATTCTCCCGCCAAGGCCGCCGGTCTCGAGCCGGGCGACATCATCATCTCGGTGGACGGCAAGCAGGTGAGCTATACCGGTCAGCTGCAGCAGGAAATCGGATTCCGGAGGCCGGGCGATGTGGTCAAGATCGAGGTCGCCCGGAAGGGCGGTACCAGAAAGACCTTCAACGTCCGGTTGACCGAGCTCAAGGTCGAGCAGCAACTGGCCAAGAACGACGAGGGCGGCAGCGGCGATAACGCCTCCGACGCCGGTTCAGCGATGGCGCCCCTGGGCGTCTCGGTCCAATCACTGACCCCCGAGATCGCGCAGGAGATGGATCTCGATCCCAACGTACGCGGCGTGCTGGTGACCGAGGTGCAACCCGACGGTCCCGCGTGGGAGGTACTCAGCGATGGTACCCGCGGGGTTCCGCCGGACGTGATCCTCTCGGTCGAGGGCAAGCCGGTAAAGACCGAAGTAGATCTGCGGAGCGCGCTCAAGGATGCGGGCGCCGGTACGATCGTCTCACTCCGGGTGTATCGAGCCGGGGCCAAGCGGATCGAGCGGATCAAACTGGTGGATACCCACTAAGCCAAACCCTGATCACACAGCAGGGTTCTACGGGAGGACAGGGTTCGATTCCTGTCCTCCCGTCGGCTTTTCGGAGATGGCCTAGCCCGATGGCACGTTCCTTCCATTGCCGTTTCACCGGGTCGTTTTCATGTTCGAAGGAACCAGGAGCCCGCATGAGACTCACGGCGATAACGGCTCTGTGGCTGTCGGGGGGCCTGCTCCTCGCCTCCCCGGCCCGGGCCCAGGATGATTGGAGCCGAGCCGACCAGGACATCCGGCGCCTGACACCGGCGGCCTTCCACAAGCTTCCCGCCAACGTCGTGGCAGCCCTGGAGGCCAAGCGCTGCACCGTCCCGCAACCCTCCAACGACACCACCCCCGTGAACGCGGTCCGGGGCAGCTTCGAGAAGAAGGGGCGCACCGACTGGGCCGTGCTCTGCTCCCGGGCCCACGCCTCGACCATCGTGATCGTCTGGGGCGGCCCGGCCTCCTGCTCCGACGAGATGGAGGTGCAGGAGGACCGCAGCTTTCTCCAGCGCGGTGCCGGCGGAAAGATCGGGTTCTCGCGGAAAATCGAGCTGGCTACCGCAGACTACATCATGAAGATGTACAAGCGATTCGGCGGCACCGAGCCGCCACCGCTCGATCATCAGGGGATCAACGACATCTTCGAGGGGAAGGGCACCACCATCCGCTATTGCCATGAGGGCCGTTGGCTCGAGCTGACCGGCGACCAGACGGGCGCCCCATAGCTCCGGCTCGGATCACCCCGCATCATTATCCTTGATCGACGCGGCCGTGGCGGAATGGCAGACGCGCCAGGCTTAGGACCTGGTCCCGCGAGGGGTGGGGGTTCGAGTCCCTCCGGCCGCACTGGATAACTCGCCTCCCGCCGCGAACTTGCGTCGCCCACGCTCCCCGAATAAGAGGTTCCTTCAGGCGCGGCGCGGCGCGAAATATCTCATTTGACCCTCGGGACGCGGACGGAGTACATTCCCGCATGTCCGAGATTCAGATCCAGAAGAAGCGCGCCGATTCGGCCTCCGCCTCGCTCCAGGTCACGGTTCCGCCCGACCGGGTGCGCCAGGCCGAAGACCGTGCCGTGCGGTACTTCGGGGAGCGGGCCCGGCTGCCCGGCTTCCGCGCCGGCAAGGCGCCCGCGGCTATCGTGCGGAAGCGCTTCGAGGAAGCCATACGCCAGAGCGTCCTGGAAGAGCTGATCCGGGAATCCTGGGAGGCCGCCAAGACCAGCGAAGGCCTCAAGCCGGTCGCCGAGCCGCACATTCATAACCTGAAATTCGAAGCCGGCGGCCCGCTCGAGTTCGAGCTTCACGTCGACGTGCGGCCCGACCTCACGCTCGATCGGATCGGCGGGTTCAAGCTCCAGCGCAAGGTGCCGACCATTCGGGATGCGGACGTCGAGGAACGGCTGCGCGCCCTGCAGGAGCAGAAGGCCAACTGGCTTCCCATCGAGGGGGAGCGGCCGGCGCCCGGCCAGCTGGTTCGACTGGAGCTGTCGACGATCGAAAACGGAGAAGTAGGCAAGCCGCAGCCCTACGTGATTGTCCTGGGCGAGGGCCACGCAGTCCCCACGCTCGAAGAGAAGGTGATGACGCTCCTTCCCGGGGAGACCGTCGACGCCGAGGTGAAGTACCCCGACGATCACCCCGACGAGGCCAAGCGCGGGACGGCGCGGCAGGTGCGGGTCACTCTCCAGGAGGTCAAGCGCAAGGAGCTGCCGCCGCTGGAGGATGCCTTTGCGCGCGAGGTGGGTGAGTTCGAGAGCCTGGAGGCGCTTCGGGCGGCGATTCGCGAGGACCTGGTGAAGGAGGCGACACGCGACGCCGACCGTCAGGTCCGGGCCGATCTACTCCAGCAGTTGGCTCAGGCCAACAATGTGGAGGCTCCGCCTTCGATGGTGGAGCGGTTCACGCGAGCGTATGCGCGGGCCTATGAGATTCCCGAGGCGCGCCTGGAGGGATTCCGCACCGAATTTCGCCCGGTCGCCGAGGCCCAGGTGAGGCGGGACCTGATCCTCGACACGGTGGCCGAGGCCCACCAATTGCGGGCCACCGAGGCGGATCTGGATCAGCGGGTGGCGAGCCTGGCGGAGGCGCGTCAGACCTCCCCGGCGCAGCTTTACACCTCCCTCCAGAAGGCCGACCGCCTCGGGGAGCTGGAGCGTAGCATTACGGAGGAGAAGATTTTCAATTTCCTGTTGTCGCAATCAACCGTCGAAGAGGCCAGCGCCTGATCATGTCTACGTTGTTTCCCCCCTACGTCATCGAGCGGTCGAGCCGCGGTGAGCGGTCCTACGACATCTTCTCGCGCCTGCTCATGGATCGCATCGTCTTTCTCGGGGCCCCGATCAACGACGATGTGGCCAACATCATCATCGCCCAGCTGCTCTTCCTCGAGGCGGACAATCCCGAGCGGGACATCTACCTTTACGTCAATTCGCCGGGCGGGCTGGTCTCCTCCGGTCTGGCCATCTACGACACCATGCAGTACCTCAAGGCCCCGCTGAACACCATCTGTATGGGGATGGCCGCGTCCATGGGATCGTTCCTCCTGGCCGCGGGCAACCCCGGCAAGCGAAGCGCGCTGCCGCACGCCCGGATCATGATTCACCAGCCGTCGGGCGGCGCCCAGGGTACCGCGGCGGACATCGAGATCCAGGCGCGGGAGATCCTCTACCTGCGCTCGAAGCTGAATACGCTCTACGCCAAGCACACCGGCCAGCCCATCGAGACCATCGAGCGGGACATGGACCGGGATCGTTTCATGAGCGCAGACGAGGCGAAAGAGTACGGGCTGATCGACAGTGTGATCACCAAGCACACCGATCTGCAGCCCTCCAAGAACCCTTGACGCTCCGGGGGTTCCGGGGCACCTTTCGACCGACCCCCTACTCATCGTCAGGCTGACGCCGACATGTCCAACGACAAGCATCTTCGCTGCTCATTCTGCGGCAAGTCGAAGGATTCGGTCCGGAAGTTCATTTCCGGCCCGTCGGTCTACATCTGCAATGAGTGCATCACGCTCTGCAACGAGATCCTGGCGGAAGACGAAGAGCGGGACGTCGCCGAGACGATTACCCAGGTCCCCACGCCGGGCGAGATCAAGGATGTGCTGGACCAGTATGTGATCGGCCAGGAACGCGCCAAGCGAACCCTGGCCGTCGCCGTGTATAACCACTACAAGCGCATCAATTCGGGGACCACGCGGGACGGAGACGTCGAGCTCGACAAGTCCAATATCCTGCTGCTCGGTCCCACCGGGGTCGGCAAGACCCTCCTGGCCCAGACGCTCGCCCGCATTCTCGACGTTCCCTTCACCATTGCCGACGCCACCACCCTCACCGAAGCCGGCTACGTCGGCGAAGACGTGGAGAACATCCTGGTCCGACTGCTCCAGGCCGGGGACTTCAACGTCGCCGAGTGCGAGCGGGGCATTGTCTACATCGACGAGATCGACAAGATCGCGCGGAAGTCGGAGAACCCGAGCATCACCCGGGACGTGAGCGGCGAGGGTGTGCAACAGGCCCTGCTCAAGATCCTCGAGGGCACCATCGCCTCGGTCCCGCCCCAGGGCGGCCGCAAGCATCCGCAGCAGGAATACATCCAGATCAACACCAAGGACATCCTGTTCATCTGCGGCGGCGCCTTCGACGGGCTGGAAAAGATCATCCAGGCCCGGACCGGGAGGCAGAAGATCGGCTTCGCGCAGGGCCGGCAGGCGGTGACCGAGTCGGACAAGATGAACCCGCTCCAGGACGTGGAGCCGGACGACCTGCTGCGCTACGGGATCATTCCGGAGCTGGTGGGGCGGCTCCCGGTGATGGTGGCGCTGGAGGCGCTGGACGAGGACGCGCTGGTCCGGATCCTGGTCGAGCCCAAGAACGCGCTGTCGAAGCAGTACAAGAAGCTGTTCGACATGGAGAGCGTGGGACTCACCTTCGACCAGGAAGCGCTGCGCGCCATCGCCAAGAAGGCGCTCAAGCGCGGCACCGGCGCCCGGGGGCTCCGCGCCATCCTGGAGACCATGATGACCGACATCATGTTCGACCTCCCCTCCAGGGACGACGTCCGGGAAGTGATCATTACGCCGGAATCCGTCAACGAGGCCCACCCGCCGCTGGTCATCACGGAGCGCGCCCGCACGAAACGAGAAGCCTGAACTCTCTGTCGCACGGCCCCACCCCGGCCCCCCCTTCCCCGCTTCACCGGCTTCCCGTCGAGTTCGTCGGCAGCTTTCCCGATCCTGACCATCCACTCACGCCCACGCTCCCGGAGATCGCGTTTCTGGGGCGCTCCAATGTCGGAAAATCGAGTCTCCTGAACGCGCTGGTGGGCCGCCGCGTCGCCCGGGTCAGCGCGACTCCGGGGAAGACCCGCGCCCTCAACGTTTACCGGTTGCCCGGCCTGTACCTGGTGGACTTGCCCGGTTACGGGTTCGCCCATGCTTCCAAGAGCGAGCGGGCCGGGCTGCAGCGGCTCCTCACGGCGGCCCTCACTCACCGGCCGCTTCGCGGCGTGGTCTGGCTGCTCGACATCAGGCGGGACCCGTCGGCCGACGACCTCCGGTTCCGGGGCCTGATGGCCGAACGCGAGATTCCCCTGCTGGGCGTCCTGACCAAGACCGACAAACTGGGTTACGAGCGGGGAATTCGGAGGAAAAGCGAAGTCGGAGAGGCCCTGGGGATGGATCCGGTGAAACTGCTCGCCACCAGTAGCGTCAGCGGGTTGGGAATCGCGCAGCTCGGCGAAGAAATCCTCGCCGCCGCCGGGAACCCTCAGACTCGATAGACTCGGCGCACCCCCGCGCCCGCCCCCGGCGCCGTTCCGCTCACCAGCATCGCGGTCGACAGGGCGTCCGCCTCGATCGCGGTTCCCGCCACGACGGTAGCCTGACGCAGCCGTCGGGCCGGCCAACCGTCCGCCGGGTCCATCACGTGGCCCGCGGTGAAGCTCCCGTAGCGCACGATGGAGACGGTATTGGCCGAAGTGGCCAGGGCTTCGTCCCGGATCCGGGTGGAGGTAAGCCACCGGCCGGGGTGATCGGGATCGACGATGTCCACGGTCCAGCCATCCTGACCCGGGGGAGCGCCGATGGCGATGCAGTCCCCGCTGACGTCGATGAACGCGCGGCGAATGTTCTTCTGCCTGAGCAACGCCGCCATCCGGTCCAGGCCGTACCCCACACCGATCCCGCCGAAATCGAGCTGTGTATGGCCGCTCGGGAGACGCACCCGGTCTCCCTCTCTCTCGACCACCGCCGATGCCACGGCCGCCTCGGCCTCCTGTAGCTCGCGGGTGCCAGGTGCCGCCTTGCGGCGTTCCCGAAATCCCCAGGCCCGCATCAAAGGCTCCACCGCGACGTTGAAGGCCCCGTAACTCACGCGGCGAAGATCTTCCGCCACGGCGACCACGCGCCGCAAGTCGGGGCCCACACGCATGGCGCTCCTCCCGGCCCGCCCGTTGAGCTCGACCAGATCGCTGGCCGTATCGAACAGGGAGAGTCGTGCCTCGATCCGCCGCAGCTCGGCCAGCGCTAGCGATGCGGCCTCCAGGCCCTGATCCTCGCTGGCCGCGAACACCATCACGCGCACCGGCTGACCCATCGCCCAGGACCAGCGCTCGACCAGGCGCTCGTCACGCCGCGCCGCTCGCATGCCAAGGCCGGGAAGCGCTCCGCACAGCGCTCCGGAGGCGAGCGCACCCACGAACTCGCGCCGTTTCAGGCGCCAGCCTCCCCACCCCGAAGCTCGCGGAGAATCAGATACGATTGGAGATAGAAGACCACCGCCAGGCTCCCGCTCGAGAGCTCGAGCAGCCAGCCGAACCTGGGGTCCACATAGCGCATCAGCCACATGGCGCTGAAGGACACCAGCAGCGCCACGAACGGCTCGACGATGAGAAGGCGCCTCCAGCGCTCAGCAACCCGCTCGCAGAGAGCCACGCCGATGCCGGTTATCAGAAAGATCACCACCATGCTCAGAAGGTGCGTGTGGGTGATCGTGAGCATCTCCCCGAACGACTTGGGGAACTGCATCGCCTCCTGGCCCGCGGTGGAGTCGGCGCCCCGGTAGCGCTCCGCTACCCCCGCCGGCACCAACCGTGTCGTGTGCCACACGAACACCAGCGAGGTGCTATACCCCACCAGCTGGATGATGGTCACCCACTTTCCCAGCAGTCGTGCACTTGGGGGCAACGTCCGCCAGGTGGGCAAGGTGCCGCTCACTTGATCCGCCCCTCCTGATGCCATCGGGTGAGATCCGAAAGCGCGACGCGGACGCCGGCGGTCACTGAATTCACACTGATGGTTGCCCCAGAGATGGACCGGATGTCCCCATCCACCCGGAGTGGATCGCTGGTGGTCTTTCCCCGGAACTGTTTGCGCCAGGCGTCGTAGGCCACCTCACCCCCGTAGGGCTCACGGTAGGCCAGGACATCCACGTCCTTCAGGTGGTCCGCGGGATCGGTCGCGACCAGGAAGGTGATCGGCTGATCCTTCCCGATGACGTTCCGCACCACGGCGAAGCCGAGGAGTGAATCGGCGCGGGAGACGCGGAGCACCAGGCTCGAGTCCACCGGCAGGCTGTCCACACGCGCCCCGGATCCAAACACCCGGTCAAGCGAAGCTGCAAGCTTCTTGGGCGGCGCTGTTTGTCCCGCCACCGGGCAGACGATGGCGCTCGCCAGGCTGACGCCGAGCAGCAGGGTGAGGTGCGATGCCCAACCCCATCGGCCGTCGAGCCGCTCAATTCTCATCGGGCGTTTCCTCCGGGCCCAAGCCTACTGAAGGAATTCCAAAGCGCAAATTCTCAGCACGCTTGCCCTCAGAACATCCAACCCAGGCCCAGGCTCACCACGTCGTCTTCGAGCTGGTGCGCCGCGTTGCGGCGGAACTGGTAGTCTCCCTTGAATGCGAGCTGCGAAATCGGCTTCCAGGTGAGACCGAGTGTGGTCACCCGGCGATCGAAGGCAGGATTCCGCGGGGTGCCGCTGGGGACCGCCGCGTGGGTGTCATCCTCCTCGTAGCGACTGAAGAGGATCAGATGATGGCTGCTATTCCGGGCCAGAAGCCGAAGAGCATTCCAGCCGGCTTCGAGGTACCATCCGGCGACGCGGCTCCCCACGGCGTTTCCGTAGAGCGCGTTGATGGCGGCCGCATCGCTGATGCTCTCGGTGGCCGCCTCGCCGCGGAACTGAAAGGCGCCGATCTCGTACCGGCCGTCGATGGCCCCGATGAAGACCGGGGCCGAAAACGCGCCGGTCCCCAGAGCGGGGGCGCTGTTGGCGCTGCCGCCGTAGTAGCCCGACAGGCCCAGCTTGAGACCGGGCCTGGCCCACTCGACGCGGCCTGAGAGGGCGACGTTGGCGAAGCTGGCGTTTTGCCCCTCCTGCCGCCCGTCCCGCAGGCCGTCGACGCCGCTAAACCCTTCGGCCTTGAGCCCGTTCACCAGGTAGGCACGATAGACCAGTCCCTGGACTCCCGGGATGGAACCGGCAACGCCTGCCCCCAACTCGCGCCAGGTCGTCGGGATGACGACGTCGTCGTAGAGCGGTCGATCGACGCCGTTGAAGGTCGGGGGCTCGTGGACTTCGTTGATGATGCCCATGGGCATCAAGACCAGTCCCGCCCGAAGGGTCACAGGCTCGCCGAACTTGTAGTCGATGAAGGCCTGCTCGAGCGAGACCTCTCCACCAGGCTCACCGCCGGCGACCTTAGCGTCCTCGACCTCGAGCTCGGATCGGAAGGAGATCCTGTCGTTGAAGCTGTGCCCGACGTAGAGCACGAAGCGCGCGAGATCGATCACGCCCGAAGAGCCGGAACTATTGGAGTTGGAGTAGTGGACTTCGCCATAGCCGCCGATGGTGGTCGATTGCTGGGCCTGGAGCGGCAGGCCGGCAGCGCAGGCGAGGCAGGAGAGGAGGACGCCGGTCTGGGCTCGGAGCATTGGATGAGTTTATTGAGAGTGATTCTCAGATGCGAATAAATTGCAGCCAGAAGTGCTACCACTCTACTCCCCTTTCTCGAAGCTGTCAACCACACCGCCACCGCCAGTTTGCAGAAGCGGTGAAGCACTCGTAGAATGCGCCTCAAGGAGGCACCATGGCTCTGCTACCGCTTAAGAAGCTGGAGACGGGGGGTTCAGCGGCTCGGGTCTACCAGGAGTGGCTGGAGGCCCTGGAGGCCGATCTGGCGCGCCCCGGGGCCGATTGGTACCGGGTGGCCCGAGACACACTCTTCACCATCTACTTCCCGGGGCACCGGGACTACGACGAGATGGTGGCGGACCCCAAACTCCCGCCAGCTGCGCGGTCCAGCCTTCTGGCGCTCGATCCGCACAACATCACTCTCGAGCCCGAGTACTACGCCGATGTGGACGCGGCCCGGTTCGCGAAGGTGAAGCCCCTGCTCTGGCTCTGGCAGTCGTTCGATCGTTCTCCCCTGGGAGGAGGAAACGTCGATCTCGGCGTCCGCTTCCGGCGCATCCTGGCCAGGCACCTGTTCGCGCGCTGCGGCCGCAACTTCAAGTGCTTCCACTTCGTGGAATTCTCCTTCGGTTACAACATGGAAGTAGGAGACGACGTGGTGGTTCACCGATATGTGCTGCTGGACGATCGGGGCGGCATCACCCTGGGCGACCGGGTCAGCATTTCGGACTATGCCAACATCTACAGTCATACGCACAGCATCGTGGAGCAGAAGGACGTTACCAACGCGCGCACCGTGCTCGAAGACGACGTGCGAATCACCTATCACGCCACCATCCTCGCGGGCGTACGGGTAGGCCGAAACGCGATGGTGGGCGCGATGGCGGTGGCAACCAAGGACGTCCGGCCCTACCACGTCAACGTAGGCATTCCCGCCAAGTCGGTCCGCGTCAAACCCAACGCACCGCCCGAGGCGTGGGTGACCGAACGCGTCAGCGGTCGCCAATCGGGGGAGAGTGGGAGCTGAGCCCGGGACGCCGCCCTACCCTCCTTACGCTGTTCCCCGCAGGCGCCGTGGCGATCGCCGGCGCCGCGGCCCTGATCTTCAGTGGCCCCAATGCCGTCGCCTTCGGCCTCACCGGCCTCGGCCTCGCGTCCGGGGCCCTGGCGTGGCGCTTTCCCTCCTGGACTCTGCTGATCCATGCGCTGCTCGCGACCGGACTCACCCTCATCCTCTGGCTGGATGAGCCCGGCACCTCGGCCGCGATCCTGCTCCCGTTCATCGCGCTCGTAGGCGTGCTCCTGTTGGCGGCCGAGCGGGAACGCTGGGCCCATCGCCTGATCGAGCAGGAGAAGCTCGGCTTGGGCCGCCAGCTCGATCGGCGGATCAACGAGCTGTTCTCCCTCCAGGAGCTGGGCTACGTACTGGCCAAGTCACTTCAGCTTGATCAGATCGCCGAGCAGGTCGTGGTGTACACCCGGCGCTTTCTCGAGGCCGAAGGGGCGGTGCTGGTCCTGCTCCACGAGGACCAGGAGCGGCTGACCATGGCGGCGGCAGAAGGAAGCCTGGCTCACCTCAAGGGGCAGATCCTCCGCGAGGGGGAGGAGAGCCTGGTCATGCAGGCCATCGCCCGCGAACGCATCGAGGTGGGACTCGCCACCGCAGAGACGCCGGTCGTGCTGGTGGCGGGAGAGCGCGTCGGGTCAGGGGCGGCGGCGCCGCTCCGCGCTCACGGATTCACCATGGGGGTGATCGCGGTGGCGGAACGCCAGGGAGGCTCGTTCAGTACCGAGGACCTGTGGCTGCTGTCCACGGTGGCCACCCACGTCGCGGTGGCGCTGGCCAACAGCCGATTCTTCGAGATCATCCGGCGCGCCAAGGAGGAGTGGGAGACCGCATTCAACGCGCTGACCGAGGGCGTCGCGGTCGTGGGGGAGCAGGGCCGGATCCGTCGGGCCAATCCCGCTCTGGCCCGCCTGCTCGATGTGCCGCCGCCTACCCTGATCGGGCAGCCGTTCTGGGACACGGTCATCGGATCCCCCGATTCGACCGCAGGGCTGGTTGCGGCCATCGACCGGGGGGAGCACCCCGCGCCGGCGGTGCTCCAGAGCCAGACCCTCAATCGCACGCTCCGCCTCACCGCCGCACCCCTGATCGAAGGGGGAGGAGACGGCGGGCCGGCCACGGTCGTCCTGGTGGAAGACGTCACCGAGCAGCAGCAGCTCGAGGCCCAGCTGATCCAGAACGAGAAGATGGCGGCGGTGGGCCAGCTCGTGTCGGGTGTCGCCCATGAGCTCAACAACCCGCTCACCTCCATCGCCGGGCTCTCGGAATTCCTGCTGGAGCGGCCCGGGGTCACTTCCGGAGACAAGGAACATCTCAAGGTTATTCACGATCAGGCGGAGCGGGCCGGTCGAATCGTCCAGAACCTCCTCACCTTCGCCAGGAAGGGGGCGCCGGAGACGACGCTGGTGGACTTGAACGACGTGGTGGCGAGGACCGCGATGCTGGTGGTCTATGAGCTCAAGCTCCGCGGTGTCGAGCTGGAGCGCCGCCTGCGAGAGCAGCCGGTGGTGGTGAAAGGGGACCGGCACGAGCTGCAACAGGTACTCCTCAACCTGCTTACCAACGCCGTGCAGGCGGTCGACGGGCTCCCTCCTGGGGCGCCGCGCCGCATCGTGATCGCAACCGCGGTGGAGGGGGGCCAGGCGGTGCTCCGGGTCAGCGACACCGGAGTCGGCGTTCCGGGCCCGCTGATCTCCCAGCTCTTCACCCCATTCTTCACTACCAAGGAGCCGGGGCGGGGTACCGGGCTCGGGCTCTCCATCAGTTACCGGATCATCGAGTCGCACGGGGGCCTGCTCTCCTATGCACCGGACCCGGCCGGCGGCTCTCAGTTCACGATGACACTTCCGGCCCAGGATCAACCGCCCTCTCCCGAGGCGGCCTCGCGGCCGTCCCAGGCTGCCGCGGTCCCGGCCAGCACGCCCAGGACGATCCTGGTGGTGGACGACGACCAGGGCGTGCAGCGCCTGCTGACCACACTGTTCGCGCAGGACGGCCACCGCGTGGACACGGCCAACAGCGGCGAGCAAGCCCTACGACTGCTGCGCGAGCGCAGCTATGACGTGGTGATCGCCGACCGGCGCGTGACTGCAGGGGCTCAGCGACTGTTCGCGGACGCCCTGCTCGAGGAGAGGCCGGACCTGGGTGGCCGGCTGCTGCTGACGCTGAGCGCCACCGATCCGGAGGTGCTGGACTGGCTCCGCAAGCGCTCCCTCCGGGTCGTTCCCAAACCGTTCAACCTGCGGGACCTCCGGCGAGCGGCCGCGGAGGTGTGGGGCTAGACGCTTCTAGGGTCGCACCGGGATCCCCCGCTCCCGAAGGTAGTGCCGCACTTCGGGGAGCGAAGAGCCCTGGTAGTGGAAGATGGACGCCGCCAGCACGCCATGCGCGCCGGCCTCGAACGCTTCCACCAAGTGGGCGGGTGATCCGGCGCCGCCCGAGGCGATGACCGGGATCCGTACCGCGCGTACCACGTCGCGCAGGAGTGGAAGGTCATAACCGAGCTGGGTCCCGTCGCGATCCATCGAGGTCAGCAGAATCTCTCCTGCCCCCATTCGCTCCACTTCCTTGCACCAGTCGACCGCCTCACGCTCGGTTACCCGCCGGCCACCCAGCACCACCACGGCGTAGCGTCCATCGATTCGTTTGACGTCCACCGCCACCACGACGCACTGGCTCCCGAAGCGATCGGCCAGGGTTCGAATCAGCGAGGGATCCTCGACCGCCGCGGTGTTGATCGCGATCTTGTCGGCCCCGGCTCGCAGGGCCCGTTCCGCGTCCGCCGCGGTGCGAATCCCCCCGCCCACGGTAAAGGGGATGAAGATGGTGTCCGCCACGCGGGTCACCATGTCGAGGGTCGTCTGCCGGTCCTCGGCGCTGGCCGAGATGTCGAGAAAGACCAGCTCGTCGGCGCCCTCGGCGTCGTAGCGGCGGGCCTGCTCCACCGGATCGCCGGCGTCACGAAGCGACTCGAAGTGGACTCCCTTGACCACCCTCCCTCGGGCGACGTCGAGGCAGGGGATGATGCGGCGGGCAAGCATGACCTACCCCCGGTCGGATTCGGGGATGGCGAGAACGTCTTCCAGCGGCCCCGCGTCTCCCTTCTCGAAGAGGATCCCCACGTCGGCGGCGGCGCGCCGTTCCCGCGGCCAGGCGAAGCGTTCCGCCGCGCCCGTGATTGGAAGCCACTCGGAGCGATCGTGCTCCCGACTCAACCGAACCGTGGCGTCGGAGCCCACGATGGCAACGAAGGCGGGGATCAGTGCCACCTCGTCCGCGCGATGCCGGTAGAACGCCTCCACCCGGCTCAGGTTGTACCAGCGCCGGGCGGTGAGGCCGGTCTCCTCGGTCAGCTCCCGCCGAGCGGCCTCCACCGGGGTCTCACCCGGTTCGATGCTCCCATGGACCGCTTCCCAGGCGCCGGTGCAGCGACCTCCGGGACTCCGGCGCAGGACCAGACACTCGAGCCCGGTCGACGTCTCCCGCACCACGTACACATCCACGAAGCAGACCCGCACGCCGCTCACGGCGCCCACCGCGTGAAGCCTTCCAGGAGCGCGATCCCGGCTCGCTGCGATTTCTCGGGATGGAACTGCACGCCCAGCACGTTACCCCGTCCCACAATGCTGGGAAACGGCTCGCCGTACTCTCCGACGGCCAGGACCGCCGGCTCGGGAACCTGAGTCGGGTAGTAGCTGTGCACGTGGTAGAAGTACTGCTCGCCCGAGGCGAACACGGTGGCCAGCACCGGATGGGTGGAGCCTGAGGACGTGGCCCGGACACCCGCCCAGCCGACGTGGGGCACCGGAAGTCGGTCGTCGAAGCGGCTCACCCGTCCCGGAAGCAGGCCGAGGCCACTGGCGTCGGGAGCCTCTTCACTGCGCTCGAAGAACAGCTGCATACCGAGGCAGATCCCCAGCACCGGGCGCCCGCTGGCGGCGACTTCCTGGACCGCCTGATCGAGGCCGCTGGCGCGGAGATTCTTCGCGGCCTGCCCGAAGTGGCCGACCCCCGGCATGAGGACGCGGTTGGCCCGACGGATTACGTCGGGATCGGCGCTCAGCGTCGCGGGGTGGCCAACGGCGGCCAGGGCCCGGACCACGCTCTTCAGATTGTTGACCCCGTAGTCGACGACCGCGATCACAGCACGCCCTTGGTGGAAGGAACTCCCTGAACCCGAGGGTCGATGCTGGTCGCCTCATCCAGCGCCCGCGCAAAGGCCTTGAAGGCGGCCTCGACCAGGTGATGGGGGTTGTCTCCCCGGATGGCGTCGAGGTGCACGGTGAGTGCGGCGTTGTGGACCACGGCCCGGAAGAATTCGGGAGTCAGGAACACGTCGTAGTCCCCCAGCATCTGCCACTTGGGAATGTCCACCTGGTACGCGAGAAAGGGCCGGCCGCTGACGTCCACCACCGCCCGCACCAGCGCTTCGTCCAGGGGAACGATCACGTCGGCGAAGCGCCGGATCCCGGCCCGGTCACCGAGGGCGTGCGCAATGGCCTGCCCCAGTGCAATCCCGGTGTCCTCCACGGTGTGGTGTCCGTCGACCTGAAGGTCACCGCGCCCTTCGACCACCAGGTCGAAGAGGCCGTGGCGGGCGAACGCCTCGAGCATGTGGTCGAAGAAGCCGATCCCGGTGTGGACCCGCGCCTCGCCCCGACCGTCCAGGTCGATCCGCACCTTGATCTCGGTTTCCTTGGTCTTGCGCTGGACTTCACCCACCCGCGGCATAGCTCCTCCTGTTAAGCCCTCAGCCCTGGAGAATCGCCTCGAGGGCACTCACCGTCGCGTCCATATCCTCCCGCGTCCCGATCGTGAGGCGCAGGCATTCGGCCAGGCCGGCCCCGGCAGACACGTCCCGCACCAGGATACCGTACTCGGAGAGGAGCCGCTGGAACACCATCCGCGCGGGGACCTTGTGGAGCCGGATCAGGACGAAATTGGCTGCGCTGGGAAACACCGTCAGCCCCTCGAGTGTTCGAAGACGCGCGATGGTCCGGTCCCGTTCCCGAACGATCGCGGCCACCCGCTCCGCCAGGGCGGCCCCGTCCTGTAGCGCGGTCGCCGCGGCGATCAGGGTCAGGGCGTTGACGTTGTAGGGCAGCTTGGCCTTGGCGATTTCCTTCGCGACGGCTGGATGCGCCAGGCCGTACCCGAACCGGAGGCCGGCCATCCCCATCGCCTTGGAGAAGGTGCGAAGCACGATCAGACGGGAAGACTGGTGCAGCAGCGGAAGCGCGGTAGGGCCGCCGAACTCCTGGTAGGCTTCGTCGCAGATGATGAAGCCGGACGTCTCCGCGAGGAGCCGTTCCACGGCACCGTCGGGGAGCACCGAGCCGGTGGGATTGTTGGGCGAATTCACCACCACGACTTTGGCCCGCTCCCGGCGGGCGGCCTCGACCAGGGCATCCAGGTCGTAGCTGAAGTCTTCCCGCAGGGGAACCGGGACGTACCGCCCGCCCAGCACGGCGGTAAGCAACCGGTAGAGGGCGAAGGTGGGAGCGGGAGCGACGGTGACGTCGCCGGCCTCGAGCAGGACCGTGAGGCTGGCCTGGATCAGCTCGTTGGAGCCGTTCCCGACCAGGATCCCATCGGCGGTCCATCCCACGCGCTGGGCCAGGTCGGCCAGGAGCGTGGCAGGCGCGAACTCGGGATAGCGGTGCCACGCGGCCGCGGCCACGCGCTCCAGAATCCGTCGTTTCAGCTCGGGCGGGAGATCGAGCGGGCTTTCGTTCTGATTGAGCTTTCGGCGGGCCTGCGAAGCTTCAAGAGTGTATGCCGATTGGCCCCGGACCGCAGGCTTGATCAGGGCCAGGCCATCGCGAGGATCGGGTAGCATGCATTACTTCCGCCTTCCCAACACCGCTTCGAGTCTGGCCGACAGCGCCCGAGCCCGGAACGGCTTGGTAAGGAAGTCGTCCGCTCCCAGCTCGAAGACGCGCACCTCGTTGTCCTCGTCTCCCTTGGCGGTCAGCACGATCACGGGGACCTGTTGGGTAGCCGGCCGCGAGCGGAGCTGCGAAAGCACTGTGTACCCGTCCATGCCCGGCAGGTTGAGATCGAGCACGATGATGTCCGGGGCAAAGCGATCCACCTCGTCCAGCGCCTCGACGCCGTCTCTTGCCTCTGCCACGCGATAGCCCTCGCGCTCCAGCAGGTCCTTCATGACCCGCCGCAACTGATCCTCGTCGTCCACCAGCAGGACCCCGGCCTTTTCCTGGGGGCGTCCCCCCGGGGGCGGCAGCTCTTCGAGGAGCTCGAAGGCGGTGGTGAGATCGACCGGCGGCGCCACCGGAGCGGTCATCGGCGCCGGCGTGTGCCGGGGAGCCCGGGGTTCGCCCGGTGCCGGCGCCCGGGGCGGCGCGGGAGGAGCGGCGGCCGTCGCGGTGGTGCCTCCCGAATCACGAGCGGCCGCGGACTCGAGATGGGGTACCTCCACCACGCGCAGCAGCTCCTCGATGCTGGTCTCCCCCGCCAGCACATGGAGCAGTCCGCTCTCGAACAGTGATTTCATCCCGTTGGCCCGGCCGGCCTCGGCGATCCGGTCCGCGGTGGCGCCCCCCCCGATCCGCCGCTCCAGCTCGGGATTCATGGTAAGGACTTCGACGATGCTGAAACGACCGCGGTAGCCCGTCATGGCGCACTCGGGGCACCCCACGGCTCGATTCAAGGTGGTGTTGTCGGGGATGTAGCGCCGGAGGCGCTCGGGGATATCACCGACGGTCTGGTCGCGGCAGGTGAGACAGAGGCGTCGCATCAGCCGTTGGGCGATGATGCCGCGGAGCGCGGCGGCGATCTTGTACGCCTCCATGCCCATGTCCACCAAGCGCGTCACCGCGTTGGGGGCGTCATTGGTGTGCAGGGTGGAGAGCACCAGGTGGCCGGTCAGGGAGGCCTGGACGGCGATCTGCGCGGTCTCGCGGTCACGGATTTCGCCGACCAGCACCACGTCAGGGTCCTGCCGCAGGATCGACCGCAGCGCGGATGCGAAGGTGAGGCCGGCCTTCTCGTTGACCTGCACCTGCACGATCCCCTTCCCCAGTCGGTATTCGACCGGGTCCTCGACCGTGACGATGTTGACGCCTTCGCTCTGCACCATTCGGAGCGCCGAGTAGAGCGTCGTCGTCTTGCCCGATCCGGTCGGGCCGGTCACCAGGATGATGCCTTCCTTGTTGTTCAGCAGATTGATGATGGACTTGCGCTCGTCCTCCGTCATCCCCAGCGATTCGAGCGAAAGCACCGTGGCCTTCGCGTTGAGGATACGGATGACGACCTTCTCGCCCATCGAGGCTGGCAGGGTCGAGACCCGGAGATCGACTGGAGCGCCATTGACGGCGACCCGGGCCCGACCGTCCTGCGGCCGCAGGCGGTCCGCGATGTCCATGCCGGACATGATCTTGATCCGGGAGATGAGCGGCGCCCCCGCCGAGCGCGGCACGTTCATGACCTGCCGCAGGACGCCGTCGATCCGGTAGCGGACCGCGACGCCGGCCTCGCCAGGCTCGACGTGGATGTCACTCGCGCGGCTGAGGATCCCATCGGAGAGCATCATGTCCACCAGCCGGACCACCGGCCGTTGGCTGGCCTCGTCCTCGGAGGCCCGCAGATCGCCCAGCTCTTCTTCCTCGGAGAGCTGGGTGACGGCGGGTCCCTCGCCGGTCATGTTCCCGAGCAACTGCTCCAAGCCCACCATCCCGCCGCGGTAGACCTCGTCGAGTTTTTCCTTGATCCGGCCCGGCGGGCAGAGGAAGATCCGGATCTCACGCCCGGTCGCGAAGGCCAGGCCCTTTTCCGCATCGTAGTCGTACGGATTCGAGGTGGCGAGCTCAAGGAACGAATCGGTGACCCGGAGCGGGAGCACGTTGAATCGCCGGGCCAGGTCTTCGGGTACCGCTTCCTTGACGGCGGGATCGATGGAAGTCACATCCGCGACCGGGAGTCTCGATCGGGTGGAGGCAGTCGTCAGGAGATGGTCGTCTGTGGTGAGGCGGCGTTCGACTAGAGTAGACCAGAGGGAGACCGGGTTGGCGCTCTCCTCCTGGTACAGCTCCTGGAGGGTGCCTGCCGGCAGAGACTTCTCGACAATCGGAATCAGCCAATCATCGGTAAACTTCATGGAAACCCAAGGCTGACGAGAAGATAGCGCGCGGGTCGATGACCCGTGTTGAAAGCTAAAGGCATGGGTAGCAGGGAGGAAGCGCCGGTTTCGGGGTCCTCCTGAGGCACCGCAGGGCGGTCTAGAGAATCCCCCACCAGAGTCGGTTCACATCCACCGTGACCGCGACCTCACCGGTTCGGAGTGCCACCCCCGCCTCCACCCGAATCAGTTGCAGGAACCATTCCGAAGCCAGCCCGGCGACCGGGCGGACGCCCGGGGAGGCGTTCCAGGGCATCCCCGGCGCGGGCCGGTCGGCCCAGCCGGCGGCCACGAACGGGGCGAGGGTGGCCGTCTTGCCGGTCGAGGCATAGGCACCGAGCCCCAGGGCGGGGAACGGAATCGGAATCCGCCACTCGACCGAGGTCCACGCCATCCTGGATCCGCCATAGGCGCGAAACGGCTCACCCAGCAGGGTGCCGCGTCCCCCGACGATGAAGTTGCGATAGGCGGGGAGCGAAGTCGTGCCTGCCCCGAGGATGGTACTGGTCTGAAGCGACCCCGGACCGAGGGGAAGCACCCAGGTTCCCTCGATCACGCCGCGCGCATACCCCTCAGGCCCTCCCCCGGCCTCGACCGTCACGGCGCCGTAGAGGTCATGCCGAGGCGCCACGCCGGCCGCAGCTCTCTCCAGTCGCACGCGCCCGATCCCGTAGGTACCGGCACCAAGAGGAGGATTGGGCCGATAGGTGCCCTGGGCCGGCGTGGTCGCGACCGCCATGGATCGCGAATTCTCGGCGCGACCCTCGAGCTCGAGTGCGGAGCGGCCGGAGAGGCGCCGCCGGAGGCGGAGCCCGCCCGAAGCGAGCAGCACCCAGTCGCCGTGATCGTTCCCCGATTCCTGGGCCATGATCGAATTCAGCAGCGGGGAGATGACCGGATAATCGGAGAAATCGCGGACTCCTCGGTTGCCGAACGCGGTCAGGCTGGTCCCGCCTCGTCCGACCGTGACCGCCACTCCGCCGGTCACTTCCTCGCTGGAGAAGCCGTAGCCCACGGCGGGGCGAATCTCCACGGCACCGAGTCCGAACCGGACTCCCATGCCGAGGGCCAGGCCCTCGACCCGGTTGACGTGGACCAGGTCGCTGATCGAATTGGACCCGACTCGGGTAGCCGGGAGACCGTCGAGAGCGTGGGTTCCCACGACGCTCCGAATCTCCTCGCGGATGGCGGTCATCTCCTGACGGTTCACTGGAGTCGCGGCGTCGCCGATGGCGGTCGCCAGGGGCTGGTCCCAGGTATACCCGCTGTCAGTCGGCGACAGGGGGCCGCCGATCGCGGGACCACGGAGGATCGAGTCGGGCAGTTGGACGTCGAAGGTGTAGTCGCCGACCTGCCAGCGGCCTCGAATGATTCCGCGGGTGGGAAGGTCGAGCCAGGATACCTGACGGCGGATTTCGATCTCCTGCTGGAAGGGAAGCCAGTAGCGCCCCTCGTAGAGCGCGTTCTCCAGCGCGACCGTGATGTCCTCGAGATTGGGATCGAGGTAGGCGACGGGCGTGAAGCTGAACCGGAAGCGGACCAGGTCGGCGGACTCGACGTCGAGGAAGAGGGTGCCCACCACCAGTGGCTGGTCGAAATTGCGAGGCCGAACCTCGACCTTCACCAGCCTGAGGGTCCGCCCGCTGGATTGGACGGTGATGGTATCGCCCAGGGCGTAATCGTAGAGGCCGGTGCCCAACGGAGAGAGGGGATGCGCCACGTCCCGCACCTCATCCCCCTCGCCGATCCGGATGCGGTCGCCGAAGTTGTTGGTGACGATTCCCAGGTGATCGCGGTGATAGATGACATCGGTCGGGAGGAATCGGCCGTCGCGCCAGCCGAGAATGCGCTGCTTGCTGAGACCGGGGGCCTGCCAATACACTTCCACGTCCAGTTGATCAGCCTTTACCAGATGCGGAGGCTCCGTGAGCCCGGGACCCACCTGCGCGAGGAAGAACACCATTCCGTGCGCGGTGGTCCGATAGGAGTGCAACCCGGTATCGGGGCGCCGGCGCTCCGTGGCGCGGCGAACCAGGTCTATCGCGGCCGGCGAGTTCCATTCCTGCGCGGCCAGAGGAACGGCGATCAACCAGAGCGCGAGCATCGGGATACCGGCACGGAGCGCCGTTCGAGAGCGTGGGCCGCGCTGGTGCTGCTGCTCCTGACCGCCGTGGCCTGTGGCGGCGGGAAGCCGACCACGGGAACCGAAGGAACGGTACAGCCGCTGGCCAACCAGGTAATGAGCCTGGAGCAGCTGTACACGCTGGAGGCCGCGGGCGTCCCGCCGGGGGATACCTCGGTGACCTTCGCGGCCGGCACGACCCGTCACGTCATCCTGCGCCATGGCCCTCCCGATAACACCGTCTTCGCCGAATTGATCTTTCCGGCCGGCGTGTTCGGCGGAATCAATCACCCCGACTCGGTCCGCGTCAGCGTGAAGCCGCGCCCTGGAATCTACGGCGTCGAGTTCGCCTGCAACGTCCCGCTGGGTCCCGGCGCGCGCCTGGTCTTCAAGTACCCGGTGCACTTCTCGGCGCCGGTGGGGGCACAGCAACGCTACGGGACGCCGGTCGCGTTCGAGCGGGCCCTCTCCATCGCCCGGCTGCTGCCCGACGGGCGCTACCTGCTGCTCCCCTCGACCCGCCCGGCCGCGGACAACCTGGAAGCGCCGCTGGCCGAGAGCGGGACGTTCATCGTCGCGGGCCCCCGCTGACCATGCATTCGACCTCCTACGCCGAGTTCGCCGAGCAGGCGCGTCGAGGCGGCCGCATGGTACCGGTCACCCGCGAGGTAGTGCTGGACGGGGACACGCCGGTGAGCGCGTTCGCCAAGCTGCATCGCGGGCGCTTCGGCTTCCTGCTCGAGTCCCTCGAGGGCGGAGAGCGCTGGGCCCGATACACCTTCCTGGCCACCGACCCACGCGAAGTCTACCGGTATCGGGGACGGCAATGCTCGCGCTGGACCGCGAAGACCGGATGGACGGTGGTGGCCTCCGATATCGCGCCCCTGGATCATCTGGCGAAGACCATGCGAGCCTATCCGCCCATCGAAGTCGCGGGGCTCCCCCGGTTCACCGGCGGCGCGGTCGGCTACATCGGCTACGACCTGGTGCGGACCCTGGAGTCGCTCCCTCATCCACCCCGGGACGACCGCGATCTTCCCGACGCGATCTTCATGGTGGCGGACACCCTGCTGGTGCTGGACCGGTTGTTCAACCGCGCCACCGTGATCGCGACTGTCGAAGTCGGCGACGGCGGCGGGATGGAGGACGCGAGACTCCGCCCGCTCTTCCAGGGCGCGCAGGCGCGCATCGACGAGTGGCTGAGCCGGCTGGCTCATACCGCGAACCTGAAGCCGCTCCGCCTCGACCCAACCCCGCTGCCGGCCACGACTTCGCCGTATGCCGACCAGAAGTTCAAGGACGACGTACGCCGGATCCTCGAGTATATCGCCGCTGGAGACACCTTCCAGACCGTGATCTCGCGCCGGCTGGATCTTCCCGCCCCCGATCCGTTTCTGAGCTATCGCTACCTGCGCGCCCTCAACCCGGCGCCATACCTCTACTACCTCCACTTCGACGACATGCACGTGGTGGGAAGCTCGCCAGAGGTGCTGGTCCGGGTCGAGGCGGAAGAGATCACGGTCCGCCCGATCGCCGGCACCCGTCGGCGCGGCGCCACCGAGGAAGAGGACGCGGCGCTGGCGATCGAGCTGCAGGCCGACCCCAAGGAACGGGCCGAGCACATCATGCTGGTGGACCTGGGAAGGAACGACGTCGGCCGGGTCTCGCAGTACGGCTCGGTGCATCTCACCGAGTTCATGACCATCGAGCGCTACTCGCACGTGATGCACCTGGTGAGCGAAGTCCGCGGCCGCCTCAAGCCGGAGTACGATGCGCTGGCGGCGCTGGCCGCCTGCTTCCCGGCCGGCACGGTGAGCGGAGCGCCCAAGGTGCGGGCCATGGAGATCATCGACGAGCTGGAGCCGGTCCAGCGGGGCCCCTATGCCGGCGCGGTTGGCTACGTGGGATGGGGCGCGCGCACGCTGGATACCGCCATCGCGATCCGGACCTGCGTCATGCGGAACGGGCGGGCCTGGATCCAGGTCGGCGCCGGCATCGTGGCGGATTCGGATCCGTCCTTCGAGTGGCAGGAGACCGAGGCCAAGGCGCGCGCGGTGCTGGCGGCGCTGGCACTCGCCGCGCGGGAAGGGGCCTAGCCGACTCTCGCCCACCCCATTTCCGGGCGATATATTCTCCAGTCCGGCCATGGGCTTCAGACTCGTCAGCTTCACCGGAGACCAGGACTTCGAGGTGTCCCCGGACCACGTCTATGTCGTGGGCCGGGCGGTCACCAGCGACATCCCCATCTTCGATCCCACCATCTCGCGACGCCATGCCGAGCTCCGGCTCGGCAAGGGCGGCGTGCAGGTCAAGGACCTCGGCAGCTCGAACGGAACCTTCATCAACGGGGCGCGGATCTCCGAGGGCCACCTGGCCCCCAACGATTCCGTGACGTTCGGGAAAGTCGTCTTCCAGCTCAAATCGATCGACGCCACGCCGCAGCGCCCCATGCCGACGGGGCCCGGGATCCCGGCGCCCGGCGCCACCATCGTGCGGCAGGTCTCGGTGAGCGGCGGGGTGCAGGCGGTGGTCGGGAGCACCAACCTCGATGGGAGTCCGTCGGGGCTCGGACAGCTTAAGGTCGCGGCCGGCGCCAGCACCCAGGAGCGGCAGGCCCGCAAGCTCTCCCTGCTCCTCGATGTCTCGCAGAAGCTCTCGGGAGAGCTGGATCTCGACAAGCTCCTGAGCCGCGTAGTCGAGACCACGTTCGAGATCATGAACGTGGACCGGGTCTCGGTCCTGCTCCGAAACGAGACCAACGAAGAGCTGATCCCCCGGCTCTCCAAGAGCCGCCTGGGCGAATCGTCGGCTCAGCATGTGCCGCGCTCGATCGCGCGGAAGGCGGTGGAGGAGCGGGTCGCGATCCTCAGCGACAACGCGGTGGCGGACGACCGCTTCAAGGGCCAGTCCATCATGCTGCAGAGCGTGCGCAGCGCGATGTGCATTCCCCTGATGGCCTCGGCGGAACGGGTGCTGGGCATCCTCTACGTCGACAATCTCACCGCCACCAATTCGTTCAGCGACGAGGACCTGCAGTTCCTGATCGCCTTCGGCGGGATCGCCGCGATCGGGATCAAGAACAGTCGCTTCGCCGAGCAGATCCAGCGGGAGGCCATGGTCCGCTCGAACTTCGAGCGCTACTTCGCGCCCAATGTGGCGGCGGAGATCGCGCAGCAGCAGCAGGCGGTCAAACTGGGCGGCGACAAGCGGCCGGTCACCGTGCTCTTCAGCGACATCCGGGGCTTCACGACGATGTCCGAGACCATGAGCCCCGACGCGATCGCAGGGCTGCTCTCGGACTACTTCACCGAGATGGTGGACATCATCTTCTCGCACGGCGGCACGCTGGACAAGTTCATCGGCGACGCGATCATGGCGCTCTGGGGCGCGCCGATCCCCCACGAGGACGACGCCGATCGGGCCGTGAGCGCCGCCATGGGGATGCAGCGGTCCCTGGCGGCGTTGAACGAGAAATGGCAATCGGAGGGCCGGCCCGCCATCGGCGTCGGGATCGGGATCAACTACGGCGAGGCCTTCGCCGGCAACATCGGCAGCCACTTGCGACTGGAGTACACGGTGATCGGAGATGCGGTGAACGTGGCCAGCCGCCTCTGCTCCAACGCCGACGGCGGGGAGATTCTGATCAGCGACCCGCTCTATCAGATCCTCAAGGCCAAGCCGGACGTCCAGGCGATGGAACCACTCAGTGTGAAGAACCGGGCGCAGCCGGTGAAGGTGTGGAAGGTGAAACTGTAGGACTGAGGACTGTGGACTGAGTGGGGTTGGGAGGACTCAGTCCTGAGTCCTCAGTCCTCAGTCCTGAATCGGTACGGCTTCCCCACCCCCTCCAGCAGCTCCAGCACCAGCCGAATCGGCAATCCCATCACCCCGAAGAAGTCGCCGTCGATCCGCTCCACCAGCGCCGCGCCGTAGCCCTGGATCCCATAGGCGCCGGCCTTGTCCATCGGCTCTCCCGTCGCGATGTAGGCCCGGAGGAAATCGTCGCTGCAGGGTCGGAAGGTGACTGTGGTGATGTCGGTGGCCTGGGTAACTCGCCCCTCGGCCGCGAGCGCCACTGAAGAGATGACCCGGTGGCTCCGCCCCTGGAGCCGCCGGAGCATGCGCAGGGCGTCGGCCTGATCCCGCGGCTTCTCCAGGACATCGTCATCCACCAGCACGATGGTGTCGGCTCCAAGTACCAGCTTGCCCGGCACGCTCAGCGCCTTTTCCCGCGCCAGTCGCTCGGCGTAGGCGCGCGGCGCTTCTCCGGGGCCGCGCTCCTCGGGAAGCGTCGACGGGCGCACCTCGACCTCGATCCCCAACATGGCCAGGAGCTCGCGGCGCCGGGGAGAGGCGGAGGCCAGGACGAGGGATGGGGGCATAGGGAACAGGAGAACAGGAGAACAGGAGAACAGGAGAACAGGGCCGAAGCTACGAGGAGGCGGCGGCTGCGCCACTTTCCTTTGACCCACCCTTCTCCAGCACCAGGGTCACCGGCCCGTCATTGTGGATCTCGACCTCCATCATCGCGCCGAACTCTCCCGTCTCCACCCGCAGCCCCCTGGACTTGAGTTGATCGATGAACCGCTCGTAGAGAGGAATCGCCACCTCCGGTCGAGCGGCATCGATGAACGATGGACGGCGGCCCTTCTGGGCATCGCCGTAGAGCGTGAACTGGGAAATCACCAGAATCGCGCCGCCGACCTCGGCCAGGCCGAGGTTCATCTTGTCCTGCGCGTCACTCATGAGCCGCAGGCCCGCCACTTTCTCCGCCATCCAGTCCGCCTCGGCGGTGGTGTCGCCGTGAGTGAACCCCACCAGGACGCAAAACCCGCGATCAATGGCACCTGCCACCTTGCCCGCGATGGTGACCGAGGCACGGGAGACCCGTTGCAGGACAACTCTCATGACGAGGCTCGGATCAGAGTGCAGGGTGTTCGACGAGGTCCGCCCGGTCGGCGCCGGGGCGGAAGCTTAAGCCCCACCCCGAGTACCGGGAAGGCGTAGGGTGGTCGCGACAACCAGGGGGGCCTGGGCGACAATTCTGGGCCCTCCCGACGCGACATGGGTGCACATATGATTGTGCAGTCAAGCATGAAATCCCTTTACAGTAAAGCACATAGGCTCAATATCTCGCGTTGCCTGTCCGAGATTCGGTGCAGAACGTGCACGGAATCGCTAACAAAGCACTTGCGGGGGCCGGTACGCCTGCTTATGGTAACCCTCGCTCCCAGCGCGAATCTCTCCACCCTCAGCCAAGAAGAGGACGGGTTCCAGTGACGATCCATCTGCTTGCGCTCATTCAGGATGCAGCGCCCACGGTGGTCCCGGCGGATACCGCCTGGATGCTGACCTCGACCGCGCTGGTGTTGCTCATGACCCCGGCGCTCGGGTTCTTCTACGGAGGCCTGGTGCGCTCCAAGAATTCCCTGAACACCATGATGATGAGTTACGTGGCCCTGGGCGCCGTGGGAGTGATCTGGGCCCTGGCCGCGTATAGCCTGGCCTTCGCGGCCGGCTCACCGTGGATCGGCAGCCTCTCCAATGCCTGGCTCTCAGGGGTCACTGCTGAGGCCAAGGGGACCATCCCACACGTCCTCTTCATGGCGTTCCAGGGGACCTTCGCCATCATTACCGCGGCACTCATCTCCGGTGCCATTGTCGAGCGGATGCGGTTCGGGCCCTACGTGATCTTTCTGGTGGTCTGGACCCTCCTGGTCTACGCCCCGGTCGCACACTGGGTCTGGGGCGGCGGCTGGGCCGGAACGCTGGGCGTTCTGGACTTTGCCGGCGGCACCGTGGTGCACATCAACGCCGGTGTCTCCGCCCTGGTCGCGGCGGCCGTGATCGGCCCCCGCAAGGACTTCGGGCGCCAGGCGATCCTGCCGCACAACGTGCCCTTCGCGCTGCTTGGGGCGGGGCTGCTCTGGTTCGGGTGGTTCGGCTTCAACGGAGGCAGCGCCTTGGCGGCCAACGGTTCGGCGGCCACCGCGTTCACCAACACCTTCCTGGCGCCGATGGCCACCATGCTGGTCTGGGCGGGGCTGGATTACCTGCGGACCGGCCATGCCACGGCGGTAGGCGGTGCCACCGGGATCGTGGTTGGATTGGTGGCGATCACTCCGGCCGCTGGGTTCGTGAGTCCGATGGGAGCCTTGGCCCTGGGCGCTCTCGCGGCGTTCCCCAGCTACTTCGCCATGGTGATCCGCTCGCGGACCCGGCTGGACGATTCGCTCGACGTCTTCGCGGGCCACGGGATCGGCGGCCTGACCGGCGCTCTACTGACTGGCGTCTTCGCGCTCAAGACCTGGGGTGGGACGGATGGACTGCTGGCCGGCAACCCCAGGCAATTCGGGATTCAGGCGATCGGAGCCTTCTCGACATTCATCTACGCCGGGGTCATGACCTTCGTGATTCTCAAGGTGATGGGTGCCCTGATGCAGCTCCGGGCCCAACCCAAGTTCGAGGGGCTGGGGATGGACGTGACTCAGCATGGCGAGGAAGCCTACGCCAACGCCGAGGGGTCGATCCTGGTGTTGCCCGAATCGGAGCACGCACCGGCTACCGCGCAGGCCATGGCGCCGCAAGTGGCGCGCTGACTTCGAGGAGACCACATCCATGAAGCTCATCATCGCGATCATCCGCCCCGACCGGCTGAACGACGTCCTGGAGGCGCTCTATCGCGCCGAGGTACGGGGCCTCACCGTGTCCCGGGTCATGGGGCACGGCGGAGAGACGGAGCGGGTAGAGAACTACCGCGGTACCACCGTCAAGATGGGATTGCAGGAAAAGGTCCGGCTCGAAATCGGCGTCTCCGAGTCGTTCGTGAACGTTACCGTCAAGGCGATCCTCGCCTCGGCCCGAACCGGAGACGTCGGTGACGGCAAGGTCTTCGTCCTCGACGTGGAGCAGGTCCACCGGATCAGGACCGCGGAGCGGGACGAGGCGGCGGTGACCCCGGCCGTGCCGGTGGCCAGGTAGGCCCGCAGCTCATCCGGCGGCACAACAAGAACGGGAGGCCCCGAGTGGGACCTCCCGTTCTTCGTACAACAAGCGGGGTGGGTTATTCCACCGTCACCGACTTGGCCAGGTTGCGCGGCTGGTCCACGTTGCACCCGCGCCGGACCGCGACGTAGTACGCGAAGAGCTGGAGCGGGATGCTGGTCAGAATCGGGGTCAGCAGGTCCATGGTCTCCGGGATGGGGAACGTGGCGTTGGCCAGGCGAACGATCTCGGTATCCCCCTCGCTGATCAGGGCGATCACCGATCCGCCTCGGGCCCGTACTTCCTCGATATTGGAGACGATCTTCCCGTGCACCCCGTCCTTGGGGGCGATGAAGATCACCGGCATGTTCTCGTCGATCAGCGCGATCGGCCCGTGCTTCATCTCCGCCGCCGGATAGCCTTCCGCGTGGATGTAGGAAATCTCCTTGAGCTTGAGCGCGCCTTCGAGCGCCACCGGGAAGTTGACCCCGCGGCCCAGGTAGAGCGCGTTGTTGGCGCTGCCGAATCGCTCCGCCAACTTCTCGATTTCCGGGGCCCGATCCAGAATCTTCCTGATGAGGTCCGGCAGCTGGCGCAGCGCCTGGATGATCTGGCGCCCCTGCAGGATGCTCAGGTTGCGGAGCCGGGCGAACCGGAGCGTGATCAGGGCCAAAGCTCCGACCTGGCTGGTGAAGGCCTTGGTGCTGGCCACGCCGACTTCGGGGCCGGCGTGCAGATAGATCCCGCCGTCCACCTCCCGCGCGATAGACGATCCGACCACGTTCACGATGCCCACCGTGCGGGCGCCGCGACGCTTGGCCTCGCGGATGGCGGCCAGGGTATCGGCGGTCTCACCGGACTGAGAGATCCCGATCACCAGGGTCCGTTCGTCGATCACCGGATTCCGGTAGCGGAACTCGGAAGCGTACTCGACCTCCACGGGGATCCGGGCCAGCTCCTCCATCATGTATTCGCCGATCAGCGCCGAGTGCCAGCTGGTGCCGCAGGCGGTGATCACCACCCGCTGAATCCGCTTGATGTCGTCGTCGGTGAGGTTGAGACCGGAAACCCGTGCGGTGCCTTCCTCCTCGAGCAAGTGGCCGCGCATGGTGTTCCGCAGGCTCTCGGGCTGCTCGAAGATTTCCTTGAGCATGAAATGAGGGAACCCGCCCCGCTCGATGGTCGAGAGATCCCATTCGATCTGGTTGACCGGCTTCTCGATCGGGGTGGCGGAGAGGTCTCGCACCTGGTAGCCGTCCCGACTCAGCACGACCATCTCTCCGTCATCCAGATAGACCACCGACCGGGTGTGCGAGAGAATCGCCGACGCATCCGAGGCGACGAACCACTCCTTGTCCCCGACGCCGACCAGCAGCGGAGACCCCTTGCGGGCCGCCACCAGGGTATCCGGCTCCCTCGAGGAGATGACCGCGAGCCCGTAGGCTCCATCGACTTCGCGCAGTGCCGAAGCCACCGCCTCGGCCAGGTTGCCGCGGTAGTACTCGCCGATCAGGTGGGCGAGGACTTCGGTATCGGTCTCCGAAGTGAAATCGTGTCCCCGGGTCTGGAGCGCCTTCCGGATCACGCCGGAATTCTCGATGATCCCGTTGTGGATCAGCGCGATGTGGCCCGACTGGTCGGTGTGCGGGTGGGCATTCGGCGTGGTCGGCGCGCCGTGAGTGGCCCAGCGGGTATGGCCGATCCCGACCGTGCCCACGGGCATGTGACCGCTCAGCTGCTTCTCGAGCGCCGACAGCTTGCCTGACTGCTTGAAGATCTTGAGGCCGTCGCCGTTGATGACGGCGATTCCGGCCGAGTCATACCCTCTGTATTCCAGCCGGCGGAGACCCTCGATCAGAAGATGGGCCGCCTGCCTCGGGCCGACATATCCTACGATTCCGCACATGCGGATCGCACCTCGTTAGCGAATGGAGTCACGCGAGCTCTCGAACCGCCGCCACTAGGGCCTCGGCGTCCCCCTGCGTCGGCGCCTCCGCAATGAACCGGACGATCGGTTCAGTGCCCGACGGACGCACATGAACCCAACGGTCCGCCCACGCAAGCCTGAGGCCATCCCGGTCATCGGCGCCCGCGTCGGCAAAGCGCTGGCGGAGCTTCCGGTAGACGTCATCTAAGTTGTTGATTCGTGGTCCTTTAGCCTTCACGATCCGGTATCTGGGAGCGGCCGCCACCAGCTCCGACAAGGGCCGCGCGGCGGTGGCCAGCCCGAGCAGTATGAGGGCGACCCCAACAGGTGCGTCGCGTCCTATATGCAAGGATGGCAGGATCACGCCACCGTTGCCCTCACCGCCGATGATCGCCTTCTCGTCCCGGATGGCTCGGGCCACGTTGGCCTCCCCGACCGGGGCCCGGACAAACCGCGCCCCATACGCCTTGGCAGCATCCTCGACGACGAGGCTGGTGCTGAGGTTGGCGACCACGACGGGCGTCCCCGTCCCCGGCGGCAGCCGTCCCAGAACGGCTCGGACCGCGAGCGCCAGAGTGTAGTCCTCGCCGATCGGATCGCCACGCTCGTCCACCAGGGCGAGCCGATCCACGTCGGGATCCACCGCCATGCCAAGATCGGCCTTGGTGCTGCGAACCAGGCGGCCGAGGTCGCCCAGATTTTCCGGAAGGGGCTCGGGGGGCCGCGGAAAGCGACCGTCCGCCTCGAGGTTGATGCCGCTGACTCGGCAGCCGAGCTGCTTGAGGAGCGCGGGGATGATGGTGCCGCCGGCTCCCCGCACGCAGTCGAGGGCAACGTTGAAGCGCCGCTCCCGAATGGCGGCGAGATCGAGCATCGGAAGGGCGAGGACCCGCTCGAGATGCCGGTTGACCGCCTCGCGATCTTCGCGGTAGCCGCCGATCCCATCCCATCCCTGGCGGGGCGGACCCTGCTCGGCGATAGCCTGCACCCGGGCCCCGGCTTCTCCATCGAGGAAGATCCCGTCGGGGCCGATCAATTTGAGGGCGTTCCACTCGATCGGGTTGTGACTGGCGGTCAGCACCAACCCGGCGCCGGCGTGATGGAACTCGACGGCCAGCTGGACCGTCGGAGTAGGCACGACCCCGAGATCGATGACGTCGACGCCAACCGACATGAGACCGGCGGCGGCCGCGCGCGCGAACAGCGGACCACTGGTTCGGGCATCCCGGCCGAGGACGACCACCGGCTTGCCGGCGGCGCGCGCCCACGCGCCGAGAGCCGCCGCGTGCCTGGCGACCAGCTCGGGCGTGAGATCCTTTCCCACGATCCCGCGAATACCGGATACGCTCACGATCAGGGTGTCGGACATTACGAGAAAATTAGTCTCCGTTGGCAAGGATCGGCAGATGGCGGAGATACGCTCGGAGGGGCGACGCGCCTCCTTGCCGCCGCCAGCGCGGGGCCGTTACGTTGACGCATCCAACGAGGGGGAATCATGACCAGGATCCTGCACGACGATCTCGAGCATGGCTTCGCGACGCGTGCCGTCCATTCCGGCCAGGTCCCCGACCCGCTGGCCGGCGCGGTCATGACACCGATCTATCAGACGTCCACCTACATCCAGGAGGGACTGGGGAAGCACAAGGGCTACGAGTACGCCCGGACCCAGAATCCCACCCGCGAGGTGCTGGAGCGGAACGTGGCGAGTCTGGAGGGAGCGGCCCATGGATTCGCCTTCGCCTCGGGGCTGGCCTCGGTCGACGCCGTGCTCAAGCTGCTCCACGCCGGCGACCATGTGATCTGCGGCGAAAACGTCTACGGTGGAACTCACCGACTGATGGAGCAGATCTTCGGCCGCCTGGGGCTGCACTTCACCTTCGTGAACACCCGGGACATCAAGGCGATCGACCGGGCCCGCACGCCTGCGACCAAGATGGTGTACTGCGAGACGCCCACCAATCCGATGATGCTGCTGACCGATCTGGCCGCGGTGGGGGACCTGACCCAGGCGCACGGACTGCTGTTCACGGTCGACAACACGTTCGCGACACCGTTCTTCCAGCGGCCCATCGAGCACGGCGCCGACCTGGTGCTCCACTCCACGACCAAGTACCTGAACGGCCACAGCGACATGGTGGGCGGGCTGGTGGTCACCAAGCGTGACGACCTGGCGGAGCGGCTCGGCTTCATCCAGAACGCCGCGGGAGCGGTCCCGGGCCCCTTCGACTGCTGGCTGGCGCTCCGCGGAACCAAGACGCTGCCGCTCCGGATGCGGCAACACGACGCGACCGGGCGGCGGATCGCCGCGTGGCTGGACGGCCGGGCGGACGTCCCCAAGGTTTACTATCCGGGTCTCCCTTCGCATCCGCAGCACGACCTGGCCTGCCGCCAGATGTCGGGCTTCGGCGGGATGATCTCCATCGATGTCGGCGATCCCGCGCGGGCTCGTCGAGTCGCTGAAGGCACTCGCATCTTCCGCCTGGCCGAGTCGCTGGGCGGGGTGGAGAGTCTGATCGGCCATCCCGCATCCATGACTCATGCCTCGGTTCCGGCCGAGATGCGCCGGGCGATGGGTCTGACGGACAGCCTGCTCCGGCTCAGCTGCGGGATCGAAGACCCTGACGACCTGATCGCCGACCTGGAACAGGCCCTAACCCGGTGAGGCAGCCATGACCACTCCCGCCATGCGGCCGCGCCGCACCTTCCCCGAGATCGGCGCCGTGAGCTGGGAGCATCCGGCCGATCGCGCGGCCCTCCAGTCGCTGCGTTCCGTCCCGGGATTCGACGATGTCGTGAGGAAGATCGTCGCCATGCTGGGTGGCGAGCGCGGCATTCGCCTGCTCTTCCAGGCCAACGCGATCCGGGTCGGCCCCGCTCAGTGCCCCAAAGTCTGGACCATGCATGTGGAGGTGGCCACCACCTTCGACTGGCCGGAAGTACCCGAGCTCTACCTCTCGCAGACCCCGATCTTCAACGCCGGCACCTACGGGGTCGACCATCCATTCATCGTGCTCCACTCCGCCGCGATCGAGCTGCTCGACGACGATGAGCTCCGGACGTTGCTGGCCCACGAGATGGGCCACGTCGTGAGTGGGCATGCGCTCTACCGGACCATCGCGGAGATCCTGCTGGCCGTCAGCCTCTCGGCTCTGCCGTTCCTGGCCGGCGTCGCGCTTCTGCCCATCCGGCTTGCCATCCTGGAGTGGGCCCGGAAATCGGAGCTCTCGGCGGACCGCGCCGGTCTGATCGGCGGCCAGGACCCGGTGGCGGCCCAGCGGCTCTTCATGAAGATGGCGGGTGGCACCCGAGGGCAGCTCCTGGCTGGAGAGATGAACGTCGACTCTTTCATGGCCCAGGCCCATGAGTATCTGGGCAGCAACGAGGGCCTGGATGTGGTCTACAAAATCCTCAACACCCTGGCGCTCACCCATCCCATGAACACGGTGCGGGCCGCCGAGCTGCAGCAGTGGGTCTCCTCTGGAGATTACGACCGCATCCTGCGCGGAGAGTACACCAAGCGCGGCGCCGAGGCCCAGGGCCGCCCGCTGGCCGAAGACCTGGCCGCCGCGCGGAGCCACTATGCCCGGGAAACCAAGGAGGCCGTCGGTCACGTGGTGGATGCCGCGAAGAAGGCCGCCGAACGGGTGAGTGAAGCCTTCCGGAGCTCCCAGCGAAAGTGAAGGTTCTCGTGGTCGGTGGCGGCGGCCGGGAGCACGCGCTCTGCTGGGCCCTTCGCCGCGAAGATCCGGCCACCACGCTCTACTGTGCTCCCGGCAATCCGGGGACGGCGGAGCTCGCCACCAATCTTCCCATTGGCGCTGAGGACCTCGACGGCATAGTCGCGGCCTGCGACAAGCTGGACATTGGCCTCACCATCGTCGGTCCCGAGATCCCCCTTTCCCTTGGCCTGGCCGACCGCCTCGCGGCACGGCGGCGCGCCGTGTTCGGCCCCAGCGCCAGCGCCGCCCGGATCGAGGCGTCCAAGGCCTTCGCCAAAGAGCTGATGGAGGACGCCGGTGTACCTACCGCGGCGAGCCGGACGTTCACCGAGCTCCCGGCCGCGCTCGAGTACATCGCCCGCCATGCCGAGCCACTGGTGGTGAAGGCCTCGGGGCTGGCCGCGGGGAAAGGGGCGGTGGTCTGTGCCACACGGGCGGAGGCACGCGAAGCCGCAGGGGCAATGCTGGGGGACGGGCGCTTCGGGAGCGCCGGCGAAACGATCGTCATCGAGGAGTTCATGGAGGGCGAGGAGCTCTCGGTGCTGGCGATCACCGACGGACGCGGGCTCTTCATCCTTCCACCGGCGCAGGACCATAAGCGCCTCGGCGAAGGGGACTCCGGGCCCAACACCGGCGGCATGGGAGCCTACAGTCCGGTGTCCATCGCCAGACCGACGCTACTCGACCGGGTGCGGACTCAGGTCTTCGAGCCCACCCTGTCGGCGCTCGAGCGGATGGGGGCTCGTTACCGAGGCGTGCTCTATGCCGGCGTCATGATCGATGCCGGCGGGAATCCACGGGTGGTGGAGTTCAACTGCCGCCTGGGCGATCCCGAAGCGCAGGTGATTCTCCCTCTCGTATCCTCGGGACTGCTCGCCTGCCTGGACAGTGTGGCCCGGGGAGGATCGGTTCGGCCGATCGAGATTCGACCGTCCGACCGGGCAGTGACCACGGTGCTTGCCGCGCGCGGCTACCCTGACCACCCCGAGAAGGGCGCCGTGATCACCATTCCCTCGATGCCGGCCGGGGTCACCGTCTTCCAGGCGGGAACCACCCGGAACGCGGCCGGCAAGCTGGTCGTGGCCGGCGGGCGGGTGTTGAACGCGACCGGAGTGGCCTCTTCGTTTGCCGAGGCACAGCGACTGAGCCGCAGCGCGGCGGAGAGGATCGAGTTCGCGGGCAAGACCTTTCGGCGGGACATCGGCTGGAGGGAGGCCCAGCGGCAGTAGCGACATGCCCGAGCTGCCCGAAGTGGAAACCATGGTGCGAGATCTCCGGCCTCACCTGCTGGGCCGGAGCTTCCGGGAGGTTCGTCTGCGTCGCACCGACGTCCTGAAGGACATCCGCCGGCCCCAACTGATCCAGCGTCTCACCGGCGCGACGGTGGATTCACTTTCCCGCCGTGCCAAGCACGCCGTCCTGCATCTCGGCCAGTGGCGCTTCGTGGTGCAGCCCGGGATGACCGGCTCACTCTTCGTGACCGACGCTCCCCGCAGCGAGGAGGAAGCGCACTACGACGTGCTGACCGTCCGGCTCGACGACTGGCGGGAGCTGATCTACCGGGACATCCGGCGACTGGGGACGCTCCGTCTGCTGGATCAGAGAGCCTGGCAGCGCTACGACGCGTCGCTGGGGCCGGAGCCACTGGATCTGGCGCTGACGCCTGATGAGTTTCACAAGGTGCTTGCCCGCACCCGCCAGGCGATCAAGAAGGCTCTGATGGACCAGCGGCTGCTCGCCGGGGTGGGGAACATCTACGCCAACGAGGCGCTGTTCGCGGCCGGGATCGACCCCTCGCGCCCCGCGGACCGGATCGGCCACGAGCCCGCCGCGCGCCTCCTCGAGGAGGTTCGACGCATCCTCTCCGCCGCCATTGAGGCCGAAGGCACGACGGTGCGGGATTATCGCCGGGGCACCGGGGAGCCGGGCAGCTTCCAGCTAGAGCTCCAGGTCTATGGGAGGGAGGGGGAACCTTGCCGTCGCTGCGGGACCCGGCTCACCGGCACCCACCTGATCGACGCCCGCGCGACGGTCTTCTGCCACCGCTGCCAGCCCTGAGCCCACGCTAGTGCCTCGCGCCCCGAGCCTCCCGCTGCCGACCGCCGATCTCCCGGCGCTGCGCAAGAGGGTTCGGGCCCTGGCGGAGAATCGCCCCGCGGTCTACCGGATGGTGGATCCGTTGGGGCGGGTGATCTACGTGGGCAAGGCAAAACGGCTGCGGGCGCGACTCCTCTCCTATTTCAACGCCGACTACCCCGAGGACAAGGCGGGAAGGATCCTGCACGCGGCGAAGGACATCCAGTGGGAGTACGTGCCCAGCGAGTTCGCCGCCTACCTGGGAGAGCTGCGGCGGATCCAGCAGCATCGCCCGCCCTTCAACCTCAGAATGAACCGGGTCCGCCGCGCCTGCTTCGTGCAGGTGTCAGGGGGCCAGGCGCCGCGGCTCACGGTGGAGCGGAAGTCCCCCAACCCGGAGGCTCGCTGCTACGGCCCCTTCGCCTCCACGGCCCGGGTGATGGACGCGATCCGGGTGCTCAACGACGTGCTGGGCCTCAGGGACTGCGCCGAGCGAATGCCGATGGTGTTTCCGGGCCAGGGTGACCTGTTCCAGGCGCCGCACCGCGCGGCCTGCATGCGGCACGATTTCGGATTCTGCGCCGGACCCTGCGCGGGCTTCATCGGAGAGCCCGAGTACCACGCCAGGGCGGAGACTGCCGTGGCGTTTCTCGAGGGGCGCACGGTTGCGCCGATCGGGCGAGTGATCGAGGCGATGACGGCGGCGGCGGCGGCCCAGCAGTTCGAGCAGGCGGCCAAGTGGCGCGAGCGATTCGAGCACCTCGAATGGCTGCTCGCCGCAACCAGCCGGGCCCGGCTGGCGGTGGAAGGCCTGACCTTCGTCTACCGCGATCCGGGGCTCTTCGGCGACGACCGGGCCTACCTCGTCCGCCACGGGGTGGTGCAGGCCAGCTACCCCTTCCCCACCACGCCCATCGAACGAGAGGCGTTCCAAGCCGTCGTCAGCGACGAGCTGGCTCGGCCCGCCTCCCCGCACGCCGGACTTCCTCACCAGCACCTGGACGAGATCCTGCTCCTCATGGCCTGGTTCCGAAAGCATCCGGATGCGTTTCGCCGGACCAGCAGGCTCGAGGAGTGGGCCAAGCCGGCCGCGTAGCGGATGGCGCTTAAGCCGTGGCGCCAAGCTGGAACGATCACAAACGCAATTCTAGGGAGTAGCCGGCGTAATCCGAGAAGCACGGCCGACCGGCTTACTAGGCGCCACACTCCCCAGTCACGAGCAGCCCTCAATCCACAGCACCGCGGGCTTGCGGCCAGCGCGGAAGTTGCGAACGGTGTCGCGCAAGGTCTCGAAGATCATTGTGGGGCCCGTACTGTCAGCAGGACTTGGGTCAAGAGTCAGGTAGTGCCCGGCCGGGGCTGTATACGGGTGCGGCTGGACCACCAAGCGGTGATCATAGAGAGATTGAATCTGACTCTCCGTCATTCCGACCCGCGCGCCACGGTCAGTCTCAAGCGACTCAGTGTAGATGTCGATTCGCACCACCATGCTGTCGACCACCATGAACCAAGCGTCGTGGGGCATGCTTGCAGCACTGGTGGTTGTGCACTCGATGCCCAGTTGGTCGGGCCCAAGAGGAAGGGGCTCCCCCAGGGCGGCCGCCGCCTGTTCCAGGGACATTCCGTAGCGCACAGAACCGAAGCTCTCCAGGCCAACCGGCGGCCAGGACCGTTCAGAGTGAGTGCCGCAGGCGACGGCGATGCTCATGGCTGTGAGCAGGAAGGGGTTTGTGCGCATGCGCGGTGCGTAACGGTTATTCGGAATCGAGATCCAGCAGCGGAAGCAGCCGGGCGCGCGGCGGGAGACCGGCTTCCAGCTCCATGATCCCTACCGACGGCGGGAGGTTGAACCGCCGTTGCCCCGCACCACCCGGATTCATCACCGTCACCACCCGATCGATCACCGTCAGCAGCGGCCTGTGGGTATGACCGTAGATGATCACCTCCGCCGCCGGATAGGCCTCGTGCAGGCCCTCGGGGGTGGGGGAACCGAGCTGATCGCCGTGGGTGAGCACGAAGTCCAGGCCTTCGATCCGGGTTTCGACCACCGCCGGGACCCGCTCCCGGAGATCGAGCCCGTCAGTATTCCCATAGACCGCGGTCACCGGGGCGATGGCCTCGAGCTCCTCCAGCAACTCGACCGAGCCGATGTCTCCCGCGTGGAGAATGTGATCGACTTCGCGAAAGGCTTCGAAGACTTCGGGGCGGAGCAGGCCGTGGGTGTCGGAGATGATGCCGAGGCGCATGGGGAATTGCCGATTGATGATTGCCGATTGGGTCAGTTGGTCTCAATCGGCATTCGGCACTCGGCACTCGGCAATCACTGCCCTCCCTCCCAGCGCTTGGCGATCTCGATGTCCAGCCCCAGCTGGTCCAGGATCCGCTGGACGATGAAGTCGACCAGCTCCGAGATTTGCGTTGGCCGGTGATAGAAACCGGGGGCGGCAGGAATGACCACCGCGCCCGCCTCCGTCACGGTCACCAGATTCCGCAGATGGACCAGGGAGAGCGGCGTCTCGCGGGGGACCAGAATCAGTTTGCGTCGCTCCTTCAGGGTCACGTCCGCGGCGCGCTCCACCAACGAGCGGCTGGTGCCGGCCGCGATGGCGGCGACGGCGCCCATCGAGGCGGGACAGATCACCATGCCCGAGGTTCTGGCCGAGCCGCTGGCCGGGCGGGCCCCCCGGTCGTCGTCGGAGAAGAGCGTAATGCTGCTCCAGTCACCTCCGGTGGCAGCCTTGAGGGCGCTGTGGTCGCCGATAGAGGTCTCCTGAGAAAGCAGCCGCCAGCCGTGGCTGCTCACGATCAACCAGGTGGGGACCTTATGACGCGCGAGGACCTCGATCAGGCGCACCGCGTAGGGCGATCCTGAGGCCCCGGTCACGGCGACGACCAGCGGATCGCCCGTCATCGACCGCGGCGGTTAGGAGTGGGGGAGCGAAGCGGGTGTTTAGAACGGGGACCAGGGACCGGGGACCGGGGACCAGGGCGAGGCTGGAAGCGAGGGAGAGGCTTGCCGCTCCCCCTGTTCTCCCGTTCTCCTGTTCTCCCGTTCCCCCGTTTCATACCACCCGGTCCAGCAACGCAAACCCGAAGACCGTCACGCTCATGACCCCATTCATGGTGAAGAACGCGGCGTCCAGACGACTGAGCTCGCCAGGCCTCACCAGCTGATGCTCATAGATCAGAATCGCGGTGGCCACGCCGACGCCGGCCAGATACCAGCCGCCGAATCCTGAACCGATTCCGAAGACCACCAGCGCGGGAATCGTGATCCCGTGGAGGATCTTGGCCAGCAGGATGCTCCGCCGCTCGCCCAGCCGCACCACCGCGCTCCGCAGCCCCTCGTTCCGGTCGAACTCGAGATCGGGGAGCGCGTAGAAGATGTCGAATCCCGCCACCCAGGTGGACACCGCCACCGTCACCGCCACCAGCGGCCACCAGGGATGGCTCCAGCGCCCCATCACCGCGAGGTAGCCTCCCACGGGAGCGATCGAGAGGCTCAGCCCCAGCCAGAGGTGCGGCCACCAGGTGAAGCGCTTGGCGAAGCTGTAGGTCATGATCCAACCCAGCGCCAATGGACTCAGGGCCAGACAGACCGGGTTGAGCATCGCGGCCGCCGAGACGAAGAGCACGCCGGCCAGCAGCACCGAGGCCCAGGCCTGGGTCACCGTGAGGGCGCCACGAGGGAGTTCCCGGGCCTGGGTACGGGGATTCCGGGCATCGTAGCTCCGGTCCGCGATCCGATTGAACCCCATCGCGACCCAGCGGGCCGCGGAGAAGGCCACGACCACCAGTCCCACCGTGCGCCAGGAAACCTCGCTCTGGATCGAGGCGGCCAGGACACCCAGGAGCGCGAAGGGAAGGGCAAACAGGGTGTGCGGCAGCTTCACGAAGTTGACGTAACGCACCAGCAGCGATTCACCGGCGAAGGTCTGGCCCTCCTGAGGGGAACCGGGAACGGGGAACAGGGAATTGGCCGCTCCCGCCCCCCTGCCCTGGCTTCGAGGACCCGATTCTCCAGTACCCATTACTCCTCGCCTTTCAACCGAATCCCGAGCTGAGGCCATAACTGATCGATCCGGGCCCTGGTCGCCGCATCCATCTCGATCCGCTGGGGCCACTCCCGCTCGAAGCCCTCTTCCTTCCACTTCCGGGTGCCGTCGATCCCCATCTTGCTCCCGAAGGTGAACCCCCGACTGGCGTGATCCAGGACATCCACCGGGCCCAGGGAGAAGCGCACGTCGCGCTCCGGGTCGATGTGATTCAGGGCCACCCACCAGGCCTCGTCGGGGTTCTGGACGTTGACCTCCTTGTCCACCACGACGATCACCTTGGCCAGCGACATCAGGCCCTGACCCCAGAGTGCGTTCATCACCTTGTAGGCCTGTCCGGGATACTGCTTGTCGATCGAGACGAAGACCAGGTTGTGGAAGATCCCGGGCGCCGGCATGTGGTAGTCCACGATCTCCGGTACCGTCAGCTTGAGGAGTGGCAGGAAGATCCGCTCGGTGGCGTGACCGAGATAGTAATCCTCCATCGGCGGCCGTCCCACCAGCGTGGCGGGATAGACCGGGGCTCGGCGCATGGTGAGCGCCGTGACGTGGACCCTGGGGTAGTAATCGGCCAGCGAGTAGAAGCCGGTGTGGTCCCCGAAGGGTCCCTCCAGGACCAGGTCCTCGGCGGGGTCGATGTATCCCTCGAGCACCATTTCCGCCTCGGCCGGGACTTCGAGGTCGCAGGTGATGGCCTTGGCCAACTCGACGGGCGCCCGCCGCAGGAATCCGGCGAAGAGGAACTCGTCGATGGTCGGCGGCAGCGGGGCGGATCCGGAGTAGACGCTGGCCGGATCTCCGCCCAGGGCGATCACCACCGGCATCCGCTCCTTGCGCGCGGCCATCTCGCGCCAGTGCGCGGCGCCGACTTTATGGCGCTGCCAGTGCATGGCCAACGTGTTCCGGCTCAGCACCTGGATCCGGTACATCCCGACATTGCGGATCCCGCGCGCGGGATCCTCGGTGATCACGAGCGGGAGCGTGATGTAGCGGCCCCCGTCCCCCGGCCAGGTGGTGAGAAACGGAATCATGTCCAGATCCACCGCGTCATCACGAAAGATCGTTTCCTGACAGGGAGCGCGCCCTCCCCTGGACCGGGGCGGGAACTTGGCCATCTCGGCCAGACGGGGCAGCAGCGCCAGCTTTTCCAGCAGACCCTCGGGGACCTTGATGTGGATCATCTCACTGATCCGGTCTCCGATCTGGTCGAGCCGCCCGGTTCCCAGCGCGAGGCAGATCCGGTTCATGGAGCCGAACAGGTTGATCGCGACGGGGAAGGCGCTGCGGCTGCCGTTCTCGAGCAGCACGTGCTCGAACAGGAGTGCGGGTCCCCCGCCGGGGCTCTTCATGCACCGATCGGCGATCTCGGCGATCTCCAGCCGGGCGCGAACCGGCTGGGTCACCCGGTGAAGTTCCCCGATCGCTTCGATGGCGGTGATGAACTCCGAGAGACTATCGAGCGCCATGGCGCATCCCCACGTGGAGGCCGCAGATCCCGCCCAGGAGAGGCCGGTAGCGAACCTCGGTGAATCCCTGGGCCTCCATCCGCCGGATCAGATCGCGGGGGTCGGGAAATTCGAGGACCGAGGCCGGGAGGTAGCTGTAGGCCGTATCGTGACGGGAGACCCGCCGGCCGATCCAGGGCAAGAGGTGTTTGAAGTAAAGCAGGTACAACCCCCGTAGGGGCTGTCGGGGTGGCGTGGTAAACTCGAGAATCACGAAGCGCCCGCCCGGCTTGAGCACGCGCGCGGCCTCGGCCAGGCCCGCGTCCAGGTCGGAGAGGTTGCGGACACCGAACCCCACCATCGCACCATCGAACGCGGCAGTCGGAAAAGGCAGCTCCAGCGCATCGGCCGCAACCGGAGCTACGCCCTTGGCCTTCCCGCGACCCTGGGCCAGCATCGCGGGGACGAAGTCAGCCCCGACGATCCGGCCCCGAAACCCGGGCTGATGGGCCAGCGTGGCCGCCAGGTCCAGCGTCCCGGCACAGAGGTCGAGGAAGCGACCGTCGGGACAGGATTCCCAGACCAGGTCGCGGACTGCCCGCCGGCGCCAGCGGCGGTCGAAGTTCAGGCTGAGCAGGTGGTTCAGGAAGTCATAGCGGGGAGCGATGGCGGTGAACATTCGCCGCACATAGCGCCGCTTTTCCGTGCCGTTCAGGGAGGGTAACTTGCTCTCTGTGGCTAACATAGGCGCCCAATGTAGTCCTGCCGGAACCGGCACCGCAAGCGGAAACCGCTGTGGGTGACGCGGACCTGCTCGCTGCCGCCTCCGATCAGGAGGTCGTCGCCCAGGCGAGGCTGGGCCGGGAGGCCGCCTATCGGGAGCTGATCCGGCGCTACGAACGGCCGATCTTCTCCCTCATCCTGCGCATGGTCCGGGACCGGCAGCTGGCCGAGGACCTTGCCCAGGAGACCTTCATCAAGGCGCTCAACGCCATCGGCTCCTACCGGCCCGAATTCAAGTTTTCCAGCTGGATCTTCAAGATCGCCAACAACGCGGCGATCGATCACCTCCGCCGGCGAGAGTTGGACACCCTCTCGCTGGACGGATCACCCAGTGCTTCGACACCCGAAGCGGTAGAGGCCACCATCCCCCAGATCGGGGATCGGGGGGAGAGTCCGCTCGATGAGCTGGAGGCTCGGGAGCTGGGCGGGGCAATCGAGCTGGCCATCGCGGCGCTGCGCCCCGAGTATCGGTCCTGCATTCTGCTCCGTCATGTCGAGGGGCGCTCCTACGAAGAGATCGCCGACATTCTGAGTCTGCCTTTAGGGACCGTGAAGACGTATATCCATCGCGCGCGCCATCAGTTGCGGGATGCACTGGCGCACTTGAGGGAGTGAAACCTGGGGGTAGAAGCCCCGTAAAGAGGCATACCTATGACTGTTAACGATTGGGAACACCTGACGGATAGCGAATTCGATTCGTGGCTGGACGGTCAGTTGCCTCCGGCTCGCGTGTACCATTTGGAAACCTGTAGCAGCTGTCGCGAATCGGCGGAGACGGACCGCACTATCGCCCTGCAT
>Ga0210139_1000002_pt1 | contig 51623 bp, 50 predicted proteins | sample Browns_TuleB_D2_FD_184855 | JGI IMG/M metagenome (GOLD analysis project Ga0210139, IMG submission 184855) | Wetland microbial communities from San Francisco Bay, California, USA, that impact long-term carbon sequestration - Browns_TuleB_D2 (SPAdes) | ecosystem: Environmental > Aquatic > Marine >... | reverse complement strand
CCTTATGAGCAACCACAGCGAGATGGGCAACCATCACGAATTCGACGTGATCATCGTGGGCGGCGGCCCGGCCGGCCTTTGCGCGGCCATGTATGCCGGCCGTGGGATGATCCGGTCTGTCCTGCTCGAACGGGGAGTACCGGGCGGCGAGCTGCTGAACACCGAGAAGATCGAAGACTATCCCGGCTTCGAGAGCGTCCTGGGACGGGACCTCGCCAAGCTGATGACGGACCATGCCCTGAAGTTCGGGGCCGATATCCGGCAGGCCAACGTCGAGGGGGTAACTCGGCGCGAGGACGGCACTTTCGAAGTGAGCGTGACCGGTGGCGACGTCTACCATGCCCCGGCGGTCATCCTTACGGCTGGTGGTACCCCGACCAAGCTGGGAGTGCCGGGCGAGCAGGAATACGCCGGCAGGGGTGTGAGCTATTGCGCGGTCTGCGACGGCGCTTTCTTCAAGCAGGAGACCATCGCGGTGGTGGGCGGAGGCGACGCGGCCGTGGAAGAGGCGGATTATCTGACCCGTTACGCCAGCAAAGTGTATCTGATTCACCGGCGTGACGAGCTCCGGGCCTCCAAGATCCTTCAGCAGCGGCTCTTCGCCAATCCCAAGATCGAAGTGATCTGGAACAAGCGGGTCGAGGAGCTGATCGGCGGCCCTACCGGACTCAAGGAGTTGGCCCTGGTGGACACCGTTACCGGTCAAGCGTCACGGCTGGCGGTCACGGGGTGCTTCATCTTCATCGGGTTCCAGCCCAATTCGGGGTTGGTCAAGGAGCACGTGGCCCACGATGCGAGTGGGTACCTCATCACCGACGACAGGATGATGACCTCGATTCCCGGCCTCTTCGCCGCGGGCGATCTCCGGGTACAGGTCACGCGGCAGATCACGACCGCGGTCGGTGACGCCACCACGGCTGCTATCGCGGTCGAGAAGTACCTGGCTGAGCGGAGGACTCCGGCGGGTGTCTGAGCTGGAAATTGTTGCCCTGCCCAACGGGCAGTTCGTACAAAACTGCTACTTGATCGCCGACCGGGGTCGACAGGAGGCGGTCATGATCGACCCCGGAGAAGAACCCGGGCTCTTCCTGGCCGAGCTGGACACCCGGGCCTGGACCCTCCAGGCGATCTGGCTCACCCACGCCCACATAGACCACATCATGGGCGTGGACGCCGTGAAGCGTGCGACCGGGGCCCGGGTCTGTCTCCATCCGGCCGATCGGGCGCTCTATGATGCGCTTCCCTCGCAGGGGGAGTGGATGGGACTCCGCCTGGCCTCACCACCGCCCCCGGACGAGGACCTGGCCCATGGCCAGCGGCTTCGGGTCGGTCGCTTCGAGTTCGAGGCGCGTCACTCGCCGGGCCACTCGCCGGGGAGCGTGAGCTTCCTCCACCCCGGGATCATCATCGGCGGGGATGTACTGTTCAACGGGTCCATCGGTCGGACCGACCTCCCCGGCGGCGACTTCGGTACTCTGATGAACACCATCCAGTCGGTGTTTCTGAGCCAACCGGATTCCACGGTGGTCTACAGCGGGCACGGACCGGACACGACGATCGGGGTGGAGCGCATGACCAATCCGTTCCTGACCGGAGCATATCGGCTTGAGTAGGAGCGGAGCGGTGGATCGCCGGCCGGAACCCCCCGCCACTGTCTCTCCCGAAAGTCCCACCCGACCGACGGTCCGCCCGGTTGGGCGTGTATCGACCTGCCTTCGCTGCGGATTCCCGGTTCAGCCCCGTCCCTGGGGCTGCAAGAACCCCTGCCGGAACTGTGGGACCATCTACCCGCTGGGTGACTGCTCCGACTGAGCGGGACCCGACGTCGCCGCTGAGTCGCCCGCACGCTTCGCTCGCTTTCCTCGACATCACCAAGCAGTTCGGGGCGACGACCGGCGGGATCAGGACCTACCTGCTGGAAAAGGCCCGCTACGTCGAGGCGCATCCCGACCTCCGCCAGACCATCGTGGTGTCGGCGGCCGAGGATGGCATCACCCGGAGTCCGGGCGTGTCCTGGTATCGGCTCAAAGGTGCCCCGGTGCCCGGCCAGGCTCCCTATCGCTTTCTCGTCTCGAGCACTCGGGTGCGGGAGATCGTCAGGCAGGAGCGACCCGATCTGATCGAGGTGGGGAGTCCCTTCGCGGTCCCGTGGGTCGCCAACCGGGCCGCGCGCCGCGAGCGGATCCCCATGGTCTGGTTCTACCACACCCACCTTCCCCGGATCCTCCGTCCCGATTTTACGCGATCGGGGATCCTCCGTGTCGGGTTGGGCCGAGCCGCGTGGGCCTACGTGAAGCGCGTAAGCCGTCTGTTCGAGCGGGTGCTGGTGACCTCCGACTTCGTGGCACGGGAGCTGGAGGAGGCGGGAATCCGGCGTATCTCGCGGGTTTCCCTGGGCGTGGACCTGGCGCTCTTTCGCCCCGAGCGGCGCCTCCGCGGCGACGAGATCCGCTGCCGGCTGGGCCTGCCAGAGGGACCCTTCGCCCTGTTCGCAGGGCGCTTCGCGCGGGATAAGCATCTCGATGACCTGCTCGCGGCATGGCCCGAGGTGGCGCGGCGGACCGGAGCGCACTTGGCGCTGGTCGGGGATGGACCCTCGCGATCCTATTTCCAGCGGCGGTATTCCGGCGGGGGGCGAGTCACCTGGCTGCCTTATCTGGCGGATCGCGAGGCGCTGGCCGATCTGTTCGCCGCGGCCGACCTCTATGTGGCTCCCTCTCCGTCCGAGACCTTCGGCCTCGCCGCCGCGGAGGCGATGGCGAGCGGGACGCCGGTCCTCTCCGCCGACCTGGGCGGTGTGGCGGAGCGGGTGACGGCTTCGGGGGCGGGCGGCACCTTTACGGCGGGAGATGCTTCTGCCCTGGCGGCGGCTGCGGTGCGATTCTTCGAGGGATCCCATCCTTCGCTCAGAGCGCAGGCGCGTGACTTCGCGGAGCGGCACCACTCGTGGGACCGGGTGTTCGATCGTCTCTTCGAGGTGTATCGCGACGTGGTCGCCACGGCACCCCCCCGGGCCTAGAACTTCGAAGGGCGGGGCGGCGGGGCGATTGCGACCAGCAACACCGTGCGCTCGATCGCTTCGGCGACCCCGTGCCGCACTCCCGCCGGCGCCCAGACTACGGTCCCCGCGGCGACATCACGGCTCTCATCGCCCACCGTGATCCTCGCCTTTCCCGAAACCACGAAGTAGAATTTGTCCGCTCCCTCGTGGACGTGGACCTTCTGGCGCTGACCGGGCTCGAAGCAGTTCAGTCCGGCGAAGAGTCCGCTCCCTGAGAAGAGGTCGGCCTTGGTGGCCTCGACCGGGCTCCACTGCGCGACGGTCTCCACCCTGCGGAAGTACTCGGCCATGGCACTCTCCTGGAGAACCGTGATGAAGGCGGCGATTCCCTTACACGTCAGGCCACATGGCGACTAGGCTCGAACGGGACCCTCTGGGCGAGAAGGCGGTTCCCGCCGACGCGCTGTACGGCATCCAGACGCTGCGCGCCCGGGAGAACTTCCCGGTGTCCGGACTGCTCCCGCTGCCCGCCTTCGTGGACGGGGTGATCTGGATCAAGCGATCCGCCGCCCTGACCCACAAGGAAACCGGCCGCCTCGAGGCCCGGCTGGCCGATGCCATCGTGAAGGCGGCCGACGAAGTTCTCGGTGGACGCTACCGTGATCAGTTCGTGGTGGATGTCTATCAGGCCGGGGCCGGCACCAGTCACAACATGAACTGTAACGAGGTGCTCGCCAATCGGGCCAACGAGCTGTTGGGCGGCACCCGAGGCACCTACACCCCGGTACATCCCAACGATCACGTCAACATGGCGCAGAGCACCAACGACGTGATCCCCACCGCGATCCGGCTGGCCGCCCTGGCCACTCTGCCATCGCTGCTGGCGGCGCTCAAGACTCTCTCGGAGGCCTTTCTCGAGAAGGGGCGCCAGTTCGACGCCGTCATCAAGTCGGGGCGAACCCATCTTCAGGACGCGACCCCCATACGCCTCGGGCAGGAATTCACGGCGTACGGACATACGGTTGCGCGTCACGCCGAGAAGCTGGCCCAGGCCGCCGATTGGCTGCGCGATCTGAACATCGGAGGTACCGCCGTCGGTACCGGGCTCAATGCCGAGCCGAAATATCCGGCGTTGATGGTCAAGTACCTCCGCCAGATCACCGGACTCGATCTTCGCGAGGGCAAGGACCGGGTGCAGCTGATGCAGTCGATGGGAGACGCCGCCACCTTCAGTGGCGCGCTGCGAGGCTACGCGCTCGATCTGAACAAGATTGCCAACGACCTCCGCCTGCTGGCCTCGGGGCCCCGGACCGGATTCAACGAGATTCTGCTCCCTGCGGTCCAGCCCGGCTCCAGCATCATGCCCGGAAAGGTGAACCCGTCGATCGCGGAAATGGTGAACCAGGTCTGCTATCAGGTGCTGGGGCTCGATACCACGGTGGCCATGGCGGCGGAAGCCGGTCAGCTCGAGCTCAACGTCATGATGCCGGTGATGGCCCACAACCTCATCTTTGCCATGATCATCACCGGCAACGCCAGCCGGATCCTGGCCGAGCAGTGCGTGCGCGGGATCCAGGCCGACGAAGCGATGTGCGCCTACTGGCTGGAGCGGAGCCCTGCTCTCGTCACCGCTCTGGCCCCGCAGATCGGCTACGCGGAGGCCGCGAAACTGGCCAAGGAGGCCCTATCCACCGGCCTGACCGTGAAGGAACTCGTTGTGAAGAAAGGCTTACTGAAGGGCGCCGAGCTGGAAAAGGTCCTGGATCTCCGCGCCATGACCGAGTTGGGCGTTCCGGGTGGGAAGGGGGTTCCCGGCGGAGGGTAGAACAGCGGTCTTCCTTGCCCCTGAAGGCGCCATCCTGCCATATTGCGTTCGGTATGCGCGTCACCACTTGGACCGAATACAGCCTGATTATCTCGGTGCATCTCGCCAAGCACCGTGCCGACGGCCCCGTGGCCGCCCGCGACATCGCGCTGGCCGAGCAGCTTCCCGTTGACTACGTCGAACAGATCCTGCTTCGGTTGCGGCGCGCCGGCGTGGTCGAGAGCGTGCGCGGCGCCAAGGGTGGGTACTTCCTGGCCAAGGACCCGACCGCGATCTCCATGCAGGACATCATGCGGGCTTCCGAGCACCAGACCTTCGAGGCCAACTGCCTCACCCATCCGATCGACGCCGAGCGATGTAGCCCTAACAGCTCCTGTAGCATGCGGCCGGTGTGGTACGCGCTCGAGCAGCGGGTCAACGATCTGCTCGGCAGTGTGACACTGGCTGACCTGATGCAACAGGAGTCCCAGGTGCAACTCCAGGTCGGGATGGCGGCCCCCGCAGGTTGAGGGAGGCGCCGCACTCAATCATCGAACCCGACCCTGTGGTCGGGTTTTTTATTGAAGGGAACACGATGCAAACAGCACTCCAGCGAGCCGATTCTCCGGCGCCCCGGTGGACCGAGCCCGCACTATGGCACGCGGTCGGGCAAACGCCGTTGCTGCCGGTGCCCTGGACCGGTGCGCCCGGGGCGGCACTCTGGGTCAAGGCCGAGTGGCTCAATCCAGGCGGCAGCGTGAAGGACCGCCCCGCGCGCGCCATTCTGCGTGACGGGGTGCGTTTCGGAGACCTGCCGGGCCGGCGACTGCTGGACGCCTCGAGCGGCAACACGGCGATCGCGTATGCCATGCTGGGCGCGGCGGCCAAGGTCGGGATCACGGTCTGCGTTCCGGCCAACGCCAGCCGGGAGCGCCAGCAGCTCCTTCAGGTATATGGCGCTGAGGTGATCCTGACTGATCCACTGGATGGGACCGACGGGGCCATCTTGCGGGCCCGTGAACTGGTCGCCCAGGACCCGGACCGGTACTGGTATGCCGACCAGTACAACAACCCCGCCAATGTGCGGGCCCATTGGGAATCGACCGGACCGGAGATCTGGAGCCAGACCAACGGGCGGGTCACCCATCTGGTGGCGGGACTCGGTACCACCGGCACCCTGATGGGAGCCGGAGGGTATCTCAAGACCAGGAACTCCAGGGTCAAGCTGATCGGGGTGCAACCCGATTCCCCGCTGCATGGCCTCGAAGGTCTGAAGCACCTGGCGACCACCGCCAACGTCCCGGGGATCTTCGATCCGGCGCTTCCCGATCGGGTGGTCGAGGTCGCGACGGAGGCGGCGGATGCCACCGCCCGGGCGCTCGCCCGAGAGGCCGGGTATCTGGTCGGATGGTCCAGCGGGGCGGTGGTCCATACGGCGCGGAAGATTCTGGAAACCGAACCGGGGGCCTGTGTCGTAGCCATTGGGAGCGACAGCGGGATGCGCTACCTGAGCGAGCCTCACCGCTGGAAGGAGACGCCGTGATTCGGATCCCGGAGGTCTTGGTGGGCGCGATCCGGCGGGCTGGGGAAACGGCCTATCCGGCCGAGTGCTGTGGCCTGATCGTGGGTCGTGTCGCTGGTGAGAAGGAGGCGGTGCGGGTCGTCCCCATGGCGAATCGCCGCACGGACGATCCCCATCGCTACTTGATCGATCCGGAGGATTGGCGCTGGGTCGAGCGTGAGCTCAGGGCCGAGGGCCTGGAGATCCTGGGGTACTATCACTCGCACCCCGACCATCCCGCGGTCCCCTCCGCGTTCGATGCGGCACACGCCTGGCCCTGGTACAGTTACATCATCGTGGATGTCCGGGCGGGACGGGCCGGAGAACCTGCCTCCTGGGTCCTCGGCGACGAATCGAGGGCCTTCGCCCGCGAACCCCTGGTAGTCCTTAACGAGGTGGAAGCATGAGTGTGACCTTCTTCATTCCGACGCCGCTGCGAAGCTTCACCAGCGGCCAGGCCTCAGTAGACGTGGCGGGGAGTACGGTGCGGGAAGCACTGGATGCCCTCGTCACCACGCATGACGGCCTTCGCCGCCATCTGTTCCAGGAGGATGGCCGGCTGCGGAACTTCGTGAACCTGTATCTGAACGACACCGACGTGCGGTACCTGGCCCAGGGGGAGACTCGCCTGAGCGACGGTGACGCCCTGACGATCGTTCCCAGCATCGCCGGAGGGAGCGGCGCGCTCGCCACCGATCCGGCGACGCTCTCGCATCCCGAGATCCTGCGGTATTCCCGGCACCTGTTGCTGCCGGAGGTGGGGGTCGACGGACAACGGAAGCTCAAGCAGGCGCGCGTGCTCCTGGTCGGGGCCGGGGGCCTGGGTTCGCCCGCGTCGTTGTATCTGGCCGCGGCCGGAGTCGGCACCATCGGCCTGGTCGAGTTCGACCTGGTCGACTCGACCAATCTCCAGCGGCAGATCGTGCACGGCACCAGCACGGTGGGTCAGCCCAAGCTGGCCTCGGCCGAGGCGCGCCTCAAGGATCTCAATCCCTTCGTCAAGGTCGAAGGCTTCGACACTCGGCTCACCTCCGAGAACGCGCTCGAGATCCTGCGCGAGTTCGACGTCGTCGTGGACGGGACCGACAACTTCCCCACCCGCTACCTGGTGAACGACGCTTGCGTCCTCCTGGGGAAGCCCAACGTCTATGGGAGCATCTTCCGCTTCGAGGGCCAGGCCTCCGTTTTCTCAGCGGCGGAAGGGCCCTGCTACCGGTGCCTCTATTCCGAGCCCCCGCCGCCGGGACTGGTTCCCAGCTGCGCCGAAGGTGGCGTGCTCGGCGTGCTGCCCGGGATCATCGGCAGCATTCAGGCGCTGGAGACCATCAAACTGATTCTGGGCGCGGGCGACTCCCTGATCGGCCGGCTCGTGCTGTTCGACGCGCTCCGGTTGCGGTTCCGGGAGCTCAAGCTCCGGAAGGACCCCGAGTGCCCGATCTGCGGTGAGCGTCCCACGATTCACGAGCTGATCGATTACGTCGCATTCTGCGGGATCGGAGACGAGACCGCGCCCAGCGGCCCGGAGATCACCGCCCGGGAGTTGAAGGGGGAGCTGGACCAGGGGAAGCAGCCGGTTCTACTCGACGTCCGGGAGCCGCACGAGTGGGAGATCGTTCACCTCGAAGGCGCCCGGCTGATCCCGCTGGGCCAGTTGCCCAACCGCCTCGGGGAGCTCGACGGGCACGCGGACATCGTCACTATCTGCCACCGCGGCGCACGGTCACTCAGGGCGCTCGAGATCCTGCGGGCGGCCGGGTTCGGTCACGTGCGGAGCCTCAAGGGTGGCGTCGATGGCTGGGCCGCGGAAAACGATCCGGAGATGGCGAGATATTGACCAGGCAAGACGGAATGGGAACGCGCAACGGGGGACTCGCCGTCAGGCGAAGTCCCCCGTTGAACGAAGTACCCCTGGATGTGCTGCTCATGCCGAAGGGGGGACTCGAACCCCCACGGGCTTGCGCCCACTGCGCCCTGAACGCAGCGCGTCTACCAGTTCCACCACTTCGGCTCGCGGGCGGCCAAACCTACTTCGGGCGAGCAAACCCAGTCAAGCCGGGCGTTGACCACCCCCAACCCGGTTTCTATCTTGGGCTTACGAGACCATCGTGAAGCCCACCGCGCCCCGGCCCCAGGAGGGCAAGCAGTCGATCGCCCGGAATCCGAAGGCGACCCATGACTACCACATTCTGGAGACGTGGGAGGCCGGGATAGTCCTCACCGGGACCGAGGTCAAAGCGCTCCGCGCCCGCAAGGCCTCCATCAAAGAAGGGTTCGCGCGTCCCCACGGCCGCGAGGTCTTCCTCGAGGGCATGACCATTACGCCGTACGAACAGGGCAACCGGTACAACCACGATCCGGTACGCAGCCGGAAGCTGCTGCTGCACCGCCGGGAGATCGATCGGATCATCGGCGCGGTGGAACAGAAGGGCCTGACCCTGGTTCCACTGGAGCTCTACTTCCGGGGGGGGCACGCCAAGGTGACGCTGGCCCTGGCCCGTGGAAAACTCCGTCACGACAAGCGCGAGGCCGAGAGAAAGCGAACGGCTCAACGCGAGGTGGCCCGCGCGTTGAGTCAGCGAGGTCGCCGATGATCGCGGCGCCCTGGCTGCTGCTGGTGCATCTCGCCGCGCCGCCCGCCCTGCTGGTGAGCACGCCCCGCGGCGAATCGCGCGTGCCGGTGGTCGAGGACTCGCTCTCGGGCCCCGTGATCGCGGCTCCGCCTCTGGTGGCCGCCCTCAACGGGTCGGTGAAGCTCACGGAGGGGTGGGCGGAGGTCGTCCTGAGCGCTCAGCCCTTCCGATTCCTGCTGGGCCTCCCCGGCTACGTCATCAACAATCGCCTGGAGCCGCTGTCGGCTGCGCCGTTCGTGGCACGGGACACCGTCTTCCTCCCGCTCCAGTTCGTGGCTGAGGTACTCCCGCAAGCCCTCGCCGATCGGTACCGCTTCGACGCGAGCACCTTCAGGCTCACCGAGCTGGCCCCGAGACCGATCGCGGCGCCGCCCCCACCCAAGCCCGCCACACCGGCCCGGCTCCCCAACGGGCTCCTCCCCGGCCATCTGGTGACGGTCGATCCCGGGCATGGCGGGCTCGACCCCGGCAATCCGGGGCTCTTCTTCCCCCGAGGGGTCACCGAGAGTGACGTGACGCTGCAACTGGGATTGTTGCTCCGGGATGAGCTGCAGCGGCGGGGCGTCGCGGTGCGCATGACCCGGACGATCGATACCCTCATCGACCTGGGCGACCGGGGCGGATTCTGCAGCCAGACCTGCGACCTGTTCGTGAGCCTCCACGTCAACTCGATTCAGAAGCGGCAGGGGTACACCGCGGTCCGAGGATTCGAGACCTACTTCCTGGCGGAGGCCCGAACCGAGGACGCCGTCCGGGTGGAGCAGATGGAAAACGAGGCGATTCGGTATGAGGCCCCGCACACCGGCACCGGAAGCGACAGCGGGCTGGAGTTCATTCTCAAGGACCTGCAACAGAACGAGTATCTCCGGGAGTCTGCGCGCGCGGCGGAGCTGATCCAGGAACGCCTCGGGCCCGTCCATCCCGGGTTTAACCTCGGCGTCAAGCAGGCCAATTTCATGGTGCTGACCACCGCGCGGCGCCCCGCGGTGCTCGCCGAGTTGGGCTACAGCACCAACCCGGAGGACGCGCGGTTCCTTACCAGTAAACGGGATCAGAAGCGACTAGTCACCGTGCTCGCCGACGCGATCGTGGCATACCTGCAGGAATACGAGCGGAAGACCGCCACTCCCGCCGACTCCGGACCCGGTCCGTAGTGCCGCGCGATCTCACCGTCGAGGTCTTCGGTACCCGCTTCCAGAATCCCATCCTGCTCGCTTCCGGCACCGCTGGCTTCGGGCGCGAGATCGCCGGTGTGCTGGATCTCGCCCGGCTCGGAGGTATCGTGACCAAGGCCGTGTCCCGGTCGCCGCGAGCCGGCAACAAGGCCCCCCGGGTCGCGGAATTCGCCGGAGGGATGCTCAACTCCGTGGGGCTGGCCAATCCGGGCCTGGAGGAAGTGAGCCGGAACGAGCTGCCCTGGCTGGCCCGGAACGCCGGTGCCGCCCGCGTGCTGGTCAACGTGGTGGGAGACACCGCCCGGGAGTACGAGGCGGTGGTCGCCGGGCTGGAGCAGGTTGACGGTATCACCGCGCTGGAGATCAACTTGTCATGCCCCAACAGCGAGGCCGGCGGGATCGAATTCGGGGCCGATGCCAGGGGGATCAACGCGGTGGTCGGTCCCTGTCGCAAAGCGACGCGCCGTCCCTTGATCGCCAAGCTCTCCCCGGCTCTTCCCGACATCGCGGCCATGGCCATCGCGGCCCGGGATGCGGGCGCCGACGGGATCAGCCTCGTGAACACTCTCCCCGGTTATCTGGCCGATCGATCAGGACAGCCTCGACTGGGCAACGGCAACGGGGGGGTAAGCGGACCTGCGCTGCTTCCCATCGGCGTGCTGGCGGTCCGGAGGGTCATGGAGCGCACCGGCGGCATACCCATTATCGGGGTGGGCGGGATCCGAACCGGGGCCGACGCGCGACAATATCTCGCGGCCGGCGCCAGGCTGGTGGCAATCGGGACCGCCGCGATGGCGGATCCCCGAGTGCCCGAGCGCGTGGTCCGCGAGCTCGAGGCTGACCATGGCTGAGATCGTTCTCGCTCTCGACCTGCCGGATCGGAACGAGGCGCTCCGGTTCCTCGATCGGGTCCCTGCGCTGCAATGGGTGAAGGTGGGTCCTGCGCTGATGAGCCGGGAAGGGGGGGGCCTCATCAGGGACCTCCGCAGCCGCGGGCTCAAAGTCTTCCTCGACCTCAAGTGGCACGACATCCCCAATACGGTGGCCGGCGCGGTAACGGCGGCGGGGGACCTTTCAGTCACCATGGCGACGGTGCACACTCTGGGTGGCGCGGCCATGCTCAAGGCCGCGGTCGAGGCGGCGGCGTCGCGTTGCGCCCTGGTTGGCGTCACGGTACTCACCTCGCACGACCCGGCCAGCTATAGCGAGGCCACCGGGCGCAGCGATGTGGATCTCTCCCGGGAATCGGGCCGGTTGGCCTCGGTCGCGATGGAAGCCGGCCTGCGAGGGGTGGTCTGCTCTCCGCGAGAGGCGGCCGCCGTCCGCGAGCGGATCGGCCGCCAGCCATGGATCGTGGTCCCCGGGATTCGGCGATCCTCCGATCCATCCGATGACCAGGTTCGGACCGCGACCCCAGCCGAGGCGACCCGAGCGGGGGCCACCCACCTGGTGGTCGGTCGGCCACTGCTGCGAGCGACCGACCCCGCGGCCGCCCTGGCCGAACTGGTCGAGGGGGCCCGGTGATCGCCTGGTTGGTCGCGGCCGCACTCATGGTCTCCCCAGGCAGGCTTCAGGATGACCTGAGGGCGGCCGGCGAGAACGCTCGACTGGCGTGGCAGCGACACGACATGGCCGAGCTGGTGCGGTCCTCCTCCCGTGTCCTGGTCCAGCTGCCCGGCACCGAGCCCTCGGCGCCGGTCAGTCGGCAACAGGCAGCCGCGCTCCTGACCGAGCAGCTCAAGGGGTACGAGGAGGTATCGGTCCAAGTTCAATCGGTGCGTGAGTTGGAGGCGGGACGGGGGGTGGTTGAGCTGGCGCGGGTGTACCGGGTCGCGGGGACTACCGGGACCCGGAAGCAGAGCATCCTTCTGGTCTACCGGCGGGGCGGGTCCGGATGGGAGCTACTGGAGGTGCGGCTGTCCGGGTAGCCGTGGTGGGGTCCCCAAGGCCCCGGGGCTGAACTCCTTCGCTTGCGCGGCCTTAGGCCCCCCGATATATTTTCCTGCTGGCCACTAATCGACTATGGAGAGCGCGTGAAGGTTCGTTCCAGTGTCAAGCCGATCTGCGAGCATTGCAAGGTAGTGAAGCGTCGGGGCGTCACGCGGATCATCTGCAAGCGCAACCCCAAGCACAAACAACGGCAGGGCTAGATGGCGCGTATCGCAGGCGTGGATTTGCCGCGCGAGAAGCGGGTGGAGATCGCGCTGACCTACATCTTCGGCATCGGTCGTCCCACCAGTAACCGGGTTCTCTCGGAGACTGGGGTGAGTCCTGATGCCCGGGTCCGTGATCTGACTGACGCCGAGGTCGCGCGTCTGCGCCAGATGATCGAGCGATCGGTCAAGGTGGAGGGCGCCCTCCGGACCGAGGTCGCGATGAACATCAAGCGCCTGATGGATATCGGGAGCTATCGAGGCGCGCGGCATCGGAAGGGACTTCCGGTGCGCGGCCAGCGGACTCATACCAATGCGCGGACCAAGAAGGGCCCGCGCCGGGCCATCGCCGGCAAGAAGAAGGTGACCAAGAAGTAATGACTACCCCAACTACCCCCCCTGTAAAGGCGCCCAGCGCCAAGCGGTCGAAGAAGACGGTGGAGTCTGAGGGGATCGCGCACATCTGCGCCACCTTCAACAACCTCCTCATCACGATCACGGATCTGCGAGGCAACACGCTGGTCTGGGGATCGGCCGGCAAGGCCGGGTTCAAGGGGTCGAAGAAGTCCACCCCCTTCGCCGCCACCGTCGCCGCCGAGAACTGCGGGCGTGAAGCCCTGAATCTGGGTGTCCGCAAGGTACAGGTGCGGGTCCAGGGCCCCGGCAGCGGTCGCGAGTCGGCGATCCAGGCACTGGCTTCGGTCGGTCTCAAGGTCGTCTCCATCCGGGACGTCACGCCGATTCCGCACAACGGCTGCCGGCCTCCCAAGCGGCGGCGGGTCTGATCTCATGCGGTATACCGGACCCAGCTGTCGCCAGTGCCGCCGGGAAGGCACCAAGCTCTTCCTCAAGGGCACTCGCTGTCTCACCGAGAAGTGCGCGGTGGATCGTCGCGGGTATCCGTCGGGCCAGCATGGCCAGAGCGGCGGGCGCCACCGCAAGGCATCGGAATACGCCCGTCAGCTCCGTGAGAAGCAGAAGGTGAAACGGATGTACGGGCTCTCGGAGCGCCAGTTCCGCAATACCTTCGACCGGGTGACCCGTGAGGCGGGAGTGAAGGGCACCAACCTGCTGGTGGCGCTCGAGACTCGCCTGGACAACATGGTGTACCGGATGGGGTTCGCTCCCAGCCGCAAGGCGGCGCGCCAGCTGGTCCGCCACGGCCACGTCGAAGTGAACGTCCGCCGGGTCGACGTTCCCTCCTACCGGGTTCGTCCGGGCGACGAAGTGCGGGTCGCTCCCGGCAGTCGGGACCTGCTGGCCGTGAAGATGGCCCAGGAAGGCGCCACCCGGGCCGCACCGCTCTCGTGGATCACCGTGGACGCGGAGAAAGCCACCGGGCGGCTCTTGGAGCGGCCGACCCGCGAGGCTATGCCGATTAACGCCCAGGAACACCTCATCGTCGAGCTCTACTCGAAGTGACCATGACCATCGATCTGACCGGCCTGGTACGTCCCCACCTCGTCGAAATGACGAAGCGGGAGGATAACGCCAACGCGGCCGAATTCCGTCTCCAACCCCTCGAGCGGGGGTTCGGGTACACGCTGGGCAACTCGCTGCGCCGTCTTCTGCTCTCTTCCCTTCGCGGCAGCGCGGTCTGGGGATTCAGGCTGGACGGCGTGGTCCACGAGCATCAGACCATTTCGGGGGTGCATGAGGACGTGCACCAGATCATCCAGCGCCTCAAGGCCCTGACGCTGGTCCTGGCCGATGACGTGGATGAGGCCGTGCTCAGGATCAAGCAGGAAGGGAAGGGGCCGGTCTACGCCCGCGACATTCAGGCGCATGGCTCGGTCCGGATCGTGAACCCCGATCACCTGCTCTTCACGGTGCAGGAAGACCGGGAGATCAACGGCGAGCTGTACGTGAACAAGGGCCGCGGGTACGTCGAGGCCGAGCTGCACCAGGCCGATCGGTCGATGCCGGTGGACCTGATCCGCATCGACGCGATCTACAATCCGGTGCGGCGCGCTAATTTCGCCGTCGCCGAGACCCGGGTCGGCCAGCGCACCGACTACGACCGCCTGGCGGTCACGGTCGAGACCAACGGCACCATCACTCCCGAGGATGCGATCGCCTACGCGGCGGCGCTGGCCCAGGAGCACTTCCGCTACTTCGTCGAGTTCGGGCAGGTGCCGGTCGGCCGCCCCGAGGCCGCAGCAGGCCGCCCCACGGGCGATACCCGGCTCCGGGAGCGGCTGTCGCGCAACATCGACGATTTCGGTCTCTCGGTGCGCTCGCTCAACTCGCTCAAGAATTCCAACATCCGCACGCTGGCCGACCTGGTCGCCTATACGGAAGACGAGCTGCTCAAGGTCAAGAACGTCGGCGAAAAGGCGCTGGGGGAGATCTCCCAGCTGCTCCAGCAGCAGGGGCTGAACTTCGGGATGCAGTTCGAAGAAGTCGACGGTGAGTTCCGCGTCGTCCGTCCGGGGACCCCGCCGACCATGCGGACCTCGGTGGAGACTACGGAGGGCTGATGCGGCACCAGGCCAAGGGGCGCCAGCTCTCCCGCACCTCCAAGCACCGGAAGGCGCTGCTGAGCAATCTGGCGACCAGTCTGTTCCTCCACGACCGGATTACCACCACGGAGGCCAAGGCCAAGGAGCTGCGCCCCTACGCGGAGCGCCTCATCACCCTGGCGCGCCGGGGGGACCTGCACGCGCGGCGACTTGCCGGGCGGCGCATTCGCGAGCGGGAAGCGCTGACCCGCCTCTTCAAGGAAATCGGCCCGCGGTTTGCATCTCGCCCCGGGGGTTATACCCGGATTCTCAAGCTGGGGCATCGGCCAGGTGACGGCGCCGACGTCGCCCGCATCGAGCTGCTGCCCGAGTAGACGCGTGACGATCGGACAGCGGCCGATGAGAAAAGCAAAGGGGACCCGAGGGTCCCCTTTTTTTCAGCCGGTTGCTCCGGGGTGCTGGGTCAGCTGGCCTTTCGAATCCGGTTACTCTTGATGCACTGCGTGCAGACCCGGACACGACGCGGCGCCCCCGCGACCATGACCCGAACCGTCTGGAGGTTGGGATACCAGCGACGGTTGGTCCGGTTGTTCGCGTGGCTGACGTTGTGGCCGGTAATGGGGCCCTTGCCGCACACGGTACAAACTCTTGCCATGCTGTAGCTTACTCCCGGTAGCAGGCCGGTGTTGAGAAGCGGTGAAGGCTAGCGGTGCGACCACGCTTTAGCAAGAGGAGCCCCGCCTGTGAAGGTCCTGGTGACCGGCGCCAATGGCTTCGTAGGCAAATGGCTGTGCGCCGATCTCCTGGCCCGGGGCCACGAGGTGTTGGGAGGGGTCCGGTCGCTGACGGAACTGGCCGACCTGGGGACAGAGTGGCGGCGCCGGCTGGAGCCGGTGACCTGGCTCGAGATGGATCTGGAACGCGCGGACGAGCTCGAGGCCGCGGTGGGGAAGGCGCCACAGGCGGTGGTACACCTCGCCGCAGTGGCCTCCGGGACTCAGGCCAGGGCCAATCCCCTGCTGACCTGGTCGGTCAACTGCCTGGGGACCTGCGCCTTGCTCGACCGGATAGAGCGGTGCGGCCTCGAGACTCGGGTCCTGATGATCTCCACCGGAGAGGTGTACGGGGGCGGGCTGACCCGACCGGCCACGGAAACCGACCCTGTGGCGCCCTGCTCGCCCTACGCCGCATCGAAGGCGGCGGCGGAGCTGGCGGTCCAGGAATTCGGCCGGCGTACGGCGGCCGATACGGTGATCGCCCGGCTGTTCCCGGTGGCGGGACCCGGCCAGCCCGAGGCCCTGGTGGCCACGGCCCTGGCGCGCCGGATCCTGGCTGCCAGGGAGTCTGGCCAGGGCGAAGTTCCGGTGGGCAATCTGGCCCCGGTCCGCGAGCTGATCGACGTGCGGGATGCGTCGGTCGCGCTCTGTCTGCTGCTGGAGCGGGGTGAGCGCGGCGGGGTCTACAACGTCGCGCGGGGCGAGGGGATCGCCCTTACGACGGTGTTCGATACCCTGGCCGAGTTGATCGGCTGGTCGGGGGTAGGGGTGCCGGATCCCGGCTTGTTCCGCCCGGCCGACATCTCCTACCTGGTGGGCGACCGGTCCCGGATCGCCGCCCTGGGTTGGAGCCCCCGCTATCAGTGGCGGGCGACCCTTCAGGATCTGGTCTCGAGTCTCTAGTCCCCGCGCCGCCGGCAGGTGCGGGTGATACGAAAGGAACCCATGGCGCAGCGGAAGGCGTTGATCACGGGCGTCACCGGCCAGGACGGCTCGTTCCTGGCAGAGTTCCTGCTTCGGAAGGGCTACGAAGTGCACGGAGTCAAGCGCCGATCCTCGATGTTCAACACCCAGCGGGTCGATCACCTGTACCGGGACCCCCATGAGCATCCGAGCTTCATCCTGCACTATGGCGACGTGACCGATTCGACCAACCTGATCCGGATCGTGCAGGAGACCCAACCCGACGAGATCTACAACCTCGCGGCCCAGAGCCACGTGGGCGTTTCCTTCGAGACCCCGGAGTACACCGCCAATGCCGATGCCGTGGGCACGCTGCGGCTGCTCGAGGCGATCCGGATTCTGGGTCTGAGCAAGAAGGTCCGTTTCTACCAGGCCTCCACCAGCGAGTTGTTCGGCCTGGCTCAGGAATCACCCCAGAGCGAGCGCACCCCATTCTACCCGCGAAGCCCGTATGGCGTGGCCAAACTGTACGCCCACTGGATCACGGTGAACTACCGCGAGGCCTACGGCCTGTTCGCCTGCTCCGGGATCCTGTTCAATCACGAGTCCCCGGTCCGGGGAGAGACCTTCGTCACCCGCAAGATCGCCCGCGCGGCGGCGCGGATCGCCGCCGGCCAGGAACCGGCGGTCTATCTCGGCAACCTGGACGCCAAACGGGACTGGGGCTACGCGGGGGATTACGTCGAGGCGATGTGGTTGATGCTTCAACAGCCCGCCCCAGAGGACTTCGTGATCGCCACCGGGGAGACTCACTCGGTCCGGGAGTTCGCCGACCGCGCCTTTGCGCGGGCAGGGATACAACTGGGCTGGCGGGGGAAGGGCGTCGAGGAGGTCGGTTTCGATCGCAAGACGCAGGCGGCGGTAGTCCGGGTGGATCCGCGCTATTTCCGCGCGACCGAGGTCGAGGCCCTCTGTGGCGACGCCTCCCGGGCGCGTGACGCGCTGGGATGGACGCCCAGGGTCCGATTCGCCGAGCTGGTCGACCTCATGGTGGACGCCGAGCTCAAACTGGTGGGGAAGGGCGCATGAGTCCGTGGACGCATCCGTTGAGCGAGGGTTGAGGACGGGGAATGCCAAAGCGCACTGATCTGGAAAGCATCCTGCTGATCGGCTCGGGGCCCATCGTCATCGGCCAGGGCGCCGAGTTCGATTACTCCGGCACCCAGGCGGTCCGGGCCCTCAAGGAAGAGGGCTACCGGGTGATCCTGGTGAATTCGAATCCCGCCACGATCATGACCGATCCCGAGCTGGCCGATCGGACCTACGTGGAGCCGGTGACCGCCGAGTGGGTCGCGAAGGTGATCGAGCGGGAGCGTCCCGACGCGCTGCTGCCCACCATGGGCGGCCAGACCGCGCTCAACGTCGCCATGGCGCTGCACGAGAATGGCACCCTGGCCAAGTACGGGGTCGAGCTGATCGGCGCCAACGAGCGGGCCATCCGGATCGCCGAGGACCGCGCGGAGTTCTCCCTGGCGATGGCCCGGATCGGTCTGGCCACCCCGCGGGGACAAACCGTGCGCTCCGTGACCGAAGCGCAGGAGGCGGTGGAGGCCATCGGCTTCCCCGCGATCCTCCGGCCGTCCTTTACGCTGGGCGGGACCGGCGGGGGAATCGCCTATAACCGCGAGGAGTTCGACCGGATGGTGAAGCGGGGCCTGGAGCTCTCCCCGGTCGGGTCGGTGCTGGTCGAGCGCAGCGTGATCGGCTGGAAGGAATACGAGCTGGAGGTGATGCGGGACGGGGCCGACAACGTGGTGATCGTCTGCTCCATTGAAAACCTGGATCCGATGGGCGTCCACACCGGCGACTCGATCACGGTCGCGCCCGCCATGACCCTGACGGACCGCGAATACCAGCGGATGCGGGATGCGGCGATCAAGATCATTCGCGAGGTGGGTGTCGCGGCCGGCGGATGCAACATCCAGTTCGCCGTCAATCCGGTGGACGGCGAGCAGCTGGCCATCGAGATGAACCCGCGGGTGTCCCGTTCCTCCGCCCTCGCCTCCAAGGCGACCGGCTTCCCGATCGCGCGGATCGGCGCCAAGGTAGCGGTGGGATACCGCCTGGACGAACTGCCCAACGACATCACCAAGACCACGCCCGCCTCCTTCGAGCCGGTGCTGGATTACGTGGTGGTCAAGGTTCCCCGGTTCGCCTTCGAGAAATTCCCGGCTGCCGACCCGCGGCTCACCACCCAGATGAAATCGGTGGGCGAAGCGATGGCCATCGGCCGGACGTTCAAGGAGGCGCTTCAGAAGGGGCTGCGGGCGCTGGAGATCGATCGGCCCGGTTGGGTGGTCGGTCCCACGCCGGGGGACGATCGCCTGCCCGACGCCGACCGCGAGACCCTGCGGGCCGCGCTGCGCACCCCGACTCCCGAACGGATCTTCCAGATCAAGCGGGCGCTTCAGTTGGGGCTCACGGTCGAGGAAGTCGCCGAGCGGACCTTCATCGATCCCTGGTTCATCGGGCAGATGCAGGAGCTGCTGACGGCGGAGCAGGAGTGGGCCGCGCTTCGGCCGGCGCGTGAGGACGCGGAGCGGGATGCGATGCGCCGAATGAAGCGGATGGGCTTCTCGGACCGCCAGCTGGCCGACCTGCGCGGGATCACCGAGGGCGAAGTCCGGGAGCGCCGGCACCAGCTCGGGGTCCGCCCCGCCTACAAGACGGTGGACACCTGTGCCGGCGAGTTCCCCTCCGCCACGCCCTATCTCTACTCGTCCTACGACGAGGAGAACGAAGCGCCCAAGCACTCCCAGCCCACCGTGATCACGCTGGGCAGCGGCCCCAACCGGATCGGCCAGGGGGTGGAATTCGACTACTGCTGCGTGCGGGCCACCCTGGCCTTCCGGGACCTCGGGTACCGCACGGTGATGATCAACTGCAATCCCGAAACGGTCTCCACCGACTACGATATGTCGGACACGCTCTATTTCGAGCCGCTCACGCTCGAGGACGTCCTGGAGATCGTTCACGTGGAGAAGCCGATCGGAGTCGTGGTCCAGCTGGGTGGCCAGACCCCGCTCAAGCTGGCCCGCGGCCTGGAAAAGGCCGGTGTGAAGATCCTGGGGACTTCCTCGGATGCGATCGACGCCGCGGAGGACCGGCGCCGCTTCGAGGCGCTGGCCCGGGAGCTGGGTATCGCTCAGCCCCCGAGCGGGACCGCCATGTCGGTGGAAGATGCCCTGGCAGTGGCCGAGAAGGTGGGCTACCCGGTCCTGGTCCGGCCTTCCTACGTGCTGGGCGGTCGCGGGATGCAGATCGTCTACGATGGGGACACCCTCCGCGACTACTTCGCCAAGGCGGTTCGGGTGGCGCCGGGCTATCCGGTACTGATCGACCGATTCCTGGAGGACGCCTTCGAGGCCGACGTGGATGGGATCGCGGACGGCACCCACTGCGTGATCGGCGGCGTGATGCAACACATCGAGGACGCCGGCATCCACTCAGGCGACTCGGCCTGCGTACTCCCGCCCTACCTGATCTCCGAGGAGCAGGTGGAGGAGATGCGGCGCTATACCCGGGCCTTCGCCGAACGGCTGGGGGTGGTGGGGCTGCTCAACGTGCAGTACGCGATCAAGAACGGCGTGGTCTACGTGCTGGAGGTGAATCCGCGCGCCTCGCGTACCGTACCCTTCGTGGCCAAGACCACCGGCGTACCGCTCCCCGGTCTGGCCGCCGCGGTCATGCTGGGGAAGACGCTGGAGGAGCTGGGCCTGCGGGACGACGTGGTCCACCCTTACGTCTCGGTCAAGGAGGCGGTGTTCCCCTTCAGCAAGCTGCCGGGAGTGGACCTGCTGCTCGGCCCCGAGATGCAGTCCACCGGAGAGGTGATGGGCCTGGCGGAGTCGTTCGGGATGGCCTTCGCCAAGGCGCAGATCGCGGCCGACGGAGCGCTGCCGCTCGAGGGCGCTGTGTTCGTCACGGTGAACCCGCACGATCGCGGCACCGTTCTGCCGATCACGCGCCGCTTCCACGAGATGGGTTTCAAGATCTACTCCACTTCGGGAACCGCCAAGCATCTGCTGGCCCGGGGCATCCCGGTGCAGAAGGTCCTCAAGGTTTACGAAGGGCGCCCCAATGCGGTGGACCTGCTCGTCTCGGGCGAGATCCAGCTGCTGATCAACACGCCGCTGGGCAAGCTCACCCAGCAGGACGACTACGTGATCCGTCAGGCGGCGCTGCAGCACCGGGTGCCCTATACCACCACGATGTCGGCGGCCTCTGCGGCCTGCGACGCGATCATCGCGCTCCGCAGCCAGGTCGGTTCGGTCCGGTCGCTCCAGGAGTGGCACGCGCTGGCGCGCGAGACCGCGATGGACACCACGGGGTGACGGCGCGCGATCCCCGATTCGCCGCCGCCCTCCGGGGGGCGGTCACGGGGGAGATCCGCGAGCAGGAGCCACTCGCCCGCTATTCGACCTATCGGATCGGCGGGCCGGCCACGATCGCCTTCCCGTCGGCGCCCGACGAAGTGGCGGTCCTGATTCGCGAAGCCGAGCGCGCGGGAGTCTCCTGGTTCGCACTGGGGCTCGGCTCCAACGTGCTGCTGCCTGACGCGGGGGTCGACGCGCTGGTGATCCGGCTGGGCAAGGGACTCGACGCCGCCGTGGAAGAGCCGGGCGGCCGCTGGCGGTTCGGCGCCGGGTTACCGGCACCGCTCGCCGCTCGCCGCACCGCGGGCAGCGGCTACGGCGGCATCCACCGCATGGTCGGGGTCCCGGGGACCGTGGGCGGCGGGGTCTACATGAACGCGGGGTGCCACGGCGAGAGCTGGGCCGATGTGGTGGTCTCGGTCACGGCGGTAGGCAACGGGGGCCAAAGCCGGGTGATCCCCCGGAAGGAGATCCCCTTCACCTACCGTTCCAGCGGCCTCGAATCGTGGATCGTGCTGGAGACGACCGTGCAGCTGGTCCCGGAAGCGGCGGAACGATTGACCGGCGAGGTCAACGAGCTCTTTCGCTGGCGCCAGCAGGGGACGCCGTTCAATCAGCCGTGCTGCGGCAGCGTGTTCCGGAATCCCGCGCCGGCGCCCGGGATGCCCGAGGGTGGCAGCCGAACCGCAGGCCAGCTGATCGACGCCGCGGGACTCAAGGGGTTCAGGGTGGGCGGGGCGGAGGTATCGCCCAAGCACGCCAACTACATCGTGAATACCGGCGCCGCAACCGCGGCCGATGTGCTGGGGGTGATCGCCCATGTTCGGGCGACGGTGCGAGAGCGGTTCGGCGTGCGGCTGGGCCTCGAGGTCAAGGTGATCGGCGCGGACGGACGGATCGTGCCGGATCAGGGGTAGCAGACGGTCCCGGGTTCATCAACCACCAATCGCGAGGAAGCGGATGGCGGACTATTTCGTGCACGAATCGGCCTACGTCGATGAAGGCGCTGTGGTGGGCAAGGGTTCCAAGATCTGGCATTTCTCCCACGTCATGCCCGGCGCCGTGATCGGCGAACGCTGCAACCTGGGGCAGAATGTGGTGGTCATGCCGGGAACCAGGCTCGGGACCAACGTGAAGGTCCAGAACAACGTCTCGATCTACGAGGGCGTCACGCTGGAGGACGACGTCTTCTGCGGACCGAGTTGTGTCTTCACCAACGTGATGACGCCGCGGAGTCACGTCTCCCGGAAGCACGAGTACCGGCCCACCCTGGTCAAGCGCGGGGCCTCGATCGGGGCCAACGCGACCATCGTCTGCGGGGTCACGCTCGGTGAATACGCCTTCATCGGCGCCGGCGCCGTGGTGACCAGCGACGTCCCGGCCTTCGGGCTCATGGTCGGGGTGCCGGCCCGACGAGTGGGCTGGATGTGCCAGTGCGGGGTCCGCCTGCAACTCAAGGATCGCGCGGCCCGATGTGAGGCGTGCCACGCCTTCTACCGGGAGGTCGATGGGCGCCTCACGATGATTGACCCCCCCTCGGCCCGTGGCTAGCTTTCTGCGTTCTCGCGGGGTCGGCCCGCGCCTGCCGCAGTCGGGTGGAGCGCGGGCTCTTTGGTACCCGGGACGGCCCCGTTTCGGTTGCTTTCACACTTCCCCTGCTGAGGTCGGACCGTGAGCGTTCCTTTGCTGGACCTGGTTGCCCAATACCGCACCATCAAGGACTCGGTGCTCCCGGCGATGATGGCGGTGATCGAGCGCCAGGGCTTCATCATGGGCCCGGAAGTGGCCGAGCTGGAAGCCGAAGTCGCCAAGGTGTCGCACGCCAAGCACGGGATCGCCTGCGCCAGCGGGACCGACGCCTTGCTGCTCCCGCTGAAGGCGCTGCGCCTGCAGCCGGGGGATGAGGTCATCACGACCGCGTTCACGTTCTTCGCGACGGCGGGCGCGATCCACAACGCCGGCGGGACCCCGGTGTTCGTCGATATCGATCAGGCCACTTTCCTGATCTCTCCGGCCGCGATCGAGGCCGCCATCGGGCCCCGCACCCGGGCCATCGTCGTGGTGCACCTCTACGGGCAGATGGCGGCGATGGAGGCGATCCTTCCCATCGCGCGCCGCCACAACCTCGCGGTGATCGAAGACGCAGCCCAGGCGATCGGGGCTCGTCGGCGGGTGGCCGCCGAATGGCGCATGGCCGGTGAGTTGGGAACGGTAGGCGCCTTTTCCTTCTTCCCGAGCAAGAATCTGGGCGCCTGGGGCGACGGCGGAATGATGGTCACCCAGGATGACGCGCTCGCCGAGCGGCTGCGCAAGTTGCGCCTGCACGGCGGGGCCAAGCAGTACCACCATGAAGAGGTCGGCACCAACAGCCGCCTCGATACGCTTCAAGCGGCGGTGCTCAAGGCCAAGCTCCCGCACCTGGCCGGCTGGAGCGAGGCGCGCCGCCGTCACGCCGCCTGGTACACCGAGGCCTTTGCCGGCTCGCCCGACATCACGACGCCGGTGATCGACCGGGGGAACGAGCACATCTTCCACCAGTACACGCTCCGCGTCTCGCGCCGGGACCTGCTGGCCGCCCATCTCAAGGCCAAGGGGATCGGCCACGCGGTCTACTACCCGCTCGCCCTCCATCTGCAGCCCTGTTTCGCCCCACTCGGCTATCGCCGCGGGCACCTGCCGGTCACCGAGGCGGCGATGGATGCCGTGATCTCGCTGCCGATTTATCCCGAGCTCACCGAGGCGCAGCGCGATGAGGTGGCCGCCGCGGTGAAGGGGTTCTACCAATGACCCGACTCAAGGTTGGCGTGATCGGGGCGGGGGCCTGGGGCAAGAACCACGTCCGCACCTGCGCCCTCTCCTCCGAAGCGGAGCTGGTCGGCGTCTGCGACAGCAGTCCCGAAACCCGGAAGCAGCTGGCGAAGCAGTATCCCGGCATTCACCTCACCGACGACGCCGGCGACCTGCTGGGTCGGATCGAAGCGGTCATCATCGCGGCGCCGGCCAAGGCCCACGCGGAGCTCGGGCTCCAGGCCATCGAGGCCGGCATTCCCGCCCTGATCGAGAAGCCCTTCGCCCTGACGGTACGGGACGCGGAGCAGCTGGCGGATCGCGCGGAGAAGAAGGGGGTGCCGCTGCTGGTGGGTCACCTGCTGGAATACCATCCGGTGGTCGAACGGCTGCGCACGCTGATTACCGAGGGCACGCTGGGCGAGCTCTATTACCTCTACGCTCAGCGGGTGAACCTGGGGCAGGTCCGGCCCGACGAAAATGCGCTCTGGAGCTTCGGGCCGCACGACGTCTCGGTGGCCCTGTTCTTGCTTGGCGAGGGGCCCGTTCGCGTGGCGGCGCAGGGGCACAGCTATCTGCAGCGCGGCATCGAGGATGTGGTCTTCCTCAACCTGACCTTCGCGAGCGGGGTCATCGCGCACGTCCAGATGTCGTGGTTGGACCCCCACAAGGAGCGCCGCCTGACGGTGGTAGGCTCCAAGCAGATGGCGGTCTTCGACGACATGGCGCCGCGGGAAAAGCTGCGCATCTACGACAAGGGTGTGAATCGCCCGCCCGAGTACCGGTCCTACGGCGAGAGCCTGACCATCCGGGAAGGCGACATCTTCATACCGCGGCTGCCCAACGTGGAGCCGCTCGCGGTCCAGTTCCAGCACTTCGTGCAGGTGGTGCGCGGCAAGCAGCAACCACGGGCCGACAAGCTGGATGGGGTGCGGGTGGTCCGCGTGCTGGACGCCGCGTCACGGTCGCTCGCCGCTGGCGGCGCGCCGGTCTCTCTGGGAGAAAAGGCATGACGGTCGCACAGGATCTGGTGAACAAGGCGGAGCGCCGGGAAGCGCTGTTTGGCGTGATCGGCCTGGGCTACGTAGGCCTCCCCCTGGCGGTCGAGCTGGGGAACGCCGGCTTCAAGGTGCTGGGCTACGACGTGAACCAGCAGGTGGTGAACGGGCTCAACGCCGGCAAGTCCCACATCAAGGACGTCACCGACGCCCAGCTCCAGGCGGTGATCAAGCAGGGGCGCTTCACCGCGACGGCGGATGCCAAGCGGCTGGGCGAGCCCGACGCGATCTCCATCTGCGTGCCGACTCCGCTTTCCAAGTTCAAGGACCCCGACGTGAGCTACATCCAGGCCGCCACCGAGGCGGTCAAACGGACGCTCCGCCGTGGCCAGGCCATCATTCTCGAGAGCACCACGTATCCGGGTACGACCCGGGAAATCATGCTCCCGGCGCTCGAAAGCACCGGGCTCAAGGTCGGCGTCGACTTCTTCCTCGCTTTCAGTCCCGAGCGGGTGGACCCCGGCAACCCCACCTACGGCACCCGGAACACCCCCAAGGTGGTGGGCGGGATCACGGCCGAGTGCCGCCGGGTGGCCTGCGCGCTCTATCAGCCCGCGATCGAGACGCTGGTGCCGGTGACCACCACCGAGGCGGCGGAGCTGGTCAAGCTCCTGGAGAACACCTTCCGCTCGGTGAACATCGGTCTGGTCAACGAAATGGCGATCGTCTGCGACAAACTTGGCGTGGACGTGTGGGAGGTCATCGACGCCGCGGCCACCAAGCCGTTCGGCTTCATGAAATTCCTTCCCGGCCCCGGGTTGGGCGGCCACTGCATCCCGATCGATCCGCACTATCTCGCCTGGAAGATGCGCGGCTTGAACTACAAGACCCGGTTCATCGACCTGGCCGGAGAGCTCAACACCGAGATGCCGGTCTTCTGGGTGCGCAAGGTGGTGGAGGCGCTCAACAGCCAGGGCAAGGCGGCCCGGGGCGCCAGCGTGCTGGTCCTGGGCGTCGCCTACAAGCGGGACATCGACGATATCCGGGAGAGCCCGGCGCTCGACATCATTCGCCTCCTGGAGCAGCAGGGTGTGAAGGTGACCTACCACGACCCCCACGTCCCGCACCTCAAAGAAGACAGCCACGAGATGCATTCGGTCCCGCTCAGCCCGCAGGCGCTCAAGGCCGCCGACTGCGTCATGATCGTCACGGATCACAAGGCACTGGACTATCGGATGATCAAGCAGCAGGCCCAGCTGGTGGTGGACACGCGGAACGCGCTGCCGCGTAACTGAGCGATGCGGATCGCGGTCATCGGCAGCGGGTACGTGGGGCTGGTGGCCGGTGCCTGTCTGGCGGAGACCGGCAACGATGTCACCTGCGCCGACGTCGACGCGAAGAAGATTGAACGGCTGAAACACAACGACATCCCGATCTACGAACCGGGACTGGAGCCGCTGATCCGGCGGAACCAGAGTGAGGGCCGACTCCAGTTCACCACCGACGTGGGCGGGGCCGTTGCCTCCGCCCGGGTGGTCTTCATCGCCGTGGGGACTCCCCCCGATGAAGACGGCTCGGCCGATCTCAAGCACGTGCTGGACGCCGCCCGCACCATCGGGAAGCACACGACCTCTCCCAAGATCGTCATCACCAAGTCCACGGTGCCGGTGGGCACGGCCGCCAAGGTCCGCGCCGCGATCGAAGCGGAGACCTCGGTTCCCGTCTCGGTCTGCTCCAACCCGGAGTTCCTCAAGGAAGGCGCCGCGATCGAGGACTTCATGAAGCCGGATCGGGTCGTGGTCGGGGTCGACTCCGAAGAGTCGCGGGAGGTACTCGGCGAGCTGTTCGCGCCCTTCGTCCGAACCGGCAATCCGATCCTCTTCATGGACATCGCGTCGGCCGAAGTCACCAAGTACGCGGCCAACGCGATGCTGGCGACCCGGATCTCGTTCATGAACCAGATCGCCGAGTTCTGCGAGCGGGTGGGCGCGGATGTGCGCGACGTGAGGCAGGGGATCGGCAGCGACCGGAGAATCGGGCAGGCTTTTCTCTTCCCCGGCCCCGGCTACGGCGGGAGCTGCTTCCCCAAGGACGTGAAGGCCCTGATCCACTCGGGTCAGGAGTTGGGGGCCCCGTTCGAGATGCTGGAAGCGGTCGAGATGGTGAACGAGCGCCAGAAACGGCTGCTGCTCAGGAAGGTCTGCCGGGCCTTTGACGACAAGATGAAGGGGCGGACGGTGGCGGTGTGGGGGCTCGCCTTCAAGGCCGAGACCGACGACATGCGGGAAAGCCCGTCGATTCCGCTAGTGGAAGGCCTGCTGTCGCGGGGAGCCGAGGTCCGGGTCCACGATCCCAAGGCGGTGGAGACCGCCCAGGCCTTCTTCGGGGATCGCGTCTTCTACGCCCCCGATCCCTACGCCGCGGCCCAGGGAGCCGACGCCCTGGCGATCGTGACCGAGTGGCTGGTCTACCGCAACCCCGATTTCGAGCGCCTCAAGGTCGCAATGGTTCGCCCGCTCATCGTCGACGGGCGGAATCTCTACGACCCGCAGCGGCTCAAGAGCCTCGGGTTCGAATACCACGGCATCGGGAGACGAGTATCGTGAGGGTGCTGATCACGGGTGCGGCGGGATTTCTCGGGTCGCACCTGACCGACCGCTTCCTCGCCGATGGACATTCCGTAGTGGGCATGGACAATCTGAGCACCGGTGCCGGAGAAAACCTCGCCCACCTCGCCGGAAACCCGCGGTTCCAGCTGGTTCACCAGGACGTCACCAACTACATCGATTTCCAGGGACCCCTGGATGGCGTCCTGCACTTCGCCTCGCCGGCCAGCCCGGTGGACTATCTGGAGATGCCCATCCAGACGCTCAAGGTCGGATCGCTGGGGACCCACAAAGCCCTGGGACTGGCCAAGGCCAAGGGAGCGCGCTTCTTTTTAGCGTCCACCTCGGAGGTTTACGGCGATCCACAGGTGCACCCCCAGCCCGAGAGCTACTGGGGGCATGTGAATCCGATCGGGCCGCGCGGCGTCTACGATGAGGCCAAGCGGTTCGCGGAGGCCATGACCATGGCCTACCATCGGTACCACAAGATGGACACCCGGATCGTGCGGATCTTCAATACCTATGGGCCCCGGATGCGGGCCCGGGACGGGCGGGTCGTCTCCAACTTCGTGGTGCAGGCGCTCCGGGGAGAGCCACTCACGATCTACGGAGACGGGAACCAGACGCGCTCGTTCTGCTTCGTCTCCGACCTGGTGGAAGGGATCACCCGGCTGTTCCACAGCGACCTGGTCGAGCCGACCAACGTGGGCAACCCGCGCGAGTTCACCGTGGTCCAGCTGGCTGAGCTGGTGCTGCGGCTCACGGGCTCGTCCTCCACGATCGAGCGGCATCCGCTCCCGGTGGACGACCCCCGCGTCCGCCAACCGGACATCACGCGGGCCCGGGCCCTGCTGCAGTGGGAGCCCAGGGTCTCACTGGAGGACGGTCTGCGGCAGACAATCGACTATTTCCGGTCACGGGTGTAGGATGACGGGACCCGGACGCGAGGGCCTATGAACGGCATGAGGGTAAGCGGCGAGCACCTCATCAATCAGGCGCGCGAGCGCTTCGCGCTCCAGGATTATTACAGCGCCGTCCACCTGCTCGAAGAGGTGATCGAGACCCGGGGCGCCTTTGCCGATGCCCATCATCTGCTGGGGCTCTGCTACGCCCTGCTGGGGCAGCCCGAGCGGGCACTGCACCATTTCGAGATGGCGCTCGAGCGCAACCCGCGGTACATCGAGGCCCACATCCACCGCGGCATCATCCTGAGCGAGTTGGGACGCTCCGACGAGGCCGAAGAAGCCTTCCGCCGTGCGGCCTCCCACAATCTGCCCTCGTCGTCCGGGTTCCCCACCCACATCGCCGCCAACCTCGCCAACCATCATGCGCTGCTGGCCGAAGCCTACGCGGAAGTCGGCGCACTGACCGACGCGATCGATCAGTACCGCCGGGCCACGGCCCTGGGTCCCGGCTACGCCGATCTCAGGTATCGGCTGGCCCGGTTGCTGCTCGAGGCTGGCCAGACGCTCGAAGCGCGGGACGAGCTGGAACGGGTGGTGGCGGAACGCCCCAACTTCGTGGACGCCCTCGCCTCGCTGGGTCTGGCCCGGTACCTGTCCGGGGACGCAGCCGGGGCCCAGAAGGTCTGGCGGGAATGCCTCGCCGAGCGACCCAAGAATGCTCGCGTGGAGGCGTATCTCGCCATGCTGGAACGTGCCGCCCCGTGAAGCTGAGGGTTCTGTTGCTCCTCGGGCTCACCGCCTGCGCCGGCGGTGCGGACCACGAGCGGCTCGGTGACGCGGCGTACGCGAAGGGTCTCTACCCGGACGCCCTCTCCGAGTACCGCGCCGAGGCGCTGGGCAAGCCGAGCGCCCGTGTCTGGGCCAAACTCGGCCTGACCGCGCTGCACACCCAGAGCTACCGCGAAGCCGCCGAAGCCTACCACCGACTCGCCAAGGAAGATCCCTCTCGCGTCTTCGAAGCCGTGATCGGTCTCGGCCTCACCGCTCGAGGGGCCGAACGGGTGAACGATGCGGCCGCCCTTCGGGAGGCCATGGTATCCCTGCGGACCCTGGCCCCCGAGCACGTGTCTCCCCGGGAAGCCCTGGGGCTGGTCCGGGGAGGGAAGCTCTCTCCCCCCGAGGCGATCCAGATGTATCCCTCGGCGCTGGCCGCCGCGCCCGATGCCGGCACGGTCGACGGGCTCCTCTCCGACTACGGGACCGCGCTGAAGGCCACCACCGACTGCGAGGAAGCCGCGCGGAGCTATCGCTCGGCGCGGCGACGCAGCCACGACGCGAAGGTGCGGTCCAGTGCGGGGGCGGGCCTCGCCGAGTGCGGTCTCCAGCTTGGCTTGGAGGCGCTTTCACTCAATAAGGCCGATGTCGCCATCACCTGGTTCCGGGAGGCCACCAGCGCCGACTCCACGTCGAACGCTTCGCGACGCTCCCGGATCGGGCTGGGCGACGCGCAGATCGAGCAGGGCGACTTCGTCGCGGCGGCCATCGCCTACCAGGGCGCCATTTCTCGCGACTCCACCGACTCCATCAGTCACCTGGCGGTGCAGCGCCTGAACGCCATGGGGAGCGCCCAGGGTCCGGTCGGTACGCCGGCCGACAAGGAGCCATGAGACCGCTGTTTCTTCTTGGCCTGCTGGCCTTCCTGGCGGCGGGCTGCCATCGGAACAAGGCGACCGAGGTCGAACCGTCCCACCCCACGCTGGCGCTGTCGGTGGCGCCGAGCGCGGTGGATTCCATCTGGCGCAAGGCGGTCTCGGCCTTCCGTGAGGGCGACTGGAAGCACGCCCGGAAGAACTTCGAGCGCCTGAACCTCTCGTTCCAGCCGGGCGACCCGCGGGCGCCCCAGTCGCACTTCTTTCTCGCCGAGTGCATGCTGGCCCAGGGCGAGAACCTCCAGGCGACCCGCGAGTTCCGCAAAGTCGCCGACGACTACGCCACCGACTCCCTCGCCCCCGAGGCGCTGCTCCGGACCGGGGATGCCTATTTCGAGCTGTGGCGCCGGCCCGAGCTGGATCCCACCTACGGGCAGAACGCGCTGGCCACCTACCAGGAAGTGGTTACCCGGTTCCCGGGGACTTCCGCGGCGGGCCGCGCCGAAAAGCGGGTGGACGAGCTCAACGACATGTTCGCCTACAAGTCGTACAAGTCGGCCCTCTACTACTACCGGCTCAAGGCGTACGATTCGGCGATCCTCTACCTCAAAGACCTGCTCTCGAACTATCCCAAAAGCGCCATCGCCGGCGAGGCGCTGGTCAAGCTTGTGCACTCCTATCACAAGATCGGCTACCAGGAAGACCTCAAGGACACCTGCGACTACCTGCACCAGTACCACCCGGAGCAGCACGGGGCAGACGACGTCTGCCCGAAGCCGAGTCCTGGATCGTCCTAGCGCCATGATCGGCCTCTTCGGCGGGTCCTTCGATCCCATCCACCACGGGCACCTGATTACGGCGCAGGAGATTCGGGAGCGGCTGGGCCTCGCCGAGATCCGCTTCGTTCCCACCAACGAGCAGCCCTTCAAGGTCGGACGGCACGGCGCCGCCGCCGAGCATCGGGGCGCCATGGTCGCCCTGGCCATCGCCGGCCAGCCGGGGTTCGTTCTCGAGCGGGTGGAGCTGGACCGGCCGGGGCCTTCGTATACCATTCACACCCTCCGCATCCTCCGCGAGCGAGAACCGGCCCACCGATTTATTCTCCTAGTAGGCTCGGACGCCGCGGCGGAGCTCGAGGGATGGCGAGAAGCCGAAGCCATCCCGGCGCTGGCGGAGGTGGTCGCCTTCGGGCGCCCCGGCGCGGCGGTCCCCCGGAGTCCGTTGATCGCGCGAACGTTGGAGGTCCCGGGGTTGGATATCTCGGCGACCGAGATTCGCCGCCGGGTTTCTCGCGGGCTCTCCATTCGTTACTGGGTTCCCGACGCCGTGGCCGAGTACATCTCGGCCCACGGCCTTTATCGTGATGGTGAGGGATGATCGGTAAGATGATGGCCGCGGTCTTCGGATCGCGGCAGGAACGAGACATCAAGAAGGTCCGCCCGCTGCTGGGGCAGATCCACCAGCAGGAGGAGCGGCTCAAGTCCCTGAGCGAGGCCGAGCTCAAGGGGCGGACCGAGCTGTTCCGGGCCCGGCTCAGGGAGCGGACCGGAGCCCTGGCCAGAGAGCTCGAGGAGACCGGCGCGGCCAAGCACTCGTGCGCCGATCCCGTGGAACGCGACCGCCTGGAAGAGCGATACCACGAGCTCGAGGTCCTTTATAAGAAGGAATTGACGGCCGGCCTCAACGAGCTGCTGCCGGAAGCCTTCGCCGTGGTGCGCGAGGCCTGCCGCCGTCTGCTGGGCACCACCGTCATGGTCACCGGTCACGAGATGGCCTGGGACATGGTGCCCTACGATGTCCAGCTGATCGGCGGCATCGTGCTCCACCAGGGCAAGATCGCCGAAATGGCGACCGGTGAAGGGAAGACCCTGGTTGCCACCCTGCCGCTGTACCTCAATGCGCTGGCGGGTCGCGGGGCGCACCTGGTAACCGTCAACAACTACCTGGCCCGGCGTGACTCCCAGTGGATGGGGCACGTGTACAAGTACCTCGGGCTCACGGTGGGATGCCTGGACGACACCGAGCCCTCCTCGCCGGAGCGGCGCGCCGCCTACCAGGCCGACATCACCTACGGGACCAACAACGAGTTCGGCTTCGATTACCTGCGAGACAACATGGTGTTCTCGCTGGAGTATCGGGTGCAGCGGGAGCACTACTACGCCATCATCGACGAAGTCGACTCGATCCTGATCGACGAGGCCCGGACGCCGCTCATCATCTCCGGGCCGGTCGGGAACGAGGGCGACGACAAGTACGCCCAGTTCAACCGCCAGGTCGAAGAGCTGGTCCGCAAGCAGAACGCGGTGGTGAGCACGCTGCTGGCAGAGGCCGAACGGTTGCTGGCCGATCCCAAGACCCAGAGCGATGGGGCGCTCAAGCTCTATCTGGCTCAGCTGGGGATGCCCAAGAACAAGAAGCTGCTCAAGCTGCTTCAGGACCCCGCCATCAAGCAGCAGGTGCAGCGCAGCGAGCTCGACGCGATCGCCGATCGGAAGCTGCCTACCAGGCAGCAGACCATGCGGAGCCTGGAAGAGGAGCTCTTCTTCGTGCTGGACGAGAAGGGCCACGCCGTCCACCTGACCGATCGCGGCGCCACTACGCTCTCACCCAACGAGCCCGGGCTCTTCATCGTGCCCGATCTCTCCGAGGCCTTTCACGCCATCGAGCGCGACCCGGCGCTGGACCCGACGGCGAAGCTGGCGGCCCGGCGGGAGCTGGAGGCGGACTACGCGGTCAAGAGCGAGAAGCTGCACATCATCCACAAGCTGCTCCAGGCCCATGCGCTCTATGAGAAAGAGGTGGACTACCTGGTGCAGGATGGGCAAGTGCTCATCGTCGACGAGTTCACCGGACGCGTCCTCCCGGGACGCCGCTGGTCCGATGGACTGCACCAGGCCGTGGAGGCCAAGGAGCGGGTGCAGGTCAAGGCCGAATCCCAGACGCTCGCGACGATCACCATCCAGAACTACTTCCGGATGTACGACAAGCTGGCCGGGATGACCGGTACCGCGGAGACCGAGGAGTCGGAGTTCTACGATATCTACGGGCTCGAAGTCGCGGTGATCCCGACCCACCGTCCGATGATCAGGGCCGACCACCACGACCGGATCTACCGGACTCGGCGGGAGAAGTACAACGCCATCGTGGACGAGGTGGAACGGGTTCACGAGCTGGGAATGCCGGCTCTGATCGGTACCGTCAACGTGGAAGTCTCCGAGACCTTGAGCCGGCAGTTCAAGCGGCGGGGGCTCAAGCACGAAGTGCTGAACGCCAAGTATCACCAGCGTGAAGCGGAGATCGTGGCCGGGGCGGGGCAGAAGGCGGCGATCACCATCGCGACCAACATGGCGGGCCGCGGCACCGACATTAAGCTCGGTAAGGACCTCGATCTCACCACCAAGGAAGCGGGTCTCCAGATCATCGGGACCGAGCGTCACGAGTCGCGCCGGATCGACCGGCAGCTGCGGGGCCGCTCAGGACGCCAGGGAGACCCCGGCGCCTCGGTCTTCTTCCTCTCGCTGGAAGACGACCTCATGCGGCTGTTCGGGTCGGACCGGATCGCTCGATGGATGGAGAAGGGGGGCGCCGAGGAGGGAGAGGTAATTTCCCATCCGCTGGTGACCCGGGCCATCGGCCAGGCCCAGAAACGGGTCGAACTCCAGAACTTCCAGGCCCGGAAGCGGCTGCTCGAGTACGACGACGTGATGAACCAGCAGCGGGAAGTGATCTATTCGCTGCGGCGCTTCGCCCTCGAGCGGGGCGAAGAGCTCAAGGCCGAGGCTCGACGAATGATCGCGGGCGCGGTGGAGCGGGCGGTGCGCCAGAACCTGGCGTCCGCCGCCTCGCCGGAGGAGTTCGACCGCCCGGGGCTCCACTCGGCGCTCATGCTGCAGTTCCTGCTCACGGCCGAGGAGATCACCGACCCGGCCCGGACGCCCGACCTCGAACGGATCGTGGACGCGGTGGACGTCGAAGGCCAGAAAGCCTTCGACCGCAAGATCGCCTACCTGAGCGAGTTCGGACGGACGGTCAATGTGCCGGACGTCGATTCCCAGATCCTCTCCCAGGTAATGCTGGGGGTCCTCGACGAGAAGTGGAAAGACCATCTCTACGATCTCGACCAGCTGCGGACGGCCATCCAGTACCGCGCCTACGGCCAGAAGGACCCGCTGGTCGAGTACAAGCGTGAAGCCTTCGAGATGTTCGAGGACCTGATGCGGGACATCCAGGTCACCTTCACGGAACGGTTCTTCAAGATCCAGGTGTCCGCCGAGCCGGCGCCCCGGCCGCCTGCTCTGCGCCGTCCCCCGCCGGCACCGACTCCTTCCGGGACCGACGATCTGATTTCCGGGGCCCTCCCCGCCACCCCCAATGGGCCGCCGGCTCCTGCACCGCCCCCCGGGTTGCGCAGCAGTCAGGGCGCGGTGAACCGGGGAATGTCGCCGGTGCCCGAGGTGGGGCGGAACGAGCCCTGTCCCTGTGGCTCCGGGAAGAAGTACAAGAAGTGCCACGGGGCGGGGAGATAACCGCCCCTCACGTCGGTTGTTCGCAGGTCGGCAATGAAGTACTCGCGGGTCCCCTGTCTTCGAGTTCCCCTTTGGCTTGCGCTGCTCGCCTCCCTGCAAGCCAGGTCCCCCCTGTGCGCTCAGCTCGCCACTGGCAGGGCCGTAGCCTACCCGGATTCCGAATCGGTCCTGAGTGACGCGCGCCGCTGGCAATACGACTTCGAGGAGATCCGGCGCGCGCTGCTCCCGCTCGGAGAGGACCCCGGCCGCGGTTGGTGTGACGAGCGGATCGGGCGCTTCTGCTACCGGTATAGCCCCTATGGAGGGATGCCTCGAGAGCCGGGGGAAATCCGATCCGCTCGCGAGAAACTGCTCGGCCGCCTCGAGGCCTCCGCCCGTCGCCTCCCCGGCGACGACTGGATTACGGGCCAACGGGTGCGCTATCTCCTCGAGCAGGATCGGAGCGATGGCGCCCTGGCGGTCACCGCTACCTGCCGGGCCACCCGATGGTGGTGCGAATCCCTCGAAGGACTGGCGCGACACGAGCGGGGAGACTATCAGGGGGCCGACAGCGCCTTTGCGCTCGCGCTGGGGGACATGCCGGAGGAGGAGCGGTGTCGCTGGATCGATCTTAGCCTCCTGGTCCCGGACAAGTCGTACCGGTCGCTCTCCTGCGACCAGCGGGCCTCGGCCAACGACTGGATCTGGTGGTCGGCTCGCCCGCTCCTTACGCTGCCCGGCAACGATCTCCGGACCGAGCACTACAGTCGGTTGGTGATGGTCCGGCTGTTGAAAGGCACCGATTGGGTGTACGGCCTCTCCTGGGACTGGGACATGGCCGAGTTGGTCCTCCGCTATGGCGCGCCCACCGCCTGGATGCGCCCATGGAAAGACGTCTGGAGTCCCAGCACTCCTCCGATCGTGGGCTATGAGCGAAGCCCCGCCTTCTGGTTCCTTCCATCTCCCACTCCCCAAGCGGAGAAGGGGCTGACCACTCGGGCATCCTGGGAGCTGAGCCCGATGCGCCCGCCCGCTCGCTACGCTCCCGCCTATGCCGATGCCTTCGGGGCGATCCCGCACGTCCAGCTGGCCCGCTTCCGCCGAGCGTCGCATACCATCACAGTCGGGGTGTTCAGCGTCCTGGGGGATACCATCTTTGGAGGAAGAATCCCCTCGGTCATCCTTGGGGCGGGACTGGACCCGGGAACGCCCGTTGCGATCGGCAGCGCCACCGAGTCCGGTAATGGCGTCGCCACGGTGGAGACCGATTGGAATCCCCGCCTCTTGAGCCTGGAGGCGCATTCGGCGGGGGGGTCACGGGTGGCTCGACTCCGGGTGGTAGTCGGGGACGGAGCCCCGGCCGACACCGGACTCGCGGTCTCCGATCTTCTTCTCTTTCTTCCCGCTCCTGATGGGACGCTGCCCGATTCGCTCGAAGACGCCCTCGATCGCGCTCTTGCCACTACGTCATTGCCGCAAGCTCGAATCGGGCTCTTCTGGGAGACCTACAGATCACCCGTGACCGAGGCGGGCCCGGAGGTCGAGATCGGGATCATGAAACTCTCCTCGAAAGACGCACCACCCGTTCTGGGCCGCTGGGAATGCCTCCCCCAGGGGAAGAAGCAGGTCGCGCTGCGAGGGAATCACCCTGGGCAGTCCGTCGGCGATTTCCTGGCTCAAACCGTCGCCTTGGATCTCGGCACCATCAAGCCGGGCCGCTACGCCATTGGGCTGCGCGTGTCGGCCGATTCGGGTCGCTCCGCCTGCGCCACCCGGGAGATCGAGCTTCGATAGCCCTGCTGTTGCGGGGGCAGGGGATTTCGATGTCACCCGCGCTCACCGGTACCATGCCCCCGAAGAGTTCCCCGCTACTCTCCCGGGATGGCGCGGCCCTTCTTCCCCCTCCCGGCTTCGGATCTCCCCCGCGAGCGCCTCTGGAGCCTGGGCCCGTCCGCCCTCACCAGCGTGGAACTCCTGGCCATTTTGCTGGGTACCGGGGATGGCCGGCGGCCTTCGATGGAGGTCGCGGGCGACCTCCTGATGGTGAGCGGTGGGTCCCTCCGAGGGCTCGCGGCCCGGCCGTCGGCGGAGCTGCTTCGGATGCGGGGAGTGGGCCCGGCCAAGGCTGCCAGGTTGTTAGCAGCCTTTGAGTTAGCGACTCGGCTCACCCAGGAAAGCAGGCCACCGGTTCCCCGGATTCGCGAGCCCGCCGACGTCTCCCGACTGATGGGTCCCCGGCTCCGCGACCTGCCGGTCGAGGAGTTCCATCTCCTGGCCCTCGATAGCCAGAGTCAGGTCCTCCGCGACGTCCTGATTACCCGGGGCCTCCTGAACTCGTCCTTGGTGCATCCTCGTGAGGTATTCCGCGCAGCTATTGCGGAAGCCGCCGCCGGGATCATTGTTGTGCATAACCACCCCAGTGGCGACCCGACGCCGTCGGCCGAGGACCGCGCAGTGACGCGACAGTTGGCCGAGGCTGGGCGACTGCTAGATTTACCTGTCTATGACCACGTCATCGTGGCAGGAGACCGGTTTGTGAGCTTCGCGAGCACGGGGCTGCTGTGACTGGTACGCTGCCCGAGCTGGCTCCGGAGTTCCGGAGCGTTCTGGAGCGGCACGCCGAGAAGCTGGATCTCGAGCTGATCGAGCGGGCGCTCCGCTTCAGCACGTCCGCCCACCGGGGTCAGAAGCGCATGTCGGGAGACGATTTCATCTCCCACAGCATTGCGGTGGCCATGACCCTGGCCGAGCAGTTGCCGGACTCGACCTCGATCGCGGCGGCGCTGCTGCACGACGTGGTCGAAGACGCCGGGGTGCGCACCGAAGACATCGCCCGCGAGTTCGGGCCCGAGGTCGCCGGCCTGGTGGATGGGCTCACCAAGATCGCCTCCCTCACCTTCCGCTCCACCGCGGAAGAGCAGGTCGAGAACTACCGTAAGCTGCTGATGTCGGTCGCCAAGGACGCGCGGGTGATCATCATCAAGCTGGCCGACCGGTTGCACAACATGCGGACGCTGCAGCACCTGCCCCCCGACAAGCGGACCCGGATCGCGACCGAGACGCGGGAGATCTACGCTCCGCTGGCCCATCGCTTCGGTATGGCCGGGATCAAGGCGGAGCTCGAAGACCTGGCCTTCCAGTTCCTGGAGCCGGAGGAGTTCAAGAGCCTGGCCCAGCAGGTGGCGGCCAAGAAGTCGGCCCGGGAAGCGATGATCAACAAACTCAAGGTGCCGCTGGAGCAGGAGCTCAAGCGGGCCGGCATCGACTGGTTCGAAATCACCGGGCGACCCAAGCATCTCTGGTCGATCTACCAGAAGATGAAGCGGCGGAATAAGCCGTTCGACGAGATCTACGACCTGATGGCCGTGCGTACGCTGGTTCGCTCCGTGCCTGATTGTTATCACGTGCTGGGGATCATCCACCACGTCTGGACCCCGCTCCAGGAGCGCATCAAGGATTACATCGCGAGCCCCAAGTCGAACGCGTACCAGTCGCTGCACACCACCATCTTCGGCCCCGGCGGGCAGCTGTTCGAGGTACAGATCCGGACCGTCGAGATGCATCGCACCGCCGAATTTGGTATCGCCGCCCACTGGCTCTACAAGACCGACGGCAAGCGCGACGAGCTCGATCAGCACCTGGGCTGGTTCCGCCAGTTGCTCGAGCTCCAGCAGGACACCCATACGCCTGAGGAATTCCTCGAATTCCTCAAGATCGACCTCTACCAGCACGAGATCTTCATCTTCACCCCCCAGGGGGACGTGAAGCGGCTGCCTAAGGGGGCCACCCCGATCGACTTCGCCTTCCTGGTGCATACCGAGGTCGGTCTTCGCTGCCAGGGCGCCAAGATCAACGGCCGTATCGCCCCGCTCCACCGCGAGCTCAGGAATGGAGACACCGTCGAGATCCTCACCAGCCCCACCGGCAAGCCCAGTCGGGACTGGTTGAGCCACGTCCAGACCGCCCGGGCCCGCCACAAGATCAAGCAGTGGATTCGGCACGAGGAGGAGCAGCTCAGCCTCGGCCTGGGACAGGAGATTCTGGCCCGGGAAACCAAGCGGCGTCGCCTCGAGCCTCCGACGTTGGACACCCTGGAGCGTGCCGCCGGCAGCCTGGGGCTCGCCGATGGAGCCGGCCTCACGGTCGCGCTCGGCCGGGGCGACGTTTCTGTCAACCAGGTGATTCGGGCCCTCTACCCCGACCTCCCCGCCGATGAGCTGCAGGAGCCCAAGTCATCGGTACTGGGCCGTGTGATCGATCGACTCCGCCTGGGGCGGGGGATCAAGATCCAGGGTGTCGATGGCCTGCTGATTCGCTATGCCCAATGTTGTCAGCCGGTCCCCGGTGACCCCGTGGTGGGCTATGTGACCCAGGGGCGAGGCATCTCCATCCATCGTTCCGACTGCCCCAACCTCCTCACCCTGACCGGTGAGGGGCGTCGGGTGGAAATCGATTGGAAGGAAGTTCAAGGGGAGGCGTTTGCGGTGAGTCTGGCGGTGAGCGGTGAAGACCGCCGCGGACTTTACCCCGACATCATGCAGGCGATCAGCCTGACCGGCACCAACATCAAGGGCGCCGATCTGCAGACCAAGGATGGCTCGGTATTCGGGACGGTGTTCGTGGAGGTGGACAACCTTCATCACCTGGCCAAGGTCATCAAGGCGGTGCGTCGCGTGAAGGGGGTTGCTGAAGTGGAGCGTCGAGAGGCGGGGACCTAGATTCACCTTCCGTAACATGCCGAACTACTGGCTGCTGAAAACCGAGCCGTCCACTTTTTCTTTCGATCAGCTCGAGCGCGACGGCAAGACCGTTTGGGACGGGGTCCGGAACAACCTGGCCCTGATGCATCTGCGCGCCATGAAGCCCAACGACCGGCTCCTGATCTATCACTCGGGAGCCACCAAGGCCGTCGTGGGCATGGCCAAGGTGGCGAGCAAGCCGTACCAGGATCCGAAGGACCAGGATCCTCGCTGGGTAGTGGTTGACGTGGTCCCCGATGGGCGTCTCGCCAAGCCCGTGACCCTTGCCGCCATCAAGGCGGACCCCACCTTTGCCGACTTTCCGCTGGTTCGCATGTCCCGGCTGTCGGTCATGCCGGTCTCACCCGAGCATTGGAGCCGGCTCCTCAGCCTGGCCAAGTGATGCCAAGATTCGAGGTCAAGGCACCCTTCGAGCCCGCCGGCGACCAGCCCCGGGCCATCGCCGAGCTGACCGCCGGACTGGCGCGAGGTGAGAAGTACCAGACCCTGCTGGGGGTGACGGGCTCGGGGAAGACCATGACCCTGGCCCACACCATCGCCCGCCACGGCCGGCCCACGCTGGTCCTCTCCCACAACAAGACGCTGGCCGCCCAGCTCTATGGGGAGCTGCGGCAATTCCTCCCCGGGAACGCGGTCGAGTATTTCGTCTCCTACTACGACTACTACCAGCCCGAGGCCTACGTCCCCTCCACCGATCTCTACATCGAGAAAGACGCCTCCATCAACCAGGACCTGGAGAGCCTGCGTCTCCGCGCCACCTCCAGTCTGATGGAGCGGGAGGATGTGGTGATCGTCGCCACGGTGAGTGCTATCTACGGCCTGGGCGACCCCGTCGAGTACCGGCGGCTGCTGCTCAACGCGAGCGTCGGCGAGACCCCGGGGCGGGACGGGATCCTGGCGGACCTGGTGCGCATCCAGTACGACCGCAACGACACCAGCTTCGAGCAGGGGACCTTCCGGGTGCGGGGCGACACGATCGATATCTTCCCCGCCTACGCAGAGCAAGCAGTGCGGCTGGAGCTCTGGGGGGACACCATCGAGCGGATCAGCAAGATCGATCCGCTGACCGGAGAGGTGCTGCAGACCCTGGATCGCTGCGCGGTCTATCCCGCCAAGCACTTCGTCACCGAGCGAGCCACCGTCGAACGGGCGGTGCGCGCCATTCGGGTCGAATTGGGGGAGCGCCTCACCGAGCTCCGTACCGCGGGGAAGCTCCTCGAGGCGCAACGGCTCGAGTCGCGCACCAACTTCGACGTCGAGATGCTGCTCGAGATCGGGACCTGTGCCGGGGTCGAGAATTACTCCCGGCACCTGAGCGGGCGGCGCCCCGGGGAGCGGCCTGCCTGTCTGCTGGACTACTTCCCGCCCGACTATCTGTGCGTCGTGGACGAGTCGCACGTCTCCTTGCCACAGATCGCAGGGATGTACGAGGGAGACCGCTCCCGCAAGCAGACCTTGGTCGAGTACGGGTTCCGCCTCCCCTCGGCGCTCGACAACCGGCCGCTCCGATTCGACGAGTTCATGGGCCTGGTGCCGGAACTGATCACCGTGTCCGCCACACCGGGTGACTATGAAATCGGCCTCGCGGGTGGAAAGGTGGTGGAACAGATCATCCGCCCCACCGGGCTGGTCGACCCGGAAGTCGCGATCCGCCCGGTTCGCGGACAAGTGGACGATCTCCTGAGCGAGATTCGCCAGCGCGCCGCGAGCCGTGAGCGGGTCCTGGTCACCACTCTGACCAAACGGATGGCCGAGGACCTCACCGACTACCTGCAGCAGACGGGGGTCCGGGTCCGTTATCTCCATTCCGACATCGACGCGATCGAGCGCATGGAGATCCTGCGGGGCCTCCGCCTCGGCGATTTCGATGTCCTGGTCGGCATCAACCTGCTGCGCGAGGGCCTCGACCTTCCCGAGGTGTCGCTGGTTGCGATCCTGGATGCGGATCAGGAAGGGTTCCTGCGCTCTGATCGCTCTCTCATTCAGACGGTCGGCCGGGCGGCCCGGCATGTGAACGGGCACGCCATCCTCTACGCCGATCGGATGACCGGCTCCATGGAGCGCGCCCTGGCCGAGATGACCCGCCGGCGCCAGCTCCAGCTCGACTACAATCAGGCCCACGGGATCACTCCCACCTCCATCGTGAAGTCGGTCGAGCAGGTGCGGCTCACCACCCGTGTGGCCGACGCCCGTAGCGAACGTCCCGCCCCCAAGGCCGTCGCCGGTCTGGGCGACCTCCGGAATCCGGCGCAGCGAGCCAAGGCCATCGAGGCACTCGAGCGGCAGATGAAGGAGGCCGCGGCCAATCTCGAGTTCGAGCTGGCGGCGCTGCTCCGGGACCAGATCACCGAGCTCCGGGCGATGCAGGCGCCGGACGTGCACCGGGAAGCAGTCCCGGCCCGGACCAGGCGCCGGGCGTGATCCGCCCCCTCTCGGAGGCGGAGCTGATGGCCGAGGGGGAAGCACTGGGCCGCAGCCTGGAACCCGGTGCGGTCTTGCGCCTCGAAGGCGATCTCGGCGCCGGGAAGACGACCTTCGTGCAGGCAATCGCCCGCGGACTCGGCGTCGCGGAGGGGGCCTCGAGCCCGACCTACGCCCTGGTGCATCGCTATCAGGGCGCGCGGGGGCCGGTGTTCCACCTCGACTGCTATCGGCTTCGCTCGCCCGACGAGGCGGGCGACCTCGATTGGGAGTCGCTCCTCCGCGAAGGCGACGCCCTGCTCATTGAATGGCCCGAGCGCGCCGGTGCCTGGGTGCCCTTGGCCACCCACCACTTCCGGCTCCATCACCTTCCCGATCCGGCTCGTCGGGGCCTGGAGCAGCTCTGATGTATCTCGCCATCGAGACCGCGACCGACTACGCCTCGGTGGCGACGGGATCGCCTGAAGGAGCGGGTGCCGAGCGCTCCCTGCCCGGGGCCCGGCGCCAGGGTGCGGAGCTGCTTCCAGCGATCGACGAGGTCCTGAGGGAGGCCGGAGGATCCCTGGACCGGTTGGAGGGCATCGTGGTAGGGGACGGGCCGGGGAGCTTCACCGGCCTCCGGGTCGGGGCCTCGGTCGCGAAGGCCCTGGCTGACACACGCGGGTTGGCGCTCTGGACTGCTCCCTCGCTCATGGTCATGGCAGCCGGCGCCGCCAGGAACCCGGGTGAGTTGATTTGGGCGATCACCGACGCGCTGCGGGGAGAGGTTTACGTCGGGGGCTTCCGAGTCGGTCCCAACCAGATCGAGACCGTGGTGCCTCCGCAGGTGCTGCCCGTCCTCGACTTGGAGCGATTGGATCCCAGGCCGGGTCGGGTAGTCACCCTGGTGACGGGATCGCTTCTCGAGCGGCTGCCGCGATGGCCCGGGGTCGTTCGGCAAGAAGGGAAAGAGGCGGCTCCTCGAGCCGGGGCCCTCCTGCAGCTCGTGGGGAGGGACGGTGGGGCTCGGCGCGTGGGCGACCCGGGCCTCTGGGAACCTGAATACGGCCGGCCGGCGGAAGCGCAGGCTCGCTGGGAAGCCGCTCATGGACGCAAGCTACCGGATCCGGCCCGCGCGCCCCGCTGACAGCGCGGCGCTCAGTGAAATCGAACGATCCTGCTTCGGCGATCCCTGGAGCGCGGAGGGATTCCGGCAGGTCATCGATGGGGCAGGGTCGTTCGGCCTGGTGGCAGAGCGTGGGGGAGTCCCGCTAGGCTACTTGTTCGGGCGGCAATTGGCCGAGGAGGGGGAGATTCTCAACCTCGCAGTGGCGCCCCGGTATCGCCGGGGAGGTATCGGAAGCGCCTTGCTGGAGGCCGGGTTGGCCTGGTTTCTTGCTCGCAAAGTGCGCGAGGTGTTCCTCGAAGTGCGAGAGTCCAACCGGGAGGCGCAACGGCTCTACCAGATCAATGGATTCACGGCCGTGGGGGTCAGGGCCTCGTACTACCGAAACCCTCCCGAAGACGCCCTGGTCCTTCGGCGTCCGGTAACACCCTGAGAAGGAAAATGATACGACGCGCGTAACTTTGATTGACAAAAGGACTTGCGAGTCCCATATTATGCCGGGGTCCGCTGGATCCCGGCCCACGAAAGCCGAATAGGAGGCCCCTGTGAGCCGCAGTCTCAACAAAGTGACCCTGATCGGGAATCTGGGCGCCGATCCGGAGGTCCGTAGCACCGGCAGTGGGACCCGCGTGGCAACCTTCTCGCTTGCCACCAGTCGTCAGTGGAATAACCAGAGCGGGGAGCGCCAGGAGAAGACCGAATGGCATCGGGTGGTGGCCTGGAACAACAAGGGTTCCGGCCTCGCCGACTTCATCGAGAAGTACGCCAAGAAGGGGGACCGGCTCTACGTCGAGGGACGGATCGAGTACCGGACCTGGCAAGATCGAGAAGGGCAGACCCGCTACAGCACCGAAATCATCGCGCGTGAGGTGATCCTGCTCTCCAGTCGTGGGGGCGAGGGCACCGATGTGTCGAGCCCGGCCAAGGCGACCGCCACCGCCGGCTCGCCGACCCGCAAAGAGGGGTTCGATGACTTCCCGGAGGCACTCGATGGCGAGGACGACGATCTTCCATTCTAAGACTGCTTCGCTGGTCGCGGGGCTGCTCGCCGCGGCGATTCCCGCCGTGGTGGCGGCCCAGGCGGCCGTGCCAGAGACCCATACCGTGCGCCCCGGCGATACGCTCTGGGGTCTCGCGCGTGAGTACCTGGGCGATCCGCTGTTGTGGCCGGAGATCTACCGGCAGAACACGCTGGTGGTCGAGGACCCGCACTGGATTTACCCCGGAGAAGTGCTTCGTCTGTCCGGCACGGCTCCCGAAGTCTCGGCGGTCCCGCCCGCCGAGGCGCCGGCTCAAGAACCGGCTCCGGTATCAGGCGAGGCTGCGGCAGCGGCAATAGGAGCTGCTGCGATCGCCGCGACGCCGACCCAGGAAGCCGCGCCGGCTCCTGCGGAGGCGGCTGCTCCGGCCGAACAGGAGCAGCAGCCGGAGCAGGTGGCTGAGCAGGTGGAAGAGCCGCCCTACTTGCCGCCTCCCACCGAGGAAACGCCCGATACGGGCTCCCTGTTCCCGCACTCGATGGGGCACCCGGATTGGACCGATATCCGGCAGGCCTTCCGTGACAGCTACCGCCCGCTCACCAAGAGCATGTTCTACAGTTCGGGATGGCTCACCGAGAATCGTCGCCTCCCCCTGGGTCGTCTGGTGGGCTATGTGACGCCGATTGAAATCCGGGCCGACGACCGTCGGAACGCGATGCTGTTCACCAAGATCCTCGTTGCCCCGCCCAACGGCGCCCAGTATCAGGTGGGAGACACGCTGCTGGTCGTGGTGATGGGACGCGACGTGGAGAAATGGGGAAGCATCGTGCAGCCCACCGGTCTCGCTCGCGTGATCGAGCTCGACAAGAGCGGCCCCGTGGCGGAAGTCATCGCTCAGTTCGGCCCCATTCGGCCGAACCAGAACGTGCTGCCCATCGAAAAGTTCCCTGAATTCGGGAACGTGCGCGCCGTGCCGATCTCCGACGGCGTGCAGGGCCGTATCGTGGCCCAGAAGGATCGGAAGGATCTGGTCGGCCCCGATGACGTCGTCTACATCGACAAGGGGGCCAAGGACGGAGTCGCGCTGGGAGACTTCTTCGAGGCCAAGCGCGCGCCCGGCGTGGCTGGGGCGAGCGATGACGCGGTGCCCCAGGTCATGGGGATGTTCCAGGTAGTACATGTGAACGAGCACACCGCCTCGGTCATCACGACCTCGGTCAGCACCGCCGCTATTCCGACCGGGACCCAGGTCCGGCAGGTGGCCAAGCTGCCGTCCTGAGGCGTCGCGGCGGTCACCGCATCCCACGACTGGAGACCAGGGGCGCTTCGGCGCCCCTTTTTCTTTGGTCGGGCGGGGTTGGCAATGGGGCGGCCCGGTTATCTTCCGTGTCGGTCAGGCCAGAGGTTCCCTTTCGAACCCGTTCGCCACGGGAGTCGTGCAATGATGCTTCAGGTCGGTGGGGCGATGCCGTCGTCCTCCTGGGAGCTGGTGTTGCGGTCCAGCCCGGAAACGAAGGTCGTCCTGGGCGTGACCATCTTTTTCTCGGTCCTCTCCTGGTTCATCATCGTGCTCAAGTGGTGGCAATTCCGCCGGCTCCGGGGTCAGGCCAACAGATTTTTCGCCGAGCTGGAACGGACCACGCGACTCCAGGACGCCTACCACGCCGTGATGCGGCTGCCATCATCGCCCTATAACCGGTTGTTCCGCGAAGGGCTCAATTTCCTGAACGAGCTGAATCCCAAGACCAAGAATCCCGAGGGCGCCCCCGCGCGGGGCGCGATGACCGGGACTCAGCTCGAGGCCCTGAAGATGGTCTTGAACAAGGAAGTGGCAGCGGAGCGGGACATCATGGCGCGCTTCATCGCCTGGCTCGCCACCATCGGGTCGGTGAGCCCGCTGCTGGGCCTGCTGGGCACGGTGCTCGGCGTGATGGACGCGTTCATCGGCATCGGGACCAAGGGCTCCGGAAACATCGCCGCCGTGGCCCCCGGTGTGGCGGAGGCGCTGGTGACCACCGTCGCCGGCCTGGCCGCGGCGATTCCCGCCGTGATCGCCTACAACCTCTTCGTGAACCGCCTGGGGCTCTTCGCGGGCGAGCTGGAAGGCTTCGCCAACGAGCTGGTGGGAACCATGGCTCGGGAGGGGCTGCTCTAGATGGCAGTGGGAGGCTTCGGGGGCGGCGGGCTCCGCGGGCACGGCGAGCTTCCCCTCAACGCCGATATCAACGTCACCAGTCTGGTGGACGTGGCGTTCGTGCTCCTCATCATCTTCATGATCACTGCGCCGATCATGCAGGGCGGGGTGGACGTGCAGCTGCCCCGGGCAGAGGCCAAGCCGCTCACCGCCAAGGAAGGAATGGTGATCACACTGGATCGTGAGGGCCGGGTCTTCATCGACGAAACCCGGGTGAGCCTGAGCGATTTTCGCGTCACCTTCCGTTCGCTGGTCGCGGCGCGCAAGCCGAGCGGGATCTACCTCCGCGCGGATCAGCGGGTGCCCTATGGTGAGGTGGTCCAGGTGCTGGCTGTCATCCGGGCCGCCGGCCTCAAGGATGTGGGGCTGGTCGCTGAAGAGGAGGAGGTCACCGGGCCGTGAGAGCGGTTCGGCTGAGAAGTGAGCGCCCCCCCGGCATGATGCCGGGGATCGTGGGGACGACGGTGATCCATGGGCTCGCGGCCGCCTTTCTGATCGCCGCCGTAAGGCCGAGCGTGAGCGGGCCTCCCGTTTACGCAGTCGAGCTGGTGGCGGCGCCGGCGCCCGATCCCGGATCCAAACCGGCCCCCGCCGTGGTGGAACGTCCTCCGGAGGCGGCCCCGGCTCCGGTGCCGCCTGCCAAGGCCAAGCCGAAACCGGTACCCAAGGCCAAGCCGAAGCCTCCGGAGCCCGCGGCGACGACGCGTGAGCCGACGCCGCGCGCTACGTCTCCAGTGACGCCGGCCCCGGGAGAGACGCCGAGCACGGGGTCAGACCCGGTGACCGTGAAGACGCCTGGGCTCGACTTCCCGTATCCCGAGTATCTCCGGAACATCATGCTTCAGGTCTACCGGAATTGGGCTCGTCCGCTAGGAGCCGGAAATCTTAGTGCCACGGTGAGCTTCCTCATTCTTCGGGACGGCACCGTACAAGACATCCGGCTGATCTCGAGGTCGGGCAGCTACCCGTTCGACGCCGGGGCACAGGGCGCCATCGAGGCGGCCGGTAATGCCAGCGCCTTCGGCCCCCTGCCAGACGGGTATCCGGCCGATGTGCTTCCAGTCACCTTCGACTTCAAACCCCGCGCTCAGTGACCCGACGGCTCCTTCTGCTCGCCCTCCTGCTGGCCGGGAGCCGGGCCCAGGCGCAGGACACCACCAAAGCGGTTGACCGCGGCGTACGGATCGGGCTGACCTATGAGCCTGGTGTTCGTCCCTCGATCGTGGTGCTCCCCGCCCGGGGGCTCGATTCGGCCCGCAGCATTCTGGCCCGCGACCTCGACTACAGCGATCGCTTCGAAGTGGTGAGCGTCCCCCCTGGCGATTCGATCGCGACGACGCTCGCCGTGCCCGGCGGGGGAGCCCGGGTCACGCCGCAGTCCTCGACGCCGAACTACGGCCTCTACCGGGCGTTCGGTGCGGACTACGGCGTCGAGCTGGTGGGTCCCGAACCGGTCGTGACCGTGCGGCTCCACGATCTGGCCGCGTCACTGGTGCGTCAGGAGGAGAAATTCACGCTGCCGGCGCCGAACGCTCCCGGGTATCGCATGGCGGTACACCGGATCTCGGACCAGATGGTCCGGTGGATCACCGGGACCCCCGGTGTGGCGGCGAGCCGGATCCTCTTCGTGAGCAACAAGCGGATCTATCGGGTGGACAGCGACGGGGTGGACATCCAGCCGCTCACTGGAGAGACGGAGGAAGCGCTCTCCCCCGCCTGGTCCCCCGATGGCAGCAAGATGGTCTACACGCAATTCAACGCAGGACGCGGAGCGCTGGTCGTGCTTACGCTGGCGACCGGCCAGCGGGCCACGGTTCCCGGCACCACGACCGACCTCAACATCACCCCGGTCTTCTCGCCCGACGGGAAGAACCTGGCGTTTGCGCGCTCGAACGAAGAGGGCACCGACATCTTCACCTTCAACGTCGCCGACTGGTGTTGCCCGCTGCGCTTGACCGTGGGACGCTTCGCCGATAACCTATCTCCTACGTACGCTCCCGACGGTCGGCGCATCGCGTTCGTGTCCACGCGGGCCAGTCTGCCGCAAATCTATGTGATGGACAATGATGGCGCCGATCAGGAATTGTTCGCGCCCTTTGATTACGGGGTCACCGGAAGCTCGAACGCGCCCGAGTGGTCACCCGACGGGGCCATGGTTGTCTTCCACCGCGAGGTGTCAAGGGTTCTGCAGCTGTTTCTCCTCGAAGTGGCCGGCCGCCGCGTGCGGCAGCTGACCTCGACTGGTCGCAACGAGGACGCAACCTGGGCGCCGGACGGGCGCCACCTCGCATTCGTCTCGGACCGCAGTGGGCGGCGTCAGCTCTGGGTGATCGACACCGAGAGCGGCCGGATTCGGCAGGTGACGACCACCGGTACCACGAGACTCCCCGCATGGTCACGGCGGCTGCAGTGAACCGCCGCTGGCCAGAACCTCTGACCTCAGGAGTGAGCATGTCTCTTTCTTCTCGCACTCTTCTCGTGGCCGCTCTCGCGGCTGTTGCCGCCTGTGGCGGAAAGCAGCCCCCCGAGCAGCCTGCTCCGGCGCCTGCGCCGACCGCCCAGCCCGACGATCAGGCGGCCCGCGACAAGGCCCGGGCCGACTCGATCGAGGCGGCCAGACGGGCCCAGGCCGAGCGTGACAAGGCGGCCGCCGATGCCGCGGCCAAGGCCGCCGCGCTCAAGGCCAGCCTCATGCAGGATCTCACGGCCATGATTCACTTCGATTTCGACAAGGCGGACATCAAGTCTGACGACGAGTCCAATCTCAACCGGAAGGCCGCGATCCTGGCGACCAACAGCGCGGTCCATGTCCGCGTCAGCGGCCACTGCGACGAACGCGGGTCGGACGAGTACAACCTGGCGCTCGGCAATCGGCGCGCGGCATCCGCCAAGCGGTACCTGGTGGGCAAGGGCGTCGACGGCAGCCGGATCGAGACCGTCTCCTTCGGTGAGGAGCGCCCCGTCGACCCGGGCCACGATGAGACCGCCTGGGCCAAGAACCGCCGGGATGAATTCGATCTGACGGCCGGCGCCGACAATCTGATGGCTCCGCGGTAGGATGCGGGGTTCATGGCGGCTGTGGGTGGCACCGGTGCTCCTCGGGGCCTGTGCCACCCGGAGCGATCTGCGGCGGGTGGAAGAACAGTTGACTCTGAGCCGGGCCGAGGCGGCCCGGCAGGACTCGGTGCGGGCGGTCCGGCTGGCCGAGGTTATCACCTCGCAGCGGAAGACCATGGACTCGCTGGCCGCCGCCCAGCGCAGCCTCGCGGCGGTCCAGACCTCTCTCCAGTCGTTCAAAGGGGACGTCTCGACCGACCTCTATGCGATCCAGCAGCAACTGGTGCAGATCCAGGCCCTGACCGGCCAGAGCCAGCAGCGGTTGACCGAGCTCCGGACCCAGCTGGAGGCGCGGGGCGAGCAGATCGGCGCCACCACGGCGGGGACGGGGGGAGACACCGCCAAGGCGGCGGCTGCCGCCACGCCCTCGGCCGATCAGCTGTTCCAGACCTCTCTCGATCAATTGCGGCGCGGCAGCCCCAGCACCGCCCGCCAGGGATTCCGCGAGTTGCTGCGCGCCTATCCCAACGATTCCCACGTTCCCGACGCGACCTATTTCATCGGCGAAAGCTTTGCCACCAGCCAGCCCGACTCGGCCGCCGTCTACTACAACCAGGTGGTGCGTAATGCCCCGACGTCGCCCCGCGCGGCGACCGCGCTGTACAAGCTGGGCCTCCTCGCGGAGCGCCAGAAAAACCTCGATGAGGCCCGCACCACCTATCAGCGGGTCGTGAAGGAATATCCGAAGTCCGACGAGGCGGCCCTGGCGAAAGACCGGTTGAAGGCTCTCGGGCGCTGATCCCTAAGGCGGGCGGATGAGCGGTCCGGCCGGTGAAATGCCCTTCCTCGAGCACCTCGAGGAGCTCCGGATCAGACTGATCCGCTCGCTCGTCGCGGTCGCTATCGGAGTCGGCATCGGCATCTTCGTGGTTCAGCAGTTCGAGCTGGTTTCCATCCTCAAGGTTCCGATCGCGCCCTACCTCGGCAACACCGGGGGCAAGCTCGCCGTGCTGAGCCCCACCGCCCCGGTGATGATCGTCCTCAAGCTCAGCTTCATCGTCGGGTTGGTCCTGTCCTCTCCGGTGGTGCTCTACCAGACCTGGGCCTTCCTTTCGCCCGGTCTCTACGACCGGGAGAAGCGGACCATTCTTCCCGCCCTCTTCGTGGGCCTGCTGCTGTTTCTGACCGGGGCATTTCTGGGCTACGTCTATCTCCTCCCCGAGGCCCTCCGGGTCCTCTTCAGCTTTCAATCGGATGCGCTGGCCCTGGTCATCACCTACGACGAGTACTTCAGCTTCGTGCTCCAGGTCGTCCTGGCGATGGGGCTCTCGTTCGAGCTCCCCCTCATCATCGTGATCCTGGCCGCGCTGGGGCTGGTGACGCCGGCGGGGCTCAACCGGTTCCGGCGCTATTCGATCGTGCTCTCGTTCATCGCCGGAGCGGTGTTGTCGCCGGGGACCGACGTGGTATCGATGCTGTTGATGACCTTCCCGCTCCTGCTGCTCTACGAGATCGGCTTCGCGGGGTGTGTGCTGGTCCACCGCCGCCGGCTCCGGCGGCAGGCGGCCTCGGTGGCGGTGGTCGTGCTGCTCCTGGCGGGAGCGGCCGGCAGCCTCTCGGCCCAGCAGCCCGGGCCCGCGCCACCCGGCAGCGTGTATGCCCCGGTGCCGGGTCTCAGCCGCGACAGCATTCGTCGGGACACTACCCGGGCCGGGGTGCTCCCCCTCGACACCGCCAAGGCCCGCCGCCTGGGCCTGCCTACCTCGCCGTCGCACTCCTTCGCCACTCCCGACTCCATGCTGAGCAGCCTGCTGGCCAAGCCGGGCTACGACGCCATCCGGTTCCGGTCCGACTCCGCGACGCTGCTGGTAGAGCAGCGGAGGATTCTGCTCCACGGCGGGGCCATGGCGGAGCGGCACGGCTCGATCCTGGAGGCGGACAGCATCAACTACCAGGAAGCCACCTGTACCATGGTGGCCACCGGAGAGCCGCACCTCTTTGACGCCGCTTCGGTGCTGGTGGGGGACGAGATCCGGTACGACGCCTGCGAGCGACGGGGCGTGGTGGACCGGGCGCTCACCAGCTTCAACCAGGCCGGCGCGGTCTGGTTCCTCCGGGGGAACGTGGCCCAGGACTCGAGCTCGGCCAGGATCTATGCCGCCCACAGTGAGGTCACCAGCTGCGACCTGCCGGAGCCGCACTATCACTTCCAGGCCGGAGAAGTGAAGTGGATCTCCAAGTCGTTCATGGTGGCCCGGCCGGCGGTGCTCTACGTCCGGGACGTCCCGGTGTTGTGGCTGCCGTTCATCTTCCAGGATACGCGCCCCGGCCGGCGGAGCGGGCTGCTGATCCCCCAGTTCGGGATCAATGATCTGGTACGCCCCGACGGCAACTACAATCGCCAGGTCACCAACGTCGGCTACTACTGGGCGATCAACAACTACATCGATCTTCTGGCGCGGCTGGACTGGTTCGCCAACCGCTATGTGCAGTACGGCGCCAGCGTGCAGTACCGCTGGAGCAACCAGTTCCTCCGAGGAGCCATTTCGGTGGATCGGCAGAGACAGGTAGAAGGGTCGAGCTCGTTCAACCTGCGGTGGACCCACCAGCAGAGCTTCAACCTCAGCACCACGCTCACCTTTGACATGAGCTACGTGGGAAACACCACGGTGCTGAGCCAGAACGCGATCGACCCGTTGCTCTCGACCCGGGCCATCACCAGCTCGCTCAACTTCACCAAACGCTACAGCTGGGG